>MDSW01140099.1_pt1 | contig 104392 bp, 93 predicted proteins | sample 811171 | NCBI WGS metagenome assembly MDSW01 (sample SAMN05326641, study PRJNA326480) | marine metagenome | isolation source: seawater | place: Atlantic Ocean: North West | collected 2012 | reverse complement strand
TGGCCTACCCTAGGATGCGGGCGTAGCTCAGGGGTAGAGCACAACCTTGCCAAGGTTGGGGTCGTGAGTTCGAATCTCATCGCCCGCTCCAATAAATAAGCCGCCGAATGATATTCGGCGGCTTATTTATTTTCTGAACATCCTGTAATCTTAATTCCCTTCCATATTTTCACTGGCCGCATAAGATAGGGGTCAGAACGAACGTAGAATTTCCATCAGGACACAAAGATCACAGACCGCAGGAGTTTCACCATATGCAAAAAGGTGCGCGTGCGCTTTGGTTGGCTTGCGGCATATTATCATTAGTTTGCGGTATAATCGGCATCGTCCTGCCGTTATTGCCAACAGTGCCTTTCATGATTCTTGCGGCTTATGCCTTTGCCCGGTCTTCGCCGCGGTTACATAACTGGCTGATAAATCACCCCAGGTTCGGCCCACTGATATATAATTGGCAGCGTTATGGCGCGATCAGCCGGCGGACCAAAATCATTGCCGTCAGCGTAATGGTCGCCATGTCCTGCTTGTCTTGGTGGCTTGATATCCCCTTATGGGCTTTGTTGATACAAACTGCCGTACTCTTCACCGTTGCCGTTTTCATCATCACTCGCCCGGAACACGGCGCCGTTCCTTAATTCCACCCTGCGGTATAATGTCCCTCACAAAAGGCCACAAAACCGTTTTTTAAATGACGGGCAGAGCACAACCAGTGCCATAAACTTGTTCAACTATCATGAACAAAAGCCGCCCACCACATCCCATACTGCCGCAGCATGGAACCATACCTGCCATATAACGCCCTTGTGGAATCAGATTAGTCTTGACTGAACGTTCGGTCAGTGTTATTCCTGACCAATCGTTCAGTCAGGGAAAGTCATGACAACAGCAAACACAGCGACCACACCACAAAACAATCGGGATGCGATTCTCACCGCAGCACTGGAACTTTTTTCACAAAAGGGTGTTGCTGGCAGTTCAATACGGCAAATTGCCCAACGTGCCGGCGTCTCATCAGCGCTAATCTTTCACCACTTTGAATCTAAAGAAGACCTGCTGCGAGAAGTCCTACAAAATAAGAATACCCTCTTGGACAATATTTTTACCCTGCTGCACGAGCCGAATCTCAATTCCACCGCTTTTGCTAATCGTTTTATTACTATTTATGTTGATGTCTTTAGGCCAGGAACGACAACGCACCAATTCTTCCGTCTCAGCATGGACATGAACAACACCACCTCTGACGTCGACCAGCTATTTTCGGAAATGAACAGCACCCTATCCCAGGCTATTGCAGACTTTCTTGAGCAACAAAAAGATAAGGGGGCCCTGGCCGACAATATAAATACCTTACAAGCGGCGCAAAATTTCTTGGGCGGTTTTTTGTGGATACTCATCAATCATATGCACTGCCGGGATGACTGGGCAACCGTTGTCAGGCCCTTAGCTGAAAGCCATGTTGCTTTCTGGCTCCATAGTATTAGTGCGCACACAGCCTAAGGAACCTCTTATGCAGAATATACTTACCGCCCCTTTACGTGGCATTGGACGCCTCATCACAGCATCGCTGAAAAATTTTGATCCGGGAAAAATGCTCGACTCTGAGCTGGTCAAGGCCGAAGCTCGTAAACCGGTGGGCACCCAGCGTGTGCCCGCAGGCGAAGGCGCGACAAAACGCCGCCCTTTTACCAGCGGCGTCTATTGGCCGCAGACAGGGTTTAGCAAGCTAAGCTTCAAACAATTCACAGGGTTACTGCACACCGGCGTACCCATGATGGTCCGCCTGCGCCTAAGCCGCCGCTATTACAGCAAGACCATTGTCCCGACACAGCACATTGCCACTGACGCCATGTTCGAAGAACTGGAAAAGCTTGCCCGTGAAATGGGGGCGGTCGATATTGGCTATATTAGCAACATTGACCCCAATCTGGTGTTTAAGGGAAAAGAACTGCCTCACCCTCACGCTATCGTCTTTACCGTGGAAATGGATAAAGATGAAATGAAAACCGCCCCTTCTTTCGAAAGCTTTGTGGAGGTCAAAAAAGCCTACCTTAAGTTAGGAAAAACCTCACAGGTCTTGACGCAATACCTCCGTGACAAGGGCTTTGCCGCCTATCCTGGTACAAACCTTGGCGGTATTTCCGATTATACCGCTGTTGCCGAGCAAGCCGGCCTTGGGGCCATTGGCTATCATGGCCTCCTGATCGGCCCCGACGGTGGGGCACGTCTGCGCATCAATACCATTTATACGAATATTGCAAATTTGCCTGCCCGTAAAAATCCGCACCTCTGGATCCGGGATTTTTGCGCTGAATGTCTGAATTGTGTACGCAAATGCCCGCCGCAAGCCATCTATTCAAAACCCCGGCCGAAATCAAATGGCGGTGCCGGCATAGAATGCATTTCTTACCAAAGCTGCCTGCAGTATTTCTCTGAAAACTTCAGCTGCGCGATTTGCGTGAAAGTCTGTCCGTTCAGCGTTTCCGGTTATGACAAAATTAAAAACGGCTTTGAACAATCAAAACAACGCAACCTGACAGCCACAAAGCAGCCCGCCGCTTAGGCCCAAACACTCATTACTCTCTTCACGAACACCTATAGCTTATCCCCTAAACGCGCGTATCTGTTCACAGCAATAACGCGATAGGGGGATTCTTTGTCATTGACTGACCAGGCGGTTAGTGTTAACTTATCATTTAATAAGTTATAAAAGTTATTGAGGAGTGATCATGTTTGAACCCGAATATATCCCCGAAGAATCGATCGACAATCTTTCAGAAAAGCATAAAGAAGAAGGCCGGGACCTCATCTTAGAAATAGCCCGCCGTCTTTTTGCAAAGCGCGGTTATGCTGCCACCTCAACCCGCCTGATCGCTGAAGAGGCCGGAGTCTCATCTGGCCTTATTTTTCATCACTTCAAAACCAAAAGCGAACTACTACAAGCCATTTTGCTGTCTGAGAATGAAATCGTCAAAGCCCTGACAGCAGCCCTGCAAGAACCTGACCTCACGGTTGAAGGCTTGCTGCAACTCTGCCGCAATTTCTTTATTGACCTTCTCAAACCTGAAAGTTCCCTGGCGCAGCATCTGTTAATTCGCGTTGAAGCCCGCAGCATCACCCCAAGCATTGATGCCTTCGCCGCCTCTATCTCTGAACAGTTCCCTGTTATTATTGCAAAATTCCTGCAAAACCGAATAGAGGCCGGGGAATTGCCCGATGGCCTTGATACACTCACAGCCGCCCGCGCCTTACAAAGTGCTGCGGTCTGCACACTACTAAGTAACCTTCATCATACCGAAGGGTGGGAAGATAAGGTCATTCCGCTTATTGATGCCCATCTCGCCTATTGGCAACAGAGCCTTTATGCATCAAGCTTAAGCTCTTAAAGGGTAATTTTTTAGCACAAAGGCTTGCCGGGAAGAGGGCCCGGCAAGCCTTTGGCGCGTTTAAGACTCGTCAAATGGCCCTGAGCTTAAACGTCTTTTTCTCAGAACGTCACGCAGACAGTTTAAAATCCGCCCATTCTTCAGGCACCTTATGGGCCGGATAAATCGCGCTCACAGGACAGGCCGCTATGCACGCCCCACAATCCACGCAGGCCTTCGCATCGATGACATACTGGTCCGGCTGTTCGAAGATACAATTCACCGGACACACCTGTGCGCAGGCACTGTCTTTCGTCCCAATACACGGTTGGCATATGACATGGGTCATTTTTCTTCCACTTCATTAATGAGTGCTACAGGCGTCATTTGATTTTTAATTTATCATTGACCGGACGCTCAATCAATAGTAAATTGAAGAAAATGATATCCCCCGCAACAGGACCGGAAGATATGCCTAACAACTTGAAAAAAGCGCTGAAAAAATTTGGTCGGGCCTTACTCACCCCGATGGAGAATTTTGACCCCGGCGCCAATCTGGACGCGATGATCGCCGGTGCAGAACCCAAAACACCGCCTGGCACCTAACGTCTTCCTGCCAGCCCCACGGCATCACCACGCCGTCTATTCGCCGGGGGACCGACAATCTTCAATACAGGAATCGCCGATATAACCTGGGACCAATTTAAAAGGCTGCCGCCAGTGGTCTTTCCCATGCAGCAAAAAATGAACCGCAGCAAAAAATATTATAAGAAGACCTTTAAGCCGACACAGGATATTGCCGACCCTGCCCTTTTTGATGAAATTGAGGCTATGGCCAAAGAAATGGGCGCCGTTGATTTTGGTTATGTCAGCAACATTGACCCCGGACTGGTGTTTAAAGGAAAAGAGCTTCCCCATCCCCATGCCATTGTTTTTTCCGTTGAAATGGAAAAAGAAGAAATGGGTAAGGCGCCGTCTTTCGACACATTTCTGGAAGTCAGCCGCGGCTATACTAATCTGGGGCGTATTTCACAAGCAATCGCCGATTTGTTGCGCTCACGCGGGTTTGCGGCCTATCCCGGCATGAACCTTGGCGGGAGTTCTGATTACCCTCCCATTGCCGAGGCGGCCGGACTTGGGGCCGTAGGATATCACGGTCTGCTCATTACACCTGGCGGCGGCGCGCGCCTGCGTATAAACACCATTTACACCAATATTGCAAATCTGCCAGAACGGGAAAACCCTCATCTATGGATCCGGGATTTTTGTGCAAGTTGCCGGAATTGCGTGCGTAGCTGTCCGCCTGCCGCCATTCACCATGACCCACAACCAAAACCCAATGGGGCTATGGAATGCATAGACGTGGTCCCGTGTCGTGATTATTTTTCTGCAAATTGGGGATGTGCCGTTTGCGTGAAAGTCTGCCCGTTCAGCACAGCAGGCTATGACCTCGTTAAACAAGGCTTTGACGCTGCCCAAAATGCACAACCTTTGCCACAACAGGATATTGCGGCCGAACAGAGCGATGTTGCCGCACTTAAGAATGGGCCCGACAGCCCAGCCAACCTCCCCACCCAACCCGTTGCATCCGCACCAGCCATACAGATTGCTGTAATTGGTGCAGGTGCAGCGGGCGCATATGTCACCCAAAGCCTGTTGCAAAAGCACACCACGGCCAACATAGATATCATCGAACGCCTGCCTTTCCCGCATGGGCTTGTGCGTTACGGGGTTGCGCCGGATCATCCTATGGTAAAGACAAAATCATGGGCTTTCGACCGCATCATGGATGATGAAAGGGTCAGATTCTTTGGCAATGTCGCATTGGACCGGGACATTACCCGACAGGATCTCAAAGATCATTATGACATCATTGTTTATGCCAATGGGGCTCCCGGCAATCGCAAACTCGGGATTCCTGGCGAAGACAAAGCTAACGTCATCGCCGCCGCAGATTTGGTGGCGTGGTACAATAGCCACCCTGACTACGTGGATTTCACACCGCCTCTTGATGGTCGCCATGCCACATTAATTGGCCATGGAAACGTGGCATTGGATGTCGCCCGCATGATGCTGGCCCCGGAAGACCACCTGAAATCTACAGATATTCGCAGTGAAGCCTTGAAGCATTTAATCCAGTCTTCCATCACAGAAATTGATATGGTCAGCCGCCGCGGCCCCTCGCAATCAAGCTTTACACCGCGGGAATTGGCCGACCTTATCGAGCTTCCCGGCGTCCGCGTACTTGTCGACCCCAAAGACCTGGAACGCGACCAGCCTGATAACATTACCGACCCATTAGAAGCCGCCCGCAGACAACGTCAGTTAGACATTTTCCAGGACCTGGCTACTGCGGAAAATCATGCTGTCTCCGCCAGCGACAAGATTGTCCGCCTGCGCTTCTTTGAACGTCCCGCAAAAATTGACGGGGGCGAAAAGGTCACGGCCATTACGATGGAAGCCATGCAATTAAAAGAAACGCATCCCGGACAATATAGCCCTGTCCCCACGGGGGAAATGCGCCAACAAAAAACAGACTTGGTCATGCGGGCCATTGGTTATCATGCCGTACCGGTCGAAGGGCTGACCTTTGATGAAAAACGGCAGATTCTCCAAAATGATGACGGTCGTCTTTTAGATAAGAATGGTAATCCACTTCCCGGCGAATATATATCCGGCTGGGCACGCCGCGGACCGAAAGGTATTGTGGGCACCAATAAAATTGATGCCGAACAAATTGTCGAGCATATCATTGACGACTTGCCAACACTTCCTGTGCGCAATGGCGAAGACAGTGGCCGAAATATTACCGACCTCAGCGCATTATTAAGTAGCAAGGGCGTATCCTATATCTCCAAAGCAGACTGGACAAAACTAGCCAAGGCAGAAAGACACCGCGGCAGTATGCGTCATAAATATGCGGAGAAGTTTGAAACGATGGAAGAAGCCCTAACCTATTTATCTAAAACGGGGTGAGTGGCAAAAAAAGCATACAACCACAACGACTTTGACATCGTCAGAAGGATCAGTAGGGTATAAAGCGAGTTTACGATTATAACAGTAAACGGATAAGGAATTCATATGGCAACTGCCCGGCAAAACCGCCAGGACCAAACAATCGAAAGCCGCGATGCCATTTTGGAAGCAGCAAGCCGCTTATTCGCGGAAAAGGGATTTGCCTCCACCTCTACCCGGGCAATTGCCAAGGCCGCAAATGTTTCCACTGGTCTTGTCTTTCATTATTATCCGACAAAACTGGACTTATTCCGCGAAGTGGCCATTGCCGAAAACACACTTTTTGCAAAAACGCTTGAGCTATTGCAATCCAGCCCATCACTTAGCGCACACCAATTTGCGCAGCATTTCCAGCAACTTTTCATCGAACTGCTGGCCCCCGGCAATATATCAGCCCGCCTCTTCTGGATCAGCCTGACCGGATCCGGGGCCTCCAGTGAAATGGACGAATTATTTACCGAAGCAAATAATAATCTGATTACCTCAATTACCTCTTTCCTGGATACCCAAAAAGAGCAAGGGGAATTGGCCGCATCCGCAGATACCAATGCCGCCGCCTGGAATTTTCTGGGGGGATTTTTATGGATCTTTATGTCTTTGCGTTTTCAGGAAGAAAAATGGATTGAAAACGCCACACCCCTAACAGATCGTCACGTTGCCTTTTGGTATAATAGTATACGGGCCTAAAACACGCGGTCCTGACCGTGTCAGCACAACGCTCTCAGACAAGGTTTTGCAAAATTCAGAACGCCCGAAGGCAGTCTGTTTTAGACAACAGGCTCCACCCGATCCTGATAGCTGTCATCCTGCAATAACTGATCTAATGCTCGATGGCCGGGTTCCGGGACGTTCTGCCCCGAAGCTTCTGCTTCTATCAGATTCTTAAGACAGCGACGGGCGCGCATCGGCCCGACATCTGTTGGTAAATAAACCGCCTCCACATCATCCATATCATGACCACCATGAAGCTGTAACATCTTCTGTTGCGCTTCGATCATGGGCTTATCCTGTTGACCAAAAGCCAACTCAATTGCCCCGGCCCAAATATCGTCATAGGCCGGATCATCCAGATCATGCGCGCGAGACGCCGCCCAAAAATAATAGGTACTATGTTCATCCTGTGGGGTCAGAATATCTGTCCCGTACATCCAAACCCCCTCGCCACGGGGCTTCCCGCAAGGGGTCACACCAACATCCAGCAGCATATGTGCAGGGGCATCCCATCGCATATATAACCAATGATCTACAGGCTTACCGTAATCTTTAAACAGCTTATCCCAGGCAGGGGGGGCCATCCCGTCCGGGCACCAACGATTTGACCAGATTGTTGTCCCCACCTGTTCTACATTTTGTTCACCCCGGGAAATGGCGTCACTGCCCAAAATGCCATCGTGTAGATATTCCACATGGGTCAAATCCATAAGGTTATCTGTGATTAATTCATAATAACCATCCATTTTAATAACCCCCTTTACCATTTTGAACCGCTCGTCCGTATGGCAAGAGAAATCGGGAATACGCGTCGGATCAGCAAGATCCGGATCTCCCATCCACACCCATAACATCAGATGCTTTTCTTCCACCGGATATGCAGGGGTCATCATTTTTTCCGGGATGCGGCCATCACCATGGGGATTGTGCACACAACTGCCTGACTTATCAAAACGCAGGCCATGATAAGGACATTCAATGACATCGCCGCGTCGCTTGCCCATCTGCAGCGGCGCAGATCGATGGGGGCACCGGTTATTTAAAACCACTGCCTGCCCCTGTGCATCGCGGTAAAATAACAAAGACTGGCCGATAATCGTTCTTTCAAACAGGTCTTCTGTAACTTCATCACTCCATGCCGCTGCATACCAGGCATTTTTAAGGAATGCTTTTGTCATTGTTTACTCCGCTGATATTTTCAATTTTTAATCGGGCTTTGTTATTCCACCCACCGGAGAAATGTACCAAACGGTACACTATAATTCAACGATCATAGCAGAAACGGACTGTTTCCTAGCCAGGCGCAAATCGACGTGCCCTGCCTTACAGTCTTCTTGGCCGCGCGCGCTCTGTATGCTAGGGTCATACGATAAAAATGGAGAAAAATAATGCCCGCCCCGTCGAAAATACAGCACCGCCGCAGCACCCGAGAAGTCAGAGAAACCATTCTGAAAGAAGCCACACGTCTTTTTTTGGAAAAAGGGTATGTCGGCGCAAGCATGAATGAACTGACAGAGCGTGTCGGGGGCTCTAAAAGCACTTTATACAAACAATTCGGTAACAAAGAGGCATTGTTCACTGCGGTGCTGAACTATGTCTTAGACCAGCATATGCAGCAATTGAATAAAGTGGCACTCAATGGCTTGCGGGCTGCCGATAAAAAAACGCCTAACGGCGAAGCCCCGGTCCGCAAGCGTCTGGAAGAAATCGGCATACTCATGCTGACCACAGTCTCCTCGGAGGCGGCGGTGGGCATGTGGCGTCTCCTGTATAGTGAAGGACCACACCACCCTGAAATTGCCAATACATTCGTTCAAAACGGACCGGAAAAATCCCTCGCCAAGGCAGCCGGCATCATTGACAATGCCTTGGCAAAGGGTCCCGGGTAATCCACCGCAGGATAGCCAAGGCCACGCACAAAGTTACCCAGCTTTGCGCTGGCCACAGAGGCCCGTTCATATTGTTTCGCCACTTCAACAGCGGCCCGATTATTTCCCGAATTCGGCACGGACGGGGCATGTTTTATTTCTTCATAGTCATGGGCTACACCCACGACAATGACGTATTTTTCTTTAATTTCAAACCCCTCATAGACCATATCCGGCGTTAGTGCCGCAACACCAACAATGTCAGCATCATTGTTTAAGGCAAATTCTTTCACTGCGGCGGTAAATTCTGCCGCGGTTTTATCCACCTTTTCCGTTGCCACATCCACCGGTGGTGGATTTGTATCTGGTTCCGGCTTGCCCGGCTCATACCGAAAGGCCTTCATAATAGGGCCTGAATCTTCTGGCCCAAAAAAATTCTGAAATACGTAACCTTGTAAAACTCCAAACGGATGCAGGTCCGGCGTATGCCAGAAAAACGGCGATGGCCGCCGCATTTCTTCTTCACCCAAACCATTTACATCATTACCAGAGATCCCTTCCGGCATTACCTTCCAGAATTCCTCTTCCGGCTCCCATGTCTCAATCTTTCTTGGCATTCTTTGAACTCCCGGTCCACGCAAAGCGATCCCCTTGATTATACGGCCAGGAGATCACTTTCGGAACCTTATCTTATTATGAGATAGTGTTATGTCAGCATTTTTGATTGTTTGATAAGAATTACACATTTGCGCAAGAAGTACAAACCGAGAAACACTGACATTGTGTTTCTGACGCAGAAACACATGAGCGGTTTTGCCCTTTATTGTTAACGTTAAGGTCACACTTCCTGCGCCGGGGTTACAGCATGATGCGGTAATTTCGCAGGGCCGCATGACTTGAAACTGCCGCATATATCCCGTATATAGCCAGCTTAAATGCGCCCCTTGGCCACCCATTGCCGAAAACAGCGCGCCCGAAATAATAAAGAGACAACGACATGAAACTGAGTGTACTGGATCAATCCCCCATTAGTAGCGGTCAAACCGATCAACAAGCCATTGAAAATACACTGGACCTGGCGGTTGCCGCAGAAAAGCAAGGCTATCATCGCTATTGGGTTGCCGAACACCACAGCAGCAACACGTTCGCCAGTGCCGCACCTGAAATCATGGTTGGAAAGTTAGCCTCTATTACACAGGAAATGCGTATTGGAACCGGCGGTGTGTTGTTGAGCCATTACAGTCCCTTTAAGGTTGCCGAAACATTCCGGTTATTAGAAAGCTTTTACCCCGGCCGCATCGACTTAGGGATTGGCCGCGCGCCCGGCGGCGGCGGAAATGCCACCATGGCCTTACAAATGGGGCACCAATATACCCAGGGTGATGATTTCCCGCAAAAAGTTGCCGACCTGGTCGGCTTTATAAAAGGCGAACTTACGGACGATCATCCCTTGTCATCTATTTACGCCGCGCCGCGCGGAGAGAGCATGCCGGAAATATGGCTGTTGGGTTCAGGGGAGCGCAGTGCCGCACTGGCCGCTCATTTCGGGTTAGGATTCTCTTCTGCTCATTTTATCAATGAACACGGCGAAGGTGTCGCAAAAGCCTATCAAGAACAGTTCCAGCCATCCTCTATTGCCCCTCAGCCACAAACCAGTCTTGGGGTTTTTGCCATTTGCGCTGACACGGAAGAAGAGGCAAAACATCTGGCCGCTACCCGGGATTTATGGCGCCTGCGCCTGGGGCAAGGAATTCGCAAGCCCTTCCCAACCCCCCAAGAGGCCCTTGCATATCCTTACACAGCAGAAGAAAAAATCGCCGTAGACGCCAATAATCGTCGCCATATCATAGGCACCGCCGATCAGGTCAAGGCCAGAATAGATGAATTGGCCGCTGCTTATAATGCTGATGAAGTCTTCGTCGTGTCTATTACCCACGATCATGATGCGCGCGTCAAAAGTTACGCATTGCTTGCCGAAGCGTACGGCCTGACCCCCCGCTAGCGACGATAATTATAACGGAACCGTAATTAAGAAGGGCGGCCTGTATTAGGTCGCCCTTTGATTTTTCTGCGGCATCGTTATCGCCTGTGGTGCCCTAAGCCAGCAGAACAGACGTCATAGATAATCCGGCATATTCCGTCACATCATTAAAAAAGTAGGGTTTATCATCTGTTTCACGCATACCAAGAACATATAACAACGGCACATAATGATCCGGGGTAGGGATGGCAAACTCTGCCGCCGCACCCATTTGCGACCAATTGACCAATCCTTGGTCATCGCCGGAAATAATCTTTTCCCGCACCGTTGCAGAAAACTGTTCTGATAATTCTGATATCGCATCTTTTTGTCCGCCCCACATATTTGGGCGAATGGCCTGCAAATTATGCACTAATGCCCCACTGCCAATCACCAGCACGCCTTGATGACGCAAAGCTTTTAGTTTTTGACCGATGGCATAATGTCCCTCAGGCGACAGATCAACATCAAGACTCAACTGCAAAATAGGAATATTTGCCCCCGGATATATATTCTGCAGCACACACCAGCAACCGTGATCCAAACCCCAATCATGATCCAAACCCGCCTCAATCGGGGCTAACATAGTGGCAATATCCTCTGCCAGATCCGGGGCACCGGGGGCGGGATATTCAATTTCGTAGAAAGGTTCCGGAAAACCATAAAAGTCATGAATGGTACGGGGATGCGCCATCGCCGTAATTTTCGTCCCCCGACTTTCCCAATGGGCCGATACACAGACAACGGCCTTCACATCGGGCAACATTGCGCCCAACTGTCGCCACGCTGCCTTATGGGGACTATCGGGTTCCCCAATGATAAAAGGACTGCCATGTCCGGTAAATATCACCGGCAGGCGATCTGCGCGGCCTGTATAATCGTCTAATGTTTGATATCCATCCATCATTTTAGTAGTCGCTTTTGGTCTTATTGATGAGACTTTTATTTTTAAAGTTATAGAACAACACAATCGCGCCGACCAGAAAAGAATAACAATTTTGCGATCCCCCGAGCTCCATATCACTACAGAATGAACCACCCGTCATAGAGGATCGCTTCCGTTTTTAGCTATAATCGGTTACACTGCAGCCGAAAGGTTAAGGCATTATGCACGCTCATAAACGCAAGACCACATCGCAATCAGCAGAACCTTCAAAAACCACTTACACGCAACAATACGATCATATTCTGACATTCTGGTTTGCGGAATTAGATGAAAAATGCTGGTGGCAGCCATCACAATTTCTGGATATGCAGATTGCAACGCGTTATCAAACGCTGTTAGCGCAAGCCCGGCGTGATCTGCTTTCCTCATGGCGTCACGTGCCAGAAGGCCGTCTTGCGGAAATTATCGTTTTGGACCAATTTTCGCGTAATATCTATCGGGGTTCGCCTGAAAGCTTCGCCGCCGATGCGCAGGCCCTCTCACTTGCACAGGAGGCCATAGCCCTGAATGCAGATCAGGCCCTCCCAATACGACAGCGCGCTTTTTTCTATTTACCCTTCATGCATAGTGAAAATGCTGAAATCCATGAACACGCCATACAGCTTTTTTCTCAACCCGGCCTGGAAGTACAGCTTGATTTTGAAAAACAACACAAAGCCATTATTGACCGTTTTGGTCGCTACCCCCACCGTAATAAAATCCTCGGGCGGGCCAGCACCCCGGAAGAAAAAGCCTTTCTTCTAAAACCAGGATCGTCTTTCTAACCATATATTCCTCTCTCACCGCCAAAACTGTACCCATCAATGTCGCATAAACCCGCAACACCCAAATCCCTGCCCCGCGCCCTCAGGCGTGAGATCCTCCTCTTTATCGGCATCAAAGTCGTCTTTATAGTTGTGCTGATTGTCGTGTTCGTCGTGTAAACCTTCGCAAAGCCTATTTTTTATGTTGTAGATTAAGTTGTCTTTTTAACGTAAGATCCCTTTATGACAGAGAATACGGCCATAGAACAACGCATTACCCATATTATGTACCAGTATTGGGAAGAATTGCGCCAAGATCGCCGCATGCCATCATTGCGGGATTTCACGCCTGAATTTATCGCACCCTATAAAGATAATATTGCCCTTATTGATCTGCGTGATGCCGACAGCGATGCCATACTACAAATTATCGGCCCTAAATTGACAGATGACCTGGACGAAAACCTCGTCATGCAACCGGTCACAACCATTCCCCGACGCACGATGCTCAGCCGCCTGACCGACCATTATTATGAAGTTTTGGCCAATCATACACCCATTGCTTTTGAAGCCGAATTCCTCAACCGGCAAAAAGAAAAGGCACTTTATAGAGGCATTCTCTTACCGCTCAGTGATGATGGTGAAAATGTCCATTTTATACTCGGTGCCATTCGTTGGGTTATGGAAAAGGACATTGTAGGCCGCGCCACAACACAAATAGACACCCCCACACCGGCCCACGAAGACTTAACACCTTCGTCAAACGACACTCTGGCTGTTGACCCCGACTCTGCCCGACAAGACACATTCGGCACGCACGATCACATAACAACGCCACACCCGGCCGAAGACCCCCCCACTGAATCCATAGCCGCAACTGATGGGGTCAATAACGATCAAAAAGATGACTCTAAAGACAACTTCTTATCCGCGGCCCACTCAGCCCTGCGCGACCAGCTCGCCGCCTGCCGCGATATGGTCAATGGTCATACCAACAGCGTCGGCGGCTCCCGCCGGATGCTTTACCTTGCTTTAGAGAAAATCTATACCTTCCACCTCACAGCAGAAGCTTTCCCTGATGAATATGCTCAACTGCTGCAAGAAAATAATCTTAAACAACAAAAAAGAGCGCCATTCACAACAACGCTCAAGCTATGTTTTGGTAAAGATTACGACAAAACCCGTCTGACCGAATATGCCGCTGCCATGGCCCATGCGGTGGAAAACGGCCAGACCGCTGACCGTTTCTTGCATTTTATTGAACAACATCCGGGGGGAATAAAAGGTTGTGTTCTCGCCCGCCGTGCCGCACGCCAGCAAAAACGTACAACCCATATGCCCGTACAAACTCTACCGACCGATATATTAAAACACATCGACAGTCACGGCACTTTACCTCTCCCCCTGGATAAACTTCCAGAAGGGGAATTCTATGCCTTGCTCGTACGTAAAACCCCGGACGGCATAGAATGGATAGATACGGCAACTGAAACAGACCGTGATGTCAGTCGATTGCTTAAGAAAACTGCAAGAAAGTTCGGGCAGACTTAAAAAAGGTTATGAAAGCCCCTGTGATAAATCACCACTCAGAAGAGGGCTGCTACGCAGATCAGGATCCGCCCTTACAGCGGATAACTTGATAAAATGCTGATAAGGTCAGTCTACTGACATAATCTATGCCCGTCGCTGACCCCGAAAATATTAAGGAGTGCCGCTGTGACCAATTGGGCTCAGAAAAAACAACGCATAGACGATGTAGCGAATTATGCCCTTGAACGCCTTCAGGGGCCGCAACGTGATGCCTTTCCCGACTTTATCCGTCGTTTCTATAAAAATGCCCCTCCTGAAGATCTGATAAAACGGCCTGTTGACGATCTTTATGCCGCCGCGTTAAGCCTCTGGAAATATAGCCACAAACGCACTCCAGGAACGGCAAAAATACGTGTTTTTAACCCCAGCCTTGAAGAACATGGCTGGCAACCAACCCATACGATCATCCAGCTTTGCACCGATGATAGCCCGTTCCTATTAGATTCCCTCACGTCCAATTTATTAATGGGCGGCAATGAATTGCATCTGCTTATTCATCCGGTTATGGGCAGCCCCCGCGATGAAAACGGCGAACGCATGTTGGAAAACAAAAGCGGCGCTAACATGGTACGTGAATCTATTATGTATATCGAAATCAATGCCATGACCGATCCGGATGCGCTTGCAGCATTAAATACACAACTACAGAAAATTATTGCCGATGTGCGCGCCGCCGTTGAAGACTGGCAGCCCATGTTAAAAAAACTACGGCGCAGTATTGCCGAACTGGACAAAACAAATGGTAATCTGAATGCGGAATCCGTCTCAGACACCATAGATTTCCTAAAATGGCTGGCCGATGACCATTTTACCTTTCTGGGTCATGTGGAATTTGATCACCGCGGCAAAAAACCCAAAGTCGTTGGTAAGGCTGGTTTGGGCATTTTACGCGATCCTGATTTTCACGTCATGCGGGGCGCAGAAGGATTTATACCCGTCTCCCCGGAAATTCAGCATTTCCTTGAAACAGACAACCCCCTGCTGATTACTAAAGCAAACCGAAAATCTACCGTACATCGCGCCGTGCATATGGATTATGTGGGGCTGAAAAAATACAACGATAAGGGACAGGTTATTGGCGAACATCGTTTTGTCGGACTGTTCACATCCGTGTCGTATAACCGCCGGCCCCAATCTATTCCGCTGTTAAAACATAAAATTGACGCCATCATGAAAAAGTCTGGCTTCGACCCTAGAAGCCACGACAGCAAGGCCCTGTTGCATATTCTGGAAACATTTCCCCGTGATGAACTTTTCCAAATGGATGTGGAGAGTTTATTTGAGACCAGCATGGGCGTACTGCACCTACAAGAACGCCCCCATTGTAAGGCGTTTTTGCGGCCCGATCCCTTTGGGCGGTATGTGTCAGCACTGGTTTTTGTCCCTCGGGAAAAATATAATTCTATCTTACGGACCAAAATCGAAACCATCCTCTGTAATGCTTACAATGGCGAAGTATCAACCCGTTATGCACAGCTAAGTAATGATCTTATTGCCCGCTGGCATATTATTATCCGCACACAACCCGGCAGTGTCCCCGAACCGGACCACGATTTGCTCAATGCACAGATCGAAGCCGTATCACGTCGTTGGGGTGACCACCTGTTAGAAGTCCTTATTGATCGGTGGGGTGAAGAAATTGGCAATAATTTACATCGTCGCTATCAACGGGCTTTCTCTAATGCCTATCAGGAAGCCTTTGATCCCCGCTTTGCCGTCACTGATATAGAAAAAATCGAAAATCTTCCCACCGCCAATAATATACAGTTCAATTTTTACCGTCTGGCCGAAGAACCCGACCATACTTTACGGTTAAAAATTTACACGAATAACCAGATTGTCGCACTTAGTGACTGTCTGCCTATGCTGGAAAATATGGGTCTGCGGGTCATCGAGGAATATGCCTATAACGTCAAAGCCGATGGTCCCAACGCCCCGCGCTGCAGCATTCATAATTTTTATCTGGAAAACCCTAGCGGTGACGCTTTACCGCTCTCAACGATGAAAATGCCGTTGGAAGAGGCCCTCACCGCAATCTGGACAGGCCATGTAGAAAATGACGGCTTTAATAAGCTTGTGATGCTGGCCGGCCTCAGCAGCCGCGAAGTCGTCATTCTGCGGGCCTATAGTAAATATCTGCGGCAATTAGGCATGTCGTTTTCGGAAACGTATATGCAGGATACCCTGACACAGTTTGCCGATATCACAAATGCACTTGTGCGCTTATTTATGCTGCGCTTTGACCCTCAACAGACAAAAGAAAAAGCCCGCGAGGTGATCGTTGAAACGCATCGTCAGGAAATACTCAACCATCTGGATCAGGTAGAAAGTCTGGACCAGGACCGGATGATCCGCAGCTACCTGAATGTCATTATGGCCAGCCTGCGAACCAATTACTTCCAGACAGACGATCATGCCCAACCCAAACCCTATTTAGCCATTAAAATCCGCAGCCGTGATGTACTGGAAGCGCCCCTGCCTAAACCTTATGCGGAAATATTCGTCTATGCCCCCTGGGTGGAAGGCGTACATTTACGCTCAGGGCCGGTGGCGCGTGGCGGCCTGCGGTGGTCAGACCGCAAGGAAGACTTCCGCACAGAAGTCTTGGGACTGGTCAAAGCCCAACAGGTAAAAAATGCCTTGATAGTACCCGTAGGGGCTAAAGGCGGGTTTTTACCAAAAATGCTCCCCAAGACCACAGACCGGGAAGCCTTCATCGCCGAAGGTGTCCGTAGCTATAAAACCTTTATCTCCGGCCTTTTAGACATCACCGATAATATTCAAGACGACAACACCACCCCGCCCGTTGATGTCGTCCGCCATGATGACGATGACCCTTATCTGGTCGTTGCGGCGGATAAGGGAACCGCCACTTTTTCCGACACCGCCAATGATGTCGCGCGCGCTTACGGCTTCTGGATGGATGATGCCTTTGCATCTGGTGGCTCTAATGGATATGACCATAAGAAAATGGGCATTACCGCCCGAGGCGCATGGGTATCCGTACAACGCCATTTCCGCGAAATGGGTATTAATGTCCAAACAGACCCGATCACCGTTGTCGGCGTTGGCGATATGTCAGGGGATGTATTTGGTAATGGCATGTTATGTTCGCCTGCGTTGCGTCTTGTCGCGGCCTTCGATCATCGCGATATCTTTATTGACCCCAACCCTGACCCAAAGGCATCTTACAAAGAACGTAAACGCCTGTTTGATCTGCCGCGATCCAGCTGGCAGGATTATAAATCAGAATTAATTAGTGAAGGCGGCGGCATTTTCAGTCGTAAAGCCAAATCTATCACACTCACCCCGCAAATACGCACTGTGCTGGCTTTAGCGGATGATGTAAAGAATCTCACCCCCCATGAAGTGATACAGGCAATCTTAAAAGCCTCAGTTGATTTATTATGGTTCGGCGGCATTGGTACATATGTCAAAGCCCGTCGCGAAACAAATATGGAAGTCGGTGATCGTGCCAATGATGCCTTACGCGTCAATGCAGATGAATTAAATTGTAAAGTTGTGGGTGAGGGGGCCAATCTTGGCTTTACACAACGCGCGCGTATTGAGTTCTCACTAACACGAGATGGCATTCTCAACACAGATGCCGTCGATAATTCCGCGGGCGTTAACTGTTCTGACGCCGAAGTGAACATCAAAATTCTACTGGAACGGATTGTAAAAGACGGCAAGCTGACCCAGAAACAGCGTGATACATTACTCAGTAGTATGACAGATGATGTCGCCGCATTGGTCTTACAAAATAACTACCAGCAAACACAGGCCATAAGCTTAGATCATGCTGCTAGCCTGAAAGAACTGGATAGCTTTAGTCGTTTTATGGATCTGCTGGTCAAGCGGGACAAGCTCAACCGCGAACTGGAATATCTGCCTAATGACGATGATCTGACCACCCGTGTAGAAAATGATCAGGGCCTCACCCGTTCTGAAGTCTCTGTCCTGCTCGCTTACGCGAAAATGGAACTGCGCGATACCTTAAAAGAAAGCAGCTTGCTACAAGACCCGTATTTTGAAAAATATCTGGTTGATTATTTTCCAGAACGGTTAGGAAAGGATTTCTCTGATGAAATCAAAATGCACCCACTGCGTGAAGAAATTATTTCTACCGTCTTAACCAACAAAGCCATTGACCATGGCGGCATATGCAGCATCCATGAAGAAACTGGCGCATCCCCTGTGGAACTGGCCCGTGCCTTTGCCATTGCTTGGGATGTGTTTGATTTGGGCGCTTTGTGGCAACAAATAGCAGCCCTTGATTACAAGGTGCCCTCTGTTATCCAGAACTTACTGCTTATGGATGTCCGTGATTTTGCCCGCCTGCAAACCATATGGTTTGTGAACCACGTAGGTAACAAAACCCCTATTCAGGATGTCATTGACCGCTTCAAACCCGGTATAGAAATCCTGAGCAAAATGCCCACCGTCGCACAAACCCGTCATCAAGATAGCCTGCAAAATAAAATTGCCATGTATTGTGAGCAATGTGTTGATACAGATTTGGCAACCCATATCGCCAGTCTGGAAATGAGCGGTGCCATTTGCGATATTGTTGAAGTCGCCGCCTTATCGGCTCTGGATGTAGAAGACGTTGCCAAAACTTATTTCAAAATTGGCGATCTGTTAGGATATGACTGGCTACGCGCGCAAACGGAAATTGTTCACACAGCGGACCATTGGGACCGGTTGGCAACAGCCGCCATTATCGGTGACCTGTATGACCAACAACGTATAGTCACCGCACAGGTTATTGAACAATCCGGCGGTCAGAATGGACTTAAGGCAGTGGATCAATGGATTGCCGACAGCAATAATCATATTAGCACCCGCATACATAACGTTATTCAGGAATTCCAGAAGGGTGGCCAGATCAATGTGACCAAATTGGGTTATGCGACACGGCAAATGCGTAATATGATCCCATAAACTGTCAAACACGCCTTTCACAAAAAAACGGCCCATAAAAAGGGCCGTTTTTTCATATTACAAAACATCATTATCTTAATGACGGAAGTGACGCATCCCCGTCATCACCATGGCGAGGCCTTTTTCGTCCGCCGCAGCGATAACTTCGTCATCACGGATGGACCCGCCAGGCTGGATAACGGCAGTCACGCCGGCTTCGGCCGCACTCAGCAAGCCATCAGCAAATGGGAAGAAGGCATCTGACGCCACCACAGACCCTTTGGTCAGCGGCTCACTTAAACCCGCAGCCTCACTGGCATCTTGCGATTTACGTGCCGCAATGCGCGCGGAATCAACGCGGCTCATCTGCCCCGCACCAATACCCACGGTAGCCCCGTCCTTTGCATAAACAATGGCGTTTGACTTCACATGCTTACAAACATTAAAGGCAAACAACAAATCATTGAGTTCCTGCTCTGTTGGCTGACGCTTGGTCACTACTTTCAGCTCCTGTGCGGTAATCTTACCGTTATCGCGGCCCTGCAACAGGTAACCGCCAGCCACAGACTTAATAGTCTGTCCAGCCGCAACAGGATCCGCGAGGCCGCCTGTCAACAGAACCCGCAGGTTTTTCTTTGCCGCAAATAATGCCAGTGCCTCTTCATCCGCCTCCGGTGCAATGACCACTTCAGTAAACAGTTTGGCGATCTCTTCCGCTACCGCTTTATCCATTTTACGGTTCAGGGCAATAATACCACCAAAGGCACTGACCGGATCACAGGTCAAGGCCTTCTTATAGGCCTCCAGCAAACTGGCCCCGCTGGCCACACCGCATGGGTTGGCATGCTTGATAATCGCAACTGCGGCACACTCCGCCGGGTCAAATTCGCTGACTAATTCAAAGGCCGCATCGGTATCATTCAGGTTATTATAGCTTAGCTCTTTCCCCTGAACTTGCCGGGCCGTGGCAATGCCCGGGCGCTTCATCTCAGAAGCCACATAAAAAGCCGCTTCCTGATGCGGGTTCTCACCATAACGCAGCCCCTGCTGCTTCACGGCTGTCACATTCAATCGGTCCGGATAGGTCTGCCCCAGTTGTTGGGCAAACCAGCCGGAAATAGCCGCATCATAACACCCCGTGCGGGCATAGGCCGTTGCCGCCAGACGGCGACGCAATTCTAATGTGGTCGCCCCTTCATTTTCCGTCATGGCTGACTGCACTGCCGTATAATCTTCGGGTTCCACCACAACCGTTACAAAGGCATGGTTTTTCGCCGCTGAACGAATCATTGCCGGACCGCCAATATCAATATTTTCAATACAATCCGCAAAGGCGGCACCCTTTGCCACTGTTTCCTCGAAAGGATATAAATTCACCACCAGCAGATCAATCTGACCAATATTATAGCTTTGCATAGCGGCCTGATGGTCATCCTTGTCACGTAGACCTAAAAGACCGCCATGAATTTTAGGATGTAAGGTTTTCACCCGGCCATCCATCATTTCTGGAAACCCCGTGTAATTGGCCACTTCGATGACCGGAACTCCAGCCTCTGCCAATGTACGGGCCGATCCACCCGTAGATAAGATTTCCACGCCTTTGTCATGCAGGAATTGACCAAATTCAACGAGGCCCGCTTTATCGGACACGGAAAGCAAGGCACGCTTGATAGGACGCAAGGTCAGATCTGACATAATAATATCCTCAGTCAATCAATAATCTGTCATGTAATGGTGTCTATGAAGGGCGGTGGTACTGGATCAGCGGGCGAAGTGCAACCCCTTTTACATTTGCCGGGTGCCAATCTTCCTTTACCGTCAGGGCAGGCCATAGATATTAATCCTGATCTTGTCTCACAAAGGACCATTGAAGCGCGACGTCTTCACCGTCCACATACCCCGTAACCATAATCTGTAACGCCCGTTGATAAGGGGCTCCGTCACCAAAATATAGGCTTTCTTCCACGGCCATTTCACCGCCTCGCGCCCGAAACGACCACTCTTGACCAGATGGTAGACGCAGTGTGACCATATCTTTTCCTGAGTGTAAGGTCGCCACCACTTCGGGATGCAAATGGAAACGTAAATCATAAGGAAGCCGCGGCTGTCCTGCTGACATTTTTTGTCTTTCCAGCCGGTCCTCACCACGAATATCATGACCGTCCGCCGACATATAAAGTCGGCGATGATGAATCAGGCCATAACGTCCATCATAACCGTTATGGCTTGCTTCCACGAGCAGATGACCGTCCTGCTCATGACGGCTTGACGTCACGATTGTTGGCCCTTCCCCAATCAAACCGCTTTCTAACAGTTCGCTGGAATTACGGTTATTAATCACCAGCGAAGAATGCGCCGCAGTTGAGCGGGACATCCTGTTCAACTCTCCCCGCGGGTCATCCGCAAAAGAGGGAACGGCACCACAATTAACAATGATACGCTCCGACGCCGTAGATAATTCAAAAGACAGCGTTCCCGCATGGCTATGCTCGCTAATATCATGAGGTGCCGGCGGGCCACAATCCATAATTAATGTCACGCCGCCGCGCTCCAGACGTTGGAACCCGCTTTGTTCCGCAGACATAAGTGGGGCAGCGATTGCATCAGCGACTTTGATAATTTCTTTGATTGGCGTCTCATCCAGGACCACGCCACCATTAAATAACGCAAGTCTTCCGTCGCCATGGGTCATGCCCATCAAAAAGGGCAGCATGTCTGTAAGGGTCTGGGCCAGAAAGGCTGGTGGTTCAAGGCCCCTGTCTTCATAGGCACGTTGCAACGCGACCAGCCCTTTATAAATTTGGTGTTGGTCCAAAGGGCTTCGCGATAATACCCCGCCATCTGTAAGAATTTGTTCTTTTAACGCCCGTGCAAGCAGAACTTGCCCACGTTGCAACCATGCCTCCCCATGAGGAAGGAATAATCCTGCAAAACATAATCCGATCAGCGCAAGCGGTAAAACCGGTGAGGATGGCAACAAATGTACACAACGTGCCAAATGGCGACTTTGTCGGGCCAGGGCATTGATAACCGCGCTGCGATAAACCAGATCATTGGTATCGAGGATCAGCGGGGCATGCGATAGCCAGAACGTGATCCGCTGGCCTAAAACATCCGGGCGCCAGGCCTCTTCATGCCACTGGTCATAGGCACTGAGCCATGATTTCACCAGAGCTTCCGCACATTTACGAACAGCCTTACGATCCCCCACTTCATCCAAATCCCGTAGCCATGCAAAACTGTGCAGAAACGGCCACCACCGCGCTGGCATATCCGGGCTAGTCCATAACTGATCTGTCGGCCATTGTCCGGTATCGCTTTGCGGATTTTTCAGTAAATGCCCTGCCGCAAAAAAACGTCCCACCAATATATGCTGCCCGGCGACCACATTACCCGGCCAGGGGTCTTGTAATGTACCCAATAGACGTAAAGGATGACGGCCCCGCAATTGGTAATCATAAAGGCGGCTCCCGTAACGGGCCCCATGAATGACATCCTTCGCCTTACGCCGCAACTTATGAGACAACGGCCGCGGCGTCTGCCGGGTAAGTTGGGGCATAATGGGTCAGGCTCCTATCGCAAAATACAGCCGCCGCCGTCATGATCGGTCAGGCTGGAAATCAGTGGCGATGGTAGCACAGGAAAGTCGTAGTGCAGAACTGCTTTTTACTATCCGTTCGCAAAAGAACGTACAAGCAAACCAAGGAACTTGTCAGCAGCTCTCTAGACCCGCAAAGCTTCTATATTCTGCACATACTGTGTTGGACCACCTTTAAAACTTGCGGTGCCGGCGACCAGCACATCAGCCCCGGCGGCAACTGCTTCTTTCGCCGTTTGTGCATTAATACCCCCATCCACCTGAAGATCAATATCACGACCGGACGCATCGATCATTTTTCGCAAATGTTTGATTTTAGCCAATTGACTATGGATAAATTTCTGGCCACCAAAACCGGGATTAACACTCATCACCAATACAAGGTCAACTAAATCCATCACATTATCCACAACCTCAACAGGTGTACCGGGATTCAGGGAAATGCCTGCCTTTTTCCCCAGTGATTTAATAAATTGTAATGTGCGGTGGAAATGCGGTCCGGCTTCGGGATGAATAGTGATGATATCCGCGCCAGCCTCAGCAAACGCCGTAACATAAGGATCCACCGGTGAAATCATAAGATGAACATCAAAAATTTTATTGGAATGGGGACGAAGTGCCTTTACCACAGCTGGCCCGATCGTCAAATTTGGCACAAAGTGCCCATCCATCACATCCACATGGATATAGTCTGCGCCCGCCGCACTGATCGCTGCAACTTCTTCACCCAGACAGGCAAAATCAGCAGATAAAATAGACGGGGCTATTTTGGTCGGTTGTTGCATCTTTTTTATCCTTCACATTACAGTGCCGTGATGGCCTAGACTTTTACGGAGACAACCACCGTCATTACACATCACACATCCGTTTTGACCAAACGCGCCATATAAAACCCATCCATTCCACCGCTTGCCACGTCAGAAGGATTATAATGGGGCAACGTCATCACATCCCCCTCCGCCGTTATGGCATGCGGCATGTCAAATAGCTCATCAGCCGTGATTTCTTTTCGTTTTACCTCTGAGGTCCGATCAAGTAAAGCCTCCACTTGATAAAGACCTTCTGTATGTTGCAGAGAACAGACACAATAAATCAACACGCCGCCCGGCGCCAACATTTCCACCGCTGCCGCCAGTAAACGTGCCTGTACTTCTGCTAAATATTCCACATCATCATAACTTTTGGTCCAGGCCACATCCGGATGCCGGCGCAATGTACCTGTAGTAGAACAGGGGGCATCCAGCAAAATATAAGGGTAAGGAGATGCGGGGACATATTCTTCTGCATTTGACGTCACAACGTCAGCACTCAGGCCCAAACGTTCTAAATTCTGGCGTAATCGGCGCAAACGTTTAGGGGATACATCAACCGCTGTTACCTGATGGCCCATGGCAGCGGCCTGTGCCGTTTTCCCCCCGGGGGCCGCACATAAATCCAAAACCCGCGCCCGCGGCGGTGCCGCCATTAAACGGACTGGCAAAGAAGCAGCGAAATCCTGTACCCACCAACTGCCATAATCATAGCCCGGCATATCTTCAATGCGCCCACGCGCCTGTAATATTCGCACCCCACCACCTGGCAAAGCGATGCCATCCAATGCGCTAACCCATTGTGTGGTCTGTTCTTCTGGCTTAAGACTGATATCCAGGGGCGGATCCCGCAGAATGGCCATGGCCATGTCATGACACTGTTCCGTCCCAAACTGTTCCTGCCAACTTTCACAAAGCCAATCAGGGAGATTGAAAAGTGGACTGGCAAATCGCCCTAATAAATCTTCTCGTTCCCGGTCAATCCGGCGCAGTACACCATTAACCAGCCCCGTCATCCCGCGGCCTTCTGTGCGGCCCAATTGCCCGGTCATTTCAACAGCCGCATTCACCGCCGCATGGGCTGGAGTATCCATAAATAGCAGCTGCGCGATGGCCAAACGTAAAATATGCCTTAACCGGCGTTGCGCCGGAGGAAGGCCCTTCTTAAGGCGATACTCTAAAATAGCATCAATCTGACCTAAATGACGCAGACACGTTGTCCCTAACTGCCGCACAAAGGCACGATCACGATGTGAGGTCGGGTCCTCTAATTGCTGACACGCCATATCAAATGCATCTACCAGCACCCGGCGGCGATCCAGTACATTTTCAAGCATCTGAACAGCAACTCCGCGGGCGGATAAAGTCTTCACCCTGCCTTTAGCCATATCGCTATATCCTATACACGATCATCCCGCAGACATCCGGTCAATGATCCAATATTTGTTTCCTGAAATTGGCAGTAACATAGCTTCTGCATGTAAACCAGTTTAATTCGTTCTCACCACAACGATCCATAGGCCTTATTTTTCGGCGGATCAATCGCTGGCATTCGTCCGGTCATTCAAATGAGGCGTCCGAATTTCGCCTGGAGCCACTATTCGGCACAGATCCTTTTGACGCACGCGCCTTACTGGTCTGGTCTTTCCCCAAAGTTGTATGAGACGATTTTGTTGAGAACAGGTCTTTTTCGTCTGGCCTAACGCCCATGAGATCCTGCATCGCCATAAGGCGCGCAATACGATTATCCATATTCGGATGGGTTGAGAAAAGATGATCTACCCCACCCTTGTGCAAAGGATTGACAATAAACAAATGCGCTGTGGCCGGGTTATTTTCCGCCGCCTGATTATCTATCGTCATTGCCCCCTGTTGTAATTTCTGCAGAGCCGACGCCAACGGCCGGGGATCACGGCAAATCTCTGCGCCAACACGATCCGCTTCATATTCACGGCTGCGGCTAATGGCCATCTGGACCAACATCGCGGCAACAGGCGCCAGAAGCATCACCAGCAATGTCCCTATAATACCTAAGGGATTATTGCGGTTATTACCGAAAAACAATGCAAAATTGGCCAGCATTCCAATGGCCCCTGCTATGGTTGCGGTGATGGTCATTATTAATGTGTCACGATTTTTGATATGGGCCAGCTCATGCGCCGTCACGCCTGCGACTTCTGTACTGGATAATTGTGCCAACAGTCCCGTCGTAGCCGCCACGGCGGCATTGTCTGGATTACGCCCTGTAGCAAAAGCATTCGGCTGGGGATTGTCCATAATATAAACTTTTGGCATCGGTAGGTCAGCCTGCTGTGCTAAACGCTGTACCATCTTATACAATTCCGGGGCCTGCTCTGGCCCCACTTCACGCGCCCCATACATGGACAATACCAACCTGTCAGACTGCCAGTAGGTAAACAAATTCATAGCCCCGGCCACCACCAAAGCCAGCAACAGGCCCCCTTCGCCCCCTAACAGATATCCGATAGCCAGAAATAATCCTGTCATTGCCGCCAATAACAATGCCGTTCTCATATATCCCATGACCGTTAATTCCTATGTTCGTTTACATGTGTTTGCATGGCGTCCTCAAAACGCGCTAATTGCAACCCATGACCAAAAGCACTAATTTATAAGTATTGCCAGCCCACAATCCTGTTTATATCCATGTTTATAACATGTAGCGCAACGATGGCGTACCTCAAGTAAAATAAGGAACGAGTGATAAAAGAATGACCCCCTCAATAAACAATGATACGGAGACTTCTGCGAAGGATACAGAGCTCAAAGACAATGAGCGTGATGTTGCCAACAAAGCACCTGAAACACAAAAAAAAGAAATAGGCGGGCGTGAAGGGCCAGAACCCACCCGTTATGGTGATTGGGAAAACAACGGCATCGCATCAGATTTTTAACCCCAATGGTGGAGACGAAAATCCTTCTTCCATGGAACAATAGAGCAAAAATAGCACAGGCATGAATATCCTTGTGGCATATGAAACATATCTGCGACTGGGTATTTTCTTTGGGCTTTTGTTGCTCCTCACAATCATGGAAGCTCTTTGGCCACAACACCAGCGTCATGAAAGCCGTGCAAAACGGTGGACAGCTAATCTGGGTCTCTCCCTCACCAATAGCGCCTCTCTTGTCGCCCTGCCCGTACTCGCTAGTGGGGCGGCCTTGTGGGCGCAACAAGTGCATATCGGCATTTTTCATGTCTATCCCCTGCCACAGTGGCTTGAATTCTGTCTCACTCTTTTACTTTTGGATCTCGCCATATTCTTACAACATATGGCCTTCCATTATGTCCCGTGGCTTTGGCGTATACACAAAGTACACCATAGTGATCTGGATCTGGACGCAACCAGTGGTGTTCGCTTCCATCCCGTAGAAATCATCATCTCTATGTTGTATAAGATAACTATTGTCATCGCCTTAGGAGCGGATCCGATTATCGTTATCCTCTTTGAAATCCTCCTTAACGGGTTCAGTCTATTCACCCACAGCAATCTTTTTCTACCGGTACGCTGCGATAAGGTCCTACAATGGGTACTGGTGACACCACATATGCACCGTATTCATCATTCCCCCCACCAGCACAAAACCAACAGCAATTTTGGTTTCACTCTTTCCTTGTGGGACCGCCTTTTTCATCAATATCACCGCACGGATTATGACAGTGCACAAAAACCCAAAATCACTCTAGGGCTTGCGGAATATCGCGAAGCCCCTAGACTAGGTATTTTACAGCTCTTATTTATGCCTTTTAGAACCACGTCCCGATGAAAACGCTTTACCTGCTGCGCCATGCAAAATCTAGCTGGGATATTGAGAACCAGCCCGACCTTGAACGCCCCTTGAACAAGCGCGGCCGGAAAAATGCAATTTCGATCGGCAAGTATATGCGTTTTCATGATTTACAACCGCAACTCATATTGTGTTCGCCCGCCCAGCGTTGTCGTGAAACCGTAGATCTCATCCACGCCCATTTAGGAACCCCACCTATTCTGCAAGAGCCGTATCTCTATTCAGAAGGCAAAAACGAGGTTCTACAACATATTATGCAAACAAAATCTGAGATCGACCACCTCATGGTCGTTGGACATAATCCCACTACTGCCGATCTGGCCTTAATGCTGACCAATGGTGCCAACCCGGTACTGCGTGAAGAAATGATGGCGAAATACCCCACTGGTACGCTTGCCGTCATTAAATATGACTGCCCCCACTGGGACGAGCTTCAACCTTATGAAGGCTATCTCCAACGGTTGATAAAGCCACGGCTACTTCCCTGATGTTCTTTTACACCGGCTTTAAGATCGTATTTAAACATCATAAAATACAAACAAGCAGATTTAGAAGATTGATAACCTTATTCATGCTAAACTTTCTTCCAGATTAGCAATAAACCTGACGGGGCCTATGCAGGAAAAAGAAATACGTCTGGCATTAGTCTGTTTTGGCGGGGTATCGCTAGCCGTCTATATGCACGGCGTCACAAAAGAAATCCTTAAACTTGCTCGCGCCTCAAAGTCATTTCATGCCCATAACGATCTTCGCGCGCGGCTGAACTGCAAATATAATGAGGGCACGCGTGAGGGCATCACAGATACCGCCGACACGGAAACGCTCTATTTTGAGATACTGCAACGACTAGGTGATGAACTATCCCTAAAAGTTATTACGGATGTCATCGCAGGGGCGTCTGCGGGGGGCATGAACTCTATCTTTCTGGGACGAGCATTAGCCCATGATTTGAACTATGACCATCTCACCACGCTTTGGTTAGAGCAGGCCGATGTCAGCCGCCTGATCGGTGATACGTCCCCCACTAGCCGCTGGGAACGTTTTGTCACCCGCCCTTTAGTCAATATACTCTCCAATCGATATTTAGCGCAGGCCCAACTTCGTCAAAGCGTTAAAGAAAAACTTCCCGGCCTTTTAAGCCTCAGAAAACTCGCCCCCCCCTTTGATGGCAAACATGTCTCAAAACTGGTTTATCAGGGGCTGGCACAAATGGGGCACCACGACCCGACCCATTCCCTGCTGCCGCGTGGACACCGCCTAGACCTATTTGTTACGGTGACAGACTACTATGGTTTTCTGCGCCGCATACCCATACATGACCCCGCAGTAATTGAAGAGCGCGAGCATCGCCATAACCTGAAATTTAGCTATCTCACCCCATCCGGACCACAGACAGACGAACACTATATAAGCGGCAACTACAGTGATTTTAGTCGTGATCACATACCCGGCCTTACATTTGCCGCACGGGCAACATCTTCCATTCCTGGGGCATTTCCCCCCGTACAAATTCGCGAAATTGACGAATTACTACATGACCTTGGGCATCATTGGACAACACGCGAACATTTCATCCAGAATAATTTCCAGGACTATCTGCAGTCCGGACTGAACCCGGAACTCACCTCTTTTCTGGATGGTAGTATATTGAATAACAAACCCTTCGATCAGGCAATTAAAGCCATCATGGACCGCCCTGCCTACCGCGCCGTTGATCGTCGTTTGATTTATATTGAACCGAACCCCAAAGACAGGCCACCGCCCCCATCCGGACAAGCACCAAGCCTTTGGGCAACATTACGCGGCGCCATGACGGATCTTCCCCTAAATGAGCCCATGTATGATGATATGGCTGATGTACAGGCCTTAAATCAAAGAGTCCGCACGATCAAAGCTGTCATTGAATCAATTAAACCCAGAGTCCGTTCACTCGTAACCGAAGTATCACCCGGCCATAATAGCAATACCAGCCACGAGGATATTCGTAACTGGCGCGAAATCGCAAGTGCCCGTGCCACACGTGAGGCAGGTTTTTCTTATGAAGCCTATGCCCGCTTAAAAATCCGAACCGTTTTGTCATATCTGACACGGCTACTCAGTCAATTGGGAATCACACCAGCCCAAAAGAGAGTCTTATTTTCCGCATTGCAACTTTGGGCATATCGTGATGGCCTGTCCCAGGCAACGCTTTACAGCGGCCTGCCCGATCCCTCCACCAGTGCCGAAGGCTTGCTACAGTGGGCTAAAAATTTAATGCGTAGTCCGTCATCACAGCCATTACCAGCTTGGGCGATGTTCTTACATCATTTTGATATTTTATTTTTGCGACGCCGCGTACATTTTTTAATTCAGTCTATCAACGATCATTACGATCATGACAATCATGATACAGACCGTCTCGATCGCCTGAAAACTGCGCTATATCAACAAATATCACAGCTGGAGGAACGCAATAAGATTGCCTGCCTCAACCCGTCCCAAAAACAAAAAATACAGCATGCTTTAAAAGATGTGCTAAGCCTACCTTTTGACGATCAAGATCACCCCGATTGCCCCCATTTTCACAAAGCCCATGATGCTCTGCAAATTATTATGACTGAATTAAGCGCGGCCTTGCAATTGGATCAATCGCGCCAGGCAACCGACAAACTGATGGCGAATCTCTATAAAGAAGAATGGAATCCAAAAATTCGCGAAAACTTACTGACCAGCTATTTGGGTTTCGCCTTCTGGGATGTCATTACTTTCGCTATTATGGGCAGTAAAGAGCAAGGTGAGTTTAATGAAATTCGCATAAACCGCATCAGCCCAAAAGATAGCTGTCTACTAGGAAGTGACCCTAATGCCAGTTTACCGCTAAAAGGCGTCGCGATGAAAAACTTCGGGGCATTTTTCAATCGTCGTGATCGTGAAAATGATTATCTCTGGGGGCGATTAAACGGGGCTGAACGTCTGATTGATATTATATATTCCGAGGCCCAAGCGGCCAAATTAGATCATCGGTTCAATCTGATGGCCTTAAAGAAAAAAGCTTTTCACCTTATTCTCGATACCGAAGAAGACAATATGGACCGAAGTGATAACCTGATCTCGCGCCTGCGTCAGCGTATCCAGACACTCTGATCTATACAGAAAAAGATTCTCCACACCCGCAAAGGCTTTTGGCATTGGGATTCGTGAAGGTAAAACCTGTCTGAAACTGGTCTTCAACAAAGTCCATTCGTGTCCCCAACAGATAGAGCAAGGACTGCCCATCCACATAAAGACGCACACCCTTGTCTTCAACCATTTCATCGCCTGGCTGTGGTTCATCGACATAGTCAACGGTATATGCCAATCCGGAACATCCCCGCGTCGACGTCCCTAAACGCACACCCAATGATGGCTGACCGCGCTTCTCCAGCAGTTCCTTAATCCGCTCTGCTGCCGCCTCTGTGATTTCAACAACCTGTTGCGCCATTTTTAACCTCACGTCCCTTATCGTCTTACCCGCCAGACTTACGCTGGCAATAAACTACGTGGCTTCTACATAAAGCCCATTTCCAAACGGGCAGCTTCGCTCATCATGGTCATATCCCATGGTGGGCTCCAAACCAAATTGACCTTCACATCATTGACCCCTGCGGCATCCCTGACCCGCATCTCTACTTCCCCGGGCATGGTTTCAGCCACAGGACAATGCGGCGTGGTGAGTGTCATCGTGATATCAACATTCGCATCATCATCTACATCAACCGCATAAATCAGCCCCAATTCATAAATATTAACCGGTATTTCCGGATCATAAATTTCCTGAAGAATATCTATGGCCCGCATTTTCACTGTTTGCCGTTCATCTTCCGACAATGGGCCCGCCGAACTACGTGTTGGTGCTACTGATGACGCAGAAGTCGTTTCTGCAGAGAACGTAGCGGTCTCCTGCGCCGTATTGCGATCCTGATGTACAGGTGATGGAGTTATGTTGTTTTCCACCTCATCATCCTTATTTTCTGCGCTCTTATCCGCTTTTGACGATGACAAAAAAGACTCTAAAAATTTCATTGTTCTGCTCTTTATGCAAAAATATTTTTCACCTTTTGCAGCCCGGCTACAAGGTTATCCACATCGGTTTTTGTATTATAAAGCCCGAAAGACGCCCGCGCAGTTGCCGGTACATCATAAAAATCCATCAACGGCTGTGCACAATGGTGACCGGCACGAATAGCGATGCCATTTTGATCCAAAATCGTTCCGATATCATGCGGATGCGCGCAGTCCATTGTAAAAGAAACAATGCCCGACTTTTCCTGCGCCGTCCCTACAAGTTTCAATCCCTCTATTTCAGACATGGCCTGTTGCGCATACGACAGTAAGTCGGCCTCATGACGCGCAATCCGGTCTATCCCCACACCACTTACATAGTCCAATGCTGTTGCCAGTCCAATACCACCTGCAATATTCGGTGTCCCGGCCTCAAATTTGAAAGGTAAAGTATTATATTCCGTTTTCTCAAAAGTCACCGAACGGATCATTTCCCCGCCGCCATGGTAAGGGGGCATAGCATCAAGCAACTCTTGCTTACCATATAAAATGCCGACACCTGTCGGGCCGTATATCTTATGCCCTGAGAAAACATAAAAATCCGCATCCAGATCCTGAACATCGACGCGCGTATGCGGCAAAGCCTGGCAACCATCGACCAGAACCTTTGCCCCCACCTTATGGGCCGCGGCGATAATTTTCTTGATCGGCGTTATCGTCCCCAGCGCATTAGATACATGGGTAATCGCCACAAGCTTTGTTTTCTCAGACAACAATTTTTCGTATTCGTCAAAAAGAAAATTACCTTCGCGATCAATGGGACTGACCCGCAAGATTAGCCCTTTTTCATCCCTCAACATCTGCCACGGCACGATATTGGAATGGTGTTCCATTTGTGACAACACAACCTCATCACCTGCAGTCAGATACTGCCGACCATAAGTCTGTGCCACTAAATTAATGGCCTCCGTTGCGCCGCGAACAAAAATCACTTCATTGCTGTGCGCTGCATTTATAAAGTCACGTATCGTTTCCCGCGCATGTTCATATTTTTCGGTTGCAAGTTGGCTTAGATAATAAACGCCACGGTGAATATTCGCATATTCATGACTATAGAATTGTTGCAACGTATCAATAACCGCTTGGGGTTTCTGGGCACTGGCCGCACTATCCAGAAATGTCAGTGTTTTGCCATAGACATCTGTATCAAAAATAGGGAAGTCTTTGCGCAAAGCAGACATTTCTTCTGGCGAGAAGATCACATCACGGCCGCTCTGCATAGCCTGGAAGGTCATGTTCTTTCCTTCCCATCAGCCTCTGCCGTCAGCGGTGAGGCCGTATGCGATGCCATCCATGATCTTACGCGTAGCTGCATAAAATCTAACAATTCTGCATCCAGTCCTTCTTCCAGAACCTCTGCAATAAATGCTTCTACCAACAGCTGTTCCGCTGCGTCTGCGTCCAAACCGCGTGAACGCAGATAAAACAGCATATCTTTATCTAATTCACCGACTGTGGATCCGTGACTACATTTCACATCATCCGCATAGATTTTTAGCTCAGGCTTGCTATTCACTTCGGCTGAACGGTCTAATAGCATGTTATTGTTAGCTTGGTTTGCATTTGTCAGCTGTGCATCCGGAGCCACAATCACACGCCCCTGAAAGGCAGCTTTCGCCCCTTTATCTAGGACACCACGAAAGATTTGGTCGCTATTACAGTGCCCTACCTTATGGTCCATCACCGTCAACATATCATGACTTTGGCCTTCCGCTCCTAGATAGGCACCATACAATGCCACTTCCGCTTCCATGCCATTAAACGTTAAGAACTGACTCTGCCGCGATAATTGCCCACCCAACGTCAACCAAAAAGCTTTTAATGACGCGCGTGCGGCTAATTGGACGTCGCCTTCTGCCACATAAACGGCCTTTGCCCCTTCTTCCTGAAGGACCGTCCGCTCCAGAACGGCATCTTCTCCCAAGGTGCAATCCGTTACAAAATTGCTCCAATAGGTCCCAGTGTCCACGCCTATATGCTGCTCTAGGAGCCTTAACTGGCTGTTCTTTCCTAATGAAATCACATTACGTAATTGTGTTGAATGACCCACAACCGCAGACGTAGAAATATATGTGACTTGTATAGGCCGGGAAACTGTTGTGTCCGCTGCGACCTCCAAAACAAAGCCGTCCGTCATCAGCGCTGCATTGACGCTTCGCAAGCCGCGTCCTTGTGCCTGTTCATTGGTTTTCAGCCGCCCTTCTAGACGGTTATCGCCTGCGGCCAAGGCTGAAGCCAGAGACGTTAACGTCACCCCGTCTTCCAAATCTCCTGCCTGCGACAAAGCCGTATTAAAGTGACCATCCACAAAGACCAACTGCACCGCCCCCTCTAGCGGAACGGACTGTGCCAAAAAGGACTCTGCTTCAGCATGTCGATCTGTCGTCTTCACCGGAACGAAGACCGCATTCGCTAAGGCGGAAAGGCCGGAGTATTTCCATTCTTCAACTTTTTGTGTCGGAAATCCCGTTGCCATAAAATCGGCAAAGGCTCGCGCCCGAAGTTCCGGCACGCCCGGCAGCCCATCCGCCAGCGAGGCAAAAGCCTGCTGATAACCGTCATTCTGGTAATAAATCTGTTTTGCCATTTTTATTCACCAATACCCCTAGGCCGCATCGTCGGCTATACCAAGGCCTGCATAACCTTCGGCTTCTAGCTGCAAGGCTAATTCTTTGCCCCCAGATTTAACAATACGCCCATCGGCCAGGACATGCACATGATCCGGGACAACATAATCCAATAATCGCTGATAATGAGTAATGACCAAAATCGCTTTATCGGGCGCCCGCAGACGATTGATCCCATCAGCAACAATTTTCAGCGCATCAATATCCAGGCCAGAATCTGTTTCATCCAAAATTGCCAGACACGGGTCCAATACTGCCATCTGCACCATTTCATTACGCTTTTTCTCACCGCCGGAGAAGCCTACGTTAACTGGCCGCTTTAGCATTTCGGGATCCATTTTCAATTCAGCAGCTTTCGACCTAACCAATTTTAAGAGATCCACCGCCGTCATTTCATCTTCACCACGGTATTTACGAATTGAATTCACCGCTGTTTTCAGGAAATTCATGTTTGAAACGCCCGGAATTTCGACAGGATATTGAAACCCCAGGAAGACGCCTTCGCCCGCACGCTCATCCGCTTCCAGGTCCAACAAGTCTTTACCGTTTAAGGTGGCTGTTCCTTCAGTCACTTCATATCCTTCGCGCCCGGAAAGCGCATAAGACAATGTGCTTTTTCCTGCACCGTTCGGTCCCATAATCGCATGTACCTCGCCGGCCCTCAGGGACAAGTCCAATCCTTTCAGGATCTCTTTATCCCCGACATTTACATGAAGATTTTTAATTTCTAACATTCTACTTCCTTCACTTAACCGACACTGCCTTCAAGGCTAATACCCAAGAGTTTCTGCGCTTCTACCGCAAATTCCATTGGTAAATGCTGCATCACATCACGACAAAAACCATTCACGATCAATGCGACAGCCTCTTCAGTATTCAAGCCGCGCTGTAAACAATAAAAAAGCTGGTCTTCACTAATTTTTGAGGTCGTCGCCTCATGTTCAATCTGGGCCGTAGGATTCTTAACTTCGATATAGGGCACCGTATGCGCCCCACATTGGTCACCCAGTAACAAGCTATCACATTGGGTGAAATTACGCGCATCGTCCGCCCCGCCCAGTACCTTTACCAGGCCGCGGTAAGTATTTTGTCCATGGCCGGCAGAAATACCCTTGGAAATAATCGTACTGCTCGTGTTTTTGCCGATATGGATCATCTTTGTCCCTGTATCGGCCTGCTGGTAATTATTTGATATGGCAACAGAATAAAACTCACCGACAGAATTATCCCCCTGCAGAATACAGCTTGGATATTTCCAGGTTACAGATGATCCCGTTTCCACCTGTGTCCATGACACTTTGGAATTTACACCACGGCAGGCAGCTCTCTTCGTCACGAAGTTATAAATACCGCCTTTCCCGTCCTTATCACCGGGATACCAGTTTTGTACTGTGGAATATTTTATTTCTGCATCGTCCATAATGACCAGTTCAACTACCGCTGCATGTAACTGGTTTTCATCACGCATCGGCGCCGTACAGCCTTCCAGATAACTTACATAGGACTCGTCATCCGCAATAATCAATGTACGTTCGAACTGCCCGGTATTTGCTTCATTAATGCGGAAATACGTGCTCAACTCCATAGGACAACGCACCCCTTTGGGAATGTAGACAAACGTCCCATCGGAAAAGACCGCACTGTTTAACGCCGCATAAAAGTTATCCTGAACAGGAACAACAGAACCCAAATATTTGCGCATCAAATCTGGGTATTCGCGTGCGGCTTCCGAAATGGAGCAAAAAATCACCCCGGCTTCTTGGAGCGTCTCCCGGAAGGTCGTGGCCACGGATACGCTATCAAACACCACATCAACCGCCACACCAGACAACACCTTTTGTTCATCCAGCGATATCCCTAACTTCTCATAGGTCGCTAATAATTCAGGATCGACTTCATCCAGACTTTTTGGCCGGTCTTCCTGACTTTTTGGGGCGGCATAATAATAAATATCCTGAAAATCAATTTTTGGATAATTCACCATCGCCCAATCAGGCTCGCCTTCTTCGGCGGCCAAACTTTGCCAATAGGCGAACGCCTTTAGTCGCCATTCCAACAGCCATTCCGGCTCTTCTTTCTTCGCCGAAATAAAACGAATGGTGTCCTCCGAAAGACCTTTCGGTGCCTTTTCTGTCTCGATATCGGTGATAAATCCATATTTGTAATCACCTGTGGCCTCTTCGACCTGCCTTTCTGCCTCAATTGTCGCTGCCATTCACTGGCTCCTTCTGACATAAACGTCACACGCTGACTTTAAATTCTGCGCTGCCCGCAAGCTCTTGTTCATTAACCCACAGGCTCTCTCTCATTAAAATGGTTGTGATTCCTTGCCTTCTGCCTTTTGTGATGCGGCAAAGAAGTCAGGAACAGACGGCACCAGATCCGCCAGAGACACACTATTCAGTGCGTCTTCCACTGCTGTATTGATTTTATTCCAATGCTGTCGGGCATGGCATCCACTTTCAAGACCACATTCGCCGACCCCGTCTTCCAGACAATTTGTCAATGCCACCGGCCCATCCACAACCTGTATGATGTCAGAGACGGTCACACTGGCCCGGTCCTGTGCCAGTGTGAAACCACCACGTGTTCCACGGTGTGACATTAATAATTGTCCGCGCACCATTGCCCCTAACACCTTACTGACTGTGGGTAAGGGGATATGCGTTTCGTCTGCCAAATCCGCGGCGCTGTGTACAGTCTCAGGGCGAATGGCAATATGCGTCATTAAAACAACAGCATAATCAGCCATATTAGACAGCTTTATCATCGTCACCCTTTCTTCGCATCAATCACAAACATATTGTTAGACACCTGCCACACTCAAAATACGCTCACGCGATGTCATAACTGAACTATGCCCATAAAATTGTAAAATACAGCGTTTATCTCTGTGTCATTTAACCCTAGACCGCACAAAACCTGATCATATTCATCACACGGCTATGCTCAGTTATTGGGGCTAATAACCATGTATAGACACGGCTTTTTTGCCAGTTAGATTAATTCAGACTGAATTAGTATACTTTACATGGAGATGTCGACGGATTTTGTCAACCGGAATCAGGACAAATATGGTCTTTTATTGCTGAAATGTGCAGAAAGCACCCATAACACGTAAAAAAACCAAACACATTGAAAGCTGACTTTTTATATCAGCACCTTAAATAATAGCCCGGACGGTCAAAGGCCCCTATGGGACAGCCGGTGACATAGATCATCTAATTGATCTAGGCTCTGATAATGTATAGTCACAGTACCGCTTTCATCCGGCTGGAAATTCACCGCAACGCGCAAACCTGTTGCTGCGGATAGGTCCGCTTCCAGCGCAAGAGTATCAGCGTCTTTCTGGGTACCGTCCTGACCAGCTTTTACAGCTTTTTTCACACGTGCCCGGCTCTCATGCTCTTCTGTATTTGCCGTATTTCTTTTATCCTGACGGGCCGCCAGTTCCGTTTGCCGCACGCTAAGACCCTTTTGCAACACGGTTTCTGCCAGAAGGTCAGGATGATCTGCCGTAATCAAGGCCCGGGCATGTCCCATTGTCAATTGACCATCCGCAACAAAATTTTGCACTTTTTCCGGTAAATTTAACAATCGCAAAATATTGGCAATATGGCTCCGGCTCTTACCTATAATTTGGGCCAGTTGCTCCTGCGTATGATCAAACTCTTCCATCAAACGATGGTAACCCTTGGCCTCTTCAATAGGATTAAGGTCATGGCGTTGAATATTTTCAATCAGCGCGACTTCAAGGGTTTCTTTATCGTCCAGCTCTTTAATTACAATAGGAACCTGATGAAGCTGCGCCTCTTGTGCCGCCCGCCAACGGCGCTCCCCCGCGATGATTTCATATTGATCGGCATTATTCGCATCTGGACGGACCAAAATAGGTTGGAGGATACCTTTTTCCCGCACCGAATTGACTAATTCCCGTGCCTTATCATCATTAAAATTTACCCTGGGCTGATAACGATTGGGACGTAACATTTCAATCGGCACGACCTGCGGCGTAGCGCGTGATGGCGATGTTACGCTTTCATCACCCGTCTGCGCTTCCGCAACGGTGGCGGACACCGCTTTATTCTCACCTAATAATGCTGACAGGCCTCTGCCTAATCCTTGTTTTTTCGCCATCTTTGGTTCTCTTTAGCTTTCATTTTCCTGTCCAGGTACAAAGCCAACTTTTTGTTGAAAGTTAAACTTAAGCCACTTTGCGCTCCGAATCCCGCTTCAGCATTTCTGTTGCTAAACGTATATAAGCCTGGCTACCTGGGCATTTATGGTCATATAACAACGCTGGCTTTCCGTGTGACGGTGCCTCAGAAATCCTGACATTACGGGGAATGACTGTTGTATAAACTTTGTCACCTAAATAGCCGCGGACATCATTAGCAACCTGACCAGATAAATTGTTACGGCCATCAAACATTGTTAAAACAATGCCTTCAATAGTTAAGGAAGGATTAAAGTTGGCCTGAACAGTTTCAATGGTTTGCATCAACAGTGATAAGCCCTCCAAAGCAAAAAATTCGCATTGTAATGGCACCAGCACAGAATCTGCTGCCACCAGGGCATTTAACGTCAATAGATTCAAAGACGGGGGGCAATCAATTAAGATATAGTCTAATTTCTCAATAAACTCTTCTTCCAAGGCCCTTTTTAGATGGTAACAGCGCGTCTCGCTATTGACCAATTCTACTTCGGCGCCCGTTAGGTCTACCTTTGACGGGACGAGAAACAAACCCGGCACTAACGTTTCCCTTAACGTGTCCGCGAGCCTTGCTTCACCGATCAACAATTCATAAGACGATAAATCACGATCTTGCCGATCAATACCAAAGCCGGTCGTCGCATTACCCTGCGGGTCCAAATCAATCAACATTAACTGCTTTCCCGCCGCCGCAAGAGCCGTTGCAAGGTTAATTGTTGTAGTTGTTTTCCCCACGCCGCCTTTCTGATTGGCGACCGCAATAACAATCGGCTTGTTCTGCATAGTTGTCTCAGACAATACTGTTTCCTCTAAACCTTTTTTATTTGTGAAGCCGTCTATTAACAATCACTATAAATGCGGTGCATAAAATCACTACATATTGTCACTCTTCAAACGCCAAACCTGAAGTTGCCAACCTTTATTGGTCTAGTTTCTATCACCACGGCGACTGATCTGCGTAAGCTTTAGAATAACCCCTTCCGGATCAGTCTGGCTAGCGATTTTCTCAATGTTAAATTTCCAATTTCGCGCAGCATGTGCGACCTCGTCCTCCGCCGTGCGCCCTTTCGGCAGCAAACATAGGGTGTCTGTTTGTAAAAAACCCTCTGCGTAAACCAGTAATTGTTCCAAACTTGCGAGCGCCCGTGACGTCATGACGCTAACCGGAAAAGGAGAAATCTGCTCAATCCGGCCATGGTGAACCACCGCTTGTAAATCTAAATCACGGATTATCTGACGTAAAAAAGCGGCTTTTTTGCCATTACTTTCGATCATATGCACGTCATTCCACCCCATGATCGCCAGCACCAATGCGGGAAAGCCTGCACCAGAGCCTAAATCCAGCAATGGCCTTGACAGCGGCCCTTCTGACGGTGTTGTTGTGACCGCTGACGCCGTAAGTTTCTCAGGTAACAGGGCATAAAGCTGAGCGGAGTCAAAGATGTGGCGCCACCATATTTCCGGCACTGTTGACGGCGAAATTAAATTAATCTGTTTCTGCCATTTGAGTAATGTCGCGACATAATGTTCTAATTTTTCACACGTTTCACGTGGAACGTTAAGCTGTTGCCGCAAATCCGCCACACCAAAGGTCGTGATATTAACAGGAGCCGTCATCGGCATTAACTGGCCTTCCGTGACTTTTGCTTCTTCACATGGCGCAAAAGGGCCGTCAACGCCGCAGGAGTAACACCAGAAAGCCGCGCGGCCGCCCCTAACGTCGCAGGACGTGCTTGTGACAATTTTTCACACAACTCATGAGAAAGTCCACCCACCGCGCTATAATCAAGTGTTGATGGCAGTATCAGCCGCTCATCCTTACGAAAGGCGTGAATATCTGCTTCCTGCCGCTCCAGATAACCGCTGTATAAAGCATCTGTCTCAACCTGCGTCACAATTGCCGGGGAAAGAGCGGCCAGTTCCGGCCAGATACGCTGCAAATCAGTCAAGCTGATATCAGGATAAGATAACAAGGTTTTTGCCGACCGCATTACCCCATCTTGATTGATCTTCAATCCGTATTTTTGCTGCGCCTCACTGGGACTAATCAATAGCTGGTCCATTAACTGCCGTGCGGCCGCAAGATCTGACATTTTCTGCGCAAATACAGCAGCACGGCGAGTGCCCACAACCCCTATCTCAAGCCCTTTCTGGGTCAGACGCTGGTCAGCATTATCCGCCCGCAGCGTTAAGCGATACTCCGCACGTGATGTAAACATCCGGTAAGGTTCACGCGTTCCTTTCGTAACCAGGTCATCAATCATGACCCCCATGTAACCATCAGCGCGATCAAGAATAAAGTCCCCTCGTCCCAGAACCTGGGCTGCGGCATTGATCCCGGCCCAAAGCCCTTGCGCGCCAGCTTCTTCATAACCTGTCGTTCCATTTATTTGACCGGCAAGATAAAGATTATCCGCGCGATGCGTTTCTAGCGTTGGCTTTAATTCTCGTGGATCAATAAAATCATATTCAATAGCATAACCATATTCGAGGATCTTAACATCCTCTAGGCCACGGATAGATCGTATATAGCTGTCTTGTACATGACGGGGAAGGGAGGTGGAAATACCATTGGGATAGACCGTATGATCGTCTAACCCCTCGGGTTCCAGAAAAATTTGATGGCTCTGCTTTTCCGCAAAGCGCACGACCTTATCTTCGATCGAGGGGCAATAGCGCGGGCCTATTCCTTCGATATGCCCCGCATACATGGCCGATAAGTGAATATTATCTCTGATAATCTCATGCGTTTTTTCATTAGTATGGGTTATGTGGCAGTTAATCTGCGGAACTGTCACTTTATTTGTCAGAAAGGAAAATGGCTCTATAGGGTCATCCCCGGGTTGCTCTTCACAAACGGACCAATTAATTGTCCGTCCATCGAGACGCGCTGGTGTTCCGGTTTTCAACCGCCCCAGATCAAAGCCTATTTTCTCTAATGTTTTAGACAATCCGATGGCCGGGGCTTCACCCACACGCCCTGCTGCCACACGCTCTTCGCCAATGTGAATAACCCCGCGCAAAAATGTCCCCGTGGTTAAAATCACTTTTTTTGCTTTTATTTCCGTCCCGTCTGCAGTAACAACCCCTTCTATCCGAAAACGTTTTTCTACGGATGCCAAGTTGTCATCATTAACATCAGCGATCAGCAGATCCTCCACCGCCCCTGCCTGCAACGTAAGATGATCAACTTTTGCTAAAGCCGCCTGCATTGCTTCGCGGTATAATTTACGATCTGCCTGCGCACGCGGGCCCCTCACCGCCGGACCTTTGCGACGATTTAGCATGCGGAATTGTATTCCTGCCTGATCTATGACACGGCCCATCAGGCCATCAAGCGCATCAATTTCCCTGACCAAATGCCCTTTACCTAGTCCACCTATTGCGGGATTACAGGACATTTGCCCGATTGTTTCTAATTTGTGGGTCAACAATAAAGTAGATGCACCCATACGCGCAGCCGCCGCGGCAGCCTCACAGCCAGCGTGTCCACCCCCGATTACGATTACATCATATGTCACTGACATTATATATTGCCCTACGCAGCCCAAACTTTGCTGCAGCATAGAATTGCTTATTTTTTCAAGGTGGCACGTTCAATAGCAAGATATTGACTTACAGAATAGCCCAAAAATACGAATTATACCGATAATGAAATGTTCCACGTGGAACAGGAAAGGTTTAAATTATTATTACGATAGCCTACGGGCCCGCAGAAAGTCTTACTTTCCAATACAGAATTCTGAAAAGATCTTCCCAAGAATATCTTCCACATCCAACAAACCCATAAGCCGCGATAAACTCCTTGCAGCCATTCTCAGGTCCTCAGCAGCCAGTTCAATATCTTTCCCTGAGTCGGAAATAAATGCCTCTATATAATTTAATGCTTCTTGCACATACTGGCGATGGCGATGTCGTGTAATGAGAGGCATTTCACGCCCTTCAAATAAATTCGCCACTTCAGCCTTTAACAGATCAATAAAGACATCTAGCCCCTCACCAGTTACGACAGATATAAAACAAACTTTATGGCCATCCTCCGTCTTGTTATTAAAAGAGATAAAATCATCTTTAGCCAGGTCGATTTTATTAACAACAAAAATTGTTTTTTCATCGCAAAGTGATTTGGTCACGTCGTCCATGGCCGGCCACGTACGACCATCACAAAGCAATAATTTTATATCTGCATTTGCAGCGCGGGAGAGACTTCGCCTCACCCCTTCCTGCTCAATAACATCGGATGTTTCCCGCAAACCTGCCGTATCCACTAATGTTACAGCATAACCATCTATATCAAGATGTACCTCGAGATTGTCTCTTGTCGTCCCCGCAATATCAGAAACTATCGCGACATCACGTTGCGATAGTGCATTAAGTAAGCTTGATTTACCGGCATTTGGCACCCCTAAAATAACGACAAAAAGACCATCTCTTAGTCTTTCGCCCTGTCGATTATCATTCAAATGCATCAACATATCATCCCGCAACGAAGTGATAACCGGCCTTACCCGCTCATATACATCGTCTGGAACTTCTTCATCCGCAAAGTCAATATCCGCTTCCGTAAAAGCCAGCGCCGTCAGCAAAGACTGACGCCAACCCTCATAAAGGTTCGTTAGCCCTCCTCCCATTTGGCGAATGGCCACTTCACGCTGCTTTTCTGTCTCCGCATGAATTAAATCGGCCAAACCCTCAACCGCTGTTAAGTCTAACCGCCCACTATCGTAGGCCCGGCGGGTAAATTCGCCCTCTTCCGCTATACGAAGACCAGGGCATTCTCCCAGTGCCGCAAGAAACGCGGCAATGACAGCACGCCCACCATGAATTTGAAACTCCGCGACATCTTCACCCGTAAAGCTTCCCGGCGCCGGAAACCATAATAACAAACCCTGATCTAATGGCTCGCCTGTTACAGGATGATAAAACCATCTCAAATCGGCCAAACGTGGTAAGGGTATTCCCCGCTTTGGGCTTAAAAGTTCAATAACATGTCTTGTTTCGGGGCCAGAGACCCGCAGCACAGCTACGCCCGCAGTCCCATGACCTGACGACAAAGCATATATAGTTGTGGCTTGCATAAAAGACGCCTTTGTTATGCTATAGGCTCTAACCCTGTATCATCAGGTTGCAACATTAATCTTTCTACACGCCCGTCCTTTTTGACATGCGTATTAAGTATTTCATCCACGTCTTCTTTTGTCTGAATACTGTACCAGATCCCTTCTGGATAAATCACCATTACCGGTCCTAATTCACATCTATTCAGACATTTGGCCCCGTTAATACGCACGCCATCTAGCCCTATAGAGCGAGACTGCTGTTTGGCGTATTGGGCCAATTCCCCCATCCCCCGCGATAAGCAGCAGCCCCGCGGATGTCCTTCTTCACGCCCGTTAACGCACATAAATACGTGTTGTTGGTAATAAAGTTCCGGATCAGTGTCTAATCTTTGGCGCATTTAATGTAACCTTTTGTCATATATATTTATTTACTTTTATTAGTGGTTCCTGTCGCCGCATTCCAAAACAGATTTTGTAATTTATCCCAATTCTGCGTCCCCATTGGCATCCAGCTTTTGAAGAACATCTCAAAATCTTCCGGCGATAAACCGTTCACCATCCGTTTTTCAAGCTCTTTTAGAAAAAGATCTTGTAAAGGTTCTACGTCTGGAAGCCCTAAAAACTGTCTTGCTTCTTTTGGTGTGCAATCAATATCAATACTGATCTTCATGATTTCATCCTAATTTACGTCAATCGTCGTATCGACCTGTGTTCAACATAATCTGTAAACATCTTCTGTCCAATAAGAACCATAATCAATGACAGAGCAAAATTATCATGATGGCTTAACCGCTATAACTTCACCCCTGTTAATGATAGAGTATAGCTGATTATAATTATCCTACTTTAAGGGTTTTCCTCATGTCAGGCACAAACGTAGCACAACTTTCTTTTCACAGCCCGATTGGTGATCTGACCGTGACAGAAGTTGATAACCATATCGTTTCACTGGATTGGGGCTGGGCTGCTGAAAATAAGGAAACCGCACTGCTGCGGGAAGCACATCGCTGGCTAAATGAATATTTTGATGGTCACTGCCCGACAATGACCCTGCCACTTACACCACCTGGTACCGATTTCCAGCAGAAAGTCTGGAAAGCCATTACTGATATACCTATGGGACAAACCCAATCCTATCAGCAACTGGCGCAAAAACTAGGTAGTCACCCCCGCGCTATTGGTGCCGCTTGTGGCCGTAATCCTATACCCCTGCTTATACCTTGTCACCGCGTTGTCGCCAAAGACGGCAAACTCACAGGTTATTCTGGCGAAGGCGGCGTAGAGACTAAAGTCTTCCTGTTAAATCTGGAAAAAACGCTGACGTAACAGGGTCATATTTTAATAGCAAAACATGGCCCTGATTACTAGCCTCTACGGTTATTTTTACAAAGGCAACAGAATCACTAATTATTCATGGATTCAAAGAATTCTTCATTATTCTTCGTATCCTTAATCTTGCCACGTAGGAATTCAATAGCATCCACGGAACCCATTGGCATCAGGATACGGCGCAGAATCCACATCTTCGACAATGTCCCCTTACCTACAAGCAGTTCTTCCTTACGGGTACCGGATTTCGTAATATCAATCGCCGGGAAGACACGCTTGTCACTGATTTTACGATCCAGAATAATTTCAGAGTTACCGGTTCCTTTAAATTCCTCAAAGATAACTTCATCCATACGGCTACCGGTTTCGATAAGGGCCGTGGCAATAATGCTTAAAGAACCGCCCTCTTCAATATTACGCGCAGCACCAAAAAACCGCTTTGGTCGTTGCAATGCATTTGCATCCACACCACCCGTCAATACCTTACCGGATGACGGCACAACTGTGTTATAAGCGCGTGCCAAACGGGTAATACTATCCAGCAAAATCACCACATCCCGTTTGTGTTCCACCAAACGTTTGGCTTTTTCGATAACCATTTCTGTTACCTGTACGTGCCGGGACGCCGGTTCATCAAACGTCGAGCTAATCACTTCGCCGTTCACAGATCGCTGCATGTCCGTTACTTCTTCCGGACGTTCATCAATCAACAATACGATGACATAGACTTCCGGATGATTGCTTGTAATAGCATGGGCAATATTCTGTAATAAGACTGTTTTACCTGTACGAGGTGGCGCAACGACCAGACAGCGTTGTCCCTTACCGATAGGTGCAACCAAATCAATAACACGGGTCGATAGGTCTTCGACCGTTGGGTCTGCTTGATCCAGGTTTAGTTTTTCTTCTGGATAAAGTGGCGTCAGACTGTCGAAATGAACCTTATGACGGGCCTTTTCCGGCTCATCAAAATTAATGGTATTCACTTTCAGCAGTGCAAAATAACGCTCACCTTCTTTGGGCGACCGGATCTGGCCTTCGACGGTATCCCCGGTCCGCAGACCAAAACGGCGAATTTGGCTAGGACTGACATAAATGTCATCTGGGCCAGCCAGATAATTAGCTTCTGGTGAACGTAAAAATCCAAAACCATCAGGCAATACTTCGATGACACCGCCACCAAAAATATCCTGGTTTGTATCCGCAAGCTTTTTGAGAATAGCAAAGATAATTTCCTGCTTGCGCATATTACTGGCATCATCAACTTCCAGTTCTTCTGCTAACTCTAGCAATTCTGCCGGTGATTTCTTTTTAAGCTCCAGTAGATTCATAATCCTGAACGCCAATCTTCAATATAGGGGGGATAATTTCGACATTATTTGTCCTGACAGAAAGTCGAACAAATAAAGAAAGTGAATTCTTTGATGAGGTAATATTGACTCTGAACACAGCCATTGAACGGGCTTACATTACCGCAAAGTTCTAAGAAAGAAAAGCCCCTATGCATTAAAGTGGAATTTTTCTATATTCCGTAGGATATATGCACCGCACGGCTTGCAGCATTGCTTATGAAAATGGTTTAACCAGAACCATAATCACAATAATAATCATCAATACAGTAGGTCCTTCATTAACCCAGCGATAAAACTTTGCGCTGTGTTTATTTTTATCTTCGGCAAAAGCCTTACGCCATTTGGCAAGTAATCCGTGTACAGCCATCAGCAAGAACAAACATGTTAGTTTCACGTGGAACCATGGAGCTGTCCAGGCTTCGGTCGCAATCATCAAAATGAGACCAAAAATCCATGTCGCCCCCATAGCAGGGTTGATAATGGCCCGCAGCAGACGCCGTTCCATAATTTTGAAAATTTCAGCCGTCGCTGATCCTACCTTCGCTTCAGCATGGTATACATAGAGCCTAGGTAAGTAGAGCATACCAGCCATCCATGCGATTACCGAAATCACATGAAATGCCCGAAACCAGTCAAGGTTTGTATAAATAAAATCCATGCCCTGCCCTCTTTAAAAAATTTAATACAAAAATAGAATTATGATCGCTCTGCTAGGCAACATTTTGTTTGCGGATCGCAAAAAAAGCTTCTTTCGTTTGTATTATGAAAACGCTTTCTCACTAAGTCCGCTAATCCTTCTATGTAATGCTTTTCTGTTCCTAAAGCTGGTACGCGAATATAAGTTTTCACCCCATTTTCCTCTGCTAATTCCTTATATTCTATATCCAGTTCCACCAAAGTTTCCGAATGCTCAGAAACAAAAGCAACTGGCACAATAACGACAGCTTTGTTCTCGCGGCCAGCACGACATATTTCATCTTCAGTAGAAGGTCCAATCCATTCCAATGGCCCTACTTTACTTTGGTAACAAACAACATGATCAATACCTTCATCCAACTGGCTGACAATAGCCTTAACCGTTGCTTCCACCTGCTGTTGGTATGGATCGCCTTTGTCGATGACTTTTTTTGGTAATCCATGTGCCGAGAATAATATTCTAACATCTGCTCCTTCAGGGACAGTCGCTAAGGCTTCCTGCAATAACGTCAGATGAGATTTAATAAAATTTCTGTGGTCCGGGTAACAACACACTAATTTTGTCGACACAGATAAACCCTTTTTACGCGCGACACGATGCCAGTCCTTTACAGATGAACCTGTTGTTGTCGTTGAAAATTGTGGATATAGCGGCAACAATATCACCTTGTCTGCTCCCCAATTTTTCACTTCTCGCGCCACATCATCTGCAAAAGGATGCCAATAACGCATAGCGACAAAACATTTCACATCACCTAATGTCTTGCCATCATCCGGATTAGATAACTCCTTTTGCAAGTCATGGCCCTGCGCGATTGTCTGCTGTAATAAAGGTGAAGATCCCCCAATATGTTCATAAATTTCCCGGGCCAAAGGCGCACGGCGTTTTGAAATCATTTTTGCCAGAAACCACCGTAAGGGATTAGGCACAGAAATAATCGCAGGATCCTTGAAAAGATTATAAAGAAAACCTTCAACAGCTTCGGGACTATCAGGCCCCCCCAGATTAAATAAAATCACCGCCGTTTTTGTCATACGTCCTCTCGCTTCCGCTTTCATAAGCCTTTTTCAGAATGATTAACGTTTCCATTCACGTATAAACGTTGATAATTCGTCCACATGCTCCGGCGGGGTGTGCTGCACGATGCCATGACCTAAATTAAAAATAAAAGGTCCATCCTGAAATGTTTCAATAATTCTTCGCGCAACGGATAACATCTCATCACCCCCGCTGACTAATAACAAAGGATCCAGGTTACCTTGCACCGGGCCCAGTTTCTGTAAATGATCCCTGGCCCATTCAACTGGGACGCTTGTATCTAATCCGATCGCCTGGACCCCTGTCTCCTTGAAAAAGCGTATATAATTTTCACCAGCCCCTTTGGGAAACCCAATAATTGGAATGTCTGGATAAACTTGCTTAACTTTTTTAACCACGGCGCGAATAGGCGCGATAGACCAACGTGCAAATTCAGTCTCTGGAAGATTACCCGCCCAGCTATCGAAAATTTGTAAAGCCTCTGCGCCACGATTAACCTGCTCAATCAGATATGACGCGGTTGCATCCACCAGAAGATCGATTAATTTTTGAAAACTATCCGGTGCCCGATACGCCCAAAGACGCGCAGCCGCCTGGTCTGCGGATCCGCGTCCGCCTACCATATAAGTCGCCACAGTCCATGGCGCACCAGCAAAGCCGATCAAAGCAGTTGTTGATGGAATATCCTTTGAAAGCCGTTCAACAGTCTCATAAACCGGGTTTAAATGCTCGTGTATGCCTTCTAGAGACAAAGTCTTTAGTTTTTCTTCATGATCTATCGGCTCTAATACTGGACCTTCCCCTTGTACAAAATCTAATGATTGCCCCAATGCATGTGGGATGACCAGAATATCTGAAAACAATATGGCCGCATCCATCTGATAGCGTCTTAAGGGCTGTAGGGTCACTTCAACAGCGAAGTCAGGTGCATAACACAAAGATAAAAAAGAACCTGCTTCAGCACGTAAAGCCCTGTATTCAGGAAGATATCGGCCTGCCTGACGCATATACCAGAAAGGTGGACGATCGGTTTTTTGACCTTGTAAAGCCTGCAAAAAACGTTTTTGTGGTCGAGTACTGTCAGATGGCACGATTTATCCCCGTGATAACTTTTCTATTACTTACTATTTATAAATATAAAATTTGTTGTGTGTAGAGAATCTCTGTGAAAATTGTGGATTAGTTTTTATTCACATCTTTATACACAGTCCATACGTAAATCAGGGGAATACTGGATCAATATTCCAAATCTTGGGATATTTTATGTACAATCACAAAAACTGCTTGAAAGAAAAACGTGTAAAATGGGGATAACTTTATATCTGAATACATAGATTAAATTTCTGTCATGATTCACAGCCTTGTTTCTTTTTTATCCACAGAAGGATATGTTTTGGCATGAATAAACAATAATGTGGATGAAAATAGCCTAATATTGAAATACGGCAGCTTATCCCCGTTATTCACAATTTTGCGGTACAACGGTAGAAATGTCATGTCAGCGAATATTAAAAAGTTTCATCTCCACCTTGTTTCTGATGCAACTGGAGATACGTTGGATTCAGTGGCAAAAGCAGCGTTGGCACAATTTAAGGGTTCCCGACCAATAAAGCATTATTGGCCAATGATCCGCACACCAAAACATATGGAACGCATTTTACCGGATATTGAACAACATCCCGGTTTAATCATGTTCACATTGGTGAATGAAGAAATAAAAACAGTGTTATTGGATGCCTGTCGTCAAAAAAATTGGCCGTATATATCGGTTATGGACAGCGTAATTACTGAATTTGCACGGTTTTTAGGTGTTGAAAGCCAGGCCCGTCCCGGTTTGCAACATGAAATGAATGATGAATATTTTAGTCGCATCGAAGCGATACAATACACATTAATGCATGATGATGGCCAATTTCCAGATGGTCTTTCAAAAGCTGATATTATTCTGGTGGGTGTATCACGGACTTCTAAAACGCCAACCTGCATTTATTTAGCCAATAAGGGCTATAAATCTGCGAATATTCCAATTGTTCCGGGTTGTCCCTTGCCATATGAATTGGAAGGCTTAACCGATAAATTCATTGTGGGTTTGGTTAATAGCCCCGACAGGTTAGTGCAAATCCGCCGTAATCGTCTGTTATCTTTAAATGAACAACATGAAACAGATTATATTGATATTGATGCGGTGAAAGAAGAAGTCAAACTGGCACGGCGGCTGTTTGTTAGCAAAGGCTGGCCAATTATAGATGTTACCCGGCGTTCAATCGAAGAAACAGCAGCGGCGGTGATAAATTTAAAATCCAAATTTGATGAAGAAGAGGATGTTGGTGGCGATGGCTGATGAGCGATCAACCCTTATATTAGCATCGGCCAGCAAATCACGCCGTCGGATATTAAAAAATGCAGGTATTGATTTCCGTGCAATAGCCGCAGATTTTGATGAAACCACTGCAAAAAATCTTTTTTTACAAACTGAAGATAAAAAGGATTTTTCTGACCTTGCTTTGAAGCTAGCAGAAGGAAAGGCACAATCTGTGTCTGGGGATTATCCTGATGCAGTTGTTATTGGGGCAGATCAGCTTCTCGTCTGTGGGGGTGAATTATATAGTAAACCGATAAATATGGATGCCGCCCGACAACATTTATTATCTTTACGGGGCAGGGCGCATCAGCTTGTCACGGCCTATGTCATCGTTAAAAATGGTCAGTTACTATCCCGGCATGTTGAAATGCCGACCTTGCAGATGCGGGCCTTTTCGGATGACTTTTTAGACACTTATCTTCATGTATCGGACGAAGATATACTCTCTTCCGTAGGGGCATATTTATTAGAAGGCTTAGGGGCGCAATTATTCGATCATATTAATGGTGATTATTTTTCCATTTTAGGATTACCGATTTGGTCACTATTGACTGATTTGCGCGAACAGGGTGTCATAAAAGAATGATTATTTCAGGAAAAGCTTTACTGGCCGGTGTTATGGGCTGGCCTGTTTCACATTCACGTTCACCGCGGCTGCATAATTATTGGTTGGAAAAACATAATATTGACGGGGCTTATTTACCCTTTGCTGTTAATCCAAAAACAGCAATTCAGGCTTTTCAATCTTTACCGGCATTAGGAATTCGTGGCGTAAATGTTACGGTTCCTCATAAAGAAATTGCCCTGCAACTTTGTGACCATGTTGATGATCTGGCGCAGCGTATCGGTGCGGTGAATACGATTGTTGTTACTGAAGAGGGTAGACTTTCAGGCACGAATACAGATGGTTTTGGGTTTATGGAAAACCTGCGTGACCGTCAGCCACAATGGCAGGCAACCGGGCCAGCGGTTATTATCGGGGCCGGGGGGGCGGCACGGGCAATTTTAGTCGCTCTTCTAGATTCAGGTGTTCCTGAAATTCGTATTACAAATAGAACACGCGCCCGTGCAGAAGAATTAGCGGCCACCTTAAATAATGAACGCATTCGGATCATTGATTGGGACCAACGGGAAGACTGTCTTGCTGATGCGGATTTATTAGTGAATACAACGACGTTGGGTATGACCGGGCATTTGCCTTTGTCACTTGATATAAAGTCCTTACCCTTAACGGCTACGGTCTATGACATTGTTTATGCCCCTTTAAAGACGGCGTTATTACAAGACGCGGCTGAGCGAGGGCATCCCACTGTGGATGGTATTGGGATGCTATTGCATCAGGCGCGTCCCGGGTTTAAGGCATGGTTTGGGATTGATCCTGTTGTTGATGATAGATTGCGTCAATATGTATTAGAAGACCGGACGTCATGACGTCAGATAGGCCTGTAAAACGTCAACTATTTTCAAGACCTACGCTGAGTAAAGGGCGGAACTCTCTTAAAATCATTGGGTTAACCGGTTCAATTGGTATGGGCAAATCTGAAACATCAAAAATGTTTAAACGTTTAGGTGTGCCCGTTTTTGATGCGGACGCACACGCCCATAAGCTGATGGCCAAAGGGGGGGCGGCTGTGGCGGCGATTGTTGAAAGTTTCCCTGATGTTATCAAAGAAGATGCGATTGATCGTCAGGCTCTGGGGGCACAGGTTTTTGGCCGACCAGATGCTTTGCGCCGGTTAGAAAATATTGTGCATCCATATGTTGCGCGCGCCCGGCGGGATTTTCTACGACGCATGCAAAGACGGGGCTATGATATGGTGGTATTGGATGTGCCGTTACTATTTGAAACACATAATGATAGGTTCTGTGACTATATCGTCGTTGTTTCCGCACCTGCTTTTTTGCAAAAACAGCGGGTTATGGCACGACCCCATATGACAGAAAAAAAATTTAACGCTATTTTGGCGCAACAGCTACCGGATGTTGGAAAACGTCGTCGCGCAGATTTTATTGTCCCTACGGGGCAGGGAAAGCGGGTGGCATTAAATCATGTTAAAAAGGTCATTGCAGAACTTCGGTCAGCAAAAAGTAGATCTGTAAGAAGGACGTATCATTGATGCGCGAAATTGTTTTCGATACAGAAACCACAGGCCTTGATCCAAATGATGGTCATAAATTGGTCGAAATCGGGTGTGTGGAGGTGATAAATCACATTCCAACTGGTAAGACCTATCATCAGTATATTAACCCGGAGCGGGACATGCCGGCGGAAGCCTTTGCCGTGCATGGCTTATCAGCAGAGTTTTTACAGGATTATCCAACATTTGCTGAAGTCGTCAGTGATTTTATTGATTTCGTCGGGGACGCAAAATTGGTGGCGCATAACGCAGAATTTGATATGCGCTTTATCAATGCGGAAATGAAAAAATTGGGTTTTAAGCCATATTCAGCAATGCGCGCGATTGATACTTTGGCCATTTCCCGCCGTAAATTTCCCGGTGCCTCACATACTCTGGATGCGCTTTGCCGCCGGTATGAAATTGATAATTCCAATCGTGTCCTTCATGGTGCGTTATTGGATGCGCAATTGCTGGCTGAAGTATATCTAGAACTTATGGGCGGGCGTCAGGCTGGACTGGAATTAACCGAACAACAAAAAAAAGCCGGTGTTATTCAGCGTGAAAGACCATATCGTGAGGCCCGGCCGCATCAAGCAAGTGCCGATGAACTGGCGGCGCATCAGAATTTCATTACGACAGAAATTAATGATGCTGTGTGGTTAAGACTTGCCCGCGGGGCGGTTAATGAGGAAACAAGTATAGAGACAGAGCTGCCCAAGGATAGGTAACGGACAGGGTGACGCGAGAGTGTATTGATAAAAAAGCCCCTGTAACAGGGGCTTTTATACATTGTGTTGTCGGTGTGTTATCGGCGGTTATTAATTGACGCTTTTATTTTCTTTCTCAGCCGCTGCGGCCATTTGCTGTTGGTACAAGGCACCAAAATCAACAGGGTCTAATAATAGCGGGGGATAACCGCCATCGCGTGTTGCATCGGCGACAATGCGGCGGGCAAAAGGAAAGATCAACCGGGGGGCCTCAACCAAAAGGAAGGGTTGTAGGTTTTCTTTTGGTAGATTCTTCGCACCAAATAATCCCGCATATTCAAGTTCGACAACAAATGCTGTTTTGTCATCGTGTTTTGCGGCAGCCGAAACTTTAAGTACAACTTCGAAAATTTCTTCTGCCATCTGCCGGGCATTCACATTTACGGAAATATCGATTTGCGGCTTGTCATTTTGCATTTTTTGCAATGTTTCCGCAGCATTAGGATTTTCAAAGGACATGTCTTTGACATATTGGCCTAAAATGCCAATTTGGACTTGGTCGCTTTGTTCGGTGGCGGCAGTTTCAGTTGTTGTTTCTTCAGTCATTTGTTTTCCATTGGTATCAAACACACGCCCCGCGGGCGGAAAAATTTATTCTTGGCTAACATGTATTGTGCGGGGGAACAAGGGGGTATAAGGCAAAATCAGTTTGTATAGAGAAAAGGCAGGGCCAGATGACCCTGCCTTTTTGTTAATTGTACGAATGTCAGGACTTGTCTTCAGGCTGGCTGACTTTAAGTACCGGCTTTCTGGCGGCGGGTGGCAAGACGCATGCCAACCAGACCCAGCCCCATCAGACCTAATAGTCCAGGTTCCGATACGCCGGTGGGGTTGTTATTGGTAACCTGTTGGCGGGTCAGCAGGAAGGCACGTGTTTGTCTGCCACCGTTGTTCCAAAAATCATGTTCAATCGCGATAATATCCCCGTTGTTATTAATGCCGTAGGCGCCAGTTAGGCGGACCTGGCCAAAGAGAGGGTCATTTATATCAATAAGATTATTCAGATCCATCATACCATTTGTCTGATCCCAGAGAAATGCCCGTTCGCTAAAACCAACAATGGAGGCAGTGCCAGTGACTTCGCCCCGGTCATTAATGGCACTACTTTGGCTCATATAATTAGGTATGTTACCGAGGTCTTCAATACCATTTGTCTGGTCCCAGATAAAGGCGCGGAACTCATCACTGGCATTTATGGAGATTCCAGTGACCTGGCCCTGATTGTTAATGTCTATACCACTGCTATTATTAACACCCAGAGGAGTACTGAGGTCTTGCATGCCATTTGTCTGATCCCAGAGAAAGGCACTGTATTTATTACTGGCATTTTTGCTTCTTCCAGTAATCTGTCCTTGATTATTAATGCCTCTACCAGAGCTGTAATTTCCACCAAGCGTGCCTAGGTCCTGCATGCCATTTGTCTGGTCCCAGATAAAGGCGCGGAGCTCATCACTGGCATTTGTGTAGTCTCCAACGACCTGGCCGTGGTCATTAATATCGCCACCTCTACTGAAATTACTACCGGGAAGGGTGCCGAGACTTTGCATGCCATTTGTCTGGTCCCAGATAAAGGCGCGGGACTCATTACTGGCATTTCTGGAGATTCCAGTGACCTGGCCCTGATTGTTAATGCCTCTACCAGAGCTGTAATTTCCACCAAGCGTGCCTAGGTCCTGCATACCATTTGTCTGGTCCCAGATAAAGGCGCGGAGCTCATCACTGGCATTTCTGGAGATTCCAGTGACCTGGCCGTGGTCATTAATATCGTAGGTATGGCTGAAATTTCCGCCAAGAGTGCCGAGGTCGGTAATATTAAAAATGGGTTGGGCCTGCGCAGCGGTGAGCATTAGCGGCAGGGCAACGAGTGCCGCAAGGCATGATGTGCTGCGTTTACGTGATGATGTTTTAAGATATAGAGACACAGGATAATCCCCCAAAATATTAATATGTTCATGGGGGTATGGTTTACCGGGCGTTATGTACCCGGCCCACAAATCCCCCAATTTGTCTTTGCGCAGATATAATAAGCAATATATATACCAACTAATAAAATCCTTATAAAACAATATTTTATAAAAGAGTTATATACGCTACATATTCAGGGTTGTAAAAATATCTGACAGTTTTGTGGCATTATTATCTTTTTGTTGAGGAAGGAAGATACCGTAAAAAAATCCTTTGATCAGAGGGCGTTATTTATCAGGTGATTTGTCTGTTAGATGTGGGGGTGTGGATGGGGTATTTTCATGAAATTCCCCTTCAATGATGATCGTTTCGTCATCGTTATGTTTTGTGCGGTTTTGCTGAAAACGGCCCATGACGTCCGGCCGAAACACACTATTAATAATCATATGCCGCAACGGGGGCAGACTGATCAGCAAGGCGAAACTATCTGTGATGAAGCCGGGTAATAGAAAGAAGAAGCCTGCGACTAATAAAAGAAAACCATGACCAATTTCCTTAACAGGCGGTTCTCCGCGCGCAGCCTGTTCTTGCATGCGGCGGATGACATCCAGTCCCTGCAAGCGGATAAGGCCGATACCGATAAAAGCCGATAACAGGGTTAAGGCAAAAGCTGTCCATCCGCCGATCACATCGCCCACATGAAAAAAGACGATAATTTCCAGATACGGAATACCGATTAAAATAAGCAGGAACAATAGAGGACGTAAGGGCATAAAGGTTTTCCAATCATGGGGAAAGCAATGGACCCGTTCTTATTGGCTTGTTATGTTGGTAGGAACAGGCGGTAATTGTCGATCATACGTTTGATTTTATCATGTTTGTTTCTATATAGGGATTAGTTTGTAAAAGACAAAAATCACCCCTCATTTTTATTGGCTGTCTTTAGTTACCAAGCCTTTGGGGTCTTCGTTTTGGGAAGAAAGAACATATGAATAACGGCGAATTATTTGAAATCATTTTTCTGGCAATGGTGGCAGGCTTTATTTTTTTACAGTTGCGCCGCGTGCTCGGCCGCCGTACGGGTCATGAAAATGAACAGAGCAATGATGAACTGTTTGGAAAACCGCAAACGGCTAAAACAGATAATGTCTATAAGATGGAACGGCATAGTGCCCGTGGACATAAAGCATTAAAAAAACAGATAGATCCTGAATCTACCCTGTATACAACCGTGCAACAGGTTCAGGATCTTGATCCTGATTTTGCGGCAAGTGAGTTTCTTGATGGCGCAGAGCGGGCCTATACGATGATTTTGGAAGCTTTCTGGCAGGGGGATCTTGAAACATTAAACACATTAGTCAGTAATGATGTCTATCAGATGTTTTCCGGCGTAATTTCTGAACGGCAATCCCGTCAAGAGACGGTAGACAATGAATTGGTCGACATTAAAACAGCGGGCATCGTTGATGGACATCTTGATGGTCATAGTGTTGACCTGACGGTGGTGTTTGAAAGTGACATGCGGCTCGTGACCCGTGATCAGGATAATCATATTATAGAAGGAGACCCCGCTGAGGTGGTCGCGGTGACAGATCATTGGACCTTTTGCCGTGATTTAACACGGAAAGATCCGAATTGGACCTTAATCGCCACCCAGGGGGGCTAAGTATCTATGGAAATTTTGTGCCGCCTTTGGGCGGGCATATTATTTCTCGCGACAGCAATAGGCATGCTTTGCGTACGTTGGCTAACACAGGTGATGGTTGGCCTTATTTGTCTGATCCTCGCGGTGTTGATCTGGCTGGTGATATTATATTGGCCAAAGGATGTACCGCCATTGGTCTTTACGCCCGTGACTTTTCAAAGCCTTAACGGTTGGATGGCGCAGGATCACGGGCCATCCCTGCAGGCATTACAACAATCCTGTCAGCCTTATGTGAAGGGTGAGCGCGACTGGTTAGAACAGGATCCGCGCATAGGGCACAGTTGGCGGGAAGTCTGTATTCAGGGAATGGCTGTTTCTGTGGATGACCCTGTAGAAGTGCGTGAATTTTTCGAACAGAACTTTCAACCTTACCAAGTGACTGCCGGGCATGAACAAACCGGCCTTCTGACGGGGTATTATATACCTCGCTTACGAGGAAGTTTTGTCAAGACGGATCGCTATAATGTGCCTATTTACAAAAAGCCAGAAAACCTGGTCACCATCGACCTTGGTCATTTTAATCAGGATTGGACAGGTCAGACACTCATAGGGCAGGTGAAAGATCGCCAGGTCATTCCCTACGCAGATCGCACGACCATAGAAGGGGGGTTTTTGGCCGGCCAGGGTCAGGAAATCATGTGGCTTGATGATGCCATAGACGCCTTTTTTCTGCACATTCAGGGGTCAGGACTGGTGGAATTACCGGACGGTGAAGTGGTTCGGTTAGCGTATGCGGGGCGTAATGGTCATCCTTATTTTGCAATTGGCCGTGAGCTTATTGAAAAAGAGGGCATTGCGCCGGAGCAGATGTCTATGCAGGTAATACGGGCCTGGCTGAAGGCGCATCCGGCACAGGCAACGGAACTGATGCAAAAAAATGCCGCTTTTATTTTCTTTTCTGTTCAAAAGGAAATTGCCGCTATTGGGACAGAGGCAGTCCCCTTAACAGCAGGACGCTCCCTCGCGGTTGACCGCCGTTTTTATCCCTTGGGATTGCCCTTATGGCTGGAAAGCACAATGCCAACGCCATTAGATTTACAGCTGGACGGTAAAGTACAACAACTAGATACAAAGAAAGGGGCCGTCCGTATCACAACAGATGGCGGCCCTCATTGCCCGGGGGATGTATCACCATGGGCACAAAAGCTATCACAGCGTGACGATCTGATGCTTTCTTGTTTAATGATTACCCAAGATACAGGTAGTGCAATAACCGGGGCCTTGCGCGGTGATGTCTTTTTTGGTGATAATGAGGGGGCGGCATTATGGGCGGGCCATATGAAGCAACCAGCGCAGTTTGTGATTCTAATACCGCGGATTGATGCGTCGGGTATCATCGCGCGGATTATGGAGGCCGTCCCGGATCAGGATAATTAGCATGAGCAGGAAATCGGCTAAGCCTTCACCATCAGAGCAGGCATTATGGCAACATGTGACGCGCCATGTCACGCCGTTGACCGCTGAAGAGAAAGCGGCATGGGCGGCGGACGATATTGATTTTGCCGATATGATGTCTGTGTCCCCGGGAAATAAGAAGTCGTCCTCTTTGATGATTTCCGGCGGGCCTGTTAATAAAGACGGTCATATAGCTCCGCCGAAACGCAGGAAGTCAGAAGCCCGTGCTTACCGCTCACACGTGCCGCGGGGACATGGACATAGTCAAACCGCACGCCCTGTGCCTCAAACCCCAAAGGGGCAGCCGGGATTTGTGGATAAAAAATGGCAACAAAAGTTACGGCGTGGAAAAGCGCATCCAGAAGCAGTTCTGGATCTACATGGCCGGACGCAAGAGCAGGCGTTTGACATCTTAAGGCGGTTTGTTTTTCATGCGGCATTGCGTGAATATCGCTGCATACTGGTTATCACAGGAAAAGGCCGGTCGCGTGTTCAGGATGAAGGGGATTTTTCGTCTGAGCAGTATGGAGAGCGGCGGGGTGTGCTGCGGGCCAGTTTGCCGGGCTGGATAGAGGGGACGGAATTGCGTCACCATGTTGTTTCTTATTTTTCAGCCAACCAGAACCACGGTGGCGAAGGGGCCTATTATCTGATTTTGAAGCGGAAACGGTAAATGACACCCTTTGGCTTAAAAATACGGGAACTGCGTGCGGAACGGCAGATTAGTCAAAAGAAGATGGCGGCAGATTTGAATGTTTCGGCAGCGTATCTATCAGCATTGGAACATGGTCATCGCGGCCAGCCACCATGGAGTCTGGTCCAAAAAATTATTAGTTACTTTAACATTATCTGGGATGAGGCCGAGGATTTAGAGAATCTGGCGCGTCTTTCACATCCACGCGTTGTCATTGATACATCGGGTTTAGATGCAGAGACGACAGAACTGGTCAACCATTTGTCGCAGAAAGTAAGACGTTTATCAAAACCGACGGTTTTGCATATTTTAAGTCTGCTGAAAGAAGAAAAAAGTTAGTTCTTCGGTTCTTTTTCGGTACGCGCTGGTGGGGTAATCAAAATGGATATAACTTGATTACGCCGCCGTTTCAGCACTTCAAAAGTAAAATCATTATATCTGAATTTTTGTCCGGGTAAGGGGATAGTCTGGGCCTTGCTGATAATATATCCGGCAATGGTCGTGGCATCTTCATCGGAAAGGGACCAATCAAACTGCCGATTAAGATCACGAATAGGTGTGATCCCTTCTACCTTAATATTACCGTCTGTCTGGATTTGTATTTCTGTGTTGTGGGCATCATATTCGTCTGTGATGTCGCCAACGATTTCTTCTAGAATATCTTCCAGTGTAATGACACCCATAAAGGCCCCGTATTCATCAACCACAAGGGCAAAATGGGCTTTGCGCTCTAAAAAGGCGTTTAATTGTTCTTTGAGACTGGTGACTTCCGGCACGAACCACGGTTCGGAGAGAATATCTGTAATTTGCAGTTTGTTAAAGACGCCGTCTTCTGCATGAACAGCGCGCAATACGTCCTTGGCGTGGAGGATACCAATAATATTATCCTGATCTTCCTGCCAGATGGGCAAGCGCGTATAGGGGCTGTTGCAGATTTGCTCAATAATCATATGGATGTCATTGTCAAAATTAATCATTTCCACCGCTTTGCGATGGACCATAACATCTTCAAGTTTGATATCATCAAGATCAAGAATACTGCCCAGCATATAGCGATGTTCTTTGATGATACCGCCTTCTTCGGCATGTAAATCAATCGTGCCCCGTATCTCTTCATAGGAACTCAACACATTTTGTTGCGCGGTAATGTCAATGCCGAAAAGGCGTAATGTACGGCGGACGATGGCTTGAACCGTGCTGACGATTGGCGAAAATAAAATGACGCAAATGCGTATGGGGGCGGCCACCTTAAGCGATGTGCGTTCCGGGTTGGTAATAGCATATGTTTTGGGGAGCACCTCGGCAAATATCAGGACCATTGTGGTCATGGCCGCCGTGGCATAAAACACCCCGGCTTCACCAAACAGTTGAATAAATAAACTGGTCGCCAGGGCTGACGCCATAATATTAACCAGATTGTTCCCCAACAGGATACTACCGATCAAACTTTCCGGATCACTGGTAAGCTTTTCGACTAATGTGGCTTTAATATTGCCATCATTGGACATTTTCCGCAGGTTAGCCCGTGATGATGCTGTTAGTGCTGTTTCCGACCCGGAAAAGAAGGCGGAAATCATTAATAACATTATGACACAAAGCCCAATGAAGATTAATTCATCCATTTCATTGCCTCTTATTCATCATTGGCTGATAAGGGTATATTCTTCAAAAGATTGTCCATGACGTCCTGTATCAGCATGGGGTCTACATCCTGCGTGATAAAGGACTGACCAATGGCACGGGCCAGAATAAAAGTCAGTCGCCCACCTTCGACTTTTTTATCCTGCGACATATGATGTAGCAAAGATGTCAATCCTAACTTTGCTTCTGCAATGGGATGGGACGGGTCCTGTGGTGTGATTGGTAAACCGACAGCACGGAAATGTGCAACAATACGTTGCAGATCGTCAGGTGGGCAAATGCCCATTTTCACTGATACGGTGAAGGCCGTAATGATACCCAGCGCAACCGCCTCACCATGAAGAAGAGTACTAGAATAATTAGTTTCTGCTTCGAAAGCATGCCCGAATGTATGACCTAGATTGAGCAGTGCGCGTTGGCATTTTTCTGTTTCGTCTTGGGCCACAATGGAGGCTTTTGATTGTACGCTTTTGAGAATGGCGGTTTGTTGGGCATCTTTGTCCCCGTTTAATAGTTTCTCGCCATTCTTTTCTAACCAGGCAAAGAATTCAGGGTCATTTATCAGGCCGTATTTAACAACTTCTGCATACCCGGCGCGTAATTGTCGTTTCGGTAGGCTATCTAAGGCGGTGGTATCTGCCAAAACAAGACGGGGCTGGTGGAAACTACCGATCAGATTTTTCCCATAGCTGGTATTGATGCCTGTTTTGCCACCGACAGAACTGTCAACCTGCGACAGCAAAGTGGTAGGAATTTGTATAAAATCTATACCGCGACGCAAGATACTGGCGGCGAAGCCCGTTAGATCTCCAATGACCCCGCCGCCCAACGCGATGACCATATCTTTCCGTTCCAATCGAAACCCGAGCAGTTGATCCAGGAGCTGTTCTAAATGGGAAAAGCTTTTGGTGCTTTCCCCGGCGGGTAAAATAATGGTTTCAAAGCTGATATTGTTATCGTGCAATGTGTTGGTGAGCCGGGACAGGCAGACCTTCGCCACATTTTCATCGGTCACGATAACGGTATGAGGGTTATGCAACAGGGAAGAAATAATCTGACCGGCGGACTCTATGAGGTTTTGCCCGACGAGGATGTCGTAGCTACGTTCTCCCAAAGAGACATGAACTTTTTTGGTGTCGGGGTCTAGGGTATCAGTCATGGGAAGAATTTTTCTGTGCAGGGGTTGTCGTAAAGTCGGTGTGTCCGGCCGCCGGGCCGGTGGCAAGATAGTTGTTGATTGCTTCAATAAGTGAATCCACAACGTCATCATGGGGACCCAAACCAGTTTCAACGGTAAGGTTGGCTTCGGCATAAATGGGATAGCGTTTGTCGGCCAGTGCCCGAAGAATTTCAGCCGGATTGCCTTCTTTGAGTAAAGGGCGTGTGTCTTTGCGGCTAGTGCGTTCTACCAGAAGGGGGACATCAGCCTTCAACCAGACAGATAAGGCACAATCTTTAATCCGGGTACGGGTTTCTTCATCCATAAAGGCCCCACCTCCGGTGGCGATAACCTGTGGTGTGCCGTCTAACAGTCTTTTCATCACACGCCGTTCGCCCTTGCGGAATTCATCTTCGCCAAATTTTTCAAATATTTCCGTGATGGATTGACCCGCTGCGGTTTCTATTTCTGTATCAGAATCAACAAATGTCCACCCCAGCCTTTTAGCCAGCCGAATGCCGATGGTTGATTTTCCACAGCCCATTAATCCCACGAGGACAATGGAACGGTCCAATGGTTGCCGAAGTTTGGGTTGTGTCCGGCCAGAACGGGGGTGGCGTTTCACCTTTGATGCGGTGGATGTTGTCCGCCCTCGCTTAGGAGCAGACTTTTTGCGTTTTTGCTGTGTTTTCATCTGTGTTGAATTCTATATCTTTACCTTTCAGTCTTACCACGTCTTAAGGCAAAGGGGAAAGTTCCTTATGCGATCGTATAGATGAAATAGGGATTTGATAAAAGAATATAAGGCGTGACATGAAAAAGGGGTCTTGAAAAGAACAAATTTCCCCGGCACTCTAGTCTGGATTAAGAATAATTCCATTCTGCAACGCGTGGCGACATAACAGGCATATGACAGACAGATGAGCAAATTCTGGCTAATACTCTTTTTACTGACATTGGGCGGTGTTCTGGGGGGGGCCGTCTTTTTAATGAATTGGGATATTCCCGCACCGACCCAACGGGTGGAAACGATTATCGATAACGATCGTTTTCCGCGTTAAGCCATGGACAGACAATTATTGTTATACAGGGCGTTTTTGTTTTTTTGTGTGTCTGTAATGGCTCCAGTCGTTACGCCGCAGATACTACAGGCAGAAAGCAGCCCTGCGATCCTACCGTCTTCTACAGTAGAAGCGAATGTAACGGCCAGTGATCGCCACAGTGATCGCCGCGGGGATTATCGTGATGGGCATATGGCGGCATCCGGATCTTCGGAACCAGCGCGCGCGGTGGGTTTGCCACAGTCTATTTTATTTCCCAGTTCACAGCCTGGCCCTTATTTGCCGCCTCAGGTGCTGCCAGAACAAAATCCTGTTTTAGAACAGCAGGTGCGTCATCCGGGCGGCGCGGATAACGGACAGGCCCCTGTGGCAGAAAGTACGTTCGTTGAAGACCAGACTCAGCCCAACGTGATGGGACAAGATTTGGCGGGGCAGGGGACGGCGATGAACGAAGCGCAAGCGGGAAGGGCGTCTGACATATCGGCGGGCCTGGATGACATTATGGGAGAGGCCCTTGCGGAACTGGACCCGCAAAGTCTGGGGGTGCTCAGCAATGCCGAAAGCGGTTTATCCTATGAGATGTGGCAGGGCAGCGATAGCGAGCAAATTGTTAAACTATTGACCAAGCTTCCATATTTTCGTGAGGGTGGTTCACCACGCTTACAGTCTTTGCAGCGCCGTTTGTTATTAACAGCGGCCCGCCCCCCTGTACAAGGCCCGCTCTCTGAACAAGATTTATTGGGGCCATCGTTAGATAAGGTTAAACCTGCGCTGGCACAGCAGAATATGCTGAAGGCGCGGCTAGAACAATTACAGCGACAGGGCGCACTTTATGACCATTTGCGCTTTTTGGATCTTCTCTCCCCTGAAGATGTCCATATCACATCTGCGGTGGAGGCATATTTACTGGGTGGTCGTTATAAAGAGGCCTGCACATTTGCCCATATCATGCTGGAACAAGAAAGTGACCCTTATTGGATGAAGGTCGTGGCATTTTGTCGGGTGATGGAAGGTCATAATGCCGGGGCAGCACTCGCCATTGATGTGTTAAGAGAACAGGGCGTTGAAGATGATGTCTTCTTTGACTTGTTACAGATGCTGATCCGCGGAGAGACGTCACCTGATCTGGCATATTTGGCGAGCTACAATCAATTAGACGCTTTGTCCTATGCGATGATGCGGGTATTGGGGCAGGCCCCGCCCAAAGAATTATGGCCGTTAATGTCGCCGCAAATGCATACCGCAATGGCAACTCACCCAGTATTAAGTGCGGAAGAAAGATTACCGCTTGCGTTTGAAGCGTATAAGGCTGGACATATTGGGCCTGATATCATGCGGGGATTATTAATGGTTCCGCAATTCACGCCCATACAATTAGAAACCGCAGGTGCTACAGCAGAAATTGATATGGGCGTGCGAAACGAAGCATTGTTATATCAGGCTGCCTTACAACGTGCTGATGACCTGAGCCGGTTACAATTATTACGTCCTATGTCAGCGCGGGCACAGCAGGCGGGTCATTTGGCGTTAATGGCCCCTTTATACAAAGAGATCGTTCAGGCCATTGCTCCTGCAACGGATGTGGCCGGGCAGGCGGGGTTGATTGTACGATTATTATTGTTAAGCGAGGCGGCGGATGAGGCTGTGTCGTGGTATAATCTTGTGCGCCAGAATGCTTATAGCGGGGATATACGTGCCACAAAGGGACTATTGGACATATGGCCACTTTTATTAGTGGCACTGGACCACCCAGAGGTCGCCTGGTCAACGGAGATATTGGAATTATGGTGGAACAGTCTGCTGGTTTTGTCGCCGCAGGAACGGGCTGCACGGGCCACATTATTTTACGTTATTTGTGAGGCGTTGGGAAAAGAGGTCCCGGAAGCAGCGTGGCAGAAGCTGGCCGGGACGGCATCGGTAACGAATAATGGTCAATCTTCTTCATATGCGACCTGGCGTGGGCTGATGCAGGCGGCGCAGCGTGGTCGTCAGGGTGAATTGGTGCTTTACAGCTTGCTCACATTAGGGGAGAAGGGCGTTGCGTCAGCGACCCCCGCGGTTATTAGCACGATAGTCAGGGCTTTACGTGAAGCCGGGCTGGAAGAAGATGCACGTGCTCTTGCGCTGGAAGTATTAGTCTCTCGCGGTTTCTAATGTTCGCGGGGAAGATCGCCGATATACTGTAGGTATGCATTAAGAGTAGGTGATGCTAACTGAAGGTCCATGAGATAGGGTGAATGATGTCGTCAGAGACGTTGCCGTTAACAGCAGACCTGGTGCTGACAGAAGCATTCATAGAAATGCAGGCAGGGGAGCGCGGGGCGGCGCTGAATACCCTTGAGGCATATGGCCGCGATATTATGCAGTTCTTGGAAGAAGCCCGGACTTTGTTCCCACAACAAGCCCAGTCACCTTATATCCTGACACACGTGACCACCGATGACCTGCGCCGTTATTTTAGCGCACTAGACGCGCAGGGTTTGGCCCGTAGCACGCTATATCGTAAGCTGTCATGTTTACGACAACTGTTTATTTTTTTACAATTAGAACGGTATCGTAATGATAATCCTGCTTTGGCACTGGAGGGACCCTTGCCGTCCCGTTCTTTGCCGAAATTTCTGTCAGAACAACAAGTTATGGCCTTGTTAGACCAGGCGAAGGCTGAAGCAACGCAAAAACAAGACCTCAAATCTTATCGCTTACAATTATTGATTGAATTGTTATATGCAACGGGCTTGCGTGTCAGTGAATTGGTCAGTTTGCCTTTGGCAACGATCCGTGGGGCTTTACAGCAGGGCCAACCTTATTTGTATGTTGTGGGTAAGGGCAATAAGGAACGGATCGTTCCTTTAAGCCCCCGGGCTCTTGCCTGTTTAGAGAATTATATTACTTATTTAAATCCAGCGGCGGGGGAGAAATGGCTCTTTCCATCCCGGGGCAAAGCAGGCCATTTGACCCGACACCGTTTTGGGCAGCTTTTAAAAGAATTAGGTATGCGCGCGGGCTTACCGACAAAAAAATTATCACCGCATGTTGTACGACATGCCTTTGCGACACATCTATTATCCAATGGGGCGCATTTGCGCGCGGTGCAGCAATTATTGGGGCATGCAGATATTACGACAACGCAAATTTATACTCATGTGTTGGAAGATGAGATGCGTCAGTTGGTACAGGAACAGCACCCGCTGGCGGAAAAGAGGCGTGGTCGCCGCATTGTGGGCGAAGAAAAATAAGGCTTGTCATCGCCCTGCAAGGCAGTAAAGTGCCGGGGAGATGATATGATTGTCACGAAAATGACATGAATGACATGGAAGTGATCCGGGGAAGTAACCGGGGACTGTATTGAGGGAAGCAAAGATCAAATGATCACCTTTCTGGATTTTGAAAAACCTATTGCGGAACTTGAAAGCAAGATTCGCGAGTTACGTGATCTTGAAAGTGGCGATGCGGTCAATATCGCCGAAGAGGTCAAACAGCTGGAAAAGAAGCTGGATAAGCTTCTGCGTGAGACCTATGCGAATTTGGATGCGTGGCAAAAAACGCAAGTAGCACGCCACCCTAATCGTTTGCACCTCCCACAATATATTGCGGGCTTGATCGATGATTTTGTGCCATTGGCCGGGGACCGTGCCTTTGCGGATGATCAGGCGATTAATGGTGGTATTGGCCGTTTTAAGGGCCAGTCGGTCATGGTTATTGGCCATGAAAAAGGTGAAGATACGGAAAGTCGTATTCGGCATAACTTTGCCATGGCGCGCCCTGAAGGTTACCGCAAAGCAATCCGCTTGATGGATCTGGCCGATCGATTTGGCCTGCCGGTGATTACGTTTGTGGATACACCGGGGGCCTATCCGGGTATTGGCGCCGAAGAACGCGGCCAAGCCGAAGCGATCGCCAGGTCCACGGAAAAGTGTCTGGATCTTAAGGTCCCGATGATTGCGATTATCGTCGGTGAAGGCGGATCTGGCGGGGCTGTCGCACTGGGGGCAGGTAACAAAGTCCTGATGTTGGAACATGCCGTCTATTCGGTGATATCGCCGGAAGGGTGTGCGTCTATCTTGTGGCGGACGGGGGACAAAGCCGCAGATGCGGCGAATGCGCTGAAGATTACAGCTCAGGATCTGAAAAAGCTGGGTGTTATTGATGATATTGTGCCGGAACCTGTCGGGGGCGTGCACCGTGATTATAAGCAAACCCTAGACAGTCTGTCGAAGGCTATCGATAAATCTTTGACTGAAATGGCGGCGATTTCCGGGGACAAGTTGCGAGACTTACGCCGTGAGAAATTTTTGGCCATGGGGCATTTTAATCTTTAAGACGCTTTATACCTAATATTTTATGAGAAACTTTTTCCAATTGAGTAGGGCGAGTATCTCTGTTACCGTTCTGTAGTGATTCGGTTCCAAGATTGCTCTTGGAGTCAAGGATTTTTATTGGGGTGGTTAGAAAATGTATTTATTTCTGCAAGTTATACTGATTATATCTCTTTGTTTTGGGCTGCTGTATGTATTGCATATGCTCATCACAGTTCGCCGTGCCAATAAGAATGATTATGAATTGAGCCGTGCTATCACAGGTACATTTCAGAATGCTTTTCGTGGAGAAGTAGACACTTTCCGTGACGGTAAGCGAGATTATCGTGTATCTGCGGGTTTAATTGTTGATAGGAAAACTAATACGTGGAAAGAGCAAGGTAAGCTTTCTGAAGAAGCGTTAGACACCATTTTGTATCCTAAATAATATGTGGTTTGTTTTGGGGATATGCGAATGTCGCGTCTTTATAAAAGCTGGGTGCCTAGCGTAACAGGACGCCTCTCTTTTAGTCATATTGGGCAATCAAACTCTAAGTTCCCTACATATACAACTAATGTTCAAGATCAAGATATACGATATTTGATTTGTTATCAGGAACGGGAACTTAGTGATGCATCATTTCTTTTCAGTCTTCTACAAAAAATCCCTGTCTTGGGTAAGAGGTACCTAACAGAAAGCCTTTTTGTCTGTTTGGCTCGGACAAGAACTGATGAGAACGGCCAGAAACATGAGATTCTTGCAGGGCGATTGTTTATAGTTTCTTCTCAGCAAGAAATTGATGATGCAATAAAGGCGACTACATCGTCTCAACGGAATTTGCGCCAAACTATAGTAAGTAAAGAAGGGCTTCGTAAATTCCAAATAGATTACGATGCGTTAGAAGAGGAATTATTTAGATATTGTTCAGAAAGTGTGAGTTTTGAGCTGCGTCGCACAGGGGAGACACTAGTACGATATGATCCTACTAAACCCAAAAGTGATAATGCTCCTCAAATTCCAACAGAGATGGCCCGAGAACGATATACTCATATGATTTCTGCACAGTTGTATTTTTTCTTGAAGGACATTGTTCACAGGCATCAGCACCATGATGATAAAACAGATACAATATTAGATATCCATTATGCTGGGGTGGACGATATTTCGTGGCGTCGTGAGATTTTGTATCAACTGTATCGAAAAGTCATTCAATACAAACAGTCAAATAAACCCTCAACAACTTTACAGTCATTAGGCGTTCTGGCCTATATTGAGGCCTTCCAGGAGATATCAGCTAAATATAGTTATAAATTGCCAGTTTATTATAATGATTCATTAAAAACTTCTTTGGAAGCGGCACGCGCTATGCATGGGATGACTCAAGAGAAGGGTAATAGAGTTTTTGGAGTATTTATTAATATTCTGGCTATTGGCATCGCACTAATTTTTTCCTTAACAGGACTATTGGAATTAACAAATTATTCTAAGAAGGAGATTTCTCCTTTCTTGTTGAGCTTAGCAAATCTCTTATTGAGTTATCCATTGGTTGTGATGTGCATAATGCTACTGTGTGCTGGTATATTTAGTGGGTGGTTAAGGGCTTTTCCTTTTATGAGGCGCGGTTGGTATAAAGATATCTGGAGATTCTTATTAGCTTTTGACTCTCAGAAGGTTTCCTTATTCTTGTGCTTGCTAGCGATTGGATTAGTTTTAATTCTATTAGTACTTATATTATAGGTTTAGAAAAGCCCCGCAATTCACGGGGCTTTTTTTGTATTAGGTCATGAAGAAGGCCGATTAAATCTGCCCGTGACAATGTTTATATTTTTTGCCGGATCCGCAAGGGCATGGGGCGTTGCGGCTGACACGGCCCCAGGTGCTGGGATCGTTAGGATCGATCACAGCTGCCGCCTTACGACTGGTGACGCTGCCCGAGGCGGGTTCTGTGATTGAGTCATCACGTCCTGTGGTGGCATCAATGTGTTGGGTCTGCATATCCGCTGTGTCCGGTTCTTCCAGATCAGGGATATCGGCTTCTGGCTGAATTTCGACATGGGACAGTAATAAGGTCACATTTTCGCGCGTCTGTTCCAGCATGGTTTCAAACATCGTGAACGCTTCGGTCTTATATTCGTTAAGCGGGTCCCGTTGGCCATAGGCCCGCAGTCCCACCACTGCCCGCAGGTTATCCAATTGTGACAGATGTTCTTTCCAATGAGCATCAATGCTTTGTAACAGAATGCTTTTTTCCACTTGGCGCATGATGTCCGGGCCGAAATTGGCGGCTTTTGTGGCAAGCATTTCACTTGTGGTTGTCTTAAGACGTTCGATAAATAACGTATCGTCTATGCCTTCTTCTTTTACCCAGTCTTCAACCGGGAAGTCCTGACCGAATATACGTAACGATTCGATACCGATGGTCTTAACATCCCATTCTTCAGGGTATGATTTTGGTGGAATACATTTTGCAACCAGGTCTTCGATGACTTCATCGCGCATATCGGTAATGGTTTCTGACAGGTCGGTGGCTTCCATAATTTCGCGACGCTGCTCATAGATGGCTTTACGCTGGTCATTCATGACATTGTCGTATTTCAGCAGGTTTTTGCGGATTTCGTAGTTATGGGCCTCGACTTTTTCCTGTGCTTTTTCGATGGCACGATTGATCCATGGGTGAATAATGGCCTCACCATCCTCGATGCCGAATTTTTGCAGCATACTATCCATACGTTCGCCGCCGAAAATCCGCATCAGGTCATCTTCCAGACTTAGATAAAATTTGGAGGCCCCAGGGTCACCCTGGCGGCCGGAACGGCCTCGTAGCTGATTATCAATCCGGCGACTTTCGTGCCGTTCTGTACCGATCACATATAAGCCCCCTGCTTTGAGGACCGCCTGTTTTTCTGCTTCTATTTCTGTCTTAATCGCCGCAATTTTTTGTGCGCGCTTCTGTTCATCTGTGATGTCGTTGGCTTCAGTGGCAACGCGCATGTCCAGGTTTCCGCCTAACTGAATATCTGTTCCACGGCCTGCCATATTCGTGGCAATGGTGACAGCGCCTAAGCGCCCGGCCTGCGCAATGATAGAGGCTTCCTGTTCATGGAATTTAGCATTCAACACATTATGGGTGATTTTATTCTTTTTCAGGACCTTTGACAGTAATTCAGATTTTTCAATGCTCACGGTGCCTACCAGGACAGGTTGTCCGCGTTTGTGGCAATCAATAATCTGTTGTGTCAGTGCCTCAAACTTTTCGTCGACAGTACGGTATACTTCGTCATGGGCATCTTCACGGGCCACGGGCACGTGGGTCGGCATTTCCACGACTTCCAGTCCGTAAATGTCGGCAAACTCTGCGGCTTCTGTGGCTGCGGTGCCGGTCATGCCGGCTAATTTAGGGTAATTACGGAAATAATTCTGGAAGGTGACAGAGGCCAGTGTCTGGTTCTCTGAATGAATATCGACACCTTCCTTTGCTTCCAATGCCTGATGCAGACCATCGGAATAACGCCGGCCTTCCATCATGCGACCGGTAAATTCATCAATGATGACGACATTACCTTCTTTGACGATGTAGTCTTTTTCTTTTTGGAAAAGTTTGTGCGCTTTCAGGGCCTGATTACAGTGATGTACAACTGTCACATTGCCAAAGTCATACATATTATCACCGTCAATGAGTTCGGCGGCCGACAACAATTCTTCTAAATGCTCATTGCCTTCTTCGGTGAGGCTGATGGCCCGGCTTTTTTCATCGATCTCGTAATCGGCTTCCACTAGATCGGGGATGATCTTGTCGACGGCCTGATAGAGTTCAGATTTGTCTTCGGTCGGGCCGGAAATGATCAGCGGGGTTCGCGCCTCGTCAATCAGGATGGAGTCGACCTCATCCACGATAGCAAAGCTGAACGGGCGCTGCACCATGGCTTCCGGGTGAAATTTCATGTTATCGCGCAGATAATCAAAACCCAGCTCGTTATTGGTGGCATAGGTAATATCGCAATTATAGGCTGCCTGACGCTCTTCATCCTCTAGGCCGGGGACTATACATCCGACGCTCAGACCCAGAAATTTATAAATCTGTCCCATCCATTCCGCATCGCGTTGGGCCAGATAATCGTTCACCGTGACAACATGAACGCCATTGCCCGTCAGGGCATTAAGATAGGCGGCCAATGTAGCGACTAGGGTTTTCCCCTCACCGGTCTTCATTTCAGATATTTTACCAGCATGTAATATCATGCCGCCGATTAGCTGCACATCATAATGGCGCATGCCCAGGGTACGCTTGGCAGCTTCGCGGACAGTGGCGAAGGCATCGACCAACAGACTGTCCGGTGTTGCCCCATCTTTTATGCGTTGCCGGAAGGCGGTGGTGCGGGCGGCTAATTGGTCATCGCTGAGGCCTGTAAGCTCTTCTTCCAATGCATTAATCGCCTGCACATTGGCCTGCAGGCTTTTGATATAACGGTCGTTGGTTGAGCCAAAGATTTTTTTGGCAATTTTACCCAGTCCCAACATAATATCCCTCTGGCTTCCCTTAAATTGTGTGCATGGGGGCATGGGCAGAACATCGCCCTATGACACAGCACAGATAAGCCGCAGTCTAGGACATGTCAACCGCGCAGATTGGCTTTGTCTGCGGATTTGCCAATGGACTGAAAGGATAAGGACCGGCTGGCAGCCTTGTTCTGACTATGGACAAGGGTACAGAGGCCTGCCATATATGGGGAAATCGTGTCTTGAGAGAGTGGATATATACATTATGACGGATCTGTTGAAACCATCCCCTTTGGCACCGGATATGTTTCCGGAGATGCCCCCTTTGGCGGGTGTGCAGTTATCCACTGTTGCTACAGGGATGAAATATCAGGGCCGGGATGATCTCTTGTTGATGCATTTTCCCGATGGCGCAGCAGTAGCAGGTGTTTTTACGCAGTCGAAAACCCGTTCGGCTCCTGTGGATTGGTGTCGTCGCCAATGCCAGGGTGGACAACCAGCCCGGGCCGTGTTGGTGAATGCGGGTAATGCGAATGCTTTTACCGGGAAGGCAGGCGATAATGCCATGCGAATGACTATTGATGCGGTCGCGGCTGCACTGGATTGTGCGCCAGAAGAGGTTTATGTGTCATCTACTGGCGTGATCGGGGAAGTGCTGGACGCGGATAAGATCACCGACAGGATCTTAATGGCGAAAGCGGGGTTAAGCACCACGGGCTGGGAGGATGCGGCAAAAGCTATCCGCACCACTGATACCTTTGCTAAAGGGGCGACTGCGACAGCAGTTCTTGACGGGCAGGAGGTAAGAATCAACGGTATAGCCAAGGGATCGGGCATGATTGCGCCGAATATGGCGACTATGTTGGGCTATATTGCCACAGACGCAGCCCTTCCCGCTCAAGTATTGCAGCAGATTTTGTCACGGACAACGGCGGTATCATTTAATGCCATTACGGTGGATAGTGATACGTCCACATCGGATACGGTACTGGCCTTTGCCACTGGTGCGGTGGATGCTGGCGCGGATATCACCGATGCAGATGATCCACGGCTGGCGGAATTTTATGTGGCCTTTGAGGCGATGATGATTGACCTGGCGCAGCAAATTGTCCGGGATGGCGAAGGGGCGACCAAATTCATCACGGTGCGGGTTACAGGTGCCGAAGATGATCGTGCGGCAAAGGTGATCGCCCTCAGTATTGCCAATTCGCCTTTGGTAAAGACGGCGATTGCCGGAGAGGATGCCAACTGGGGCCGGATTGTCATGGCAGTGGGCAAGGCCGGTGAAGCGGCAGATCGTGACCGGCTACAAATTGAAATTGGGGGTCAGCGTTTGACGGAAGGTGGTATGGCCACCGCCGATTACGATGAGGATGCTTGTACAGCGCATCTGAAGGGCCAGAATATTGATATTCTGGTGGATGTGGGTGTGGACGGCCCGGGCTTAGCCACGGTTTGGACTTGTGACTTGACCCATGGCTATATCACTATTAATGCGGATTACCGATCATGACAGAAAATTGCCCGCAGGTCCCCGGGCGTCCGGAAGGCCCGGTGAAGACAGTATTGGTGGCGGCAGTGGCCATGGTGGATGTGGATGGCCGCATCCTCATTGCCCAGCGTCCGGAAGGTAAGGCCATGGCGGGCCTGTGGGAATTTCCGGGCGGTAAAGTGGAGGCGGGAGAGACGCCGGAGCGTGCTCTGATCCGCGAATTAAAGGAAGAACTGGGTATTGATATCACCGAAGCTTGTCTGGCACCTTTTACGTTTGCGTCCCATACATATGAAGATTTTCATCTTCTGATGCCGGTGTTCCTGTGCCGCCGTTGGGATGGTTTTTTGCAGGCCCATGAACATCAGGCCCTAAAATGGGTCAAGCCGCAGGCACTTAGGGATTATCCCATGCCGCCTGCGGATGAACCATTAATCGCCATGCTGCGTGATTTTATCTAGCGCGGCCATAGTCCCAGTTCATATAGTCCCGATAATTATAGGTTGTGTAATGCGGCCGATGCTGCAGGCCGTTCTGCGCCATATAACGCTTGGTTTTGCGCGAAATTTTGCGGGAAAGCTGCGCGATGACGTCATGACGTAATTCATGGGCAACAAATTTTCGGGCCTTGGGCCGGTTTTGTTTCAAGAGGTAAGCGACATGGCGGTTGGGGGCGGCATCGGTTTTGTGCCAGCCATGTTCATGCGGGTAGCGAATACGGAGGTTACGGGCGTATGTATGATCCCGTGAGGCGTGACCAGACAGGGTCCAGACCGCGCGTTCATGACCGGAATGCGGGGCCTTCAGTGCCAGGCGGTAGCGATAATGGGCGGTCAGTCGTTCGGTAATCACATCATATTTGGCCTTGGCGGCGCGGAAGCGGTGGCTGCTATAGCGCGCTTTTTCAGTCGTTTTATACAACTTTTGTCGCTCAAAGTCGTAATGCTTTTCGCGCACGGTCAGGATCAAATCGGCCTTATGCTTGTTTTTAACCCAACGGACAGGGCCGGGCAGGCGTTGTTTGACGCTTCCCATCAATTGCTGGCGGAAATGGCCGGGCAGCGATGATTTCAGGTAAATACGGGTGACATCCGTATAGCGGTCCCGCGACCCGTGTTTGTGGTCATTATGTTTATGAGATTTGCTATTCTGGTAGCGGCTGGATGTTTGCGGATTGTCCGGATTGACCCAGTCGTTATGGGCGGCCAGCGCGTTGGTGGGCAGGGCAAAGCCCGCGATCAGTAGCAGGCTATGGAACCCACGGCGGACCAGGTTTGGTTTGTCGTGGTTGTGTTTTAGTCGGGTCAAAAATGACATGTGCATTCTCCGATCGTTGTGAAGACAGACTTGAATTTCTGTGTTCACGGTAACGGGGTCGGATTGAATGTGTGCTGAAGGCGATGTTCAGCGGGGGTTCATGGTTTAAGAAGACGACTAAAGGGGAAGAAGTACTGTTTTAATCGTCTTCGCCATGTTCTTTCACGCCCAGCGCGTCAGCCAGGCGTGCTTTGGCACTACCAGGGGCCAGCGGTTTGGGCTGGCTTTCATGGGGGGCCCATGCTGTCAGGAACATCATTTGGAAGGTGACAGGGATACGCCCATCAGAGCGGGCAAACAGGTCATGGTAGGCTTCGACTGTAGTGGTCAGAAGACGTCGTGACGTCAATCCCTTTGCTCTTTTCAGTAAGGTATTACTTTCGCCCATGGCTTGTAATTCTTTCATCAAGACATAGGCGTTTTCGTAAGTGACCGTGATGGTGTCGGCCTCGACTACAGGAAGGGCAAAGCCCGCCCGTTGGAGCAGTCCCCCCATATCGCGCAAGTCCGCAAAGGGGGAAACGTGAGGGCTGGCACCGTCCAGAAGGGCGATCTCGGCTTGCATCATGGCCTGCCTGAGTTCCGAAAGTGTGTCCCCACCCATAAGCGAGGCAAGGAACAGCCCGTCGGGGCGCAAGGCACGATTTATCTGTATCAATGTGCCGGGCAAATCATTAATCCAGTGAAGAGATAAATTGGATATAATGAGATCAAGACTGCCATCGTGTACCGGAAGAAATTCTTCATCGGCCTGAAGTCGATATCCCTCTATCTGACGTAACAGTTTCATGGATAAATCGGTTTTGAGCCACAGACGGTCCGCAACAGGCTCCATTTTGGGTAGACAGCAGGGTTCCAGTTCGCCGCCATGGCAGCCAAGCTCGAGAATAGTAGAAAAGGGGCGGGTGACGACCTCTAATCGGTCGACCAGACGTTCTGCCCCTTCCTGAAACAAAAAATTATATTGGGGGTAATGGCAAGCGGATCGGTCGCGATGCAGCCTGAGGACACGACGGTCGAAAACCTGCAATTCATGATTTGTGGGGTTGTTGCCTGTGGGGGCTGGTGTTGTCTGACGCATCATGTTTATATGACATGACTGGATTACAGGGAAAAGCTAAAATGGGGCTTTCACTGGAAAATAAACCATTAGGCGGGGTTATTCACGCCACAATTGAACTGATGCGCCATTTAATCAATGTCGCATTACCCTGCCGCTGTTTGCAATGTGGGATAAAGGTCGCGGCTCAAAATCAGCTATGTCCAAGTTGTTGGGGGGCACTGAATTTTATCACGGACCCTGTTTGTGCAGGGTGCGGTCTTCCTTTTGATTATGATCCAGGTACCGAAAGCTATTGTGGTTTATGTCATGGACGTGACTGGGCTTTTACACGGGCGCGGTCCGTATTGCGTTATGATGAGGCCAGCCGTGAACTGATATTGGCGTTCAAACATGCAGATCGGTTAGATTTAACACCCTTATTGACCCAATGGCTTGCGCAAGGGGGCAGTCAGGTGGTATCGGGTGCGGATATGATTGTGCCTGTTCCCCTGCACCGGAGGCGATTGTTTCATAGGCGTTATAATCAATCGGCACTGCTAGCACAGGGGGTGGCGCAACTGATCACGCTTGAATACCAGCCGCATTTGTTACAACGTCAACGCCATACCCCGTCACAGGGGGGACTGAATATGCGTCAACGTGATTTAAATATGCGGGGGGCTTTTAAGGTTTCGCAAAAAGCGCAATTTCGTCTGCGTGGTAAGATCGTGGTTCTTGTGGATGATGTTTTTACAACCGGTGCAACGGTGGAAGCCTGTGCCAAGGCGTTGCGTCGCGCGGGCGCAAAAGAAGTGCGGGTTCTCTGCCTCGCGCGTGTCATACGACCGCAGGCTATGGCGCAATAAGGCGGCTGTGCTGATTTTTTAAGATATTCTCGCCAGGGGCATTGTGTTGTGATCAGGGCCTGCGGGGGCGGACACACTGGGTGAGTTGAACATAGGCTGTGTTTTCCTTATATATGGCTGAAGAATGCCTATGATTGGGGCTATATGACGCAACTCTTTTTAATCCCAGGGAAGAAATGATGCCTGATATTACCATTTATACGAAACCCCTATGTCCGTTCTGTAGCCGGGCAAAAAACCTGCTTTCGGCCAAAGGGGCGCCTTTCACAGAGATTGATATTACGACGGCCCCGGACCAGAGACCAGTGATGATAGAGCGTGCAGGGGGACGTAGCACAGTTCCGCAGATTTTTATCGATCAACGCCATGTGGGGGGGTGTGATGATTTGTTTGCCCTGGAAGAACAGGGGGAATTGAACACTTTACTGACCAAATAGGCCGTGACGATATCTAAGTCCCACGGGGTCAAAAAAGCCTATAGGCCAACGGTGAAACCTGGAATTTAAAATGGCGGATCAACGTAAATTTCGTGTCGCATTAGTACAACTGAACGCAACAGACAACGTGGCGGAAAATGTAAAGCAGTGCTGCGAATTGATTCAATCTGTTGTTGCACAGGGGGCAGATTTCATTTTAACGCCGGAGATGACATCATTAATGGCGAAAAATGGTCGTCAATTATATGCAACTGCAGTGACGCAAGAGCATGACACGGCCTTAAAGGCTTTTCTGGCAATGGCTGTTTCTTGCAAAACGTGGTTGCTGATCGGGTCATTGCCAATTTTGGAAGATGGCCGTGTGGCGAATCGTTCGTTCCTGATTAATCCGGAAGGACAAATTAAGGCGACATATGATAAAATACATATGTTCGACGTGGATTTGCCGGATGGTGAACAATATCGTGAGTCGCGGACTTATCAACCCGGTGAGGTCGCGGTGAAGGCAACACTGCCCTGGGCGGAGTTGGGAATGACTATATGTTATGATCTGAGATTCCCTGCACTCCATAGGTCATTAGCACAAGCTGGTGCAGAAATACTGTCGATACCGGCTGCTTTTACAAAAATCACCGGGGAAGCCCACTGGCATACACTGTTACGGGCCCGTGCGATTGAAAATGGCTGCTTTGTCTTTGCACCGGCGCAAACGGGCCGTCATGCGAATGGGCGATCGACCTATGGGCACTCTTTAATTGTTTCCCCATGGGGAGAGGTACTGGCAGATGGTGGAGAAGACGTCGGGGTGACCCTTGCGGATATTGATATGGCCGAGGTTGAGAAGGCACGGTCAAAAATTCCGTCTTTGCAACATGATCGACACTTTGATGTGAAGATAACCACGTGAGATGATAGTATTTGATTTAAAATGTGACCAAGGTCATAAATTTGAATCCTGGTTTCAGAACAGCGCGGCCTTTGAGTCACAAAGGGATGCCGGTCTGGTAAGTTGCCCTATGTGCCAAAGTACGCACGTCAGTAAAGCACTGATGGCCCCGGCGGTGTCACGCAAATCTAATCAGGCTGTCGTAACAGATGATCCCCATTTGCAGCCGACAGACGCAGAAAGAGCCGCCGTGGAAACGACGACGGTGCCCAGAGCCGATGCACTATCCGCTACAGATGCGGCCAGGGCGGTCGCCACAGAGAAAGCGGTAGACGTTTTTCGCGATATCGTGGAAGAAATGCGCCGTGAGGTTGAGAAGTCCGGGGAAAATGTCGGGAAACGGTTCCCGGAAGAAGCCCGCAAGATGCATTATGGCGAAGCCGCGCAACGCGCCATTTATGGCGAAGCGAGCCTAGAGGACGCCCAAGAGCTGGTGGAGGAAGGTATTGAGATTATCCCCCTGCCAGGCCGGCGGCAATTGGACAGCTAAGGAAACGGACTAAAGACATAGATCTTATACAGGGGTGAACCGATAACAGAGATAGCAACTTCGATGGACGTATTAGGGTTTATTCTGGCCGGTGGGCAGTCGCGCCGCATGGGGGGAGAGCATAAATTTCTTCATGATATTGGCGGAAAACCATTACTGCAATATGTGGTGGACCGGGCCCGGCCCCAATGTCAGGAGATCGTGCTGAATTGTAATGATCCGGCACTAGAGGGTAAAGACTTTGGGCTGTCTGTTGTAAGGGACCAGTGGCCAGGCGGAGAGGGGCCATTAGCGGGCATACTGACAGGACTGCATTTTATGCGGCATCATAACGCTGATTATACGTGGCTGATGACATTCGCGGCTGATACGCCACTGTTTCCGCGTGATTGTGTAATCCAGTTGCAGGACCAAGCCGTGAAGACAGGGCGCCAGGTGGTTCTTTGTTATAGTCAGGGCCGTTCCTATCCCGTTATGGGTTTATGGCATAAAGCGGCCTATGAACCGTTATTAGAGCTTTTTATAAACGGCAAAGAACGCAGACCTCATATAGCGGCTAAACAATTAGAAGCAACATATGTGGACTTCACGGGGCCGGCCGGATCTGTTGACCCGTTCTTTAATTTGAATCGTCCTGAGGATATGGACATTATTGTGCAAGAACTGTCCCCGCAGGGTGTGTGATCCGTGCCCTGATACCTATAGATCATTTATCCTCAATCGGTTTTGTCTTCTTGCAGGCGATGTAAAGCTTTGAGGGCCACCGGGTTTAGGCCAGTACCACCGTCCTCATTAACGAAGGCAATCAATTGCCGCCGCATACGTGGATCCCAGAACCGTTTAAGGTGAGAAGCAACATCCTCTGTTGCCGCTGCATCGGCTTTGCCCGGGGCAATATTGGCGGCGATCTGATTGGCCATGGTGATAAGGCGTTTGATATCCATTGGGCTTTTCTAACCTTCTGTTCTTATTCTGCGACCGGCTGTGCCTGTTTGAGCAGATCCAGCTGTTGTTCAGAGAAACGCTTGTAATTATCCTGCCAGTCGGTGCTACGGATGTTGGTATGGCGTACCTCGACCGCGGTGACCTTGTATTCAGGACAGTTGGTGGCCCAGTCAGAATTATCTGTGGTCACCACATTCGCCCCGCTGTCCGGGTGGTGGAAGGTGGTGTAGACCACACCGGGTGTCATGCGCTTGCTGATCTTGGCGCGCAGCGTGATCTGGCCCTTACGGCTGGTCAGGCTGACCCAGTCCCCTTCCTGAATGCCGCGGTTTTCGGCATCATGGGGGTGGATTTCCAGAATATCTTCCGGGTGCCAGCTGCTGTTTTCGGTCCGGCGGGTCTGGGCCCCAACGTTATACTGGCTGAGGATACGGCCCGTGGTCAGCAGCAGCGGGAATTTCCGGGTGCTGCGTTCATCGGTCGGCACATAAGGCGTGACCACAAACAGGCCTTCGCCACGGACGAATTGCTGTTCATGCATCACCATGGTGCCATCAGGCGCATCATCATTACATGGCCACTGGACACTGCCTTCGCGGTCCAGCTTGTCATAGCTGACGCCGGTAAAGGTTGGGGTCAGCATGGCTATTTCATCCATGATTTCACGCGGATGGCTGTAATTCATGGGATAACCCATGGCCTGGGCCAAACGCTGTGTCACTTCCCAGTCCTGCAGGCCGGCCAGTGGTGGCATTACCTGACGAACCGGGGAAATACGCCGTTCCGCATTGGTGAAGGTGCCGTTCTTTTCCAGGAAGGAAGATCCCGGCAGGAAGACATGGGCGAATTTTGCCGTCTCGTTCAGGAACAGGTCCTGCACAATCAGCAGATCCAGTGCCTTTAGCGCCGCGGTTACATGATGTGTATCCGGGTCTGACTGGGCGATATCTTCGCCCTGACAATACATGGCGCGGAAGCTGCCATCGAGAGACGCATCAAACATGTTCGGGATACGCAGGCCCGGTTCTGCTTCCAGTGTGACATTCCAGGCCTGTTCAAAGTTCTGACGCGCCGTGGTGTCAGATACATGACGGTAGCCCGGCAGTTCATGCGGGAAGCAGCCCATGTCACATGAGCCCTGCACATTGTTCTGACCCCGTAACGGGTTAACGCCAACACCTTTACGACCAATGTTACCGGTGGCCATGGCCAGGTTGGCAATGCCCATCACCATGGTTGAACCCTGGCTGTGTTCGGTCACACCCAGACCATAGTAAATGGCACCATTGTTCGCGGCACCGTAAATCCGGGCGGCTGCGCGCAGGTCTTCTGCCGGGATGCCAAGGGTATCGGCCACGGCTTCAGGAGCATTTTCAGGCTGGAGGATAAAGTTACGCCAGGCCTGATAGGCCTTGTCTTCACAGCGCTGGGCAATGAAGTCGGCGTCTTCCCGACCTTCGCTGATAACCACATGGGCCAGCGCATTAATCAGGGCCACATTGGTGCCCGGGCGCAGCGGCAGGTGCACATCGGCGCTGATATGCGGGCTTTTCACCAGATCAGTGGCGCGTGGATCGGCGACGATCAGCTTGGCGCCCTGACGCAGACGCTGTTTCATGCGTGATCCGAAAACCGGGTGGGCGTCTGTGGGGTTGGCCCCAATCACCATGATGACATCGGCTTCATCAATGGAGTCGAACGGCTGCGTGCCGGCGCTTTCGCCCAAGGTGGTCTTCAGACCATAACCTGTTGGGGAGTGGCAGACACGGGCGCAGTTATCCACATTGTTGTTACCAAAGACGGCGCGCACCATTTTCTGAACCAGATAGGTTTCTTCATTGGTACAGCGTGAAGAGGTCACGGCACCGACACTGTTCTTACCGTGCTTGCTTTGAATATCGTGCAATTTGTCAGCGGTATAAGCGAAGGCCTCATCCCAGCTGACGGCTTTCCACGGATCATCGATGCTGTCGCGGATCATCGGTGTGGTGATGCGGTCCTTATGGGTGGCATAACCAAAGGCAAAGCGGCCCTTGACACAGCTGTGGCCATCATTGGCCTTGCCGTCTTTCCAGGGCACCATGCGGACAACTTCATTGCCCTTCATATCGGCGCGGAAGGCACAACCCACACCACAGTAAGCACAAGTGGTGACGGTGCTGTGTTCCGGCTGGCCTTGTTCGATGATGCTGTTTTCGGTCAGTGTGGCGGTCGGGCAGGCCTGTACACAGGCGCCGCAGGACACGCAGTCACTATCCATGAAGTTACCGGCAGGACCGGTAGAGATTTTGGAATCAAAGCCACGGCCATCAACGGTCAGGGCGAAGGTGCCCTGAATGTCTTCGCAAGCACGCACACAGCGGGAGCAGACAATACATTTGCTGGCATCGAAGGTGAAGTAAGGGTTGGATGTATCTTTAGGCGCATCAAGGTGACTTTCACCATCAAAGCCATAACGGACATCACGCAAGCCCACCTGACCTGCCATATCCTGCAATTCACAATCGCCATTGGCAGAACAGGTCAGACAGTCCAGGGGGTGGTCAGAGATATAGAGTTCCATAACCCCGCGGCGGATGTCGGCCAGTTTGTTGGTTTGTGTGGCGATTTCCATGCCTTGGGCCACCGGGGTGGTGCAGGACGCGGGATAGCCACGGGCCCCTTCAATTTCAACCAGACACAGACGACACGACCCGAAAGAGTTCAGGCTGTCCGTCGCACACAACTTCGGGATGTTGATCCCGGCTTCTGCGGCAGCGCGCATCACCGATGTGCCGGCCGTTGTGGTAACGGTCTGGCCATCAATGGTCAGCGTGACTTGTTCGTCGCTGTTGACTTTTGGTGTGCCGAAATCTTTTTCGGTGAATTGATGTGTCATGACTAGTTGTCTCCCAGTTCATTAGGGAAGTGGGTGCGAATGCTGGTCACAGGCAATGGGGTCAGTCCCCCCATGGCGCAGAGTGAACCGTCTTTCATAATATCACAAAGGTCGTCGAGCAGGGCCAGATTCGAGGCTGTCTCCTGCCCGGCCAGGATGCGGTCGATGACTTCAACCCCGCGGGTGGAGCCAATACGACAAGGCGTACATTTGCCACAGCTTTCCACGGTGCAGAATTCCATGGCAAAGCGGGCCAGTTTCCCAAGGGCGGCATTTTCGTCAAAGGCGACAATACCGCCGTGGCCCAGCATGGCACCTTGCGCTGCCAGGGTTTCATAATCCATGGCCACATCTTTATCGCCGGGGATATAGGCCCCAAGCGGACCGCCACATTGAACGGCTTTTAACGGCAGGCCGGTAATGGTGCCGCCGCCAAAGTCCTGCAGCAAGGTTTGCAAGGTAACGCCAAAGGCTTTTTCCACCAGACCGCCATGCTTGAGGTTGCCGGCCAGCTGGAATGGCTGAGTGCCGCGGGAGCGTCCCTCGCCATAAGATTCGTAATAGGCGCCACCTTTGGCCAGAATAAGCGGAATGGTGCCCAAAGTGAGGACGTTGTTGACGATCGTGGGTTTGCCAAACAGGCCTTCAATGGCGGGCAATGGTGGTTTGGCACGGACCATGCAGCGCTTGCCTTCCAGGCTTTCCAGCAGTGATGTTTCTTCACCACAGATATAAGCCCCGGCACCCAGACGGACAGACAGGAAGAAATCGCTGCCGGAACCGCAGATATTTTCGCCCAGATAGCCACGGGCGGTGGCCGCCTTGATGGCGGTGTCCAGCATGCGGTGGGCATCAGGATATTCACAACGTAAGTAAATATAGCCTCGGGTGGCGCCTACGGCACGACTGGCAATGGTCATGCCTTCGATCAGACTGAAAGGGTCGCCTTCCATCAACAGGCGGTCGGCGAAAGTGCCGCTGTCGCCTTCATCGGCATTACAGACGATGTATTTCTGGTCTGCGTCTGTATCCAGCACGGTTTGCCATTTAATGCCGGTGGGGAAAGCCGCCCCGCCGCGCCCGCGCAGGCCCGATGTTTTGACCTCGTCGACAATGGCTTGTGGTGTGATGTCCAGTGCGGCTTTCAGGCCGTCATAACCGCCGTGGGCAATGTAATCATCAATATCCACAGGGTTGATAATGCCAAGACGGGCGAACGTCAGGCGTTCCTGATTTTTAAGATAGGGAATGTCTTCTGTTGGCCCCAAGGCCTTGGCATGGGCAGACATATCCCCTGACGTCAGGGCGTCAATCAATCCGCCCACATCACTTTCTTGCACAGGACCAAAGGCATAGCGCTGACTGTCATGTTCAATTTCAACCAGTGGTTCCAGCCAGAACAGGCCGCGGGTGCCGTTGCGCACCAGTTTGATATCACAGGCTTTGGCCGTGGCTGCTGTTTGCAGGGCGGTGGCGACATCATCAGCACCCAGTGAGCAGGCGGTGCTATCGCAAGGGACGTAAACTGTCAGGGTCATGCTTTTGTCTCCGCCGTGTCAGGCAGTTGGGCCAGTAATGAATCCAGTGTTTCGGTTGTCACACGGCTGTGGAGTTTGCCGTTCAGACGTACTGACGGGGGACGCGCGCAGTTGCCCATGCAGTAGACCGGTTCCAGCGTCAGCGTGTCGGTCTGGCCGCCATGTTGCGGGTCAATGTCGAAGCGTTCCGTCAGCAGGCTTTCCAGTTGCTGGCTGCCCATGGACTGACAGGCTTCGGCGCGGCAATATTGCAGCACATTGGCCGCCGGTGGCGTTGTGCGGAAGACATGGTAAAAACTGATAACACCATGCACTTCGGCCACAGAGATATTCAGGGCTTCTGCGATCTGTGGAATGGCATCGTCCGGGATGTAGCCCAGGCGGTCCTGTGTCGCATGGAGGATCGGCAGCAATGGACCTTCCAGGCCCTGATGCTGTTGAAGAATTTCAGTAATAATATCTGTCTGTGTCACGCTGTCGGCAACTTCGTTGTTTCTATTTCGGTGATAGTATATCGGTTTTTCGCCGTATTGTCTGCCTCGCCTCCTGGGCATTTGCCTGTATCTCCGGTCCCCGGTATTGACCGTCCATCCGGCGGTTTTGTTGGGGTTTCAGGCCGATTGAGCATGGGTTCTTATCGCCACAGGCCCGATGACGAGGTTTTCGACAGCCTATACATAATCAATATGCCTATATAGAAACAATAGGCTGCAGAAGACAAAGCCTGTGTCATTAGAGGACACAATTGATCAGGCGGGGACCTTTGGGGTGCTGGCGCAAGCCTGGCGTTCAGGCGCGAAAGCGTTGGGCCGGGTCTGTGAAAACGAGCATACTATCAGAGCGGGCCAGTGCGATCAGGGTGAGGCGGGATTGTTTGGCCAATTCTAGTGCAAGACTGGTCGGGGCGGAAATTGTGGTGAGAAGCGGCACGCCGGCACGGGCAGTTTTATGCACCAGTTCAAAACTGCAACGGCTGGACATCAGGATAAAGCCCTGTGACGGGTCAATATCGGTGCCGGCCAGATGGCCTATCAGTTTATCGAGTGCATTATGGCGGCCCACATCTTCGCGGGCGGCGAGAATATCACCCTTGGCATTGGCGAAGGCGGCGGCATGGAACGCGCCAGTTTGTCGGGTCAGGGGTTGGTGGTCACGCAGTCGGGTTAGCACGGAATGGATGACATCGCCGGTGATAGTAAAGTCGCTGTTGATGACGGGCAGGGGGGTAATGACATGTTCCAGGCGATCACGACCACAAAGACCGCAACCGCTCATCCCCAGTAGGCTACGTTTAAAGTTGTCCAGCCGTTCAAAACAGGCCGGGGTAATTTCCATATCAATCACCACCCCTTTCTCACTGTGTTGAATGTCTGTACTCAACAGATCGGTGCGTTTATCTATGATGCCTTCAGAAAGGCTGAAGCCCAGCGCAAAGTCATGGAGGTCTTGCGGCGTTGCCATCATCACCGCGTGGGAAATACAGTTATATTGTAGTGCGATGGGGACTTCCGTTGCGATGGCACGGGTTACGCCGCTGGCCGCGTCTAGGGAGGCATTACCACTTTCCCAGCGGAGGGGGTGGGCTTGTGTCACAGGGGTATGATGTGTCTGGTCAGTCATGTTCTGATGTTGCCACAGCGTTGTCCTGAAGAGATTTATTCTTCAACGGTTTATGGCAAAGACCGATGTAATTTACAGTTAAATCGGTGGCGTCCAGAGACCATGTGCCGGCCAGCGGGCTAAAGACCATGCCGCAGAGGTTATCAACATTGAACCCCGCGTGGCGTAAGGCGCGGCTGAGCTCTGAAGGTTTTAAGAATTTCTGCCAGTGATGGGTGCCGCGTGGCAGAAGCCGCAGGACGTATTCCGCCCCCACAATAGCCATCAAATAAGATTTTGCAGTCCGGTTTAATGTAGAGATGATCATCGCCCCGTCAGGCCGAAGCAGTCGAAAACAAGCAGAGAGAAAGACATTGATATCCGCGACATGTTCGATGACTTCGGTATTCAGGATGGCATCAAATTTTTCGCCATCTGCGGCCAGGGCTTCGGCGGTGATATGCCGATAATCAATACTCAGTTCCATTTCCTGGGCATGTTGCGCGGCGATTTTGATATTTTTTTCTGCGGCATCGGCGCCGACCATTTGTGCGCCCAGTCGGGTCAGGGGCTCACATAGCAAGCCACCGCCACAACCGATATCCAGAATGCGCAGACCGCTCAGGGGTTTTGGCGCGCGCGGGTCGCGATTAAAATGCTGGCAGAGACGGTCACGAATATAATCTAGTCGTGTAGGGTTGAGCTGATGGAGCGGTTTAAACGGGCCATGGGGATCCCACCATGTTGCAGCCATAGCCGAAAAATGAGCGATTTCCTCAGGATCAACGGTGGTTGTTCGTGAGGATGCGGCCGGATTTTCCGTTATATGGTGCACAGATTCGGGCAATGATGTGCTGCCTTTCATCTTTTTTGTGTTTGTCTTATCATCGTTAACAGGTTGGTTTGACATATGATTCTTTCTTTTCATACCCCTGTAATACAGTACAACGATCACAGTTCTTGCTTCAAGCATCTATAGTTGTATATGTATATCCCGTTCAATAAGCCAGAATGAGGCACATGCCGGAATATTTTGGAAAAGAATAAATGGCGATTGGGAAAGAATAAATGGCACGTATAGTAATGAAGTTTGGCGGCACGTCTGTTGCGGATATTGATCGGATCCGCAATGTTGCCAATCGTGTTAAAAAAGAAGTAGATGCCGGCAATCAGGTGGCGGTTGTGGTATCGGCCATGGCAGGGACAACAGACCAATTGGTGAATTGGGTCAATGAAGCCTCCCCGCTGCATAATGCGCGTGAATATGATACCGTTGTTGCGGCTGGTGAACAGATCACGTCTGGTTTATTAGCACTGACCTTGCAGGATATGGGTATTGCCGCGCGAAGCTGGTTAGGTTGGCAGATCCCGTTTAAGACAGATAATGTCCATGGTGCGGCCCGGATCAAAGAAATTGATACGGCAAAAATGGCGCAACGTCTGGATGAGAATGTTGTCTGCGTCATGGCTGGTTTTCAGGGTATCTCCGAAGAAGATAACCGGATTACCACATTGGGCCGGGGTGGTTCCGATACATCGGCCGTTGCCTTGGCGGCGGCCCTGGATGCGGAACGTTGCGATATTTATACGGATGTGGAGGGTGTGTATACAACGGACCCCCGTATGGTTCCGCGGGCGCGGAAGCTGGATAAAATTACCTATGAAGAAATGCTGGAAATGGCATCGCTCGGGGCGAAGGTCTTGCAGACGCGTTCTGTTGCAATGGCCATGAACCATAATGTGCGGGTGCAGGTGCTGTCCAGTTTTGCGGAAAAGCCCGGGACTCTGGTAGTTGATGAGGATGAGATTGTGGAAAAACAAGTTGTAAGCGGTATTGCCTATTCAAATAATGAAGCCAAAATCACCTTGGTTGGTGTTGAGAACACACCCGGCGTGGCCAGCGAAATTTTTGGGCCGTTATCCGCGGGCAATATCAATGTTGATATGATTGTGCAGAATATATCTGAAGATGGGCTGAAGACGGATGTGACCTTTACGGTGCCCGCCGCGGATCTTGATAAAGCACAGGACGTATTAAAGGCTGCTGATGCGGTGAAATATGATTCCCTGATCGGGGATAGCGATGTGGTCAAAATTTCTGTGATCGGTGTCGGTATGCGCAGTCATGCCGGGGTCGCGGCGACAATGTTCCATGCCTTGGCGGAAAAAGGGATTAATATCCATGTGATTTCCACCTCTGAAATTAAGGTCAGTGTGTTGATCGATGCGGCGTATACGGAATTGGCCGTACGTAGCTTACACACGGCCTATGGTCTTGATGCGGAAGAATAGGTAGCCTGTGCCGGCGGGACTCATGTTAATAGTAAGAACAGGGACCGGGCGCATGTTGGCGTTATCATGGGTTAGCAAGATTTAGGAAAATTATATGTCGACTTCGGAATCATCTACGACGAGCGCAGGAACATCAGCTGAGGGACGGGAACGTCTTGATAAGCTGTGGGCACGAGGACGCGACTTTTTGGGCACGGAATATGCGATCCTGGGCGGCGCGATGAGCTGGGTTTCAGAACGCAATCTTGTGGCGGCTTTGTCAAATGCGGGCGGTTTCGGTGTGATTGCATGCGGTAGTATGACCCCGGATTTATTGGATGCTGAAATTACAGCGACCAAGGCCATGACCGATAAGCCGTTCGGGGTTAATTTGATTACGATGCATCCACTATTGGATGACCTGATTGATATATGTGCCAAACATCAAGTCAGTCATGTGGTTCTGGCCGGGGGGATTCCGCCGGGCGGTGCGATTGCGCGCATTAAAGAATTTGGGGCGAAAGTCATTTGTTTCGCGCCGGCACTGGTTCTGGCGAAGAAGCTGGTGCGGTCCGGATGTGATGCGCTGGTTGTGGAAGGTGCGGAAGCCGGCGGACATATTGGTCCGATTTCTACATCTGTTCTGGTACAGGAAATTTTACCGCATGTTACGGATGTTCCCGTATTTGTGGCCGGGGGTATTGGCCGTGGTGAAACGATCGCCTCTTACCTGCAAATGGGGGCGTCAGGCGTACAGTTGGGGACTCGTTTCGTCTGCGCAACAGAATCTATTGCCCATGAGAATTTCAAAAAAGCATTTATTCGCGGTGCGTCGCGGGATGCGGTGACCTCGGTACAAATTGATCCGCGTTTTCCTGTTATTCCTGTGCGTGCCTTGAAAAATGCCGCAACAGAACAATTTATGAAAACACAACAAGACGTTATCAATCGTTTCCAAGACGGTAAAATAGATATGAAAGAAGCCCAATTGGAAATCGAACACTTTTGGGCGGGGGCACTACGTCGTGCCGTGATTGATGGCGATGTGGAGAGCGGATCTATCATGGCGGGACAAAGTGTCGGCATGGTAAAAAAGGAACAACCGGTCGCTGAAATTATGGCGGAACTGGTTGAGCAGGCGGCGGCTTACTTAGAGGGAATGTAGGCACCGTTAATCTGGGGAGTTAAGACGTGAAGTCTTTGTCCAGCGGCCCACGGCTGCTGTTAAAGCATTTGCACGATATCATGGCCGGCAAAGGTGATGCCGAAGCACGGCTAAACGGTGTCGTGCATTTGATTGCGAATAATATGGTGGCCGAAGTGTGTTCGGTCTACTTCCTGCGTGGCGGTGAGGTGTTGGAGCTTTTTGCGACGCAGGGCTTGAAGGCCTCTGCGGTGCATAAAACACGTCTGCGTGTGGGGGAAGGACTTGTGGGGCAAGTGGCGGCGCAGGCATCGCCGTTGAACCTTGCGGATGCGCAAAGTCATCCGAAATATGTTTATCGCCCTGAAACGGGAGAGGAAATTTATCATTCTTTTCTGGGGGTGCCGATTATTCGGGCGGGCCGTGTGGTCGGTGTTTTGGTGGTACAAAACGAAACTCTGCGTAATTACACAGATGAAGAAATAGAAGCCTTGCAAACGGTTGCCATGGTGGTGGCGGAGCTTGTCGGTAATGGTGAATTATTTGATCCTTTGGAAAGTCCGGAAGGAACGCTGGAACGTGCCGCAACACCGCGGTTTGAAGGGACAACCTTTGCCGAAGGATTAGCAATTGGTCTGGCCGTGTTGCACGAACCCCGTGTTTTTGTAGAACATCACCTTGCTGATAATATCGGGGTGGAATTAGAACGTCTTACTACGGCTTTACAAGATTTACGGCAGCAAATCGACCAGATGATGGCAGCGGATGATCTGCGTCATCAGGGTGAACATCGTGAAATTCTAACGGTCTATAAGATGTTTGCCGAGGATAAAGGCTGGCGTGAAAAAATCAGCGATGCCATCGCCACGGGTCTGACGGCCGAAGCGGCTGTGGAAAAGGTGCAATGGGAAAATCGTACGCGCATGCTAAAAACCGCGGATCCTTATCTGCGGGAGCGGTTAAGTGACCTGGATGATTTGTCTAATCGGCTGTTAAGACATTTGACAGGACGTTTGCAGACGGCGGCTTCGGCAAATCTTCCGGAGAATACTATTCTGGTAGCACGTAGTATGGGGCCGGCAGAATTACTGGATTATGATCGGACAAAACTGAAAGGCGTGATTTTACAGGACGGTTCCCCCGTGGCGCATGTGGCTATTATTGCGCGGGCGTTGGGAATTCCGATGATCGGTAAAGTCGAGGGAGCCTTACAGTCAGCCGAAGATGGTGAAAAGGTGATTGTCGATGGGGATGAGGGGATTGTCTATCTGTCACCGCCTCCGGAAGTGTTATTCACCTATCATGAAAGTATCGGGGCGCGGGCAGAGCAATTAGCCAAATATCAGGCGTTACGCGATCAGCCTGCGGTTACAAAAGACGGTGTGGAAATTGATCTGTTCATCAATGCGGGCCTGAGTATTGATATGGAAGGTTTAGACCAAACCGGGGCTAAAGGTGTGGGATTGTTCCGCACTGAATTTCAATTCATGGTCAGTTCGACGCTGCCAAAAATTGAAGAGCAAGTGGCGTTCTACAAAAGCGTATTGGCCGCGGCGGGTGACAAACCTGTGGTTTTCCGAACTTTGGACGTCGGGGGGGATAAACAGGTCGCCTTTCTCCAAGAAGAGGATGAGCCCAATCCGGCCATGGGCTGGCGCGCAATACGTATTGCGTTAGACCGCCCGGCGTTGTTGCGTTACCAGTTGCGGGCTTTGTATCAGGCCTCTGCAGGGCGGGAATTGCAAGTGATGTTCCCCATGATTTCTGACGTGGCGGAATTTAAAGCGGTCCGTGAGATCGTTTATAAAGAAAAAGCCCGTCTGGAAGGTTTGGGCAAAGAAGCCCCAACAGACATTAAGGTGGGGACCATGTTGGAGGTGCCAGCGTTAATCTGGCAATTGGATAGCTTATTGCCTTTAGTGGATTTTGTATCGATCGGCAGTAATGACCTTATGCAATTCTTTTTCGCCTGTGATCGGGAAAACCCGAAATTGGTTGATCGTTACGATCCCCTTTCCCCCAGTGCACTATCAATGTTGAAGTTTATCGTCGACAAATGTGATGCTCATCATACGCCTGTGACACTATGCGGTGAATTAGGAAGTAAAGCGGTAGCGGCCATGGCGGTCATCGGTGTGGGGATGCGTAGACTATCGGTCACCCCAGCTTCGGTGGGGCCGGTAAAAATGATGATCCGTTCATTAAATCTTAACGAATTGCAACAGTTTGTTAACCAATCCCTGAGTCGCACGGACAAGAGCTTACGCGGGTCATTTGTGGCCTTTGCCCACGATCACGGCGTCAAAATTTGATAAATACGCGTGATTCGAGACGAATCTAGCTGAAATTACATGTAGTTTCCGTTTTTTTGTTGACTCATTACTTTAAAAAGCTGTTCACTTCCCACAGTTGATTGTCAACAGGAATAACCTGACAGTCGGCAGGGTCAGGTCTAAGTCATCAGCGGGCTTAGATAATTTTAATAAAAAAATGACCCGGAGAGAAACGATCACCGTAAGGCTTGGGCAAAAAACGCGGATACGCGAGGGGCCAATGGTTGAGAGAACAGACAATGCAGGACTAGAGAGTGGTGACGCCTTGTCATTAGGGCAGACGTTGCAACGTGCACGTACGGCTAAGGGCATTGCCACGGTAGACCCGGTCGCAGCAGAAACATGTATACCAGTTTATTACCTGGAGGCGATAGAAGCTGACGCCTATGATAAAATGCCCGAAGGCTGCTATGCTGCGGGCTTTGTCAAAACTTATGCAGAATTTATTGGTCTGGATGGCGTGGAAATGGTGCGTTTGTACCGGGCGGCCACAGAGGAAGTGCAGGTGGCGGATGTCCCCGTTTCCGCATCACGTGGCAACGCAGTTTTGGGTATATTAGACTCTGTGCGCGACGTGGGTTTTTCAGGGCGCGGTGTAAAGATGGCAGCTGCAGTTCTCATGGTGGGCGGTGGATCACTTTGGATGTCATCTCTTGGGGGTCTATCGGAAAATTTGGCGGCTGTTGACAGCATAATGCACAACAGCGATGAAACTTTACAGGTAGATGACAGCCATACAGTCCTAGCGACTTCATCCGATAAAAAGCGTGGCCTGGCTATGGCTACGGCCTTCCGTTTTGTTGAAAAAGCCAATGCCAATACTGTGGAAACATTAGAATCGCCATCATCACAGGGTCTTCGTCATGACCAGTTGCGGATTATTGCGTATGAAGATACCTGGCTACGTATCGTTGATGGTGAAGAAGCCCTGTATATCAATCAGGTATTGCGGGCCGGGGAACAGTTTGAAGCACCTGCACGTCGTGACTTGGTGATGACGACGAGTAACGTAGGGGCACTTAGATTTTATCGCGGGGCAGAGGCGTTAGGGCCCGCCGGAGCTTATGGTGACATTCGTCAGAATGTGACTTTGAGCACTCTTTATCAGTAATATCGTTTATATCGCCTATCAGTGCGTGGGCACTCAAAGATCTGCTATTTTCCATAAAGGCGTGGTCAGACCATGGCCTCCCGCGATTATTTGGCAGGCTTTTTTGACACCTCTGTGTGTTGCGGTCGGGGTAATTTTCTTTATCACATGCCGTAAAACGCCCCGTCAGCTATGATTGGGTGGCTTTCCCGCTTGAATCCTAAGTAAAAGTCGCGCATGTTGTGGCACATTATAAGCCGTCTGATGTTGCTATTTTACGGCTGTAGAGTGATGTTCCCAATGTATGATGTTTACTGACAGGTTATAATCATGAGCCTTCGTCCTTATCGCGACATACAACGCAGAAAAAGCCGCCAGGTCATGGTGGGCGATGTGGCCGTGGGCGGTAATGCCCCGATTTCGGTACAGTCAATGACAAATACATTGACGACTGACGTGGCCGGTACGGTAGCACAAATCAGGGATTTAGAGGAGGCCGGGGCGGATATCGTACGGGTTTCCTGCCCTGATGAACAATCGACAGCGGCCCTGAAAGACATTGTGCGCGAAAGTCGTGTGCCGATTGTGGCTGATATCCATTTCCATTATCAGCGCGCTATTGAGGCGGCAGAGGCTGGTGCGGCGTGTCTGCGTATTAATCCGGGTAATATCGGCTCGGCCGCGCGGGTGCGCGACGTCGTGAAGGCTGCCAAAGACCATGGCTGTTCCATGCGTATAGGTGTGAACGCAGGTTCGTTGGAAAAACACTTATTAGAACAATATGGTGAACCTTGCCCGGATGCTTTGGTACAAAGTGCGTTGGAGCATGCAAAAATATTAGAAGATAACGATTTCACCAATTTTAAAATCAGCGTTAAGGCATCAGATGTTTTTCTGGCCGTGGCGGCTTATCAGGGTTTGGCGGATGCGTGTGACTATCCTTTACATTTAGGAATTACCGAGGCAGGCGGGTTACGTGCAGGGACTGTGAAATCTGCCATTGGTATTGGTTCATTATTGTGGGCGGGGATTGGTGATACGATCCGCGTTTCATTATCAGCGGACCCCGTGGAAGAAATTAAGGTTGGTTTTGATATCCTTAAATCATTGGATCTGCGGCATCGGGGGGTACGTATTGTGTCCTGCCCGTCCTGTGCTCGTCAGGCGTTCCCGGTGATACGGACGGTAGAAGTATTGGAAGAGCGTCTGGCCCATATTTCAACGCCGCTTAGCTTGTCGATCATCGGTTGTGTAGTCAACGGCCCGGGGGAAGCGCGCGAAACCGATGTGGGCCTTACGGGGGGTGGACAGAATAATCATATGGTGTATTTGAGCGGCGTTGCAGACCATAAGATTGATGACGATAAACTGGTAGACCATATTGTCGAATTGGTCGAAGCGAAGGCGGCCAGTCTTGTGAGCCCGCCAGTAGATCTGCCAATAGATCAGTCAGTAGGCCCGTCAGGGGCAAAGACTGTAAAAAATTAAAATTAAAAAGTAAGGAGGACGGTGTGGCGCGTCTGCAACCTGTTCGTGGGACCCATGATATTCTGGAAATAAAGGCCAGAACATTTGATTATATTGTCAGCCATTTCAAAGCCGTGGCGGAACGTTACGGCCACGGGGAAATTTCCACACCGATTTTTGAATTCACTGAGGTGTTTAAACGGACTTTGGGCGAAACGTCAGATGTGGTGACCAAGGAAATGTATACGTTTGAAGACCGCAGCGGTGAACAGCTGACGTTGCGGCCAGAGTATACGGCGGGTATCGCGCGTGCCTTTATCTCAGGCGGCATGCAACAACTAGCCCCATGTAAGTTTTATGCTTATGGGCCTATGTTTCGTTATGAGCGCCCACAAAAAGGCCGTATGCGCCAGTTTCATCAGATTGATGCAGAAATTCTAGGTGTGCCGGAACCACAGGCAGATGTTGAACTATTGGCGATGGCGGCGGACTTTCTGCGGGAGATAGGTCTGCTGGACCGGGTCACATTGGAAATAAACTCATTAGGAGACGTGGAAAGCCGACAGGCTTATCGCGATGCACTGGTGGTTTACTTTCAGGAATATAAAGACCAGCTTAGCCAGGATAGCCAGGAACGATTGGACCGGAACCCGTTGCGCATATTGGATAGCAAGAATGAGGGTGATAAAGCTATTGTAGCTAATGCGCCGTCAATTCAGGATTATCTTAATGAGGAAAGCAGATTATTTTTCTCTGCTGTGTGTCAGGGGCTAGAATTACTGGATATTCCCTATACGGTAAATGAACGTCTGGTGCGGGGATTGGATTATTACAGCCATACAGCGTTTGAATTTACAACAACAGAACTAGGGGCCCAGGGAACGGTACTGGCCGGCGGCCGATATGATAAACTGATCGAACAAATGGGTGGCCCCGCCACGGCTGGCATAGGTTGGGCGGGCGGCTTAGAGCGTTTGGCGGAATTAGTGACAGCAGAGCACATGCCGGAGGCGCATCGTCCTGTTGCGATTATTCCCATGGGAGGATTGGCACAGGTCAAGGCTATGAAATTGGCCCATGATCTGCGTTTGCAAGGGTTCCATATCGAGATGGGTTATCGGGGCAATTTGGGTAAACGCCTTAAACGTGCGAATAAGGCGAATGCGGTGGCCGCGATATTGATGGGTGAAGATGAAATGGCACGTCGTGTGGTGACAGTTCGTAATCTGGATAGTGGTGAGCAACAAGAAGTGGCGTTAAGCGATGTGGCACAGGCCTTACAGCCATATCGTTAGCGATTTTTCTTTATCATCAATATTTCACCACTTTTTACGGGTCGATTTTAAGGACGAGACACGATGATCCCACGGGAACGCCTGACCACATTAATAGAACGCCATGCGGAATTAGAACATATGATGTCCCAAGGGGACGGACTGAGTTCAGAAGAATTTGTTACGATTTCCAAGGAATATGCGGATTTGACATCTGTCGTCAAAGTAGCGGGCGACTTTCTACGGCTATTAGACGATATTGCAGAAATGGAAGAGCTTCTGGCGGATGACGCAACAGACGCAGAGATGCGCGAGCTGGCGGAGCTGGAGTTGCCGGACCTGAAGGAAAGGCTGCCGGGCATGGAACGCGATGTCAGTTTGATGTTATTACCCAAAGATGTGGATGATGACCGAAATGCGTTGTTGGAAATCAGGGCCGGTACCGGGGGCGATGAAGCGGCCCTTTTTGGGGGTGATTTATTTCGTATGTATCAGCGTTATGCCAGTATGCAGGGGTGGCGTATGGAAATCGTCAGTGCATCGGAGAATGATATCGGTGGTTTTAAAGAGGTGATTGCATCGGTCAGTGGCAAGGGTGTGTTTGCGCGCCTAAAGTTTGAATCGGGTGTGCATCGTGTTCAGCGCGTACCGGAGACAGAGACGGGCGGGCGCGTCCATACATCCGCGGCAACCGTGGCGGTGATGCCGGAAGCCGAAGATGTGGATATCGCGATTGAAGATAAGGATTTGCGTATTGACGTGTTTCGGGCCAGCGGCCCGGGGGGGCAGTCTGTGAATACGACCGATAGTGCGGTGCGTATTACCCATATTCCAACCGGGCTTGTGGTGCAGCAGCAAGACGAGAAGTCACAGCATAAAAACAAAGCCAAGGCACTGAAGGTTTTGCGGTCACGCTTATATGATCTGGAACGCGAACGTCAACAGTCGGAGCGTGCGGCAGAACGTAAAGGACAAGTGGGGAGCGGAGATCGTTCAGAGCGCATCCGCACCTATAATTTTCCCCAAGGCCGGGTTACAGACCACCGTATTAATTTGACCTTGTACAAACTGGATCAAATTTTGGCAGGGGAAGGGCTGGAAGAAATTATATCCGCCCTGATTACGGAAGATCAATCGGCCAAGCTGGCGGCGATGCAGGATGCTTAAACCTAGTGTTTAGGTTGTGGCGTGACGGTGCCAAGGGACATAGAGGACTGACTATTATAACGGTCTTACAAAAGGACTAACTGTATGGCACAGACCGCAGATCAGCTATTACGCAGCGGGGCTAAGCGGCTTGATGATGCTGGTATTATGCCCCCGCGTCTCGATAGCAGTATCCTATTGGCGCATGCCATGGGTATAGAGCGTCAGGAGTTGCTTTTTTCGCCAACAACGGACGTAGGCGCAGCACAGGCAGAATTGTTTGAGACATATATAATTCAACGTCTAAAGCGTATGCCGATTTCTCACATATTAGGGGAGCGGGAGTTTTGGAGCCTGCCGTTTAAAGTGACGGCAGATACATTGGCCCCGCGCCCCGACAGTGAGACGCTGGTCGAAGCCGCGTTAGAATTTGCCGAACAATATCACAGTCTTTCCGCACCGTTGCGTATTTTGGATCTTGGCACCGGGACGGGTTGTTTGCTGTTAGCCTTGCTATCAGAATGTGAAAACGCACAAGGCGTGGGCGTGGAGAAGAGCAAGGCCGCTTTGGCCGTCGCAGCGGAGAATGCAAGAAATTTGGGGTTAGAGGAGCGGACTAAATTTATTGAGGCTGATTTTATGGCAGACATGTCGTGGGGGCAGGAGTTTGATATTATTGTCTGTAATCCGCCATACATTGCCTTGGACGATCGGGCGCGGTTAGATCCGGAAGTACGTGATTTTGAACCGGACATGGCTTTATATGGCGGGGAGGATGGTCTCTCTTATTATCGGTCATTGGGCCCAGTGCTGTCGCGTTGTCTTGGTCCGCAGGGCCGGACTTTTCTGGAAGTGGGAATTGGTCAAAGCGGTCCTGTCATGGGGATGATGACGCAGGCAGGCGCGGAGAATATAGATGTCCATCAAGATTTGGCGATGATTGATCGTTGTGTTTCTTTTGCCTTTTTGTCAAATTCTGAATAAGGATTTTTTAATTTTCCTATTGGAAAATGGGCCCAGCCGCGTTAGGGTGGGGAAGCTTTAGAAAATAAGCAGTAACGGGCCGGTTGGGTCGGCCCATACACAACCCCGACATTAATTTTGATGCATACCTGTCGTACGTAAGTACGCGCGCCCTAATATGAATGAAGGGGTGATGTGGGGACTCTAATTTATGGGGCACAGTAAAATAATATGAAAAGATCTTTATGAAACAAAGTCAGAATGATCGACGGTCGCGCGGGCAGAAGAACAATGGCCAGCAAGGCAAAAAACACCAAGGTAAGAACAATAACCGCAATAGACGTTCTCAATCGCAAACTGCGAACCGTCAATATGACAGCCAAGGACCCAGCGGTAAACAACGGGGTAATGCCAAGCAGCTCTATGAAAAGTATAAAGCATTGGCAAATGAAGCCCGTGGTGATCGGCAATTAGCAGAATCATATTGGCAGTTTTCAGACCATTACTATCGTATCTATGCGGAATTTGCAGCGGCAGAGGCGGCCCAACAGGCGGCACGTGAAGCTGAACAGCAACGTCGCCGTATGGAAAATGCGGAAAACATGGGCAACAGCACCGCAGAAGGGCGTCCAGACCGCAATCCACAAAAACAGGATAAACAGCAGGATAAAAAGCCGAAATCTGAGTCCGCACCGGGGGATGAAGAGCAAGACGGTCCTGTTAAAAAGTCACAGGCTGCAACGGCAGAAGCGGGTTTGACTGATGGTTTGGGAAAAACCTTAGGAAGAAGTCGTGTTGACCCGTCTGTCACTGAGGCTGCGGAGACAACCTCCGACAAGCTTAAGGCAACGGAGGAGACCGATTCTGCCCTGACATCCTCTTCGGCTGAGTCTTCGACATCGGCTCCAACCGATGTCGCTATGCCAACGCCACGCCGCCGGGGCCGTCCGCGCAAAACGCCTGTCAGTGTGAATAATGAGGCGAATGAAGATAAAGAGGCCTCTTAGTACTGCGGTTGATACATAAAGTTCTAGACATGCTTTCAAGAAAAGCCCTGCATAACATGCAGGGCTTTTTATTTATGCGGTGACCTATCCGGTTCTTGATGATCACGGTCACGCATGGGGAAGCCGATGCGTGAAATTATTTGCTATATTTTTGTGTTCTCTACCGTTCAGCCCCTTGTGTGGCATTTTTGCAACATTATATCTGTAACGAAGATGTTCCAGGGGGTCGGCAGGCCTCTTATGGGAAATATTGACCTAGACGGAATTTGCGATTTGATGATTGCTTTGTCATAGACTTTATTATCGATATGACACAGCATATTCAGGCAGAGGTAAAAAGGTCAGGGTTGTGATTTAAAGGAAGGCGTAAGCAATGGATTTTGAAAAATATACGGACCGTGCCAAGGGGTTCCTGCAATCAGCACAAGGTTTAGCATTACGGTCGAACCATCAACAATTTATCGCCGAACATTTATTAAAAGTCATTTTAGAAGACAAAGAAGGGCTGGCATCGAATTTAATGCAGGCCGCTGGTGCGGACCCTAAGGGGGCGTTGGCCGTCGTTGAGGATGCTTTGGATAAATTGCCCAAAGTGGAAGGGTCAGCGGGTCAGCTTTATATGTCGCCGGAATTGGCGCGTCTGTTTGATAAGGCACAAGAGGTTGCAAAAAAAGCCGGTGATGAATTTATCACGGTTGAACGCCTATTGCTGGCGATGTGCGTGTCAGGAGACACAGGCGTAGCAAAGATTTTACGCGAAGCAGGCCTGACAGCAGAGGCGCTGAATGCTGCTATTAATAAAATACGTCAGGGCCGGACAGCGCAATCGGCTTCTGCGGAAGAAGGATATGATGCCCTGAAAAAGTATGCGCGCGACCTGACAGCGGCGGCGCGTGAGGGCAAATTGGATCCGGTGATCGGCCGTGATGAAGAAATTCGCCGCACTATTCAGGTGTTAAGCCGCCGCACAAAAAATAATCCTGTCCTCATCGGTGAACCGGGCGTTGGGAAAACGGCGATTGCCGAAGGGCTGGCGTTACGTATTGCCAACGGCGATGTGCCCGAAAGTCTATCGCAGAAACGGATTATGGCCTTGGATTTGGGATCAATGATTGCGGGGGCCAAATATCGCGGTGAATTTGAAGAACGCCTGAAGGCTGTGTTGCAGGAAGTGACGGCTGCTGAAGGCGAGGTCGTATTATTTATTGATGAAATGCATACCATTGTCGGGGCGGGGGCGTCTGACGGCGCGATGGATGCATCAAACTTATTGAAACCGGCACTAGCGCGGGGCGAGCTGCACTGTATCGGGGCGACGACGTTGAACGAATACCGTAAATATGTGGAAAAGGATGCCGCGTTAGAGCGTCGGTTCCAGCCAGTTTTTGTCGGGGAGCCGACGATGGAAGATACCATTTCCATCTTGCGGGGTTTGAAGGAAAAATATGAACTGCATCACGGTATCCGTATAACGGATAGTGCGATTGTGGCGGCGGCAACGCTATCCAATCGCTACATTAATGACCGTTTCCTGCCGGATAAAGCCATTGATCTGGTGGATGAGGCCGCTTCGCGATTACGCATGGAAGTGGATTCGAAGCCGTCTGAATTGGATGAACTGGATCGCCGCATTATCCAATTGAAAATAGAACGAGAGGCCCTGAAGAAAGAAGATGACGCGGGGTCACGGGATCGTTTGGAAAAACTGGAAAAAGAGCTGAGTGATCTGGAACAGCAATCCGCGGCGTTGACGGCGCAATGGCAACGGGAAAAAGATAAAATTTCTGGGGATAGCCAGGTCAAAGAACAACTGGACCAGGCCCGGATTGAATTGGAGCAGGCACAGCGTGCTGGAGATTTGGCAAAAGCCGGTGAGCTGGCCTACGGTGTGATCCCAGATCTGGAAAGAAGGTTGGAAGAAGCTGCTGTTGCCCCCAATACGGACCAGGGTGATGATAGCCAGCGTTTATTGCGTGAAGAAGTACGTGAAGAGGATGTTGCCGCTATTGTATCCCGCTGGACAGGTATTCCTGTGGATAAAATGTTAAGTGGTGAGCGTGATAAACTGCTGCAGATGGAGGCTCTTTTGGGCAGTCGGGTCATCGGACAGGACGAAGCGGTCAAGGCTGTTGCCAATGCCGTTCGTCGTGCGCGCGCAGGCCTGCAGGATGAAAGTCGTCCAATCGGATCTTTCCTGTTTCTGGGCCCCACAGGTGTCGGGAAAACCGAATTGACAAAGGCCCTGGCGGAATTCCTGTTCGATGATGAACAAGCCATGGTGCGTATTGATATGTCCGAATTCATGGAAAAGCATGCGGTGGCGCGCCTGATCGGGGCACCTCCCGGCTATGTAGGGTACGAAGAAGGCGGCGTGCTGACCGAAGCCGTCCGCCGTCGTCCGTATCAGGTGGTCCTGTTCGATGAGGTGGAAAAGGCCCACCCGGATGTCTTTAATGTGCTGCTACAGGTGTTAGATGATGGTCGCCTGACGGATGGGCAGGGCCGTACGGTAGATTTCAAGAATACGCTGATTATTCTAACATCGAATCTCGGCAGCCATATTCTGGCGGACCAGCCTGACGGGGGGGACGTGGCGGAGGTACGCGAGCAGGTCATGGAGGTTGTTCGGGCATCATTCCGACCGGAGTTTTTGAACCGCCTGGATGAAATCACGCTTTTCCATCGGCTGGACCCAAGCCATATGCACGGTATTGTTGATATTCAGCTGGCACACCTGAAGAAGCGGTTAAGTGACCGTAAAATCACATTGGAACTGGATAATTCCGCGCGCGACTGGTTGGCTCATGCGGGTTATGACCCGGTATACGGCGCACGGCCGCTGAAGCGCGTGATTCAACGATCGCTTCAGGATTTGCTGGCATCGAAACTGCTGGAAGGCAGCATCATGGATGGTCAGACGGTCACAGTCACCGCCGGTGCAGATGGTTTGGAGCTTAATTAGCACCCTATAACTTTTAGATATGAGAAAGGCAGGCTTTCGGGCCTGCCTTTTTTATGGGACGCATTTTCACCTTTTTTCCGCCGAGAAAAAATGGTTATTCTAAGCAAGGGGGAGAATTAAACGGAGGGATAAACGTGCGTATTATTTTGAAATCATTCTGGGCGTTAATAATTATTTGTGCCGTCATGACGTCACCATCAACTGCGGCGGTCAAGACCCTATGGTCATTGGATCTTCCGGGGGACGCGCAGTGGCATAAAGTCACGGGGCTTGGTAGTTTGCTGGTGGGCACGAAAACGGCTTTGCATCATGTGGATACGGAAAGCGGGACTGTCATGTGGAGCCGGGATGATATACCCCGGTCTGCGCCCTTCAATGTGCAGGAAGTGGCAGGCACACCTTATATACTGGTGAATAATCACGAAGGGGGCTTTAACCAGAAAACCAGTCTGCAGATGGTTGATATCACTACAGGCAAGACGGTGTGGACAACGGGTGAAATGATGGGGGCAAATATGGGGGCCTATCCGATTGCGTCTCATGGCATGGTATTGTTTGTCTCTGGCTTATCCATGCACGAAAAGGGCGCGGCGATATATTTGCAGGCCTATGGAATTGAGAAGGGCAATTTGCTGTGGGAAAGCAAATATGCCGATTTCAATGCCTTAAAGCAGCATATGGCGGATAACTCATCAAACTGGTTTGTAAAACTGGATCTTTCAGGACATCGGCGTCCTGTTGTTGAGGGCGACAGCGTTTATCTGACATTTAAAGGATTACATGCTTATGATCTGAAGACCGGGGAAGAAATTTGGGGGCAGGATTTTAAAACCGCTGGTGACCTCAAATTAACGTATGCGTCCCCTATTATTGATAATGCGACTGTCTATGCCGCAGGTCGCAAATATATATACGCTTTTGATAAAGCGACAGGCGAGCAACTATGGAAATCAGAACGCTTAAAAGGCTCGCGGCCACAGATGGCTTTGGTTCGCGATAAGATAATTGTGCGTCAAGGAGGGCAATTTTCTAATGGTCAGGACATCGTCCCGAAAAAGCCGTACCGTATTGTCGCATTGGATGCCTCATCGGGTAAAGTAATCTGGAAATATAAAAAAGCAAAAAAAGCCATGACAAGCTTCCAGATTGATGAAATGCGGCAGGCCGTTTATTTCGCAGACCAAAAACGTGTCATCGGTTTGAATGTCGCCGATGGTACAGTGCTTTTTGAGAAGAAACTGGAATTCGAACATGAAATGGGGACCGCACAGATGGCGGCAACGGGTCTTTCCATTGGTTCAGGACTGATGTCCGGCGGACTATTGGGGGGTGTGCAGGGGGCGTTATCAGCATCGTCCGCATCGGAAAAAAATATTGATGCCCCTCTCGATGTTTCACTGATGGACCAGGAGCACCTTATTGTCCGTGGCCAGCAACATATTCTTTGTATGACGGCAGAAGGGCAGCAACCTCGTTGGTCGTATTCTTTTGAAGCTCCGGGAACGAACCGTTTTGCACTGATTGCTATGGGGGCGGTCACGGCCATGAATGCCATGGCCAATACAGGTTATCATAGTAGCTGGAGCCGCAGGGATACGGCGGTGGATAATGCGCTGATGGGGGCCAATCGTTTTAATACTTTGGCTTCGCGGCGCTATAGTGCGGCGGCAAAAGCTAAACGACTGGCCTATTTCCTGACCAACTTGGAAGAAGGTGGAGAGCAGGGGCCGGGCCTGATCAGCCTTGATATGACAACCGGTGAAGTGGCCAATCAGCTTTATCTGGATGACAAGGAACCGGAATATGGACTGGATGAGCTGTCAAACCGGGTTTATTATTTCAAAGACGGGGATAAGCTGATCGCTTACGAAATGTAGGTGGGTACAAATAGACGTTTAGTCATTATGGGGGCATAGCCGCATCAGCGGCTATGCCCTTTTTTTCACGGGTTTTTCAATCCTGTGCTACCTGGACCGCTGGGCGGACAGTGGCGATTTGCGTTTGCAATAGATTGACCTGTTGTTGAAATTGATCGAGGTCCGCACCCTTTAGCTTGCGCCCGGTTGGTAGCTTCAGGCTTAAGGGATTGACCTGCTTGCCATTGACGATGACTTCATAATGCAAATGCGGGCCGGTGGAACGCCCGGTAGAGCCCACATAACCAATAATCTGTCCCTGCCGGACTTTGCGGCCCTTGCGGATGCCTTTGCCATAGCGGGACAGATGGGCATAGGCGGTTTTATAGGTGCCGTTATGACGGATGCGGATATAATTGCCGTAACCACCATTGCGTTGTGACATTTCAATCATCCCGTCGCCGGCGGCCATGATGGGCGTGCCGGTCCGGGCACCAAAATCGATTCCCTTATGCATTTTGGTATAACCGAGAATCGGATGCTTGCGTTTACCAAAGCGTGACGTGAGCCGCGCGCCATCAATGGGGGTACGCATTAATGTGCGTCGCGCACTCTGGCCATTGCTGTGATAATAATCGGCACGTTTAATGCCGGGGCTATCATAACGATAAAGTTCAATGGGCTTGCCACGTAAAGTGAGCCCGGCATAAAGAATGTTGCCCGCCTTTTGCTGGCCATCTTCGGCGGAGGTGAGATTCTCGTAATAGACTTCGAAGCGGTCCCCGCTGCGAATCTCGCGCTGAAAATCTACATCAAAGCTAAGGATACGGATCAGTTCGGCAATGACCGGGGCCGGGACGTCTTGCTGCTGTGCAGCCAGATAAAGACTGTCTTCAATGGTCCCGCTGGCGAAATACGATTCTCGTGTCACATTGATTTCTACAGTACGCGCATCATAGCGGGGCGCATCCCCTTCGCGACGGCTGACAACAATTTTTTCATCGAAATTCTTCTGTAATACCAATTCCTGGAGTTGTGATTGATGCGGGTCGGGGGTGGCGTGAAACCCTAGCGTCAGACGTTGTCCAACCTGTAGTCGTCTAAGATTGATTAATTTACCGAGCGTCTGAATAGCCGAATGGGAATCGCGGCGACTGGCCCCGGCATCGACCATGATATCCATTAGAGTGTCCCCACGACCCAGGGTAATCGTTTCGCGCCTTAAGGGAATTGCGGCAGGTGCGGCAGGCAGGTCATTATAATGTTCGGTCTGGGCGAGCCGGGGCAGGTTATTATCTGTCGGGGAAGAAGAGGCGGCATCACTGGGCAGGGGGAGGCCAGTCCCGGTTATATTGGCTGTACTGTGGGCGGTGGCCTGCTGTTGTGGGGGTTCCGTTATGCGATTGTGCGAGGGAGTACCGTCATATAACAGCCCGATCGTCAGACCTGCGCTAAAAAGTACGCCACCTTTAAAGGCGGCGGTAAGGCGTGGATGGCGTTGGCCGTACTGTCGCACCTGTGCAAACAGGTGTCCTATAGTTGTGACAGATGTGCGTACGGGCATCGGGCCTCCCCTGTGGTCTACCGTGCTGTTTTAAAAGACAGTTGCTGTCATTCAAACGATCAATAGAGCCTTTATTATGGCAATAACGTCTTAAACTTTCATAAAAAATGCCTTGTGATATCGACTCTGTCAATGACCCTGCCCTATTCATATAAGGGGCTGGAATCTCTTATGGCCATGGCGGCGGTCATAAAAGTTATAATGATAGGTCTGATGTGCGGGTTAACATGCTGTTTTACCGCAGAAATCAGCCATTCTGAAAAGAATGTCAAAAAAGTGAAATTTTCTTCTTTACAGGATGTTATGTTGTGCTTATAACCCGCTCTCACCGACGGGGCGGCTTGCTTCTGTTTATCGCTTGAGAGGGTGGTTTTCGTA
>MDSW01083046.1_pt1 | contig 105039 bp, 84 predicted proteins | sample 811171 | NCBI WGS metagenome assembly MDSW01 (sample SAMN05326641, study PRJNA326480) | marine metagenome | isolation source: seawater | place: Atlantic Ocean: North West | collected 2012 | reverse complement strand
CTGGAAGCGCAAGGCATCGTGGTGCCCACCAGTGGCATGGGAGACACCCCGGACCTGATTATTCAACACGTCCACCAGCCGCTACAAGCCACCCTGCCCTGCGCGGTATTGCCCCTGCAGCCCATGGGCGACAACAGCAGCAAAGCCAGGCTCAGCATTCAGGATCCGGTGACACAATCACAACTGCTGCAAACACTTCAGCGCCAGTTCACCGGCCTCGAGGAATCCAGCAACGGCTCTCACCAAAGCAAAGACTTCAGTACACTCAATGTACTGGTGGCGGAAGACAACCAGGTCAACCAGATGGTGGTCAAAGGACTGCTTAAAAAATTCAACATCGAACCGGACCTGGCCAACGACGGACTGGAAGCCATTCGCTGCGTCACCCATGCCGCGGTGCCCTATGACCTGATTCTGATGGATTGCGAGATGCCCAACATGGACGGCTACCAGACCACCTCGCAACTGCGCAGCCTGAGCCAATGTGAACGCACCCGCATTGTCGGGCTCAGTGCGCACGCCATGCAGGAACACCGGGAAGCAGGCATGGCGGCGGGTATGGTTGCGTTCCTAACCAAACCCCTGGCCATCGAAACCCTGGCTGAAGAACTATCGCGCAGCTATCAGTACAAAACCGACCCGTTACCTAAATAAATTTCTCAAGCGCTTTTTCAATTTCACAACAAAAGATCACGAATTCGCAAACTTTTCCCTTCAATATTTTCCAGTTCTGATACAATTGGGGCTAGTTATGGTTTGAAAATGTGGGCAGTCACTTCCGCTCTGCAAGCACGATAAGGGCGCTGGTGGTGTCACCGCAAAATCCACTGGACAGGATGCCTTCAAACCATGAGCCAATTGGAGTTGTTCAGAAAAAACAAAATAAAACTGGGACCTATGCAGGACACAGAAGCCGCACTGGATTCGGAAGCTTGTTTCAAATTGAAAGGCAGCCGGGTCACTATGACCATCCTGGAGCTCTATCGTTATGACTACAAGAGCTTCAACGACACCCTCTCCTCCACTGTCAGCAGCGCACCGGATTTTTTCCAACAGACCCCGGTCATACTGAGCCTGGAGAAATGCCCGGCCGATAATTTCATCGACTTTATCGAGCTGGGTGAACTGTGTCGTGAATACGGCATGATCCCGGTGGCGGTGCGGGGCGGCAGCGAAGAGCAACTGCTGTCGGCCAACGTGGCCGGCCTGCCCAGCCTGCCTCCGGCCAGCATCAGTACCCGCTCACCTGAGCCCGCGCCGGATACGGCGGTGGCAGTACGCGAAGTGGAAATAGAAGTACCCATCAGTGCCAACAAGGTGATCACCACCCCGGTGCGTTCAGGCCAGCAGATCTATGCCCCCGGCGGCGATCTGGTGGTATTGGCGCCGGTGAGTGCCGGTGCCGAAATTCTCGCCGATGGCAATATTCATGTGTATGCCCCATTGCGCGGCCGTGCACTGGCGGGGGTCAAGGGTGATGACAGCGCCCGTATTTTCTGTCAAAGCCTGGAAGCGGAACTGATTTCCATTTCCGGCAACTATAAAGTAAACGAAGACCTGCAAGGCTCACTCTGGAAACAGGCCATCAAGGCCGAGCTGGAAGGCGATCAACTCATCATCAGTCCACTGTAACGATTAAAGAGGATACGACATTGGCAGAGATTATCGTGGTGACCTCAGGAAAGGGCGGCGTTGGCAAAACCACAACCAGCGCGGCCATTGGCACGGGGCTGGCCTTGAAAGGCCATAAAACCGCCATCATCGATTTTGACGTAGGCCTGCGCAACCTCGACCTGATCATGGGATGTGAGCGTCGCGTGGTGTACGACTTCGTCAATGTGATCAATGGCGAGGCCAATCTGAATCAGGCCCTGATCAAGGATAAGCGGGTGGAGAATCTCAGCATTCTGCCCGCATCCCAGACCCGCGACAAAGACGCCCTCACCCAGGAAGGTGTGCAGAAAGTACTGGATGAGATGAAAAAGACCTATGACTACATCATCTGCGACTCACCTGCGGGTATCGAGAAAGGCGCCCACATGGCAATGTATTTCGCCGATCAGGCTGTGGTGGTGACCAACCCTGAGGTATCGTCGGTGCGCGATTCCGATCGCATACTGGGCATCCTGCAGAGCAAAACCCTGCGCGCGGAAAAAGGCGAGGAACCGGTTAAGGAACACCTGCTGCTGACCCGCTACAGTCCGGAACGGGTGGAACGGGGCGAAATGCTGAGTGTGAAAGACGTGGAAGAAATCCTCTCCATTCCACTGCTGGGGGTTATCCCGGAATCGAAGGCGGTGTTGTCTGCCTCCAACCAGGGGCAACCGGTGATTCTGGATGATGAGAGCGATGCCGGCCAGGCCTACGATGACGCGGTGCGCCGCCTGCTGGGCGAAGACATTGAACACCGTTTTCTCAGTGCCAGTAAAAAAGGCCTGCTGTCGAGAATGTTTGGAGGGCGGTAATGAGCTTACTGGAATTCTTCAAAACCAAAAAGAAAAGCACGGCCAGTGTCGCCAAAGAACGTTTGCAGATTATTGTGGCCCACGAGCGGACCGCTCGTGACCAGCCCGATTACCTGCCCGCACTGCAGCGGGATCTGGTGGCGGTGATCAGCAAGTACGTTCCGATTACCGATGAAATGGTCTCGGTGGCCCTGGATCAAAACGACGATTGTGCGGTTCTGGAGTTAAACATCACCCTGCCGGAAACCGACCCCGTTTCCTAGCAGCCTCCGTCAAACGCGGGGTGTTGAGCCCGTCATCCCCCGCCTGGGTCTGCGGGCGTCGTGTGAACACTACACCAGACCGGCTTCCAACTCCCGCTGCCGCTGGCTTCGCTGCATCCGCACCAGAAAGCGTTCGATGACTTTGCACTGACTGCTGTTCATGCCGGTAAACTGAGCGCCCACTTCGGTGCAATCCTGCTCCTGCTGCGATGGCTGCATGTAACGCACCGACAGCTGGCTGACCAGTGGTGTTTCCGCGCCCAGACGCAGCGCCAGGCGGGTATCCTGCGCCAGAGCATCCAGCTCACCGGGGATCGCCAGCCGTATACCGGAGGCCGACAGATCCAGTACCCGCACCGCCAGATTACCCTGTTCGGGCACCCGCACCACCGCATCCACCGGCATGCGTCCACTCACCGCCACTCGGAAACTGTTACGTCGCTGGGCCGCCATGATACTGCGGGGCATTTCCAGCACCAGCGCATTACCCTGATCCAACCCCATGCTGGCACTGACCCGGCTTTCAAACCGGGTCGCCAGGCCACCCTCGCTGGTGGACACCACAATGCGGCGCCCCACCCAGTACTGCACCGGAAAGCGGTGCGGAAAAGGCTCGTCCAGCAGCAGTTGATTCTGTTCCAGATCCACTTCCAGCAACAGCGACTGAAACACGTCGTCCACACCGTTAAAGCGGGCCTGCAACAGGCTGTGCTCGCGCCGCAGCCGGAACAGATGCATGATCTCTTCCGGCACGGCTTGCGTATTGAGGGGTTTGGCGGAATTTTTCTGTTGCCACCAGCTTTTCAACTTCGAGGACACGCGCTGCATGTTTCGCTCCCTGTTTGCGATATCCCGGAGCCCCCCATGAAGGGACAGGCTCTTTTGTATACCCGTGTACCGACATACAAATGCAAACTCATTGCCAGGTCCGCCGCTTTTGGCAAACGCGGTCACCGTGGCTGAAAATGCCGCTTCAACCGGGGCAAACTGATCACAAAATCACCAAACCCCGAAGCGCTCCTGGCGAAGATTTGCCAGCGGGCTGCTCATCCTTGCCGGAGCGGTTGCCGTTGCTGCCTGGGTCAACCCAGTGCCTGGGTGAACGCCTCGCTGCCGTAGAAATCCGCCATATTAGCCCGCACCCGTGCTTCCAGGAAATTCCACAAGGCCTCCCGCCCCAGGGTGCCCGGCAGAATCTGTTTCAGCTCATTGGCCACGTACTCCTGGGTGTATCCGATCTCATCTACCAGCTGCGCCAGTTTCTTGTCCCCGTTCTCATCCAGAATATGGTTGACGATGGCCGCAATCATGTTGTGCAGATACTCAGCCTTACGCACTTCGCTCCACAGCTCATCACCAATGGCAATGGTGTTGTCGATGTCCTCATCCGTAACGTAGTTCTTGAACTTGGAGAAATCCTTCTCGCTGACGGTTTTCCAGAAATGGTCGGCGATGGTCTTGATGTTGTTTTCCGACAAGGCGTTGTTGAGGATCTTTTCGCTAAGCTCAACAGAGCTGCGCAGGTTACCGGTAATGAACTTTTTGATGGTGCCTTCTGCCGCATTTTCCAGATTGGGCATGGCTCGGTTCAGGCTTTTGGCTCCCGCCTTCATCAGGGCACCCATGCCGGGCACCTTTTTCACCACCACATTTTCCGTGGTGATGTAATCCTTGATGCCGTGATACAGCACGTCTGTAATCAGCTCGCTGTAGATGGGGCTTTCCAGGATCATACGAATCACATCCACCCGGATTTTTTCAAACTGGGCGTAGTGGGCGATGGCTTTGTCGTATTCCGCTTTCGGCACCAGGCTCTGAACCGTGGCACCATCGTTGAATTCCGCCTGAATACCGGTAATCACGCTTTTCACCACGATGGCCCGCAGCTCCTGATTAAAGGGTGCGGTTTCCACCAATCGACAAATGGTTGTGATCAGTAACTCACGATCCAGAATATCGTTCAACGATACGCCGGCACCCCATTCCCAGGCTGCGGCCAATTCGCGGTCGATGCTGGCGGCCAGCCCCTCATCCTGTAAACGGCCCAGCAGAAACTGCACGTGCGCTTCCTGAAGCTTGTTGGCCAGTTCGGTTTGGTCGGTCATAGTTTCCCCTCAAAAACGATTTAATGCTGCTGATTGTTGTTAACGTGTTCGCGCCGGTAACGGGCCGGCGTCATGCCCTCGCAGCGCCGAAAGGCACGGCTGAAATTGGAGGCATCACTATACCCCAATGCCGAGGCAATGGCGTCCACTGACTGCCTGGACCCGGTCAGTAATTGCTTGGCCTGATGCATACGCACCCGATCCAGAATTGACTGAAAGGTGGTGCCTTCCGCCTGCAGCCGGCGCTTGAAAGTACGCGAAGACAGGTACAGCCGGGAGGCTACTTCGTCCAGTTTGGGGTAGTTCGGTTCCGCTTCTTTCAGTAGCCGATGGACACGGTACAGCAGGTCATCATCCACTTGAATGGTCTGCAGCTCCCGCTGGCATTGCGCTTCGGCCAATTGCCGGGCCAGGGGGTCCGACAAATTGAGCCGGCGTTGCATCAGGCTTTTCTGGAATATCAATTGATTGACGGATTGGTTGAAGTGCACCGGCGCCCGCTGGGGAAACCAGTCTTCCATGGCCTCAAAATACGGTGGTTTGTCGCAGGTTCGCTTGATGCTGACCCCACGGGGTATCTCGCCCAGCAGGTTGATGCTCATGGTACCGAAACTGGCCATCACGGATTCCAGCAGAAACGCGCTGGAGCGGCCCATATTCAGTAACTCATCCACCTGTAGAATAACGCAGCCACCCTGTTCGAAAATCTCCAGGGCGAAGAAATCGAAGCGCGTACGGCAGTATTTCACCGCCAGTTCCAGGGCCTCCCCCAGGGACGCCGCACTCATGGCCGCAAAGCCCAGAAATCCGTGGGTGGACAATTTCAACTGGAATCCAAATTTAAACCCCAACGCGGGATCGGGGCACAGGCGCAACGCGTTTTCGATCAAGGCCCGATACTGGCGCGCCGTGAGCCTGGCTTCCAGGGAACGCAGGGCATCCACGGTGATGTGGGTGCCGGCCAGCAGTTCCGCCAACGGGATACCCTGCTGTACCAGCATTTCCACCAGCAAGGCAGCGTAGACAGCGTTGGCACTGAGCTTGTCCAGTTCGCGCTCCGGCTCGGCAGGCAGCTCCCGGGGGGAATTCGGGTGGGGGTGATGATCCATATGGTGTCCGCTGATGGCCCTAAATGACCAAACCATACCCCGCCGTAATAGGGTATGGCAAGGCCCGCCCTTTACCTAAAAAAATTCGTCCTGCGACTTATCTTCCTGGCGGGGGGCAAATGGATCCACCGACAGATCAAAGGGGGATTGCGACGCGGGGCCATCCTGCTGCGGCTCACCCTCGCCGGGGCGCTGATCGGCACTGGTTTCAGCGGGCGGCTGCTCAGAATCCAGCACGCTGATGACTCCCTTGGCCTCACTGGTTTGTTGATCCGCTTCATCCCCCGACAACAATTCAAAGCCGTCCAGATTTTCAATCCCCGCCTCTTTCAACAACCTGGTGTTGAACTCCGGGTCCTCCGGCAGCGGTTCCTCACCTGACAGATATTTCTCATCCTCAGTACCCTGTTCAATCACGATCTCCACACGCCGGTTGCGGGCCCGGCTTGCGTCATCATCATTGGGCACCATGGGTTTGGTATCGGCGAAACCCTTTACGGTGAATTTAGCCGGCTCCATACCCCCATCTTTCATCAGTTCATGAGCCACCGAGACCGCCCGCGCCGAAGACAACTCCCAGTTGGAACGAAAACGGGTGGTGGAGATGGGCAGATCATCGGTGTGCCCCTCCACCGAATAAATACCATCGATGTCTTTGATGGCATCGCGGATTTTATCCATGATCGGCACAAAATCCCGGCGCAGGGTGGCGGAACCACTGGGAAACGAACCCTGCTCCTTGACCCGGATGACAATCCTGCGATTACGGGTTTCCACTTCCACGGCCCCGCTCTGGATATCCTGCTTCATCATTGAGGCCACTTCCACCGCGTCCGCCTGGGTCATGGACACCAGCCGTTCCAGAATTTCAGCGGAGTGATCGGAGGCGCTGGTGGACTGATCCTGGGCATCCTCCCGTTGCTCACTTTTACCCGGAGAGCACAGCACTTCCAGGGTGTTGTTCATGGTTTCACTGGTGGACTGGCGCACCTCATTGAGCGGCGTGGGCTGCGGCCGGCCGGGGGAAAACTCCTGGGCAATGATGGAAGTTCCTTTGGGAACCTCCTTCAGCTTGACCTTATCCTGCACCCCGAACGCTTCTTTCATGGAGCCGGCCACCTGCTTGTATTTCTGCACATCCATCTCCGAGAACGCCAGCAGCAGAACAAAGAAACACATCAGCAGCGACATCAGATCGGCAAAGGTGGCCAGATAGGCAGGTAGCCCTTTCGGGCATTCAGGGCATTCGCATTCTTCTTCGTCGGCCATGGCGAATCTCCGTTATTCCTCGCCTTCACTGGCGCGCCTGGAGGCGGGCAGATAGGTCTTCAGCAGCCCCTGGATCACCCGCGGGTTCTGACCCGCCTGAATGGCCAACAGAGCATCAATGATCATGGATTGGATTCGGGCTTCTTCTTCAGAACGAAGCGCCACCTTATCCGCCACCGGCAGCGCAAACATATTGGCAATCATGGCACCGTACAAAGTGGTCAGCAGCGCCACCGCCATGGCCGGACCGATGGCCTTGGGATCGTCCATGGCCGACAGCATCTGCACCAACCCGATCAGTGTACCGATCATGCCCATGGCAGGGGCCGTGTCACCGATGTTGAGGAATATCGCCTTGCCAATGGTATGGCGGGCGATGCCTTCCCGCATGTCCTTGCTGAGGATGCTCTTCACCACTTCAGGATCGTGACCATCCACCAGCAACTGAATGCCCTTTTGCAGAAAATCGTTGGAAACCTCTTTGCCTTCCAGGGACAGCAAACCGCCTTTGCGGGCCACGTCCGCCAGCTCAACCACCTCCACAATGATTTCTTCCGGCGAAGACAGCTTGAACTTGAAGGATTTGCCCATGACCTTCATGGCACCCAGAAACTGGCCCAGGGAATACTTGGCCATTACCGCAAAAATAGTGCCCCCAAATACAATCAACAGGGACGGCACGTTCACGAAAATCAGGACATCGCCGCCGGTAACCATGGCCATCACCACAATCACCAGCGCACCGATTAATCCTATGAGGGTCGCTAGATCCACACCCCTACTCCAAACTGTCTAAAAAACATTCAACACACGTTACTTGAGTGGCCTATACCAGTAAGTCTAGACAGGAATTGGAGAAATTCCGCAAACAGGACGGATTGTGATTTATTGTGGCCGCGCATTGACCTCGCCAGCACGATGGCCGAAACTTGCGCCCTCATCCGGAAAGCATGTATTGCCCCGCAATCAGGAGCCCCCATGGCGAAGAAAAAAACCGCTATCGACTTCGAAAAGTCACTGCAAACCCTGGAACAACTGGTGGAATCCATGGAAGGTGGCGACATGACCCTGGAAAAATCCCTGGAAGCCTTCGAACAGGGCATCAAGCTCACCAAAGAGTGCCAACAGGCATTGCGGGAAGCGCAACAGAAGGTGGACATTCTGCTGCAGCAAAACGGCGACGAGGAATTGACTCCCTTTGCCGAGGACGACGCTGACTAAATGAGCGCGTTTGATCTGCAACAGTACCTTGCCGCTTGCCAACAGCAAGTCAATCAACGCCTGGAATACTGGCTCAAACAACAGAACGGCCTGGCACCTACTCTGGTGGACGCCATGCATTACGCCACCTTCAACGGTGGCAAGCGGATACGCCCGGTGCTGGCCTACGCGGCGGCGACGGCGGTCGGCGGCGACCATCACCAGGCGGACGATGTGGCCGCCGCCCTGGAAATGGTGCACTCCTACTCACTGGTGCACGACGACCTGCCGGCCATGGATAATGACGCCCTGCGGCGGGGCAAACCCACCTGCCACATCGCCTTTGATGAGGCCACCGCCATTCTGGCCGGGGATGCCCTGCAATGCCTGGCGTTTGAAGTGCTGGCGTGCTCACCCATTACGCACAGCGACACAACCCGACTGCGCCTGATTCAGTTACTGGCCACCAACAGCGGCACCCAGGGCATGGCCGGGGGCCAGGCACTGGATCTGGCTGCAGAAGGCGAAACCCTGACCCTGCAGGAACTGGAAACCATCCACCAGCACAAGACCGGCTGCCTGATTCGGGCCAGCGTGGCCATGGGGGCATTGACCTGTCCCGGCGTATCCGACACAGAGCTGTTGGCGCTGGATCGCTACGCCCAGGCCGTGGGCCTCGCCTTCCAGGTCCAGGATGACATCCTGGACGTGATCGGTGAAACAGAGTTACTGGGCAAGCAGCAGGGCGCTGATCAGGCCTTGGCCAAAGCCACCTACCCCAGCATTCTGGGGCTGGAGCAGGCCCGCCAGCTGGCCCGTGATCTCTGCCACAAAGCGGTGGCCGCGCTTACCGACTTCAGCCCACAGGCAGACCCATTGCGCTCGCTGGCGGATTACATTGTTTCCCGTAGCCACTGACGGGCCGGACAGGCAAGAAATTCCCGCTTGGGCGTTATTTTTGCTTCCCAGACTCGTATAATGACGGATTAACCCGATTCCAACCGGATTGGCACACAGGCACCCTGATTGATGTTTACCGAAATCCCGCTCAAACGTCCCAGTACCCCGCTGCTGGACCTGATCGATAACCCGGCCCAACTGCGCCAGCTGGATCAGGAACTGCTGCCGCAACTGGCGCAGGAGCTGCGCCATTACATGATGTACGCGGTGGGCAAGACCGGTGGGCATTTCGGTGCCGGACTGGGGGTGGTTGAGCTGACCATCGCCCTGCATTTCGTGTTCAATACGCCGGAAGACAACCTGGTGTGGGATGTGGGCCACCAGACCTACCCTCACAAGATTCTCACCGAGCGCCGTGATGCCATGCTCAGCCTGCGGCAACGGGGCGGCCTGTCAGGCTTTCCCAAGCGCTCGGAAAGCCCCTACGACACCTTCGGAGTGGGCCACTCCAGCACCTCCATCAGCGCAGCCCTGGGTATGGCCCTGGCCAGCCAGGCCCAGGGCCGCAACAACCATAACGTCGCCATCATCGGAGACGGGGCACTCACCGCCGGCATGGCCTTCGAAGCCATCAACCACGCCAGCCACACCAAAGCCAACATGATTGTGATTCTGAACGACAATGAAATGTCCATTTCAGAAAACGTCGGCGGCCTGTCCAACTACCTGTCCCGGGTCTGGGCCAGCCGCACCTATAATGCGTTGCGCGAAGGCGGTAAAAAAGTGCTGGAGAACATGCCCACTGCCATGGAGTTTGTGCGCCGCACCGAAGAACACATGAAGGGCATGGTCTCACCGGGCACCCTGTTTGAAGAGTTGGGCCTGAATTACATTGGCCCCATTGATGGCCATAATCTGGACAAGCTGGTCACCTATCTGGGTAAGTTGAAAGAAATTCCGGGGCCCCACCTGTTGCACGTCTTTACCCGCAAAGGTTGCGGTTTCTATCCCGCTGAGCAAGACCCGATCGGTTATCATGCCCTGTCCAAAATTGAACCCAAGCCACCGGTTAAAACCGCCGAACCGAAACCCAAACTGCCTAAATACAGTGATATATTCGGGCGCTGGCTGTGCGATATCGCCGAGCAGGACAAACGTCTGGTGGCCATCACACCGGCGATGCGGGAAGGTTCGGGCATGGTGGAGTTTTCCAGGCGTTTTCCGGATCAATATGAAGACGTTGCCATCGCCGAGCAACACGCGGTCACACTGGCCGCGGGCTACGCCTGCGAAGGCCAAAAGCCTGTGGTGGCGATCTATTCCACATTTTTGCAACGGGCCTACGACCAGTTGATCCACGATGTGGCGCTGCAGAATCTGGATGTCACCTTCGGCATCGACCGTGCCGGCCTGGTGGGTGAAGACGGCCCCACCCATGCAGGCGCCTATGATCTGAGTTTCATGCGCTGCATTCCCAACCTGGTCATCATGGCACCGAGCGATGAAAACGAATGCCGCCAGTTACTCTATACCGGCTACCTCTACCCGGGGCCCGCCGCGATCCGGTATCCCCGGGGCACCGGGCCCGGTGTTGCAATCGAAGAAACCATGACCGCACTGCCCATCGGCAAAGGCCGCATTGTACGGGAAGGCAGCGGTGTGGCCATTCTCTCATTTGGAACCGTACTCAGTGCCGGCCTGAAAGCCGCCGAGCACCTGTCCGCCACCCTGGCGGACATGCGCTTTGTCAAACCCATCGATGAAACCCTGATTCTGGACCTGGCCAGCCGCCATGACCTGTTGGTAACGGTTGAAGAAAATACCGTACAGGGTGGTGCCGGTTCCGCAGTATCAGAAGTGCTGGCCAGGAACGGCGTCGTGCTGCCCATATTGAACCTGGGTATTCCGGATTACTATGTGGAACACGGCAAGCCGGCTGAAATGATCGCAGAATGCGGTTTGAACGCCGAGGGAATCGAACAATCCATACGTGAGCGCCTCACCTTACTGGCACAAAGCAAAGTCAATAAAAACGCCGTCTAAAGGCCTTCCAGCAGTTTGGCTGCTTCATTGAAACGCAACTCTTCAATGGCCTCCGTCAGGGACGCCATCGTGTCCGCCGGCACGCGCCTGCTGATTTCAGGTGCAATGCCGGTAAACACTTCCGCCGCATCCATATTGGAACAGTTCAACTTGTCTTTTAAATCATCCAGGGCCGCGCGAAAAGCCGCCCGCCCCATGCTGAGCCCGTTATCAACCTCGGTCTGCGGCCCGGCACTGGTGTGGTAGCTCTGCAGCCATGACCGGGCCACCGTCAGCATATGCTGCAAAGCCTCACCAAAATGCTGCAACAGCCCTTCGTATTCCGCCTCCTGCTGCTGCTTGATAGCCTGCTCCAGAGCCTGGGACGCCTGCATCACCTTATCGCCACCGAAATTACCCATGGTCCCTTTCAAGGTATGAAAATGGCGCGCTGCTTCTTCAATTCTGCCATCCTCAAGCAGCTGGCGGCCTTGCTCCAGGGGCAACAGATCTTCAGTCACAATGCGCTCAATCATATTAATGATGTCCTTCTCCCGGGCCGGCTTGCCACGCACGAATGACATGATCTTTTCCGGGTTAAACACCCCATCCACAACCTGGGGGAAATCCTTCGAGTTCGATTCGGTGGCGGCTGCCGGCACCTGCTGCTGCGGTGCCGCCACCCGCGGGGATACGTAACGGCATACCGTTTCCAGCATCGCAGGTATATCCAGCGGTTTACCTACAAAATCGTTCATACCACTGTCAATGCACTGCTGCCTTTCAAATGCCAGCACACCGGCGGTCATGGCAATGATAGGAAGCGATAGCTTCAGCTCCTCACGAATTTTCCTGGTAGCGGTAAAACCATCCATGACCGGCATCTGCACATCCATCAGCACCGCATCGTATTGGCTGCGCCCCGCACACTCCGACAACATGTCCAGTGCTTCAACACCGTTTGCGGCAACATCCACCTGCGCACCCACCTGTTCGAAGATTCCCTCGATGATCACCTGGTTCGATACGGTGTCTTCCACCAGTAAAAGACGGGCACCATCAAGACGGGGCAAAGGCTTTTCTTCCGGTTTGATTGGCTCCACAGTGCGGTTACTGTAGCGCAGGCAGGCTTCGTTAACACCATCAAGCAGCGTGGATGCCGTCACCGGTTTGGACAGGATAACCACCCGGCTTTCTGTCAGATTATTTCTCATCAAGGCTTCGTGGTTCATACTGCCCATCAGTTTGACCGTCGGGATACCCCGCTCAAGCGTGGTCAGCTGTTCCGCGTGCGGCAGGTTCTGGTTGAACACCAGCACGTCGAAATCGGTATCGGCCCGGGTCAGACGCTGCCGCGCCTGCACCACATCGGCGACGGTTTCACACACCCACCCCAACCGCTCACAGCTGGCCACCAGAGCGCTGGCCGAGGCCGGGCTGGCATCAGCCAGCAGCACGCGCCTGGCAGGCTGAGCCACCGGCACGTCATGCTCCAGGCTGGTATCCACTTCCAGCGCCAATTGACAGCAGAACTCTGAACCAACACCCGGGGTGCTGCGAACATCGATCGTTCCCTGCATTAACTCGATTAACTTCTTACAGATGGTGAGCCCCAATCCGGTACCGCCAAAGCGCCGGGTAATGGAGGTATCGGCCTGGGAAAACGCGCTGAACAAGCGGGCGCGTTGCCCATCATCCATGCCGATCCCACTATCCCTGACACGGATCTGGATGCGGGCCTGATTGGCCTCCAATGACAGCAACGCAAACTGAACCACCACCTCACCCTGTTCGGTAAACTTGATGGCATTCCCCGCCAGATTCACCAGAATCTGCTGAAAACGCATCTCATCGCCGATAAAACCACGGGGCATCTCTGGCGCCACATCAATAATCAACTCCAGGTTTTTATCGGCCGCGTTTCCTGACATGATGGTTGCCAAAGCCTCAATAACATCATCCAGTGCAAACGGCGCGCGACTCAACTCCATTTTGCCCGCTTCAATTTTTGACACGTCCAACACATCATTGAGCAACGTCAGTAATGCTTTACCTGCCGCACTGATCATGCCCACATGATTACTCTGATTCTTATCCAGTGAGGTGTAGCCCAGCAATTGTGACGCACCCAATACTGCGTTGAGTGGTGTACGAATTTCATGGCTCATGTTGGCCAGAAATTCCGTTTTCGCCCGGTTGGCGCTCTCCGCCAGATCACGGGATCGCTGCAGTGCACGTTCGGCTTCCTTCTGCTCGGATATGTCGTATACATTAACGATGGTGTGCACCACCCCGTTGAGCAGTAATGGGCCGTATTCCAACAGTGCCTCAAAGCGCTCGCCATCGGCTCGATTGGCCAGCCATTCCTGCTCACTGTGGGAGCCCTTTACGGGCTTGGATATGGATTGATGATATAAATTGAAGTCAGGCAAATAGAGCGTAATACTGCGCCCCAACATAGTGTGTTCAGTAGCAAACATCTGGTGAGCCCGGCTATTGGCATTCACCACACAGCCTTCGCCATCCAACACCAACATGGCTCCGGGGGCCAGTTCAAACAGGGATTCAAACTCATCCCGCATTTGCTGCGCCAGTTTGATTTGCTGCTCCAGTACACTGTGTGCCGCACGGATTTCCCGTTCGGCGATTTTCTGCTGAATAATGTTACGCGCCACACCCAGGTAACCCGTGATCTTGCCCAGATCATCATAGATTGCGGTCACGGTAAGATTGACCGGAATCCTGCGACCATCCTTACGCAGGTAGGTCCACTCCCGCGATACCGCCACCCCCTGTCGAGCCTGGGCCACAAAGACTTCAAAACCTTCAACCTCATAGCCCAGTTTCAAGGTCAGGCGCTCACCCTCCTCCCGCACCTCCGCGTCATCATGAAACAATGCCGGGGTCTGTTGACCCACTATATCTTCTCGCTTGTAGCCCAAGAGACGTTCCGCGCCGGCACTGAACACCTCAATGAGCCCTTCCTGATTGGTGGCAACAATGGAAAACTCACTGGCCGCCTCAATCACCGCATTGAGTTTGTCCTCGGCGGTTTTAACCGCCCGCTGAGCACGTACCAGTTCGCTCACATCCCAATTCATCCCCACCATGCGTACTGCTGCGCCACTGTTGTCACGAATCACAATACCGGCTGCCTGCAATGAACGATAACTGCCGTCATTGCGCTGAATTCTGAACTGGGTTTTGTATTCCGCCTTGCCGGCCAGGGCATCGTTCAGATTGGTTTCGGCATGCAACACATCATCAGGATGCAGCTTCTCCCGCCACTGGGGTACGGCCAGGGGTTCATCATAGGGGCCAATTTCATACAACTGACGCATGCGGTTATCCCAATAAATCTCACCGCTTTTCACATCCCAATCCCACAGTGCAAGGTCCACCGATTGGGAAGCCAGGTTCAATCGTTCCCCCAGTGTGGTTAATTCGGCTTGTCGGCGCCGAATCTCATCCATGGCCAAACCCAGGATCATCGGGCCAAAGATAACCGCCGCACTGGCCGCCCAGATGCCACGGGGATCATCCTGGGCATTCATCAGGGGGAACGCCCACCAGCCCCAGGCAATGCCGGCCCCCAATACCAGAAATACCAGATTCGCCAACACGGCAACCCGCAACATTCCGTAGGCCAGGGCCACCGCCATTAAGGGTAACGCCAGGTAAGCAAACGGATGCAGCGCAAAGGTCAGAACAATAAAGCTGATGACAAAGAGGCCGCCCAATTGCACCAGCACCGAAGTCAAAACTCCGCTGGTCAGCCGGTTGCTCTGGTCCATATTGAAAAATGCGAGGGAAGGCAGCAATAAGAGCACGGCTCCGATGGTCTCTCCCAACCACCAGTTCATCGCTGCGGTACTCCATTCAACCGGATTGGCCAACCAGACAAGGGTTGCCCCAATCGCGGCGGAAACGGGGGCGGCCAGCAACAAATACCCGGAAAAAATATAGGCGGAATCACGTACCGTAAGTGCTCTGCCGTAGAATGGCCCCAACAGCCCCACCGCGACCATAATGCCGGCCAGCTTGGCAACCGAACAACCCAACGAACAGGGCAGGCCGCTGCCATATAACCAGGCAACTATGACATTGGCGAGGAAGACCACACCATAGAGATAAAGCCGTTGGGAACGGCGGCTGGCCATAACCCAGACGACGGCCACACTGGACGGCAGCCAGACCAGGGCAATACCTTGGGCGTCACTGGCGACCCCATAGGAAAACACCGCCAACAACAGATACAATGCCGCTAGCGATGCGCTGTTCAAAAACGCCCCTGACCGACTAAGGTTCACATAACACCAATTTTAGGGTTGAGATCATGCTCTAATCTATCACTCGATCGCTCACCACCGCCCTGTTACGGCCATTGGCTTTGGCTTTATACAGCGCATCATCCGCATCACTCAGCAAACTGGTTGGCAGGCTGCGGCCATCGGGCACACAACTGGCCAAACCAACACTGATGGAGACGTGTGCGGCCACCTCCGACTGGGCATGAGGCAACTGCAGATCCCGAATACTTTCGCACAGCCAAAGTCCGATTTTTTGCGCTTCGCCAAGTTCTGTGTAGGGCAATATAACGGCAAACTCTTCACCGCCATAGCGTGCCACTGTTTCCCCGGGCCGCCGCAAAGCAGAATGCAGCCCTTTGGCCACCTGCCGCAAACATTCATCACCCTGCTGATGCCCGTAATGGTCGTTATACGCTTTGAAAAAGTCTACATCAATTAACGCCAACCCCAGAGGGCTGCGCTGGCGCTGATGCCGACGCCACTCTTGCGCGTACTGCTGATCAAAATAGCGTCGGTTATAAATTCCGGTCAGCCCATCCTGCTCAACCTGGCGGTGCAGCTCATCCGCCTGCTTTTTTACCAGCAACTGGGTTTTCACCCGTGCCCGAACCAAGGGTGCATTCAACGGCTTGGTAATGAAATCCGCTGCCCCGGCCTCCAGTGCAGCCACCTCGTGATCTACGGAACTGTGGGAGGTCACAATAATAACACTGCAATTGCGGGTAGCCGCATCCGCCTTCAATTGCCGGCACACTTCATAACCATTCATACCGGGCATTTCCACATCCAGCAAAATCAGATCCGGCTTGGTTTTCATGGTCATAGCAATGCCGGACTGTCCTGAGGTGGCAAAAATAACCTGGCCGAAGTCACGGATAATAAGGCTTAATGCTTTGATGCTCTTGGGATTATCATCGATGATCAGTATCACGCTGTCGCTGAGAGCAGGGGCCTGATTCTGGAAGGCTATCGGCCTGCGTCATGTAATTCTATCCCTCTAGGCAGGATGGTTCTCATCCGTGGGTACCAGCCTAAGAATAGCAAATACAAACCAAATCGCCGAATTCTATAAGGAACAGAATGTCATCAGGTTAGTCCGGAATCGCACCGGTGCACAGGTCACCCCGCTCAAAATGACCCGTGCACCGGGGATCCAACCCGGTTTAGGCAGCGTCCGTCTGCTCGTCATCCTCCACCGAGGATCGAATCAGGTAGTCGAACGCACCCAGTGAGGCTTTTGCGCCTTCACCCATGGCGATGATGATCTGCTTATAAGGTATTGTGGTGACGTCTCCGGCGGCGAATATGCCCGGTACTGAAGTCTGGCCGTGGGCATCAACAATAATCTCGCCACGGGGTGCCAGTTCGATGGCATCCTTGGCCCAAGCACTGTTGGGCACCAACCCGATCTGGACAAAAATACCCTCCAGCTCAAGTTCGTGCATGCCACCATTGGTGCGATCTTCGTAGGTCAGGCCCACCACCTTATTGCCATCGCCCAGCACTTCTTTGGTGAGGGCCGACACAATCACCGTCACGTTGGACAGGCTGTTCAGTTTCTTTTGCAGCACCGCGTCCGCCCGCAACTTGTTGTCGAATTCGATCAGGGTGACATGGGAAACAATGCCGGCAAGATCAATGGCTGCCTCTACCCCGGAGTTGCCGCCGCCGATAACGGCCACCCGCTTACCCTTGAACAAGGGGCCATCACAGTGGGGGCAGTAGGCCACCCCCTTGCCGCGGTATTCCTGTTCTCCCGGCACGTTCATTTCGCGCCAGCTGGCACCTGTTGCAATCAGCAGGGCCTTGGATTTCAAAGTGGCACCGTTCTCAAGTTGAACACCTTTCTGTGAACCGGTAACCAGGCCAACCGCTTTTTGGTTGGTCATGATATCCACTTCATACTGGCGCACGTGCTCTTCCAGCTGTGCCACCAGTTTCGGGCCCTGGGTTTCCTGCACCGAAATAAAGTTTTCGATTGCCAGGGTATCCATCACCTGACCGCCGAAACGGTCGGCGACGATGCCGGTGCGGATGCCTTTACGGGCGGCATAGATCGCAGCCGAAGCACCTGCCGGACCACCCCCCACGACCAACAGATCATAGGGTTCTTTGTCATTAAGTTCCTGCGCTTGACGTTCGCTGGCCTTGGAGTCCGCTTTATTGAGGATTTCTTCCAGGGTCATGCGGCCGGCGCCAAATTCCTTGCCATTCAGGTAAACCGTGGGGACAGCCATAATCTGACGGCTATCCACTTCGTCCTGGAACAGGGCTCCATCGATCATGGTGTGCTTGACATTGGGGTTCAGCGCCGCCATCAGATTCAGCGCCTGCACCACCACCGGACAGTTGTGGCAGGAAAGGGAGATATAGGTTTCGAACTCGAAATCCCCTTCGAGCAGGGCAATCTGCTCCAGCAATGTTTGATCTTCCTTGGGAGGGTGACCGCCCACGTGCAACAGCGCCAATACCAGTGAGGTAAATTCGTGCCCCATGGGCAACCCTGCGAAACGCACTGAAATGTCTTCACCAGGGCGATTGATACGGAACGACGGCTTGCGTTCTGCGTCGTCACGCACTTCCTTCACGGTGATCTTGTCAGTCAGGGAGGCCACATCCTGCAGTAAAGCCAGCATTTCTCCGGATTTGGCAGAATCATCAAGGGACGCTACCAATTCAATTTTCTGTTTCAAATTGGTGAGGTAGGTTTTCAACTGGTCTTTCAAATTTGCATCTAACATGGGACACACACCTGATTACTGACTACAACGAACGGTTTAATAGTTTGCGATCCCGGAGGGGAGACCAGCTCCCCTTCCGGTATCGCCGCCAGCAAAATCGATCTTAGATTTTGCCGACCAGGTCCAAAGAGGGAGCCAGCGTGGCTTCGCCTTCTTTCCATTTTGCGGGGCATACTTCACCGGGGTGGGCAGCCACGTACTGAGCCGCTTTCACTTTACGCATCAGATCGTCAGCGTCACGGCCGATACCTTCTGCAGTGATTTCCATAGCCTGGATAATGCCGTCCGGATCCACCAGGAAGGTGGCACGATCCGCCAGACCCTGACCTTCGCGCATCACACCAAAGTTATTGGTAATGGTGCCGCTTTGGTCGCCCAGCATGTAGTATTTGATCTTGCCGATGGTTTCGGAAGCATCGTGCCATGCTTTGTGAACGAAGTGGGTGTCGGTGGAAACAGAGTATACTTCCACGCCCAGCTTCTGCAGCTCTTCATAGTGATCAGCTACGTCGCCCAGTTCAGTGGGGCACACAAAGGTAAAGTCGGCAGGATAGAAAAAGAAGATTGCCCACTTGCCTTTAACATCGGTATCGGACACTTCTACAAATTCGCCATCCTTGAATGCCATTGTAGTGAACGGTTTGATTTCTGAATTAATCAGCGCCATGTTTCCTCCTGGTCTAAGGTGTTGTTAAGCTGATGAAGGTATAATAGGGATTTACCGATCATATACAAAATTGATTGTTACTATATGATTGATAAAATTTCCATATCACCATTTATGCCTGACCAATACGTACTCAAATCAGGTAAAGTGGTGGGCCAAGTATAACAATCTGGGGGAGTTTTCATATGAAACCCGTCGTTTTTGGCATCTTTATGACATTACTGGTAGGCGCCGGGCTGGCTTGGTTGTGGCATTCCGAACAAACACCACCACCGCCGCCTGCTCCGGTTGCCGACCAAGAAACATCGCAGCCCCCGGCAGCAAAGGAAGTACACCCCGTGATACGGGATTTACCGTCCACTTCTGCCCTGCCCGACGCTGAATCCGCCGCTGCCCAACCTGCAGGCAACATACCAACTCTGGTGGAGGCACCCGCTGAACTGGATCAAAGCGACCAACAGGTGCTGGCGGCAGTAAAGGATCTTTCCACTTTAGCGGTGCAGTGGCTTACCCCTAAAGAGCAGCTGCGCAAGTGGGTACTGCTGGTGGACAACATGGCCATGGGCAAGGTGCCGGTGAAAAACCGGCCCTTGAGCGTTGCCATCGCGCCATTTGCCGTCACCGGCAGCGAAGCTGAACCCGTACTGGCACAAAGCAATTACGCAAGAACGGAACCACTGGTGGACGCGTTCGTGGCCCTGGACCCGGAGTTGGTAGCCCATTACTACCGGGCCTGGAGCCCTTTGCTGGAGGAGGCGTACAAAGAGTTGGGCCAACCCGGCGCGTTCCACGACCGGATGCTGGCTGCCATCGACCGGGTGTTATCGGTCCGGCCTTTGGCGACAGAAACCATAAAGCTGAAGCAACCCGCGGTGTACTATCGCTATGCCGATCCAGAAAAAGAGGCTGCCACTGACGTGGAAAAACTGTTGTGGCGCATGGGCCCCCGTAACACCGTCCGCATTCAAAGCCAGCTCAGGGAAATCAAGCTGGCTCTGACCACGCCATAAATACCTTACCAGGTATCCACGCACGGGCGTTTTTTGCCATGCCGCGCCCGTGGCCGCGGTGCTGACTGTAAGCCTGCCACAATCCAGTGCCGTGTCTGCGCCGGATCAATAACGTCGTCAAACTCAAAAAAGGTGGCGTTGTTGACGGCTTTTCCCCGCTCAACCATTTCCGCCACCATTTCCTCAAAACGGGCCTGCCGTTGTAGCGGGTCTGCTATGGCGTTCAGTTCCTTGCGAAACCCCAGTTTCACGGCCCCTTCCAATCCCATGGCACCGAATTCCCCGGTGGGCCAGGACAGGGTGAACAACGGTGCCTTCATGGAGCCGCCTGCCATGGTCATGGCGCCCAGGCCATAGGCCTTACGCAACACCACCGTAAAGAAGGGCACGGTCAGACTGGCTGCGGTTACAAACATTCGGGCCGCGTGACGCACCAGCGCCGTTTTTTCCACTTCCGGCCCCACCATGATTCCCGGTGTGTCACACAGGAACAATAAAGGAATATCAAATGCATCGCACATCTGCATAAAGCGGGACGCTTTGTCGGCGCCGTCGGCGTCCACAGCACCCGCCAGATACTCCGGATTATTGGCAATGACACCCACCGCACGCCCTTCAATCCGGGCCAATGCGGTGACCATTCCCTTTCCGAACCCGGATCTCAGTTCCAACACCGAATCAATATCACATAACCCGTCCATAACCGCCCGCACACTGTAAACCCGCAGGCGGTTTTCAGGAATAAGTGTCCTCAGCAGGCGCTGGTCCGGAGCCTGCCATTGCGACAGGTCACCCTGAAAGTAGGAAAGGTAGCGTTTCGCCGTGGCGGTGGCGGCCTGCTCATCCTCCACCACAATATCCACCACACCATTGCCGGCCTGAACCGAAACCGGGCCCACCTCTTCCGGCCGATACACACCCAGGCCGCCGCCTTCGATCATGGCAGGGCCCCCCATACCGATATTGGCGTTGCGGGTTGCGATGACCACATCGCAGCAGCCCAGCAACGCGGCATTACCGGCAAAGTTACGGCCACTGGCTATGCCCACCAGGGGCACCAACGCCGACAGTCGAGCAAAATACAGAAAGGCAAGGCAGTCCAGTCCGGCAGAAGACCCCAAACCATCGGTATCACCCGGACGGCCACCGCCCCCCTCACTGAACAACACCACCGGCACCTGCATGCGTTCCGCCAGTTCGAACATGCGGTCTTTCTTGTGATGGTTTTGAATGCCCTGGGTGCCCGCCAGCACGGTGTAATCGTAAGTCATTACCACACAACGGGCGGCATCATCACCGAACAGCTCACTGTTGATGCATCCCAACCCCGTGACCATGCCATCACCGGGTGTGTTCTCCATCAAATCCTGCAGCGTACGACGTCGCCGCTGAGCGGCAATCACCAGTGGGCCGTATTCAACGAATGAGCCGTCATCGCATAAATCGGCAATGTTTTCGCGGGCTGTACGTTGCCTCTTGCCATGACGCCGGGCAACAGCGTCCGGCCTGTTCTCATCCAGCCCGTATGCGTGACGGTCAATGCATTCCTGCAAGTCGGGGCGAATGGCATCCGGATCCAGTACCTCATCCTGCTGCGCTGATTGCCCCTGCTGATCGCTCAACTGGAACACCAGCAAGGGTTGCCCTTCCATTACCCCATCACCGTCCGCCACCAGAAAGGATTCCACATAACCGGTACCGGGTGCTTCAATGACATGCTCCATCTTCATGGCATCCATGATCAACAGGGCTTCACCCTTATTCACCTGCCGGCCACATTCAACACTGATAGCAACAACGGAGCCCTGCATGGGGGCCGCGATGCTGTTGTCGGTCAACACCCACTGCGGGCCTGACTCATCCGCTCCGGCGTCGCGCGCCGGCAGCAGACTTTCTTCGGGTTGGGTTAATTCCGCCATGTGAGCATCGATAAAGCCCGTATCCACCGCGCCATTCAATACATCCGGGTGGCAGGCCAGATTGCGCAATACCGACAGATTGGATGCCAATCCGCCGATCCTGAATTCCTGCAGCGCCTGGGACAGCTTACGCAGGGCGGCGGAGTGATCCGGCCGCGCACTGTGCACAATGAGTTTGGCCACCATGGAATCGTAGCGGGGGCTGGTCTGGTAACCACTGTACACATAACTGTCCACGCGCACACCGTGTCCACCCGGTACATCCCACGACGTAATCCTGCCGGCGGCGGGTTTTACCTCACCATCGGCCTGCAAAGCCTCCAGATTGATGCGCGCCTGCACCGCAAAACCGGAGGGTGACAGGCCATCCACGTGCAACTCAGCCAGCGGAGCAGCAAAGGCCACCGCCAGCTGCAACGCCACCAGATCCAGACCCAGAATGGTTTCAGTAACAGTATGCTCCACCTGAATACGGGGATTGGCCTCGATAAAAACAAACCGGCTATCACCGGCTTGTTCAAATACCAGAAACTCAAAGGTACCCAAACCGCGGTAGCCAACACGCTGCGCCATGGCCAATGCGGCCTCAAATAACCCGTGCTTAAGCGTAGGGGAAAGATGACAACTGGGTGCCATCTCGATGACTTTCTGGTGGCGTCGCTGCAATGAGCATTCACGTTCATACAGATGCACACAGTCACTACCGTCACCCAGCACCTGAACCTCGATGTGGCGCGCCGCCGCGGCCCACTGCTCAACATATACCGAACCATCGCCGAACGCGCTTTCAGCTTCCGACTGACAGCGGGCGTAGGCTGCAGCCAGTTGCGCACTGTCTCTGACCACCCGCAACCCACGGCCACCACCACCAGCAATGGCTTTGATGGCCATCGCGCTGCCGGCCGGCAACTGAGCGAAAAACGCCTCTGCCTGCTGCAGCGAAACCGAGTGATCCATTCCCTGCAGCACCGGCACCCCACACTCTGCCGCCAGCGCCCGCGCTCGGGCCTTATCGCCAAACAGCGCCAGCGTGTCTGCGTCCGGCCCCACAAACACCAGACCAGCCTGTTCGCAGGCACGGGCAAAATCGCTGTTTTCACTCAGAAAGCCGTAACCCGGATGCACACCATCGCACTGATGCTGCCGGGCGATGGCGATCATCTGCGCCTGATCCAGATAAGCGGAGGCACCGGACCCACTCAAGGGTACGGCAATATCGGCTTTCAATGCATGCAGGGACAGGGCATCGTCTTCAGCGTACACCGCCACGGAGCGCCACCCCAGTTCAGACAAGGTACGAATTATACGGACGGCGATTTCGCCCCGATTGGCAACCAGAATGGTTTTTGCGGTGTGACTCATCAGCGACTCCCAAGTCAAAACTGGAAGCCGCTATTAAATCAGAAATTCTTCTCCAACATCAAAACGCTGTTGTGTTCCTGGATCTTTACATACTCCAAATAGGACATTCCAAGTAGCACTTCCTGTGGATAGGCGCCTTCAATGACAACGGCCCTGACGTTTGGCACATTGATTTCACCCACCTTCACCGCGTTCAGCGTCACCACCCAAGTGGAAACCACACCGCTGGCGGTAACCGCCCGGGATTCCTGCCCGTCCATTTTATAGAGTAACCCCAGATTACGGGCCTGTATTTCATTCATGGCGACGGTGTTGGCGCCGGTATCCACCAGAAAATGGACCGGTTGACCGTTGATGCTGCCATTGACCTTATATTGATTGTTATCGTTCTTGCGAATGACCACTTGCGTGACGTCTGCTTGCTGGTAGGTGCCCCCCATAGCCATGTGCAGTGCCAGCTCATGCCGCTGGCCATCGATCTCGACGATGGCGCGGTGTGCGTTGGCATCCACCAGCGTCACCCCGCTACTGTGGGAGCGCCCTTTCTTCAGCATCACCTGCTGGCCATCAATCTTGAGTACCGCAGCGCCCTTGAACAGCCCTTCAACGCGCACCTCAGGGGCGGCGGTCAAGTGCGCCGCTGCCCCCCACATCAATCCTGCCAGTAACCATTTTCCAATCGCCATGTTGCAATCCTGCCTTACTGCTCATTTTCAGACTGGCGTCGCCTGCATTCAGGTCAATGCCACCTGCCCCGCGCATCATTCTATTATTCTATGCACGGCTGGTCTGTAACGGTACGTAGTAGGAGCATCCGTTTTTTGTTGTCCTGTACCTTAACCAATACGGTTGCAACCAGGCTCCTGACTGCACCCCCAGGCTACACCAAGCCAGAAAATGTAGAGAAATTCTGTGAGAAATTTCAAACCTTGCACACAATCCTACTTTAGTAGGTTGACTGGCCGACCCAGACCGCCCTAATTTTATTATTCTAAAAAGGTTTTTATTGCTCATTATTTTCGTTAATTTTCGTTTGGCCTAAATATACATTTCTTTACTTTCATTAGTGCGCCTATCGAATATAATTTCCAACATCGATCCGGTGGACGAATTTTGTCTACAAACACAACAACACCATAACAATAACCACATGCGCCGACCGCCCTGTTGCAAAAATCAACATGAGCGGGTCAGTTGCACCTGATCGTGAACTGAATGTACTCAGCGAACGGGAGCCCAGCGCAGATGGTCCAGACTCAGGGACGACGCAGCAAAAACCTCAGCATTGATGGCCGCTACGGCCGGCCCCTCAATGGCTTTATCTCCACATTACCTGATATGACGCTCGCGCCATGCTGAATGATCCTGCTCAATTCAGGAATATCGGCTGTTGGTTGCAGCACTGGGCCAATCTGTCGCCGGACAAAGTCGCCTTCCATTTTATAGGCGACGACGGCAACGAAACCGGCGCCCTTTCTTATCTGACGTTGTTGAACGACACGCAGCGGGTAGCTCACCAATTGCAACAACAGGCCAAGCCCGGCGATCGCGTTGTCCTCACCTATCAACCCGGGCTCGACTTCATCGTCGCTTTTCTCGGCTGTGTGCAGGCAGGGTTGATTGCCGTTCCGGTTTACCCCCCATCTTCACCCAAGGACTGGCCCCGTTTCGTAAAAATAGTATTGAACAGCGAAGCCCGCCTGGTTGCTACCACCCAGCAGCTGGCCCAACTATCACAGGCCGCGATCGCCATGACGCCTGAGCTGGCCGGCATCGAGTTGCTCAGCACCGACAGCCTGCAGGCAGAGGAAACAGCGCCGGTAACCTGTAGCGCCGACGCGAATACATTGGCATTTTTACAATACACATCCGGTTCCACCGGCAATCCCAAAGGGGTGATGCTGACCCACGGCAACCTGTATCACAATGAATGCCTGATCAAGGAATCCTTTCAACTGACCTCTGATGCCAAAGTAGTATGCTGGCTGCCGCAGTACCATGATATGGGGTTAATCGGAAACATTCTGGGCACGCTCTTCAATGGCATGACATCGATTCTGATGTCGCCGTTGACCTTTCTCAAGAATCCCTACCTATGGCTGAAGACCATCAGCGATTACCGCGCCACCCACAGCGGCGGCCCCAACTTTTCCTATGAACTCTGCGTCAAGCGCATTCCCGATGCGTTGCTGGCGACGCTGGATCTGAGTTGTTGGCAGCTGGCGTATAACGGTGCCGAACCCATTCGTGCAACCACGCTGCAGCGCTTCAGTGATAAGTTTCACACCTGTGGCTTTCAGCACACCAGCTTTCTGCCGGTATACGGCCTGGCAGAGTCGTCACTGTTGGTCACCCAGCATAGCATTGGTACTCCGGTTCACCTGTTCAGGGTCGACGCAGCCAGCCTGCAGCAGGGGCAACCGCAACCCGGCAATAACCGGGGCAGTGCTAAAACACTGGTCAGCAGTGGCAGGGTTCTGGGCCAGACCCTGCACATTGTCAACCCGCACACCGGCCACCGCTGTGCTGATAACGAAGTAGGAGAGATATGGGTTCAGGGCGACAGCGTTGCGCAAGGCTATTGGAAAAATCCGGAGGTATCCGCGGCTACGTTTGCCGCCTACCTGACCGACTCCGGTGAGGGTCCGTTCATGCGCACCGGGGATCTGGGTTTTCTGCGCGATGGCGACCTGTTTGTGACCGGGCGCCTGAAGGAAATGATGATCGTGGATGGGCGCAATTTGTACCCCCAGGACATCGAGGAAACCATACAAAGCACCAGCTCTTCATTGCGCGTCGGTTGTGGCGCGGTGTTCAGCCTGGACGACGAAGCAGTAATCGCAGTACAGGAACTTTCCAATCGCGCAGAGTATTCAGAACAGGAACTGGCGGAACTGGCGCAATCCGCCCTGCGTGCGGTGAACAGCCAGCACCAACTGGCACTGAAAAGCCTGATTCTGATCGAGCAGGGCAGCTTGCAAAAAACCTCCAGCGGCAAGATTCGTCGCACGGCCATGGCACAGCAATACCAGAACCACAAGTTGAAGGTGGTCAAGGCCTTTACGGCAAACGATTTCTTTTCCCGGCCTGAGCACGACAACCGCAACGTTACATCTTTATCCCAGGCCCATTACGAAGCGGCCATTCTCAATGTCATCGCCACAGAGCTGGGAATTAATGCCGAACAGATCAGTCCGCGAATGACCTTTGCCGACTTTGGTCTCGATTCAAAAACCCTGGTGGGTTTGGCCGGCATACTGGAACAGAAACTCAAGCAGCCACTGCCACCCCAATTGTTTTTCGATTACCCCAGCATCAGCAAGCTGGCGGAGTATCTTGGTGGACAGGGCGGGTGTGAACACGGCCCCCTCGCAACAAACCCGGACCCGACCAAGGCACAGGGCGACATCGCCATTATTGGTATCGGTTGCCGCTTTCCCGGCCAGGCCGATTCGGCAGAAGCGTTCTGGCAAATACTGGAACAGGGTATCGATACCATCGCGGAAACCCCCGCTTCCCGCTGGAGTACTCAGCAATACTACGATGCGGACATTCTGGCACCAGGCAAGATGGCCACCAAGTGGGGAGGATATCTGCAACGGGTGAAAGATTTTGACGCCGCGTTCTTCGGCATTAAAGACAAGGAAGCCACTTTGCTGGACCCACAGCAACGCATATTGTTGGAGACCAGCTGGCACGCCCTGGAACACGCCGGCCTGACCCCGGAATCAACGGCGGGTAAAGAGGTGGGGGTTTTTGTTGGTGTTTCCAATGTGGATTACGATCGCCACTGCAGCCGCATAGGCGCCTGCAGCGAGCCCTACGCCGGCACCGGCATCGCCACCTCCATTGCCGCAAACCGCCTCTCCTATTTTTACGATTGGCGCGGACCCAGCGTGGCGCTGGACACCGCCTGCTCATCGTCTCTGGTGGCCATTCACCAGGCCTGTAACAGCCTGCGACAACAGGAATGCAGACTGGCCTTGGCCGCCGGTGTCAATCTTATTTTGACACCGGACCTGAGTATCACATTCTCCAAAAGTGGCATGATGGCCGCCGATGGCCGTTGTAAAACTTTCGATGACAGCGCCGATGGTTATGTTCGTTCCGAAGGCTGTGGCGTAGTGATCCTGAAGCCGTTGGCAGACGCCATGGTAGACGGTGACCAGGTAATTGCCGTCATCAAAGGGTCTGCCGTTACTCAGGATGGGCGCTCCAATGGTATCACTGCACCCAACGGCCCGGCTCAGGTCAAGACCATCCGGCGCGCGCTGCACAATGCCGGCCTGCAACCCCGCGACATCCAGTTTGTAGAGAGCCATGGCACCGGCACCGAACTGGGTGACCCTATCGAATTGCAGGCCCTGGCCAATGCCTATAGCGAACAGCGCGAACACCCCCTGATGGTGGGCGCGGTGAAAACCAATATCGGCCATTTGGAATCCGCTGCGGGTATCGCCGGTGTGATCAAAACCGCGTTGTGTTTGCATAAGCAGTTGTTACCACGCAACCTGCATTTTAATACGCCCAACCAGCGTTTTGATTGGGCGCGCCACCCCATCCGGGTCAATGATCAGATCCAGCCCTGGTTAACCGAGGCTGGCGTGCCCCGGCGAGCCGGCGTCAGCTCATTTGGCTTTGGCGGCACCAACGCCCATCTCATTCTGGAAGAGCCGCCAACATCGAACATCGAGCCGAACCCGAACCCAACAACAGGATCAGCACGGTTGTTTTGTCTCTCGGCAAAGGATCGCAGTGGATTACAGGCTCAGGTTCGCCAATACGTGAACTTTCTGCAGCAGACAGATTGCGATCTGCAGACGCTGTGCATCAGCCAGAACTGCAATCGCACACATTTCGATGAACGCCTGGCGCTGGTCGCAGACAACGTGGCCGAGTTACAGCAAAGCCTGCGTCAGCTGAATTGGGCAAACCTGGGCAAAAACATCTTCTCCAGCAAACGCCGCCCGACCCGCAAGCGGCCTCACATCACCTGGATGTTCACCGGCCAGGGTTCGCAGCAGGCGGGCATGGGCAGTGCGCTGTACCAGCACAATCAGGCTTTCCGCCAGGCCGTTGATCACTGCCATGATCTGTTGCGCCAGTACTCCAGCATCGACTTAAAACGTTTTCTGCTGCAGCAGGATGATCCACAGGCCCAGGTACTGATTCATCGTACCGATCATACCCAGCCGGTTCTGTTCTGCTATGAGTATGCCTTGGCACAACTGGCACTGGACAGCGGCATGTACCCGGACACAGTGATTGGCCACAGCCTGGGTGAGATCGTTGCCGCTACCATCGCCGGTGTATTTAGTCTGGAGGACGGCTTGCGCATCGCCGTTGAGCGCGGCCGGCTGATGCAGCAGCTGGCGGAGCCCGGCGGTATGATGGCGGTGTTCGCCCACCAAGAAGACGTGGATCCCCTGTTGAGTGACTATCCGCTGGTATCCATCGGCGCCCTTAACGGTCCCGGGCAAGTGGTGCTGTCTGGTTGTGAACAAAGCCTGCGTGACTTGCAACAACAGTTTGAAGAACGGGATATTGACACCCGCCTGCTCAAGGTTTCCCACGGTTTTCACTCACCATTGATGGAACCCATGCTGGCTGATTTTCGAAAAGTTTTGGGTACAGTCACCTTCAGGCCGCCATCTATCCCCCTGGTATCCAACGTCAGTGCCCAATACGCGGATGCAGAACTGGCCAGTGTGGAGTACTGGTGCCGGCACGTGGTTGCGACAGTAAATTTTCTGGGCGGATTACAGCAAATTGCCAAGCATCAGCACGGCATTCTGGTTGAGTTGGGACCCAAGGCAACCTTAAGCGCCATTGCCCAACGCAGCCTTGATCGCGACAGCGTGCGTATTATCCCGTTGATGCGTGAAGGGCAAGCGGAGATGCAGTGCCTGCTGGAGGCCATCGCCCAGTGCTACACCAGCGGCATGAATATAGAATGGCAGCGTTTTTTACAGGTACAAAACCGACCCCGGCTTCCCCTGCCGCTGTATCCGTTTCAACGCAAGTACTATTGGCTTGAAGGCTCGTGGCTTGAAGGCACGGTGTCCACGTCTGCGCAAAACCAGGTCAGCAAAGCCCAGAACACGTTCCACCCTTTGTTGGGGCAGCGTCAGCATTCACCCTATCTGAAAAACGGTGAAATGCATTTTGTTGCCCATCCCGGATTGGATGCCGGCAACTGGGCCAGCACCTTTAAACAAACTGATGTTATTCATTTTCATCTCAGCCACTTTCTTGAAATGGCAATGGAAGTGGGGCACGAAGCTTTTCGTAGCAACAGACTAACCCTGCAGGATTTGGAGTTGCATCGGCGTATGCGCACCCATCGCGGTGATACGCAGAGCATTCATACCATCGTCGAGCAGCGGGCCAATAACGAGCTGCGGGTTCACTTCTATACGCAGGAAAATGACCATCGTGATGAAGAGCAATGGGCGCTGTTGAGTTCGGTCAGCATTGCGCCGTCCTTCGGCGGCCGCCAACCGCGGATAAAACCGCTGGAGATCGACACATCGGCCGCACCTGACGTGGACATGTCGCAGTTTTTCCAGGCTGGGAAAGCTGCCCACACAGTGTACTGCACCAACGACAAGAACGTCGTAAGCGCCACGCAACTGCAGGGCAACAGCATGATCTGTGAGATGGATTTCTCCGAACTGATCGCCGGCAGCACCTCCCCTTTATGGATCAAGCCGGAAGCCATGCAGGCCCTGTATCAAGTGGTGGGCTTCTTTTGTGAATCCTTACGCCAGAATGATGCGCTGCATCCCGGTGTGGAATTTACACCCTACAGCGTACGCAGCTTAGCCTGGTGCGATGAATTACCGGCCCAAGGTTTTATCCAACTCACCCATGTCGGTTCCTGGAATGAAGAGGCCGAGCACACCGAACTGGACGTCTTGATTCTGGACACAGGCGGCCATTGCCGGATGAAAATCGAAGGCATGCTGCTGCGATCGCGCGTTCAAAAAGCCAAGACCGTGGCGGAAAAGGTACGGGAGGTGGGTATGGAGGAACGCATCGACATTATCCGCAACCTGATTGCCCACAGCCTGGCGTCCAATCTGGGTGGGCAGGCCATGGACATCGATCTGAACCATTCCCTGGGTGAGCTGGGCGCAGATTCCATTACCGTGATTTCCACTCTCTCCCGCCTGAAGAGCGAATTGAAGCTGGAGATCCGCCCGGGAGACCTCAATAAAGCCCGCTCAATTGAGGATTTCGTTATCCTGCTGGCCGCCAGGCTCGGCAACCACGACCAGAATCCCAGTACCCAGGTGCGCGGTAATTGTGCCGTCATGCGTGAAGGTCACGCCGGCGTGCTGCCCCTGTTCTTTGTACACCCCGGTAACGACGGCGCCCTGAATTACCTGGATATGGCCAACGCCTTTGGCGATGACATACCTCTGTACGTGATGTTGCCGGACCTGAACGAAGATCATCACCCCCGCACCCTAAACAGCGTAGTGGATCTGCTGGTTAATGATATCCGCGCCGAACAACCCCACGGCCCGTATATGCTCGCCGGCTGGTCTTTAGGGGCCACCCTGGCGGTGCTGGTGGCCAACCAACTGGTACACCAGGGAGAAGAGATCAAATTCGTCAGCGTGGTGGATGCTCCCTGCCTGTTGGGATCCTCGGTAAGTGCGCAAACTCTGCAATACAGCATTGAACAAATCACGGCACACCAGGCAATGATGTCGAAACAACGGGCAGTGCGCTACAAAGCGGAGTTATTCGAATTGTATTCGCAAGCGCTGCAATCCAAACCCATGTCGTTAACCTACGAGCTACGCCATTTCCAAACCGGGCCCACCCATGAAAATCTGATCGCCAACGCGGCGGCGGGGGAATGGAACAAACTCACCAGTCGCAAGATCCACTCGCAAACCATTCCCGGTGATCACCTGAGCCTGTTCAAATCCGGAAATGTGGAAACCCTGGCTTCGTTTTTGCGTAAGCTGGTACGCAGCAACGCCACCACCAGCAACCGCTTTCTGCAAACCACACTGGAGCGCAGCAACCTGAGCCAATCGGTGCTGACAGGCACACCGGAACGCAATGAGCAGGATCGCCCCTGCGCGACACTGAGAGTGGACGAGGATCACCCCTACTTTTTTGATCACGAGCTGGACCATATTCCCGGAATTCTTATTTTGGCAGGTGCCTGGGAACTGGTGTGCCGCTCAACCCAGGAATACGACCCACTGAACCCGTTGCTGACGCGCAGCGTGGGGCAATGTTCGCTGTTGTTTGACCGATTTGCGGAAAAAGACCGGTCACTACACTACGAATTGCAGTGCAGTGGCGGCGGCGCCCACAGCATTCAGCTGGAATGTTATATCAATCAAGGCGGCCAGCGTATCGGAACGTTCTTTCTGCGGCTGGACTATCATCATCGCAAACCGGCCATGGTGCTGCCTGCAACCCGCCAGATCATGACCTCCGGTATGGCATTGCTGCACAAGCAAATCGAATCCAATGTGTTGATCAACCAGCCCGAGCAATCGGAAACACGCTGGGAATGTCGGCCCCAACTGCCGGAAGCAGGTCATTACCTTGGCCACACATCCCTGGCCTACAGTTGCCTCAATCCGATTTATGTACTGGAAGCAACCCGTCAGTTTCTGACTTATCTGTCCCACGAACAATATGGTGTGGCCATGGGCACCCACGTCAATCTGATCGACATCAAACTGGAGTTCCGCAACGTCATTGATTTCAATGCCGACGTGCGTCTGGTATTGGCCCCCAACAGCGGCATCATGGAACAGGATTCGTTTCAAACCATCACCGTGCTGTGGCAGCAAAACGGCAGTACGGTGGTGAGCAGTCAAATTACCGCCCAGGTGACCCGCCTGGAAACCTATACCCAACAGAGAGCACGTTAACGTAAAGGCAAACATCATGAGCGAAACCGGCACCCGCGATTTCAGAAACAAAGTCCCCCTCTATACCATGCTGTCAGCCATCGTGCTGTTTACCCATTTCGCCACCCTTAAATTGCAACACTGGGATGGGATAATGTGGTTGGTGGGGCTGGCTACCGGCCTGGGCTACATCATCTGGCTGATGTCTGAAGCCAACGTTTCCATAACAGAACAGGAAAAAGGCGCAACCCAAAAGGACCGTGGCACCTGCGAACTCTATGTTTTCGGCCGCATCCTTACGGTATTCAGCGCCATTATTCTGGACACCCAATGGCAAGGCTTCAGTTTTATCATGCTGCTGGGGTTTGTTCTCTTTGCCGGCGGCATCGCTTTCCGCCTCAATGCTATCGACACCCTCGGTAAATTCTATTCCCACCGGGTGCGGCTCGTAGAAGCACACAGCGTGGTCGATACCGGCCCCTATCAATGGGTACGCCATCCGGCCTATACCGGAATGCTGATGGCCCACCTGGGATTTGTGCTGGTGTTCTTCAACATCTATGCCTGTCTGGCATTGTTGCTGGTACTGGCTCCGGCCATCGTGAAGCGTATCATAGTTGAAGAGACGGCACTTTTCGAACTGCCGGGTTATCCGCAATACGCGGAATGCCATAAGCGTCTGGTACCTGGAATCTGGTAATGAACATTGTTCTGCTGGGTGCCAATGGATACGTGGGTCGCGCCATCATGCGGGCTGCCATCGCCTGCCCGCAGCACGTTCAGGTGTGGGCACAGGCGCGCACCACTGATGATCTGCAAACGGCTCACAACGTTCGCTTGTTCAAAGGCAGTCTGGAGCAGGTGCACCCTGAGCTGTTTCCGAACGTACCCCACGTATTAATCCATGCGGCGGGTAAAAACATCGACCATGACGGCAGCGGCTATCATCACACCAATGTGGAAGGCACCCGGCAACTGCTGTCCTCCTGTAATGCGCACACCCTGGGTGTTCTGTACCACAGTTCACTTTCGGTATTGGGGCAGCACAGGCAACAGCAGGTTTCGAACACGGCTCGGCGGGCACCGGGCACTGCCCTGGCCCGTTCCCGTGCCGCCGCCGAAGCGCTGGTATTGGAATACTGTAAACAGCACGCCATCAACGGTTATTGCCTGAGGCCACGTTTTATATTCGGTAAGGACGATGCGTTTGTAATGCCGGCATTAATCAGGCTGGCGGCAAAAGGAACCTATATTGGCGACGGCAGTCAGCAGTATTCCATCATCGATGTGGACGATTATGCCAAGCTCATGCTGGAGCTTGGCCGACGCATTGATACACAGGCGCTACCCTGTGAACAAATCCCCCTGAACATGGGTTATCAGCAGCCGCTGTCCTTTGCTTCCATGTTCAGCACGTTGCAGGGGCTTCAGCCCGGCACCGGCATCAAACGCCGTATTCCTTACCCGGCGGCACTGGCTACGGCCTGCAATCTGCTGCCGTTCCAGAAGCTGAAGTCCCTTGCCACCCAACTGCAATTGATTGGTCTTGATCACTACAGTGATATCAGTGAGACCCGCTCGCGTTTGCACGACGATATTCTGTGCCGGGACAGCCTCGAGTATTTCCGCGAACTTGCTCAACATTTCAAGGAATCATCATGCAACTGACCATCGACTACCGCCAGCAACCAAACGAACGACAGGTTGGAGGCAAATTCGCCAAACAGGCTGACCTGATCGCCGCGGGCTTACCCGTACCCAGGTTCGTGTGTCTGACGCGGGATTTTTATACCGAGGTGACCCGCCCCATTCAGGGCGCGCTACGGGAGGTACTTCACGCCATCGACTTCAACCGCCACCAGAGCATTCTGCAAGGTTCGGATCAGGCGCAGGCGTTAATCAGTGGCCTGGAGCTGACCCGCGAGCAGCAAAACACCATATTAGGCAGCTTTGATGGCCTGTTCGCCATGGACACACTGGTGTCGGTGCGTGCCTCCACGGTGGGCCACAAACTGGAAGAGAGCGAAGATTCCCTGGCCAACCCCTTTGCCGGTATGAGTGAATCCTTTCTGTACGTGCGCCGCGATCAGATTCTGCAACGGGTCAAGCAGTGTTGGGCCTCCGGTTTCTCGCAGGAATCCCTGATTTACCGCCAGCAGCAGCAGATGGACCTGATGGGTTTCAGCGTTGCCGTGGGCATTCAGGCGATGGTCTTTGGCGAGCGTTCTTTTGTGCTGTTTACCGCCGACCCCAAAACCGCTGCTGCAGACAAAATCATCATTGCCGGGCATGGCATTGGTGAAGGGGTTGTGCAGGAAAAAGTGGCCGTGGACCACTATTTTATCAGTGGCAAAACTGCGGCCATCACCCACACCATTGCAGACAAGACCAGCCAACTGGTGTTCAACGAGTCCGATGGCTACGGCCTTACCGAAACGGTGGTGGCTCCAGCACTGCAAAATGCGCCCTGCCTGACGGATGCCGAAATCAGGCAGTTGGTGGAGGCCGGCAGCAAAGTGGAAGCGCTGTATGGGCTACCCCAGGATATTGAAGGCACGTTCACCGCTGATGGAACATTCTATCTGCTGCAAACCCGCCCCATTGCCCTGGACTTTGATCGCCAACTGGTGTGGAGCAACACCAATGTTACTGAGAGCTATCCCGGCATCAGCAGCACACTTACCTTCACCCACGCCAAATATTTTTACCGCATCATCTTCCGTGACCTGTACCAACGCCTGAGCGTGAGCAATGAACAGATCTGGAGTAACTACCAGCCACTGGACAATATGATTGGTTACCTCAACGGCCGTATTTATTATTGTCTGTCGCATTTTTATCTGCTTCACAAACAAAGCCCACTGTTCCCGCTGTTCGCTGCCCATTGGGAAAACATGATTGGATTGCGATCTTCCTTTCACACCCAGGAACCCCACTCCTTCAAAGCGGCTGTCAGAAAATTGCGTGGCTGGGCCCGCTTTGGCAAAGCCTTGGCCTTGACCCTGGTGGATTACCTGGGCCATGACCGCGCCATGTACCACTACCACCGCTGGTGGGAAACCACCATCGCCCCCCTGCGCGGCCAGTCCTTTCGCGGCGAAGACCCGCTGACACTGGTAAACCGCTTCTATCAGGTGTGGACCGAAGTGGGTCGCCACTGGGGTGTCACCCTGACCACTGACGCCTATCTGATCCCCTTGTACGGCTGGAGCGAAGCGCTGTTCCGGAAATGGGATTTGGAACAGGACAACCCCGGACTGCTGTCGGATTTACTGTGCGGTGATGAACAGCTGCTGAGTGTGGAAATCATTCTGTCTGCAGTTAATCTGGCGGAGCAGGTAAGGGCGGATCAAACACTTGCAGCACGTTTTGCCAAAGACGACGAACACACCTTATGGCAGGCACTGGATCATGACGAACTACCCCGCGCATTCACCCGGGCGGTGCGCACCCATCTGCACCGGTTTGGTGATCGCGGCCTGCAAGAGCTGAAGGTGGAACAGCCCAGTTTACGGGACACCCCCTGGGTGCTGATGAAAATGATCCGCCAGTACGCCGCCCAGGAGGTGACGGTGGAAAGTTACCGCCAGCATGAATTGGATGTGCGTCGTCGCGCCGATTCCACCCTGGCGAGCCTGCTGCAGGATCAACCCTGGAAATTTAAACTGCTCAGCAAAATCATCCTGCCGCGCCTGCGACGCCTGATCCGCCATCGGGAAAATTCCCGCTATTGCCGCAGCGAGTTGTTTGGCTTCAGCAAGGAGATTTTCAAAGCCCTGGCCGCTTATCTGGTGTCCCGCAATGTGTTGCGTGATACCAGCGATATCTACCATTTAACGCAAGATGAGATCTTCGGCTACATCAATGGTATGGGTGTTACCGAAAATCTGCAGGCTCTGGCGGACTTGCGCCGTGGCGAGTTCGAGCAGTTCAGCCAGAGTGAACCCGCTGAACAGATCACCACTTTGGGTGCGGTACGGGATAACGACCTGGGGCCCGGGGACATGCCGCAGCCGGGGGACAACGCACTGGTGGGATTAGGCTCCAGCGCCGGGAAAGTCAGGGGCATAGCCCGGGTGGTGCAGGATCCCAACACGGTGGATACCAGCGGCGAGGACATGATACTGATCGCACGGGAAACCGATCCCGGCTGGCTGTTCCTGATGCTGGCCTCAAAGGGCATGGTGGTGGAGAGGGGCAGCATGTTATCCCACACCGCCATTACCGGCCGCAAGTTTGGAATTCCCACCATCGTAGCCTTGCCCAATGCCACCCGCGCCATTCCCGACGGCGCCCTGATTGAGATTGATGGCTGCTCCGGTGTGGTCACCATTCTTGAGCACAGCAAAGGAGCCGCGGCATGAACGACTCAGCGGGGATTGCCCAGAGCACCCGGAGCCACGCCCATTACTGGCAACGACTGAATCAGTTTTCCCGGATCATCTATGAACCCAAACAGCATTTGTTGTTTGCAAGCCTGTGGTTTCTATCCATCCAGGGATTGTTTGTCTTACACAGTGAAACGCACACCTGGCGTTGGGGGTTGCCCACACTGATATCGGTATTCACCTTTTTCGGCGTGCTGTTTGTGCTGCGCGCCATTGATGAGGTTAAGGATCTGGCCTACGACCAACAATACAACCCGGATCGCCCCCTGGTATCCGGCGCAGTGAGCATGATGGACATTCGCTCTTACGTCATTGTAGGCACCCTGCTCATGATGGCTGTGAACTTGGTACTTGCCTGGCCACTGGCTTTGTTTGTCATGTTGAACATCGGCTATGGTTTACTGCTGATGTGGCTGGAGAAAGCGATTCCGTTGATGGATCGCAGCCTGTTCTTCAATCTGCTGCTCACCTATCCGGTCAGCATTGCGCTGAGCTTTTATACCCTGTTGCAGGTTCAGTTCACCCATCAGGTGCACTTCAGCCCCGACCTGCTGTTGATCATCGGCTGCTATATTCTGGCTTTTCTCCATTTCGAAATCATCCGTAAAAGCATGTGGCAGAACCTGACAGCAGCCGGGGAAAAACTGTACTCAGCGGAAATCGGCACCGCAGCGGCGCTTACCCTGGGCAGCCTGTGCGGGGTGCTGGCGATCGGCGGCATGTTACTGATAAACCGGCCCTGGCAACACAGCGGCGCCGCCGCCCTCACCGGCTGGCTGCCCTTGCTGGGCCTGCTGTTTGTGGCACTCAGCCTGAGGTTGTTTCTGCGCCATCGAAACAGCCGCTTTAACCCGCGCCAGTTTTCCGTGCCATTTATTGTGAGTTTTTATCTGTTTAATTTGCTGCATGCCATCGCCGGTAACCAGCACCAACTGATATCAGGCTGGTAATGCACCATGGCGGATAACCAGGGGATAAACATGACCGAGTCGATGCCACGGGTATCCTTTCCACTGCACCGGCCCCGGCTCACATTAATACTGTGCCTGCTGTTTACCGTGGCCTGTGGTGTGGGCACCAGCCGCTACCACAACACCCTGGATTTCCGCTTTTTCTTCAGCGCCGACAACCCCCAACTGGCAGCCTATGAAGACCTGCAATCCACTTACGGATCCGAAGAGTTTGTTTTCATTGCCATCGCCACCAACGATGGCAGCCATCTGTTCAGTGAACACAATCTGCAGGCGTTGGCGCAGCTGACCGCAGCCGCCTGGCAAACACCCTATTCGCTGCGGGTGGATTCCCTCACCAATTTCCCCTACACCCTCGCCAACGAGGATGATTTTCTGGTGGAGGATTTGTTCAGCAGCGACGCCAATCTCAGCCAGGCCCATCTGCAACAGCGCGAGCAATTTGCCCTGCGGGAGCCAGCCACCGTAAACGCACTGATTTCGGCACAGGGTGATGTGGCCGGCATGCGCATTCTGATCAAGCTGCCCGGTGTAGACCGCGCGCTGGAAACGCCAAAGGTGGTGTTCTTTGTGCGCGATCTGCTCGCCCGGTTCGAGCAGGACCACCCTCAGTTCAATACGTATCTGACCGGCCAGATTGTAGTGGATCAAGCTTTTCCGGAATCCACCGCAGGCGACATGGCGTTTGTGTGGCCGGCGTTCTTTGTTGTTATGCTGGTACTGCTGGGCCTGATCTTCCGCAGCGTCGCCTTTGTTGTCTTTACCGTGCTTACAGCCGTGTGCGCCATCGGCACCGGCATGGGTCTGTTGGGATGGACCGGTATGAAAATCAACGCGGCTGTCACCGTGGCCCCCATCATGATACTGACCCTGGCCATCGCGGACAGTGTCCACATTCTCACCCGCTATCGTTTGTTCCGGCAACAGGGGCAGGATAAAGTCACCGCGCTGGGCACCAGCTTGTACCAAAATCAAGTGCCCGTGTTGCTCACCTCCGTGTTCACCGCAGCCGGTTTTCTCACCTTGCATTTCAATGACTCACCTCCCTATCAGGCACTGGGCTATATCGTTTGTGCCGGAGTGATTGCAGCCTGGCTGTATGCGACGCTGCTGCTACCGGCACTGGTGATGATCGCCCCCCACCGCATTCGGCAGCAAACGCTAAAGCAGGCCGGCGCGGCGGCGGGCATGGATGCCGTGGCGGACTGGGTTATCCGGCACCCCCGCGCGCTGTTCGCCGGCGGCCTGGTTGTGGTTATCGCCGGCTTGGCCTGCCTGCCGTTAAACCGCATCAATGATGATCCCGTTAAATACTTCGGCACCCAGCAAACCATGCGCCAGCATATGGAATTCGTCAACGATCGCATCACCGGCCTGGGGGCACTGAACTTTTCCATTCCAGTGGCTGCCGGTCAGCCTGTTACCCATCCGGATTACCTGAATCTACTGGATCAATTCAGTCAGTGGCTGGCACAGCAACCCCACGTGGTGCACGTGGATTCCATGGCGGACATTATCAAACGCCTCAATCAATCATGGCACAGCGATGATGCCGATTTTTATCAGGTTCCCAACGATCCCGAGGCCATTGCCCAGCTATTGCTGCTCTACGAAATGTCACTGCCCTTCGGCGGGGATCTGAGCACCATGATCGCACCGGGCCGTCAGGCCTCCCGGGTGCGGGTTACCATGAACAACACCGCCGGTGAATATCACATAGAACTGAATCAAAAGGCGTTCAGCTGGCTGCAACAGCACGCCAAGCGGCAACCGCAGATAATATCCGCCAGCGCACCACTGATGTTTGCCCACATTGGTGAGCGCAGCATGAAGGGTATGTTGATCGGCCTGATTGGTTCGTTGTTTGTCATGGGATTGGTGCTCAGCCGTTTGTTCCGCTCCGTCAAACTGGGGCTGGTGAGCATTGCCTGTAACGTACTGCCTGTGGCGTTGGCCTTTGGTGTGTGGGGCATGCTCAATGGCAATATCGATGTGGGCCTGACGGTTACCCTGGGGATTGCTTTTGGCATCGTGGTGGATGACACCATTCATTTTCTGGGCAAGTACCGCACCGGGCGTCAGCAACTGAATATGAATAGCGAAGATGCCGTGCGTTTCGCCTTTGCCCGGGTGGGGCCCGCCATCCTCATTACTTCGCTGATTCTCATTGCCGGATTTGCCATGCTTGGCTTTTCCGCCATGAACATTACCGCCAATACATCCATTCTGACCACCCTCACCATCGGCATTGCATTGCTGGTGGATCTGCTGTTCATACCGGCGCTGCTGCTTATATTCGATCGTACTGACCACAACCACCATTCCGAGGATCCCGTTCATGGATAACGCCAACTCCGCACCCATTGTCATTGCCGGCCCCGCACTGGGTACGCTGGCATTTGAATGGCTGTACTTTCCGACTCTGGCATTGACCGCGTTGGGCACCATGTCCTGGTTCCTGCACACAGGCCAGCATGTGGAAACCGCCTCGTTCGTTATTTCCGTATCCGTATTGTTGATTACCATGCTGTTTGAACGGGTCCATCCTCTGAACCCGCAATGGAACCAGTCACGGGGTGATCTGGGTCCGGATTTCAGCTCTCTGATTCTGGTAGGGGTTTTCGTGGAAGGTGCGTTAAAAAAAGCAGGCCCACTGATTGCACTGTATGCTTTCCTGGCATTGGATCTGCCGCAGAATTACCGTTTGATTCCGGATTCCATGCCACTGTGGGCCGAAACCCTGTTGGTGCTGCTGATCATTGAATTCGCCAAGTACTGGTTCCATCGCATGGGCCACGAGAACCTGCGCTGGTGGCCATTGCATTCCGTACATCACAGCGTCAAGCGCATGCACCTGCTCAATGGTTTTCGCATTCACCCGCTCTACCATCTGTGCACCTTTGCCCTGGGTGTCGTACCCTGCTACCTGATCGGTGCCAGCCAGGAGGCATTGATTCTGAACAGCGTGTTGCTGGCCATCGGTGGCTCCATTCAACACTGCAATATCAAACTGAGGTACGGCTGGCTGAACTACGTGTTCAACACCAATGAACTGCACCGCTGGCATCATTCGAAGCGCCTTGATGAAGCCAACCACAACTACGGCGCGGTGTTAATTGTATGGGATGTGATGTTTGGCACCCACTACTACCGCCCCGATGGCAGCCCGCAAGAACTGGGCATTCATCACGAAGAACGCTATCCCATGAACAACTATTGGAAACAGCTGTTAATCCCGTTTCGTTGGAAAGCGAAGATGATGGACTAAAATCAGAGTGCTTCGCTGTACTCAACGATCTGGTCACGGCCCTGATTTTTGGCTTTGTACAAGGCATCGTCGGCTTTATTGAGTAACAACTCAATGTTGTGATCGGACTGCAGATAGGCCACCCCGATGCTGGCCGTCATGCGCAGCTCGCCCGATGGGGTATTAATCACGATCTGCCCGATGGCCTGGCGCAAGCGTTGCGCCGTCTGCAATGTGCCTTCGCGATCCTCGCTCAACACCAGCGCAAATTCTTCGCCACCCAGTCGCCCCCACACGTCACTGTCGCGCAGGTTCTGCACCACAGAATCACTGAACACCCGCAAGGCTTCATCACCAATACTGTGGCCAAAGGTATCGTTGACCGACTTGAAGTGATCAATATCAAACATCATGATGCTCAAGGGCTGGTGTTTACGCAGTGCCAGATTCATCCGTTTTCCGGCCTCGATAAAAAAGCTGCGGCGATTATAAACCCCGGTTAACGGATCGGTACGGGCTTCATGTTCGGCGGCCAGTTTGGCCTGCTCCAATTCGCGGGTACGGGCCACCACCTGCGCTTCAAGTTCAGCCTTGGACATCTCCAGCTGCTCGGTATAGCGATGTTCCGCCTGATCTTTCTGTAAACGCAAACGGCGCACCTTGATCCCCATGGCGGCCATAATACCCAGCATCTCGACAAAAGAGGCAAACGCCGGCCAGTAATAATTCATAATACTGTGTTCCACCAGCCCCAGATCACGCAACGCCTGCACCACCAATCCCACCACCAACAGGCTCCAGGCCAGGGCAAACACCGCCGCATCCGTCGAGCCCTGGCGCCAACGCACCACACCGGCAACCGACATCATGGGGTACAACAACAGGGCAACGGTAATTGACAGCACAGCGAGCGCGGTGAGATTAAACAAGGCGCAAAACAGCAGAAACACCGCATTGAGCATCATAAAAATCAGCACATAATCGATGCGCGGTGTGTATTTTTGGGTTTGCAGAAAGGCCCGGGCAAACACCGTGCCCGCCAATACCCCGAAAGCACCACTGACCGAGAGATAGTTCCAGTGAAAGCCTTCTTTGATGAAGAATTGGTGGGTATAGCCCAGAATGGTACACCAGCTGACAATCTTGGAAAGCGCGTAAACCGCATAGATCAAAAAGGTCCGATCCTGCGTCGCCAGTGCCCCCACCAGCGAGATAATCGCCATCAGGAAGATACCACCAAACAGAAACATAATGATGCCCACTTCAGTGGTATGCACCTCCCGCAGGCGATCAGGGTTCCAGATCCGCATGCTGGGAAAAACAAACCCCGCCTGGTGCGAGCTGAACTTAATCAAAAATTCCTTAACCTGCCGGGCAGGAATCGTCACCCGCACCACAAAGCGATTGTGCACCACCGGCCGTTCACTGAAGGATTCGGCCAGAGACATGCGGGCAATATTACGATAATCGTCGCTGGAATCCAGGTTGCGGGTATACGCCTCCAGGGCAATCAACTGATGGTCCACGTATTCCAGATCAAGGGTAATTGCCTCATCCGTTACGTTGCGCAGGGCAAAGTGACTCCAGAAGGCACCGGGCTTTAAACCGGTGGAACCTGCGCTCTGCAACGGCTGAAAGGCACCGCGCTCAGAAATGCTGGCGGCAGCAGCAATATCCAGATCCCCATCCACATCGTGCAGAATCTCTTGCTGCCCGGTGGTTTTGGTGCCCGTTTCCTGGCCCCCAACATCAATGACATTCACCGCCAGAGCAAACTGGGGAAATATCAAAAGCACTGCTACTATCAATTTTAGAATCATGAAAAAGCCCAAACCGGGAAACAACGCAGGCCGATCAAATAAATCGAGCCTGGATAACTATAAATCAAAAACACCATTTAGACACGGTGACATTGCGAAGCAAGTGACATAGCGGACACTATGAATCAGACTGCCAGGATAATGAAGCCATTCATTTTCGCGGTAGTGCTGTTACTGACAGCCTGCCAGAATCAGGACAATAGCGACAAGGTACAGATCCGGTTTCATGAAGTGGATTGGTATGCCCAACGGGCTGCAGCCGCCTACCAGACTGAAGCGCTCATCAGGGCCACCTTTCCCGCCACCCAACTGGTGGCCACCAGCGCGCAGGGTAAGGTGCAATATTTTATGGAGCTGGACCACCAGCACCAGCGTCAGATCATCGCAGTGCGCGGTACCGACAACCTGCGCAACATTCGCGATGACGTGGCCTATATCGAATCCCGCAATCCCAAGCTGGGCATCTTCGTACACAACGGATTCGATCGGGATACGGACCAGATTTTTCGCGATATCCAACCCAAGCTGAACAAAAAATACACAACTATCGTCACCGGTCACTCCCTGGGTGCGGCCATAGCCACCCTACTGATGATGTATCTGTACGAGGAAGGTTACCCCCTGGGACCCTCCATCAATTTTGGCCAACCCAAGGTCACCAATCATGCCGGAGCGCAAAAATACCGCCACCTGCCGTTATTGAGAGTGGCGGATGAAAATGATCTGGTGCCCCTGGTGCCCCCCACCGATCTGTTGGACTCCCTCCATGGCGCCTACGAACACCTGGGCCCGGAACTGATCTTATTGCAAGGCAAGTACTACAGCTACCAAACCCAGCACCAGGTTCGCACCGAAGGTGTGGATTCCTTCTGGGACAACCTGGGCAATGAAAGCATCACCGAGCATTTCATGACGCATTATCTGCGCAATATCAACAGCAAGCTGGAGGGGGCAACAGCGGTTCCCTATGCCCAACGTGAGCGCTACATCCCACATTGATCCCAATAAAAACCTACCCATTCACCCACGGAGTACTCTGACATTATGCACACGCTAAAACACCTCTGCCGCGGCGCACTCCATTGGTTGCTGGGGATTCTGAAAGCCCTCTGGACGCTCTGGCTGAGCCTTGGCCCACGCTGGCTCAGGGTCACTGTTGTAGTGGTGGTGGTGCTGGCCATTGGTTGGCATCAGGCCCGCCTGTTTCTAACCCCCAACCTGACCCGGGAGACGGTTTACCAGGTGCGCTACCTGAATGATGGCTGGACCCAACAACAACGCCAGAATTTTTATTACACACCACAGGGCACTGAACTGCTGGGCATTGAGTATCAGTGGTTCATCAATCTGGAACTCCCTTTATCCCACGAACGGCTGGCCACCGATGACAATATGCGGGGCTGGGGATTCATCGTCACCCCGGGACAACAGGCCGATCCCTTGAACCCGGGTAACCTGCCCGTGGGACTGGGGCGCCATGTGGACCCCGGCACCGGCAAGGAACGCCTGGATATCGGTTGCGCCACCTGCCATACCGGCGAGCTGCACTACCAGGGTACTGCCCTGCGGGTGGATGGGGGCCAGGCGGTACAAAGCCTCTCCAATGCCAAACGGGGAGAATTCATTACCACCCTGGGGGCCTCTGTGTTCGAAACCCTGCTCAATCCCGTGAAGTGGAACCGCTTTGCCACCCGTGTTGCCGGCCATGACGAGGCGCAACGGGAGCAACTGAAAACTGAGATGTGGGCCTTCGCCGACCATATGAAGCACTTCATGCAGGGCGCCGGCAATCCCAAATACTACCCGGTGGAGGAAGGCCGCGGCCGCATTGATGCTGTCGGCCGCATCGCCAATGTGGTGTTCGGTTACGACATGGATGTGCCGGCCAACTATCGCCCCGCCGACGCCCCTGCCAGCCTGCCGTTTTTGTGGGATATCTGGCGCTTTGACTGGGTGCAGTACACCGGTTTCACCAACCAGGCCATGGCCCGCAATGTGGGTGAAACCCTGGGTGTGCTGGCACCCATCAAACTGGTGGATAAACAGGGCAACCCCCTGCCCGCCAGCGAACTGGGTGAAACCGTGGTGGATGTGGATGGCCTGCATTGCGCCGAAGGTTTACTGCGCATGCTGAAACCACCCAAGTGGCCGCAGGATATTCTGGGCAACATTGACTTCGAGCGCGCCCGGGCCGGCAAGCAACTGTTTGCCGATCACTGCCAGCACTGCCATGGCCCCCATATTTCCGAGCCTTATGCCTGGCCGGTTGCAGACCAGGCCAACCCGCAGATTCCCGGCCAGATCAACAGTAACTGGCAGTGGGATATGGCCGGCGACATCAGCCAGCAGGATGGCCGGCCGGTACGCCGGGATTGGCGCAGCACTATCTGGTCCATGCCGTGGATCAGCACCCAAGAAATCGGCACCGATCCCAAACTGGCGGACAATTACATGGACAACCGCTACGACGCCAGCAAACTGGTGCCCGGCTCAAAACCGGTGAATGCCGGGGATGGCTTACAGGTGCTGTTAAACCTGCTGGTACCAAAACTCTACGCACGTTGGGATATCACCGGCGCTGAAATCGCAAACTACGACGGCCTCAACGTGCCCTTTCGCATCGCCAATCAGCGGGCCTACAAAGCCCGCCCGCTGCACGGCGTGTGGGCGACGCCACCCTTCCTCCACAACGGCTCTGTTCCCAGTATCTACCACCTGCTGTCTCCACTGCAGCAACGCCCCACAACATTCTACGTGGGTAATCGTGAATACGATCCGCAGAAGCTGGGCTACCTGACGCACAAAACAGAAGGCAGTTTTTTTCATGACACCCGCATCCAGGGCAACCGCAATCATGGGCACCTGTTTACCGACGTGGACATACCCGGCCGCATCGGCCCCCTGTTAAGTGAAATGCAACGCTATGAACTGCTGGAATACCTTAAGGTGATGGGCAATCCCGATTTTGATGAGGCACTCAATGGCGATCCGCAGAACTGGGCCCGCTACAGCGCGCCGCCGCCACACCAATGGAGCGCCACCCGATGCCGCAACAATCATCTGCGCCACGGCATAGTGGAACAGGAGCCCAAGCCATGAAAAAAACCAGGATCATAAACGCAATCAGCGCCCTGTTGCTGGGCTGCTGCGGCATCGGCCACGCCGCCCCCCCCCACTGCGCCCGCCATGGATTCACTGGGAATGGAGCTGAGCCCGGAAGAACAAACCGCCATTGCCCAGGCCATGGAATACGGCCGCCAGATTTCAACCTGGGCGGAAAAACACAACGGGCTGCCCTACCGGCGTGACGCCCACGCCAAAGCCACCGGTTGCGTGCGCGCCACCTTCTCCATCAACGGCAACATTCCCCTCCATTTTCAGCACAGCGTGTTCAGCGAACCGGGGCGGGAATACCAGGCCTGGATCCGCTTTTCCAACGGCGACATGCTGGTGCAGGCCGACAGCAAACCGGATGCCCGCGGCATGGCCATCAAAGTGATGAACGTGGATGGGGACAAGATCGCACCGGAGCTGGAGGGCGCCAAAACCCAGGATTTCATCATGACCAACACCCCGGCTTTTTTTAACCGCAATATTTTCGATTACGTAGCCGATATGAAATACCTGGCGCAACAGAAGCGCCTGGCCTGGTTTGTCAGCCTGTGGCCTCCGCGCCTGCATCCACGGCGCCTGTACATCGCGGCACAGACCGTATCCTCCAAAATCACCACCCCGTTGCAACCACAGTACTATTCCATGCTGCCCTATCAACTGGGCAATAGCGCCGTGAAATTTTCCGCGCGCCCCTGCGCCGGTATGCAGTTTCACACCCATGCCGACCCACAGGATCACGACTTCCTGACCGAGGCCATGGCCGGGCAATTGGAATCCGGTGCCGCCTGCTTCGATTTCATGCTGCAGCAACGGCTGGCGGGCCATGCCATGCCGCTGGACGACGCCACCGCCATCTGGTCGGAGGCGGAATCCCCCTTTGTTCCCGTTGCCCGCCTGCACATCCCGCCACAAAGTTTCAGTGGCGAACAGCAACAAAGCTTTTGCGAAAACCTGTCCATGAACCCGTGGCACGGTGTGGGCGACTGGCGCCCCCTGGGCAGCCTCAGCAAAGCCCGGCGCCTGGTTTATCATGCCGTATCCCGGTTTCGCCATAAGCAAAACGACGCCCCCCATTTTGAGCCGGAGGGCTGGTGCCTGACGCCGGAACAGACCTGTGACCTGTCTGCCGTGTTGCACCCCAGCCCGGCACCGGCCCCTGCCAAGCGTTGCTTTGATTCCCTGTACACACCCCTTGGGAGTGCCGGCGCCCCGCCATCCTGCAATTAATCCTGCCCCTGCGGATCTGCGCCTGTTTTCCACTTGGCGCAGCTATTGCACAGCCAAAGTTGAGCCATCACACCTTACGGCCTGTTCGCTACAGGCCGTATCTCATTTAACTTTGCTTGTTAGGGGACTCACAATGAGTGGAAACCAAGCCCGTCTTACCGCCATTGCCGGCATCACCACCCGACCACCAGTGGACGTCGACATGCCACTGCCGTTGAAAAAAATCTGGGCCGACGACGTGTTCAATCTGGCCACCATGGAGGAGTGCCTGTCGAAAAGCGCCTTCAAGGCCATGAAGAAAACCGTACAAACCGGTGCCCCGCTGGATCCGGGTACGGCCGATGTGGTGGCCGCCGCCATGAAGGACTGGGCCATCGCCAAAGGCGTGAAATTCTTCTCTCATATTTTCTACCCCATGACCAATGTCACGGCGGAGAAACACGATGGTTTCATCGTCACCAATGCCGATGGCGCCGCCATTACAGAATTCACCGGCAGCCTGCTGATCAAGGGCGAACCCGACGGTTCGTCGTTCCCCAACGGCAGCCTGCGCATGACCAACGCCGCCCGTGGCTACACCGCCTGGGACCCCACCAGCCCCGCCTACGTCATGCATACGGATAACGGCGCTACGTTAATGATTCCCAGCGTATTTTTATCCTGGACCGGGGAAGCCCTAGACAAAAAGATCCCGCTGATGCGCTCCAATGCCGCCATGAACAAGGCGGCCCAGAAAGTGCTGTCACTGATGGGCGAAACCGACATCGCCACCGTGAACTCAAGCTGCGGCGCCGAACAGGAATACTTCCTGATTGACGCCGGCCTGGCCGCTGCCCGCCCCGATTTGATGCTGGCCGGACGCTCCCTGTTCGGCGCCGCCCCCGCCAAAGGCCAACAGTTTGATGACCACTACTTTGCCGCCATCCCGGAACGGGTGCAGGTGTTTATGCAAGCCCTGGAAGACAAGCTCTACCGCCTGGGCATTCCCGCCAAAACCCATCACAACGAGGTGGCACCGGGGCAGTTTGAGATCGCCCCCTACTTTGAAAGCGCCAACGTGGCCTCGGATCACCAGCAGATGTTGATGACCCTGCTGAAAATCACCGCCAAACAGCACGGCTTTGTCTGCCTGCTGCATGAAAAACCTTTCGCCGGGGTCAACGGCTCCGGTAAGCACGTGAACTGGTCGGTGGGTAACGCCACCCAGGGCAACCTGCTGGACCCGGGCAAGACCCCCAACGACAATCTGAACTTTCTGCTGTTTTGTGGTGCAGTAATCCGTGGCGTGCATCTCTACGGGCCATTGCTGCGGGCCGTCATCGCCTCGGCCTCCAACGATCACCGCCTGGGAGCCAACGAGGCCCCACCGGCCATTCTGTCGGTCTACCTGGGGGACCAGCTGGAAAAACTCTTTATGGACATTAAAGAGGGCAACATCGGCGAGTTGCTCAGTGGCGGCATGATGGACATCGGCCTGGCCGAGATACTGAAGTTCGAACGCGATCCCGGCGACCGCAACCGCACCTCTCCCTTTGCTTTCACCGGTAACCGCTTTGAGTTCCGCGCCGTGGGCTCATCCGCCTCGGTTTCAGGCCCGTTGGTGGCCATGAACACCATGCTGGCGGATTCCCTGGATTGGATTGCCGACAAACTGGCACCGGCTCTGCAAAGCAGCGCCACCCCAACCGAGGCCGTATTCAGCGTACTGCAGGATCTGATGATCGAACACGGCAACGTGGTATTCGGTGGTGACGGCTATTCCAGTGAATGGCACCGCGCTGCGGTGGAAGAACGCGGCCTGAAGAACATTCCCACCACCGCCGATGCCCTGCCGGTATTGTTGAGCGAAGACATTCAAGGCTTGTTTGAACGCACCGGAGTGCTCTCCCCCAAGGAGGTCACCAGCCGCTACGAAGTCTACGCCGAGCAATACATTCTCTCCATCGAAGTGGAAGCCAAACTGGTGGTGGATATGGCCACCACCATGATCTACCCCGCAGCGGTGAATTATCTGTCCACACTCACAGAAACCCTAAGCGCCGCCAAAGCGTTGTCCATCACCCTGGACAGCGGCGTGGCCACCCGCATCGCCACCACCGCCAACGCCATGATGGCCGAAGTGGACAAACTGTCGGCGGCCCTGGAGGCCCACGACTTCGCATCCACCGAAGATCACATGAAGTATTGCGCCGACACACTCTGCGGCCTGATGCTGGCGGTGCGCGAACAAGCGGATCTGCTGGAGACCCTGGTGGATGACCAACTGTGGCCACTGCCGAAGTATTATGAGATGTTGTTTATGCGGTAATGATTTAAGTAGTGTAAGCATCGTTGATTGGGAAAGGCTTCACACATTGAGGCCTTGTCCAATCAACTCACTCTCATCACAATCTACCTCGTAATAACCCGAAAGTTTCGAAATCCCCAACAGCGCACTCCCAAATCATCCAAGGCACAAGAGTAGGTCAGGGCAGCTTCCACATCTCTTGGGTTCACCAGTTGACCATGGGGCACAACGCTCTGACCATAATCGTAATTAGGATTCGAGCCGCCATCACCAGCCCCCCAGCACAGCACTCCTTCATCGGCAAGGGCGCAACTGTGTTCCCATCCCGCAGTAATATCGGTGGGGTTATTCATGTCGGGCACATCCAGCTTGCCATAACGGTTATACCCCCAACAATGTACACCGTCATCATCGATGGCACAGCTATGATCAACACCAGCAGCAACGGCCACAGGATGGGTCAACGGATAGGAGTTTATATCACCCCAGCATACGGCTTCGGTGGGCTGCAAAGCGCAACTAATATCGCGCCCCAAACCTAACACCTGCACTGGCCCCAAACTGGCCGGTACCTGGGTAGCACCAGAAAAGTCATCACCCCAGCAATCAACACCGCCGCTATTGCTGATCGCGCAACTATGGTTATAACCGGCTTCAACATTGACGGCGGTGTTAACTATTGCATCGGGCACCAGGCTCTGGTGGTGATTATTATCGCCGTAGCAGGCCAGGCCGTTATCATCTATGTAGCAACCATGTCGATTTCCAACGGCTACATCCGTTGCATTGGATAAACTATCAGGATCGGTAGGAAAGCTACTCCAACAATGCACACCATCGTCACCCCGAATGCAGATCTGTTGTTCAGCAGCCGATATCTGAAGGGGACGCGCCAAGCTGCGGGGGGCTTCACTTAATCCGTATTGATTGTTACCCCAACAAACCAATTTATCGGCTGACAGGGCGCAGACATTTCTATTGCCCGCAGCTATTACCGTAATCTCATGTATGCCCTCGGGTATATCCAGCGCTCCCGATTGATTGCTGCCCCAACATTGCATCTGATCATTGACCACCACACAGGAATGGGTTCCACCAACGGCAAACAAATCGATAGCACCTTCAATTTCCGGAATATCAAGTTGCCCCCACGCCCCCTCTCCCCAGCAATAGATCTGATTATCTTGAAGTGCACAGGTATGCGCATTGCCAAGGCCAATTGCCGATGGATGGGTAACCGATGCCGGAACGATGCTTTGGCCGGCTTGAGGATACCCTCCCTCATCTGTTTTTCCAGCACCCCAGCAATGCACACCAGAATCCGCAATGACACAGGTATGATGGGCACCGGCAACTATTTGGTGGGGGTTTACGATGTCTTCGGGAATGTCCAACTGACCAAATTCGTTATACCCCCAACAAGAGACCTGCCCATTCTCAATAACGCAGGAATGATTCCAACCCAATGCAACGCCACTTGGATTGTGAACATGGTCAGGCACAATCGATTGTCCATACTCATACAAGCCCGTAGTACCCTGCTCACCGGCTCCCCAACAACGCAGGCCGTCTGGCGTGGTAACACAAGTGTGCCGCGCCCCGGTGTGCAAGGATTGAATTTTATCGATACCCTGCGGAATCTCCAATTGCCCATAGTTATTCTGGCCCCAACACTCCAAACCATGATCCAAGCGGGAACATGCGTGGTCGTTACCAACGTCAAATACTGCATTCGTTGCATCCACCGGCCGAAAGAACGCACTAACCTGTTTGTTACCCGAAAAGTGGGTGACTTTAACTAAGCAAGTTTCCGTACCTGTACAAGCTCCCTGCCAACCGGCGAATTCAAACCCTTCCTCGGGGATAGCAATCAACTCCTCAACAAACGGGGGCACATTGTTTTCTATGGCAGATGAATTCACGATACAGACCTCACCGCAATCAATGTGCCCACTGGCAGACGTAACCACGCCGCCGCCTTCGTTGACAACGGTAAGCTTACAGGCAGAAATCAACAGAGCAACGAGTACTATTGAAAATAACTTTGTAATAGGCATGATTGGCGTCCGCTTCCGATTGGGTAGATAATCCGAATCCACATTAGAAAGCGATCCGCAGAACCACAGCAACGAATTAAGACCTGTGCGGCCTGGAAGCAGGCATTTTTTGCCTGTTTATGTTGGAAACATGTCCCCCGTTCGCAGCCCCTTATACGTGCATTAATCAGGCACTTTAGAACCGAGATGACATATCGATTTTTAACCAAATGCTTGTTAGCATGAACTTTACCGCACTGAAATCGACACCTAAGGGTGGGAGGTTACAATGGAACACAAAGTTGATATCCAAATGGTATTAAGTGCGTTCCAGAAAATTCGGGATAACGGGCAGCAAACAGAGGAAGGCTTCGAGCTGCAAGGCGTTGAGGCGATTTCTTCCATGGATGGTTACAGCATCGTCATGAAAGACGGCCATGCCACGTTGTATCTCAACTTCCACAATACCTTTCAATTTGATTCAGATACCCAGGATCATGCCGAGGCCCTTCTACATCAGATCGAAGAAATTGACCGCAACTTTTAGGTAACGAAGTTGCAGTTCTTGTCAGGGAATAGATACGTCACATGGTGAGCATGCTTCCTGAAAACCTGTTTGAGACCCTCGCTGTGTTCCTGACTTGTGCCGGAATCATTGGCTTCAGCGGCACCCGACTCGCAGCAGTAGCCGATCAACTGGCGGATCGTGCCGGATTGGGTGAGGCCTTGATGGGCGGTGTATTACTGGGGGCGGTCACGTCTATTTCCGGCAGCGTGCTATCGGTCAGTGCAGCGTGGAACGGCGCACCGGATCTGGCATTAAGTAATGCGTTTGGTGGCATGGCGGCGCAAATGGCGTTTCTGGCCGTTGCCGACATGGTATTGAGAAAAGTTAACCTGGAACACGCCGCAGCATCACTGGAAAATATTCTGCAATGCGCACTGCTGGTGCTGGTTTTATCCATCGTAATGATGGCATCCTATTCCCCGGACTGGACCTTCTGGGGCGTTCATCCCGGCACCCCCATAGTGATCGGAGTGTACCTGTATGGCGTGCACCTTATTAACCGCTTCAAAGGGCGCCCCATGTGGCGTCCGGTTAGAACCTCGGACACAGTAACCGATGAGCCTGAAGAGGGTTCCGGCCGCCTCAACTTGTCGCACTTATGGGCACGCTTTGCCTTCCACGCGCTACTGTTGGGTTTATCCGGCTGGGTGCTGGAGGGCACTGCCTCACGTTTGATTGAAATCACCGCCATGGAAGCTGTGGTAGTGGGAGCACTGATGACGTCTGTGGCAACGTCACTTCCCGAACTGGTAACGTCGATAGCGGCGGTGCGCAGAGGGGCATTGACGCTGGCAGTGAGCGGCATCATCGGCGGTAACGCCTACGATGCGCTGTTTGCGGCGTTCTCGGATATCGCTTACCGTGAGGGCTCCATTTATCATAAACTGGATGACCGGCTCTCTTTCTGGATTACCGTAAACCTGGCAATGGGCGGACTGCTGGCCATGGGCTTGCTCGCCCGGGAACGGCAGGGCGTGGCCAATATCGGTTTTGAAAGCGTGGGAATCTTGGTTTTATATGGGCTTGGCGTGTTGATTTTGTTTGTTTAAATATACCTGATTTTCTGACGCTATAAAGAGTCTATCTGGAATAGCAATATTGTTGATGGAGATATAGACGTTACTAAATCATACGTCAGCAACGTCCGTATCCCCATTTGATAAAAGCAGTACTTCCCCTCCAGCTTCTATATATCTATATTGCACGCAACAATTATATGTCCATCGTAATCTATAACCGGCCCCATCCTGCTCACCTCATACCCCATGATTCTCACCAATCTTTCAATACCAATAGGGGATACTGTAACCAACTGTTTCACTCCATTCTGCTTTGCACAACGCAGGCACTCATCAAGCAGGTCACGAGTTACCTTGCTGTACGCACGTGGGTTCATATTGGATTGGTAAGCATTGACATCGATAGTTGTGAATCTGGAAAGCTCCCAAATTCTTGGGCTTGCAGGCGGATCGGTTTCGCTCAACAGTTCGGGAAATACATCTGACAAAAGATAGGGCTGAGTTGTTGGTAATAACCTCGCGCATCCAACAATGTTACCACCATCATCCCTGCTGATTATGTAATGTGCAGCTGAGCTGTCAAACTGATCTACCTCAATTCCCTGAGGTGTATCCAAATCCCAACCAAGAATATCCACAAATACTTTATATCGATAACTAAATAATTCGGATTTTGCTAAACTGGACATACTTTCATAAGAATAAGTCTCAAATAACATAATACACTCCTTCGAACAGACAGAGCGCATTAAGCAATAACGTGTTTAAGAAAAGTACTGTCGAATGTCTCAGTTGTTAGTTGAAAGCGTCTTTGATAGTCGACAGAACTCTGGGCCTCCAATCAAGGCCATCAACGAACGCTTTGAGCACCTCAAATTCTTCACCCTGAAATCTGTCTGCCCCTGCAATCAAAACGTTAGAAAATGGAAATCCATATATCTCAACACGCTTATCTCGCGAATCCGGCTGGTACACCCAGTCCCAGCCAACTGATATAACCGCATAGTCACTTCTACCCCATTCCGAGAAGCCATAGATGCAACCGGAATCGGACAGGTTTACATACTCCGAAGGGTCGTTGTAAACTCCGGTATACATATGCCTTAATTGAATCTGAAAAAGTGTGTCTTTATCCATTTGGATCCGACAATCAAAACTTGTCAGGTCATCACTTGGGGGGCTGTTATTACTATTAATCAAAACAATTCCACTAAATTATTATTAACTTGTTTCTACTCATTGTAATGAATATCTGGTCATATTCTAGGTGTAGGAAACTACAGGATGACAAGTTCGCTGGATGAGCTATCTCAGGGATAGATGCAATTGTGGTCACAGACATAATACAGAACATTCTATGCGCATCATCGGTAGATGATTTAATGGTATCCTTGTTGGAGACAAGGGATATATTCGAGTTCGAATTTGTGGCATTTGGAACTCGAGTTCACTTACCTGTGACGTCTCCCAAACTCGACATTATCAGTAACTATCCTCCAGAATGGCAACTCTGTTATCAACAAAATCGCTATGATGCAGTTGACCCTATAGTGTCTTCTGCCTTGTCATCCTCAACGCCTATAATTTGGTCTAGTGACCTCTATCCAACTAAGGGTAGCTTTTGGGAAGAAGCTCAATCCCATGGAGTATCATATGGTTGCTCACAGTCTATTGATAGCGGAGGGGCATCTGGCATCTTATCTTTTTCTCGATCCAGTGAACCAATTTCGTATAGTGAGATGCTTACAATACAATCACATCTGGTTGCTATAACCCATTATGCACATACAAAGTTCTGCCAATTCGTAGCACCATCTCGATTTCCAGAAATGTTTGCACGATTAACAACTCGAGAAAAAGATGTTCTAAGATGGTGCGCAGACGGTAAAACCTCACATGAAATTTCTATAATCCTCCGAATCTCAGAACGCACGGTTAACTTTCACCTAAACAATATTTTTGAAAAGCTTAATGTTACGAATAAGACCGCCGCATGCGTTAAAGCGGTTAACTATCGCCTGATTTAAACTAATCATTCCAATCAGGCGCAGATTCAAAATCAGATTTCAAGCGTTCTTTATCTTCAAGCTCAAGCCAGGAGCCATCAATACCATTCAAAATTAATTGTTGAATTTCCTGTGTATTGAAATTATGAAATTCTGCAAGAGTCCGAAACTCTTCTGCAAGCGTGTTATTAAACATAAAGGGATCATCAGTATTGACCGTAACAAACAGATCGTAGTCAAAAAATCTCCTGATGGGATGAAGTCTAAGATCCGAGACCACATTGGTTCTCAAATTAGAAAGAGGACACATCTCAAGCACGATGTTGTTTTTCCAAAGAAAATCGATCAATTCTAAATCATGAATTGCCTGGGTACCATGACCGATACGCTTTACGCCCAAATCATTGAGTGCACTCCAGATACTACTCGGACCAGCAGCTTCCCCTGCATGAGCAGTAGTGTTAAACCCCCACTCTCGAGCTTGCATGAACAAGCTACTGAATAAGGCCGGGGGGAAGCTCTGTTCGGAGCCACCAAGACCAATGCCGACCAAACCCAGCTCTTTGAGATCACGCGCCTGATTCAAAGTATCAACACTTTCCTCGGGATCAATATCTCGGCAGATATCCAGAATCAACGCCACCTTAACACCAGGTACCTGGTCCAATCCTTTTCGTAAAGCTTCTGTTATTCTAGATTCGTTTAACCTCTTAGGGTATCGGGCAATCGAATGCCCTTTGATAGCATGCTCTCCGGGGACATAGTGAACCTCGGCGTAACGAATATTTTGCTCTTCCAAAGAACGAGCAAAAGCCTCTGCTATAAAGGTGAAATCTTCATACTCCCTTAAAAACTGACTCTTCCATAACCAAGTGTCAATAAAGTGCGGAAAATCTCGAAATACAAATTTGTCCTTTAGATCATCCAAAGTCGAAACATCAGGATGGCCACCGTACTTCTGCACCAAAGCCCAAAGGGCATCGTATGGTATAGCCCCCTCCAGATGTAGATGCAGCTCTACTTTAGGAACCCTATCGAACCAGTCCATTAATCCAACTCCTCTATACCGATGCTTATGATGGCGCTATTAATCAAGAAATATTTCTAACGATTCACCGTATCCAATTCCTCCACTGGATTGACGGCTGATCAACTCGTAGCAAGCTGCAAAAATTCGGTGTGTCAACTGATCTTCCCGCCAAGCACTCAAGATTTGCGTTAATCTGCAGTCCATCTGTCTATGCCCGCCAGTAAGAAAAAGTCGTAGTAGATCCTCTGTGCTTGACCCTTTAATATAGAGATCATCATCAAAAACCAATTCCGAAACCGATTCCCCTATTGCCGGATGGCAGCGATGAGTCAAAGCGAAGGATTTCTTATCATTATTATCGTGATTTCTTATAAGTATAAAATTCTGCATTGCCCCCTGATGGACATCAAGTAAGACTTGCTTCATCTTACCACCGTCTTTATGGTTACCAGGTTCCATAACGTTGCTATCTAAGCCTAACGTTCGAGAACTAAACGACATGTGATTTGAATGATAAGCAATATTTCCTATGAGATTATGATTGCTGTCACACAAGGCAATACTAATCGAAAAATCAAGCTCTGCCGACAGCACATTTTCAGGAAGAAAACAACATGAGTCATCCTTACAGCCGAGAACACTACCTAAACTAGAGTATCCAGCACTCGAAACATAGTCTCGAATACGCATAACATATGGAACACTGATGCGCAGCGAAGAAATGTCAGCCCGGGCTGACAGAACAAACCAGGCGATCAAGTCAATATAGTGGTAAGAGGAATGGGCTAACGAACCGATTCCATCCAAATAACCATGTGCACCTTCATTCAAAAACTCAGTATGAAAACGATGCAATCCGTTATTCACGGTGAGGTTAACATGCGTGATCCCCTGCCCCGTCCGTTCATATACATTTTGTAGATTAGTTGAAACGTAGCAGAATGGTCGAAGCCGACGATTTTTTAGAGGGATATGAAAAAGATAGGATGGATTATTTTTCTTCGCACCGTCAACCAGCCTATTTAGCTCATCGAAGCTCCTGGCTAATGTTAACGCAGATTCCTGATTGCTACCTGGACAATTGGTTAACAACGGAGGTTTTTCACATACGGTGTTGATTCCCTTTTTGATCGCCCAGGTCGAATAGAAAAAATGCCAATTTGGATCGCAACTAATAATCACCAGACCAAAGTTATATTTAGCATGTAGTTCATCTAGCGACATTATCGTCGTCGAAGGCTTATCACGATCAAACCTCAACCATTCAGGCCTATCCTCAGAGAGGAAACACCGCAAATTATCTCGACCGACTGCATAGAGTGTGGGATCTTCAGCTTCAGGATTTACAATATCGCAAATTACGGAAATCTTAAATTCGACACTGTCAGCGCGCAAACGATAGAGTGCCGAGTAATAATGTTTTTCTGCCCAGTTACCAGAACCGCCAACAAATAGGATCGATATCATATACAAGCTTTTTTAGTCGTTAATCTTCGCATTAAATATTTATTAGGCTATGCTTCAACGCCCTGAAGAAACCGGTCAAAGAACTGATTGAGACTCAATATTTGAAAATGAGTGGCGCCAGACAGGCTTATAGAACTTCTGTCAACATACCCCCATTCAGCCAGAAAGCACTCAACATTATCATTTCTAATAGAACCCAGATTCTGAATGCTATCATCAATAAAATAGCCTTTATCCTTACCACTAACCTTAAGTATTTCATTGATAATCGTATTCTTGGATTTCCCAACCCGTTTACCTTTTATACGGGACTGACACAATCTAATATCGTTGTATGTCAAAATCCTTACTACCGAAGACTCATCTTTGGTTGTAACTATGTAAAAATCCCAATGCTCAATTAAAGCAGGCAAATGATATTTCATTCCCTGATATAGCTTGTTAGCACTTAACCACGCACTTGTTTCGTTAAGCTTTTTATAATCACGAATACGATAAAATTCTTTAGATATTCGGTCATGATCAGATTTCATGCTTTTTTTCAATGCATCAAATTCAAATTGGTTTGAAATCTGATAACCATTTTCAATTGCATATGGAATATAATAGAACTCTTCACCACTTAATACGAACGGTCTGATTTCAGCACCCTTGCGAACAACATCTTCATCAATCTTTGATCGGCGAGATCCAGCATTCAAATTGAAGTAAACTTCATATGCGGACTCAAGACATTCCAGGAAGCTGTCACAAATAACGCCATCGAAATCCATAAAGAGCACATCTTTTCGAACATTATTTCCCATGATTTAATCTTCCGTAAAATGTATTCATCGACGCGGGGCAGACCAGCCTCAAACAGATAGCTCATCGCACAATACTAGCAACTGCTCAATACACTCATCTTCACCGAACCTATCTGTGCGCAAAACAGGCACATCAAATTCCTCAGCAAGGGATTGATACAGAGACAGATACTTAACATGATAATCACGAGGAAATAGCTCCTCAGATGTTCTACTCGACAGCCTCTTTTCTATACTTTCATAGTCTGCATGACAGAGTATGGTGCGAGGTCTGAATAACCATTCAGATTGGTTAGAATCAGGTAGAAGCGACAGCACGGTCAGGTAACTTCTATCCATTACCACCCTACTGTTCCGCACAGTAGAAAACGCGTTACAAATCAACTTTTCTGCAAGTTTTTGAGCGAACTCATTCTCTCCACTCTCAGCCGAGAGAAGCATTAACTCCCCAGCATTGCCAGTGAATGGTTTAACATATTCGGCAGATAGTACTGCGGCCAGCCTGTTAGAAAGTGTCGTTTTTCCAGTTCCATCATGCCCATCTAACGCTATGACCGAGTAATTATCTAAGATATCTGATACGTCCATTTCAACTATTCACTATTAAGTAGTATTGATTGTTTTTGGAATCTTTCGTTATAAACAAATGGCTTATCGGAGAAGAGTTGAATATATGCGAACCCCTCTTGCTGAAGAATAATCATGCCCACCGGAGCCGATACATACGCAGACATGAAGTCACAGCTCGAACTCGTCAAGTCTTTAAATGCCGATATATTGGATATAAATAAATCGCAACCCAGAGTGTCCGGTGGCGTATAACTCAACCCAACTTCAGTAACCTCACAAACTGATTCTATATAATCAGGATCACTGAACTTTGAAAACACTGTATCTATGAGTCTGGCAAGCTCGGGTATATTCCCCCGATCGACATAATACCGAGGCACCGTTATGGGAACCTCAATAAAAGCGTTTCCTACATAGTTATCATCCAGTCCGGGCAAACGCGACCTGGCATTTATGGCAGATTTTACCTGCAAATCTTTTGTGTTGTGAAAGCCAAACCGGTCAGCAAATTCAACCAGCATCGTTGCCATTGCTATACTATTAGATGGATACTTAAGACAGGATGAAAAGCCGTATTCATCAACCCTTGGCAAATCACTAAACCTATGGACTTCTACATAACGAGGGTAATACAAGCCAGACACCCTGGTTTCATTTGAAAGCTCCACCAAATCACACTCATCTAAAGTCAGTGAAACAGATGATCTCACCAACGCGTCTATAGATGCTCTAGCGACGTATGATTCCATCACCCAATAAGATCTCTGTAGGGAAGGCAGCATAAACTTTTCAAGACCGACCAATCGGTAAAGAGCACCAAGAAATAAATTGGCGCTACCACCATCGGAGACCAAGTGTGACATGCTGATTCCCAACGCTATACCGCTGTCCGTTGGTGTCAGCGTCAACGTTACTAAACTTTCTCCAGGCAGGCTTTTCACGGGCACAAAGAAATTCTTGCTTACCTCATAATCAGCAAGCTCATTGGGATTAATGCTACGCTCGGGCATAACATTTATGATTTCTTCAGTAGTGCAGCGTACCAAGTTAACATGACGATGATCGTCTACCACCAATTTTGATCTGAACAACTCAAAGCACGGCATTAACTCTTGTATGGCACACGTCAAATGCGTTAGCGCCATACATATTTTTGCTGGATTTCCTGACCCCATACCTTCAACAATGGAATGCGTTAACAGCCGACCATTTGAAGATGAAATATTCTCCTTGTATTTTGAAACCAAGTGATTCAATGGGAAATGTACGACCAAATCATTAGATCTTGAAGCAATGAACTTCTTCTCGAATTCAAAAACAGGAACACTAAGTACAGGGAACAAAACCGTCGAAATAATCTCAGATATCGTACAGAAGAAAGCCTCTGTATCCGACGCCATAGATGCAGATAGCTCACTGCTGATTATATAACTTGATAGTTCGATTCCTTTGTGTGGAACCAGGCGACCCGACAGGAAAAGCGCAGGTTCCCCATTTTCAGTTAAAGCGTACTTTAATATTCGCAAATCACCATCATCTATACATTTCAACAATATCCATGTAAGCGCCACCTCAATTACAAGATAGTCCATCTTCTCCATAGAATTACGATCAGCACACACAGGAGAAAACGACAGAATAAGCCGGCACTCCCCTTCTACCAGCATGAATGCGAATACTGAATTGCTATGGTGCTGAATATATATGTCATTATCTCTGGCGTTAGCCTTCCAGGATTCAATAGCGGTTGATACATCTACAACCGAGTGCTCGAACAAAATATCAATGCAACTAGTAACACTCATTGATGGAGAATCTGGACGATAGAACTCTATTACCGGTTCGCAATCAATATTGATCAGATAACCATGGCCCCTAAACATCCTGCCAACCTGCTGGCAGAACATCCTATCATCAGATAAGACACGTACAGACATTACTGGATCGGGTACTACTGCCTTTTGAAACAGGAATCGATTATCCGATTTCAATCTAAACTGCGAGCGCACAATCACTGCATCCATGCTCACCGCTCAGAAATATCATAATGTTTGCTTGCACATCGGACACTAATTTCGCGTAGCGTTTCAATATTATTTCTTCATCTACTCCATGCCTCCACAGATCTTTATCATAACATTCTTGACTTCCACTAGAATTCAACCGCCTGATCCTCAAACAATCAAAAGAAAGCTCACCATAAAGTGATTTACCATCATCAGTAATATTAATGCATCCATCCCACAGTTCATAACCAGACTGCAGAAGCAAACTCTTCACATGATAAACTGAGTACTGTGCCAGCTGTTTCGCCTCTCCCACATCAATGAAGCAATTAGCCAGATCATCTGGAAGCACCTCATCATGTAGAAAATGATTCATATCTAAAACCCTATAGATATCCGGGCCGAGCTCTTCTTTGTGGCGCAATATTGCAGCTTTATACTCTGGCTCCTTATCTTGATTAATCTTCGCATAGTACTCAGACTCTCGCTTCTCGATGGTCACAACATCGCCGAGAATTTCGGAGAGTTTAATAACAGAGTTTTGCGGTATCTTGAAAGCCACGCTGGCAGGATTTCGCCAATCAAATCTGATTATGGGCGAGTTGGGATAGGGTTCCTCGACTTCAATAGTACTCCCATCTCTACACACAGATTTGTCTATCCCGTGATACCTCCAGACTGGAGTTCCCGAATGGTAGAATTTAAATATAACTTCAATAAGTTGGGGTGAGCAGACTGTTTTGAACACAAGGTAGTCATCAATTCGAGTAACGAACAGATTATCAATTCCTTTAACGTCCAGATAACTGAAAAGCTCAGTAGTCATATCCATTCTAAGCGACTCTGTTCCCGCAATCATGCCGAAACGCGAGTGCGTGTGAGATGAAAGAGAAGGTATATATTTTATTGCTACATATTGGTCGTTTACCATGCGGACTTCTTTACTTTGACCTCTTGCAAGCAAAGGTAGTGACTGGAAACTGAAAGGGGCGCTGATCCTGCTCCATATAGTTTTATGGAAACTACAAAAATTTTCCATACCATCTATTGCTATCGCCTCAGCACTACTATTATCAGGTAAAATGTGGGAAACGTCTGAGTTATGGAATCCGATTGAGGTTAGGAATGTTGCTATTTTACAATTAATAGTATTCATATTGTCGCTTCCAGCAAAGTTCTTATCATCTTATATTTAGTTAGATAACTGCCTTTATCTTTGTGATTGATCGTTCGCGTTAGTTGAGCATCGTTTCCCACATATTCAATATTACCAAGGTTATCTGGGCTAACTTCGACACACAGATAGCGTCCACACGACGTCAAGTAGAAACACGCATCAATCAGATCCAAATCACACACAGAGAACCGATCGCAAAGCAATCGGAACGCTCTATATACTGTTTTCGATGCTTCATCCGTATCAATAAAATAGTCTGCCAAAGGATTAGGCAAGATTCTGTCACCTGAAACAGAACGCCAATCAAAACGAATAAATGGCCTATGATTAGTGTTCGCTTTTAAGTAGCCGCCAAACCGGGTTTGAACATCACCAAGCCCGACATACTGGTGTTTAGTGGATCCAATAATTCTAGTTTTCACAATGACTTCTATGTTTTCTGAGACAGGAAGATTTCTATGAGCCACGCAGCGATCGTAAAACGCTATAGCTGATCCGGGAACGCCATTTTTTGTCAGATAGTCATTGAGTATTTTGTAGATTCGCACTCTCTCTATGGAAGTTCCATTAACGACAATAAAACCGTCCTTGTTACTATGAACCTGGTCTTTAAATTCGGTCAGTAGAACTTCATCGTTCAGCTTGTATACACGCCGACTTGATCCCTCTCTCAGCAACTTTAATTTCGAACGATGTCGACTGCTATCGATCAATTTCTCCATGTCTTCATCGTTAATTTCAGCGTCGAAACACAATTCATTCGCGATCATAACACTTCCATATGCGCAGTTATTTTACTCGTACCCGAATTACATCATTCTCTAGCTAGTTGTTCTAAACCTTAATGTTCTATTTATCGACAATAAAAAACCGATAATCTTTATAAAGACTGCAATCACCGAAATCTGAATAAGGAAATAGCTAAACGAGACAGATACACTTTCATTCATTCTGGTTGACATAAAGCTGCCGAACGCAGCAGATAATGCGATCATTGTGGAGAATATCGCCATTCTTGCACCCATTGGTTCTTTACAACTTTCAATGCCCTGTTTCTGTAAAGTTGAATATGACAAACCATTGCCAACAGAGAATATGAACATACAAGCAGTAAGCAAAGCCAGATTGAACGTTAAGTAGGTATTGAAAATCACCAAAGCTATGCTTGCAATCAGACAAACGATTAACCCGATGATACTTATGATTTGAGTGGAGTGTTTAACGATAAGTTTTTCTATAAGGATACTACCCACAACAAACCCAACGAACACACCCAGCATAACCATACCTATAGTTAGTGGGCCACCGTTGAATTCCTGGGCAATAATAAAGGGACAGGCCGCTAACCATGCCAGCGTACCCGAGAAAACAAATGAAAGGCTTATAATATTATTCTGAAATGTCTTATTAGTTAGGATGTTCCAATAATCTACAAGAACTAGGTGGACCGACACAGTTCTGCGCTTCTCCTTAGGATTGCTCTCAGGGAAGTATACAACTATAGCAACCAGAGCCAACGCACTTGCTAATGCAAGCACAGAAAAAAGCCCCTGCCAGGGAAGTATAAGCAACAGACCCGCACCAACAAGTGGACCGAATGCCGGGGCAATCACAGTAAAACTGCTCATCCAGGAAATGACTCGGACAGCATCATCCTCGCTCATCAGCTCGTGCACGGTTGCCCAACCAGCCACTGCAATTGAGGCCACGGCCGTACCTTGAAAGAATCTACTCAATGCCAAATTAGTTAGTGTGCCTGAAAGACTACACATCACCGAACTTAGCATAAAGATAATTGCACTCAATATGAGAACGGTTTTTCTTCCAAAGTAATCTGAAATAAATCCAACAACCAGGTTTAGCGACGCAGCCCCCAAAAACCATGCTGTTAAAGTGATCTGAACACTACTGATAGATACAGAGAACTCAGCACTTATTTGAGGAAGAGCAGGAAAGTACATGTCGTTAGACAAGTATACTATTACCTCAAATATTACGAGAACAATCGGGTATAGTGCGATGGATCTACTTTTCTCAACATTCATAATCAGACCGGTCCATATGGACAAGGTTGGGGTTAGTACCATGCAGGAGCTCTATCGAGTACAGATCACTCCAGATAACGCACATTGGGCCTATTTCTGGTCCAGTCTCCAGGTTTCGCTTGTTTAAGAACATCACCTAACCGATGCACCTCATCCAAGTCGTTGTATAGTCCGAAAGACGCTCGGACAGTACCAAGCAGATTCATACTATCTACAAAGGGAATAGCACAATGGACACCCGTTCTAACGGCGATATTATGGCTATTCAGAAGGTTCCCGATGTCATATGGATGTATGTCTTTTATATTGAACGACACAATTGAGGAGATATTTGCCGGATTACCATAAACGATCGCGTTATCCTGCCCTTCCAAGATCGCTAACATCTCATTATAAAGTTTAAGCTCATGCTTGTGCAGATCAGCCATATCGGCTTCTTGCAAAAATTCGATAGCTGAAGCCAGTCCCACCGCGCCAGCCAAATTTGGAGTACCTGCCTCAAAGCAAAATGGTGTTGGTAGATACTTGGTTATTCTCTGATATTCGACACCATTGGCAACTCCGCCACCAACTAAAAAAGGCAGCATACCTTCTTGAAATGCTTGATTGATGTAAAGTACGCCTATACCTGTTGGCCCGTACATCTTGTGCCCTGACAAGCAATAGAAATCTGCACCCAGATCTTGCACATCAACCTTACAATGCGCAACCGATTGAGCCCCATCAACAAGTACAGGAATTTTATGTATGTGGGCTTTTCGTATGATCTCTTTAACCGGATTCATCACCCCAAGCACATTTGAAATATGACTTATAGCAAGAAACTTTGTCTTACTATTTATACTTTCCTCCATTCGTTCTAACGAAACTTCTCCGTGCTCGTCAGACTCAACAACCACAAGCTTGGCACCGGTTCTTTCGCAGGCCCTTTGCCAAGGCAAAAGATTTGAATGGTGCTCCATTCCAGTGACCAAGACCTCATCCCCCTGTTCCAGATTCGGCTCAAGGTATGAAACAGCAATAAAGTTTATCGCCTCGGTAGTACCTTTTGTGAACACAATTTCGTTTGCGCTCTTTGCATTGAGAAATTCTGCCACGGTTGTGCGCGAATCTTCATACTGCTGGTGCGCTTCCATGCTGAGCTTGTATATGCCCCTTCCAATATTAGCGTTACTCGTTGAGTAGAAATCAACTAATGCATCTATTACTTTCTTTGGCTTCTGGGTAGTTGCAGCGTTATCCAGATACGCCAGATTCTGATTTCCAACGCTGCTGAATATAGGAAACTCCGATCTAATTTCTTTGCCAAATTCCATATGCATATTCCTTTTTCATATATTATATCTAGGAGAAGAAAGGTGTCAGATCCTGAATAAGGTCATCGGGATCTTCAATACCAATAGCCAAACGAATCAAATTATCGTTGAGTCCTAACTTGACCTTGAGTGATCTAGGGATATTTCGATGCGTCATCAATGCCGGACACTCTATTAAAGAGAATACTGTGCCAAGGCTTACAGCACAGTGAAACAAAGACAGCCCATGAAGAAGTTTTTCGACGTTACCATGATATTCAAATGATATTAACGCACCAGACTTTCTCATCTGTCTGGATGCAAGCTCATACTGAGGATGACAGTCTAGCCCCGGATAATAGATTTTCCCTACCTTGTTTGATTGTTTTAAAAATTCCGCAATGAGCTTGGCGTTCTCACACTGCTTATCCAGCCTTAAACCAAGTGTTTTGATACCACGATGTATGATGTAGCAATCAAAAGGACTGGGTATAGCACCAGTCACTGTCCTATTGCTGAAAAGAGTGTTGAAATATTCATCCTTACAAACGAGAGCACCACCTATGGCATCACCGTGACCGGAAATAAACTTAGATGTGCTATATAAAACGAAATCAGCACCCAAATCCATGCAGGTCTGTAGATACGGTGTGCAGAACGTATTGTCTACCAAAACCTTGATACCATGACGAGACGCAAGATCACAAACTCTCTGAATATCCGTAACTTTCAACATTGGATTGGTTGGTGATTCAATCCATATGAGTTTGGTTTGACTGTTTATGGATGCTTCAAGCTCGTCATAATTGCTCGTATCCACCTGCTGGTAGATCAGTTTTCTAGATGATTTTGCCAGATCAAAAAGACCCAGAGTGCCACCATATACATCATCTGAGCTAATAAATTCATCACCTGGCTTTAGAAGATCCAGCACAGCATTCGCAGCAGCCTGTCCGGAGCTGTATGTTAAGGCTTTTCCGCTCCCTTCAATGCCGGCTAAGCAATGTTCAAGCTGTTCACGAGTAGGATTTTCTCCTCTACCATAGAAGTATTTTAGCTCTGACTGCGCTGATTGGTCGAATGTAGTAGAAAGCGATAGCGGTGGAATCACTGAGCCACTTTCGCTGTCCGGGGGCTGCTGGTAGTGAACACATTTGGTATTAAATTCCAACTTAACTGGCTCCAATATTTTGAATATTCCGAAAACATACAGGTGAGTCTTCACCATGTAATCGATCAAGAATCCGAGAAAATACTTATTCCGTTCCTTCTTCCCACGAATCCAGGTAATCACTTTGCTTACTGGTGAGTCGATCGTAAGACACTCCAATAGATTCAAGTTTAAGATCAGCAACTTCATTATCTATCTGGTCAGGTAGTTTTATGACTGAATTAGTCATTCGATCTGACTTAACAAGGTATTCACAACCCAATGCCTGATTGGCAAAGGACATATCCATCACCTCAGCAGGGTGGCCTTCAGCGGCGCACAAATTAACCAAACGCCCCTCTCCCAACACTACTATTCTTCTGCCGTCACTCTGCGTGTACTGCTCTATACCTGAGCGCAATCGCTTGTAGTCAGCAGAGTTTTTCTTTAGGTATTGTAAATCTATCTCACAATCGAAATGACCTGCGTTTGACAGAAGGACACCATCCTTTAGCTGAGAAAAGTGGCGCTCATCTATTATTGACTTATTGCCTGTTACCGTAACAAAGACATCACCAACTTTGACTGCTTCTTCCATTGACATGACTTTGTATCCTTCCATTACTGCTTCAAGAGCTCGTACTGGATCTACCTCAGTGACAATGACGCTAGCACCTAACCCAGCTGCTCTCATGGCAACGCCACGCCCACACATGCCAAACCCCGATACGACGAAGACTTTTCCAGCCAACAAAATATTCGTTGATCGCATTATTGCATCTATAGTCGACTGTCCAGTCCCGTACCGGTTGTCAAACATATGTTTTGTTTTCGAATCATTTATAGCGATTATCGGGTATTCAAGTTTTCCATCTCGTTCAAGGTTCTTTATTCGTATTACCCCAGTGGTGGTTTCTTCCAATCCACCGATCACATTCGATCGGTGCTGCTCAAAGTCGGTGTGAAGCAACTTAGTAAGATCTCCGCCATCGTCTATAACGATATGAGGCTTAACTGAAATCGCCTGTACACAATGAGCCATGTAAGTCTCAAGATCTTCGCCGTGAATCGCGTAAACACTTACCCCTTGCTTTACCAGATGCGCCGTAATCGGATCCTGGGTGCTAATTGGATTAGATGCACACAGATGTACCTCAGCCCCACCTGCGCATAAAGTTTCTACCAGATTTGATGTTTCTGATGTTATATGTAGACAGGCTGCCACCTTCACATTATTTAAGGGCTTCTCTTTTTCAAATCTATCACGAATTGACTCAAGTACCGGCATGTGGCGCCTGGCCCAATTCGATGTTTCATATCCTTCGCCCGCGAGCTCTATATCAGCTATATCATAGTTAGCATTTGACATTTTTATTCCCTGTTTTTCGAGTTTCAAATTGACTAGCGCCTATTTTACCAAGCAGCTATACCTACCTAAATTTTTGTCGCACTGATGCAATACGCTTTGCAATCCATTTTCACTATACCTTCCTGCACATACTCGTTACTCCTTGCTAATATTCTTTTCCAAAGAGCTTCTTTCTCGCTTGGTGACAAGTCACTATCAATACAAGAAGATATTTTCTTTGGCAGGATATCTTTTGAGTAGCTGAGATATTCTTCTGCTGATTCAAGCTCAAAAGGAACGCTAATCTTCTGAATCAGGACGTCCTTAAATCCTGCTCTTTCCAGTTCAGCAACTAATTCAGATTTATTTGAAAGCTTAAATGGACCTGGGTTAGATGCTGGCGGAGCAGGTAGAGCGAGCGCTTTCGCAACCTCACTGAACGTTAAGGAAATCAATGGAACATGTTCTGGTGTTGCCCAGACAGAGAAACACAACTTTTTACCCGGTTTCAAGGCTTTGTATAGTTCAGATAGAATCGCAGCTGTATCCGGGAAGAACATTAATCCGAATCTACTCAGAATGGCGTCATAGCAATCAGATTTGAGATACTTTTCAGCATCACCTGATATAAACTCTATATTCGGCCTATCTTGAAATCTAACCTTGCAGATATCAATCATGGTGTCTGCGATATCTATTCCAACGACACTCCCATCAGCCGATAAGGTATTCGATACTGAATATGAAGTATCTCCAAGACCACATGCAACATCCAAAACGGTATCCGATCTGCATATTTCACTTAAACCTATCAGCCTTTCAGTAACGCTAATAGCGCCACCTTCAAATAAATCATTCCACCGAAACCAGGGTTGAGCCAAGCCATTCCAGGTTTCTCGTTGCATGTTTTTTAGCTCGCTTATACTCATACTAACTCCCATCTATCCACAGTGATCTACCCGGGATTTTTTATATTATGTTCTCATCTATTAGCTTACGAAGCGCTTGAATGTGTTCCGGTGTGCTTCCACAGCAACCCCCGATAATTGAGAGGTTGAACTTGTTGACGCTCTCTCTGATAAATTCAGAAAGCTGATACGATGTAACAGCCAGCTTGGGATCAGATTGAGATCGGTCACTCAGACGATCTTCAATATTAGGGTAAGCACCAAGCGGAAGATCAGTTATGAGAGAAAGCCTATCTAACGCTAACTTCGTAATGTTTAGGCTCGAACAGTTTACGCATATTGCTAGTGGACTAAAGTTATCAACCAAGTCTGCTAGCTTAGTAAAGTTGTCTCCGTTCAACAGCAAGCCATCTTCACCACAAACAATACTTACCATGAAGGGAATTCTTCGATCGTGGCAATACTTGGATACTATTTCTATCTCCATCCAGTTATTCATGGTTTCAACAAGTATCAAGTCGGCACCTGCGGCAGCTAAATGGTCAACCATCGCCGCATGATCTTCTCTTAGAATTTTTTCATCAGGCCTGGAGTCCGGAATATATGCATCACCTACAGGACCAATAGACCCAGCAATCAGAACAGACCTTCCCTGTCTACACATCGCCACCGCTTCTTTAGCGATATTAATTGAATCACGGACCAGCTCTGCTGAATCGAGATCTCTGCCATCAGCAAAGTTACATACTGAATAAGGGTTTGCGTTAAATGTGTTGGCAGTAATTATGTCTGCACCTGCTTCTACATAATCACAATGAACCTTTAACAGTGCATCTCTGCCTTGTTCGGTAAGCAAAGCTACAGCTGTCCACTCTGGATCACAAATATGTATTCCACAACGCTCCAGCTCAGTTGCTGTGCCCCCGTCCATCAATACCGGAATACCCGCAAGCAGCTTCTTTTTTAGGTTTATTATCTTGTCTTCCATGAATGCACACTCATTGACAATTAAACATTTACCTACTTAAACATCTTCGCAAATCGTTGCCGCAGGATAGCAGGCAACACAGTGGCTTTCTGTTCAGCATACGGCCTTAAACTCAATGGAACGTAGCCGCTATTACCTTTACTTGGGCATGAAAGTTCGCTGTCGTATAAATGAGATCCATAATAGAAAAAGCAAATCTGGCCTGCCGTTTCAGAGAAAACAGCCTTAGATGCGGCTTCAGATAGTGTTTCCATATGCCTGAATGCTGTTTGGCATTCTCCCAACACCGAGAAATCTAACTGATATAGATAGTGTCCAACATAGTCATGCACCGCCCTGAAAACATCGTTATAACAGAGTCGTTGCCCATTGATGACGTAGTCCGTCTCTTCCAACATCGGATGCGACAATACACTCAATTGCTCCTGTTCACCGTAGCCATTTTTAGTTAGGAATACATGCAATCGATTACTTTCCGCCACCTGTCTTAATAGATCTCTCGAACTGTTATAGGGTTGTCCTGACGGAAGCCATGGCGTTATTTTTATGCCTTCAGCAAGCATATATTCAAATTGCACAACAATTTCCTGCTTAAACGCCAAGTATGACTCGATCACCTCATCATCATCAGGACTATGGTGTGATTTCTCGTATGCTAGCGCAATGCGACGCAATAGCGGATAGTCAACATTCACCGAAGTGTATTGATGCGCGTGCCTATACGGGAATTTTTGCGTCAAGTAGTTTCTAACGAATTCACTCATATGAAATCTTACTTATCCTTAAGTTTACGCATTCCAAATACTTGAATCTTCCTACAGCGCAGACAGCGATTAAGTTAGTACATCAGATTAGATTTCTAGGCCTAATCACTTTTAAAGCTGAAATTTAGTCCTCTACAGCGGTGGCGCCAAGCGCCTTATCGAGAGTCATTATGCCCAGCCGTAATATGGCTACCACCTGTTAGATATAACAGGTTTATTTTCACCATCACTTCCACTTAGTTTCTTACAGTTATTCCTGCTTTTGGCCGGAACCCGAGCACGCGCATAGGACATGCAAAATGATTGATATGATTAAGAAATTCGGTGAAGATATAAACTCTGCGATTGAAAAAGATCCGGCTGCCCTGGGCGTAGTTGATGCGTTATTGAACTATCCCGGCATTCAGGCCGCAATGGCATACAGAGTAAGCAATCGCCTGTGGCACAAAGATAAAAAGGTCATTGCCCGCTTCGTTTCGTCTGTAACGCGGTCAATTACTGGCATTGAGATTCATCCTGCCGCTAGAATAGGCAGAAGATTTTTCATTGATCATGGAATGGGTGTTGTTATAGGTGAGACGGCAATTATCGGTGATGACGTCACCATTTATCATGGCGTAACCTTGGGTGGAACATCTTTGCACAGAGAGAAAAGACACCCTACTATTGGAAACAATGTTGTGATTGGCGCTGGAGCTAAGGTGCTCGGCCCCATTAAAGTTGGAGATGGCGCTAAAATTGGGTCAAATTCTGTCATAACCAAGGACGTGGAGAACAACGATACGATTATAGGTATTCCTGGCCGTTCGTTTCGCAAGATGCATACCCACAGCATAGACGGCACTTTTGATTTTCAATCTGGATTCAACGCATATGGCCATGTAAAAGGCGCTATGGACCCAATATCTGAGACTCTGACATCCATAAATAGCAGGCTCTGTAGCCTAGAGAATACCCCCCTCGCCAACTTAAATATACCTGCATCAAATACAGAGAAAGCAGCTAAATGCGACATAGAAACTCAATGAAATAACTTATGTTCTACGTTCTCGACATACACCATTTTTTCGCCTTGAAAAGACTCATAAAACCGAAGGTGCGCCCCATACGAGAACGGATCTGATCTGGTCTTATAATCCTTAATCCAGTTTATGAGCATTTCAAGGTTTGCATCTTGAGCCTCTTTAGATTCGTACTTATGTGGCTCCCATGGACGACTCTTCGCGTTATTGATGCATTGCTCGATACTAAGATCCATAAATATTATTTCCGAAGCCTCATGCGCCAGAAGCTCCAGTAGATCCGTATAACATCCCTCAATCACCCAGCTCTTATTATCCTTTAGAAAGGCTTCTATCTTGGCCCGGGATTCTTCAATGGGCATTCTTTGCGGTGGCGATGTTGGCAGCCACGCCAAAACGTCCAAATCCAAATGACCCAAACCTTCTTTTTCTGAAAGGTGTTTGGCTAATGTGGATTTTCCGGAACCGGAGTTTCCAAATATTAGAATCTTAGCCAATATAACTCCGTTGCTTTTACCATGGCTGCATTAATTCAAATGCATTTAAAAAGTAAAGACTGTTATAGAAGCCCTACCCCTGCCGGTGTTTCTTCAACTGCCCCAGCAGTGATTTCGGGATCTTGTTAATCACCAACCGTTCATTGGCCGCGTCGAACTCCACTTCCTCCCCTAACAGGGAGGCGGCAAATTGCAGGCTCATCTCCTTGCTGCGGCCGCTGAAGCGCACGTACTTGCGCAGGCGGTTTTTATCCGGAATCAGATCTTCACGCGGTTGTTCCTGCTGCTCCTGCACGAAGCGCTCGAAGCGCTCCGGTTCGGCGTCATCCAGATAACAGGATAGTTCTTTGTACACCACCGGTTCACCCTGTTTATCCTGTTCAATGCAGTAGTCCACCACCTTTTCCCGATACTCTTTGCTCTCTGCTTGCGGCAGGTTCTCGGCGTAGGCTTCCACGATATTCAAAAATTCATTGGTATCGGCGGTGACATTTACCGTGTCCGCAAAACCAATCCATTGGTTGAACAGATCCAGCAGTTCCCGATTGCCGCGATTTTTGGAAATGGTAAGAAATTTCTCCGACAGGTTATCAGCCCAATGGGTCAGGTTGACCCGGGCACAAAAACCAATGTGGGATAAATCCGCGTACACGGTTTCGGAAATCTCCAGATGACTGTTGATCACCAGCCCCGTCTGGTGTTGCAGGTGGGCCACGTACAACCATTCCGCATCGGCGTTGTTTTCCTGCCAGAACAGCAGGTGGCCCTGAAAGGTGGCTTCCATCTGCTCCAGCAGCACCACAAAATGCTCGGTGAGCTTTTTGCTTAAGGTGGAAAACGGCATTTGCTGTTTGAGAAAATCCCGCAGCCAGGCCGGTACCGGGTTTTCCCCCAGATCCGGATTGAACTGGCCATAACGCTTGGAGGTTTTGGTGCTGAAAGCCTGTTTGATTTCGTTCAGCAACTGGCTGGCGTGATCATCCAATGCAATGCTGTCATCGCGGTAATGCACGGTGGCGGACTGGTCCGGGGTGGCGCGGTCAATCTGGTGGGCAATAAAATCGGAAACGGGCATGGCAACCTCTCACATCTGGGAGGGCCATTATACGGGTGCTTGTCTTCGCACGAAACCGGCGGCCACGATTCCGTCTTGTCTCATCCTCAGCTTAACCTAACGGCATTTCTAAAATCACTTTACCGTTCACATGGCCCGACTCCAGCAGGCGATGGGCCTCGGCAGCCTGATCCAGAGGAAAGCGGCGGCTGATGTGCAACCGCAGGCTACCGGCTTCCACCAGCGCCACCAGTTGCTGTAGGTGTTCGCGGTTGGGTTGTACCGTGTAACCCAGAACCCGTTTCCCCTGGGCCTCTCCCGCCGCCGTCAGCTCTGCGGCGGTGATGGTGGGCACGGTGAGCATCAGGCCCGTTGGGGCCAGGTACGGTAGCGCATCACGCCCGGTATTTCCCCCCACCAGATCCAGAATCAGATCCCACTGCCCCGCCCCGGCCAGGTGCCCGGGCACACGGTAATCCATGCACTGCGACACCCCCAGCCGGGACAAAAACGGATGGTTGCCGGCGGAGGCCGTGGCCCCGACGCTGGCCCCGGCCCAGACCCCCAATTGCACGGCCAAATGGCCGACACCACCGGCACCGGCCAGCACCAGCAAGCGCTGACCGGGCTGCAGTGCGCCGTGCTGAAACAGCCCCTGCCAGGCGGTGAGCCCTGCCAGGGGCAGGCCGGCTGCCTCTGCCAAAGGCAGGTTGCCCGGGGCCGCCACCAGTGCGGGCGGGTCCACGGCACACACCTGCGCGCAGGCACCGGCGGCCAGTGGAAAGCCCACCATGCCGATAACCGCTGCCCCGGCAGGCAACCGATCGCTGCCCTGCAACAGGGTACCGGCCAGATCATAGCCGGGCACAAACCGGAAACGGTGCCCCAATTGCTGCGCCACAAAGCCTTTGCCGGCCCGGGTCTTCACATCAATGGGGTTGAGCCCGGCGGCGGCCACTTGCACCAGCACCTGTCCGGCCCGGGGGTGGGGTGCGTCCAGCTCTGTCAGTTGCAGGCAGTCAGCGCTGCCGAAACGGGAATAGGTCAGGGCTTGCATCAGCGTTTAAAGGTCACCAGTTTGTCGATGGGCTCGCGATCGATCCAGGTTTGGTTGGCCGGCACGGCAGGATCTTCAAATCCAAAGCTGATCCCCAACAGAATATTAATGTGACCATCAATGGCAAAGGCCTCACGCACGATGTCCGGATAATAACGCATGGTGCCCTGGGGGCAACACCCGACGCCATGGGCGGTCATGGACAGCATCAGGGTCTGCATGTACATACCCACATCGATGGCCACCGAGGCGCCGAAGGCTTGATCCATGCCGATGAACACCACATGGGGCGCGTCAAACATCTGGAAGTTTCGCAGGTGCGCCCGAGCCCGGCCTTCCTTGTCACCGCGCTCGATGCCCATATTGCCATACAGTTCCACGGCGCAGGCCACCTGGCGCTTGCGGTACTCGCCATCAAAGGTCTCCGGATAGTCGTAATCGGAGTTAAACGGCACCCCCTGCATCACCTTTGCCACCATTTGATCGCGGATTCGATCCTTTAATGCACCGGACGCCACATACACCTTCCACGGCTGGATGTTGCAATTGGAAGGCGCCCGCTGGGCCAGGATGAAGATGGCCTCCAGGGTTTCCGGTGGCACTTCCTTATCCAGATAGCCGCGCACGGATCGGCGCTGGGTGATGGCGTCCTGCAAAGACAGGGTTTGCGGTGATAAAGACATGGTTTCCCTCATAAATATCCTACATAAACAACAACAGGTTAATAACAAAGAACCCGCATGATACCGAATTTCCAGGGCTGCGGCTTGACCGCTGAAACCGCGGCCGGCCAAACCTTCACACAATTTTCACAGCGCTGGCGCTATGGTGATGCCATGAACTACGCTTACGTCATTCACCTCTTTCAGGGAACGCCCTTGCAACGTACCGGCATCAGCAGAAAACTGCTGAAAATCTATTTCATCCAGATTCTGTTGATCAGTACCGTCACCGTGTTCGGGGTGCTGGCGGCCGCCCTGATTACGGAAGAATTTCTGGTTAACCAGGCCCTGGAGGGGGAGGCGGATTACTTCTGGCAGCGCCACCAGAAAAATCCGCGGGCCTCACTGCCGGATTCCCTCAACCTGCAGGGATACCTGTCTGTGTCCGGCGATACCCGCAATCTGCCGGGCTGGCTGATCGGTTTGCCCCAGGGAATGTCCCGGGTGGAGGTCAACAGCAGCAAACCCATTGTGCACGTCTCCCAGCGCGGGGCTGACACCCTGTACCTGATCTTCAACGAAAAGCAGGTGAGCCGGCTTTCCTTCTTCTTCGGTATCGTACCGCTCACGCTGGTGCTGCTGGTACTGTACGGGCTGGCGTATTTCACCTACAGCCAGGCCAAAAAAGCCGTCTCTCCCATCATGCACCTGGCACGTCGCGTTGAACAACATGAGCTGGAACCATCGCGGACAACCAGGCTGGATTTATCGGATCTGCGCACGACTGCCGAGGAAGAAACCTTCGTGTTGGTGGATGCCATCGATTCATTCATCACCCGCATGGATGACTTTGTTGAGCGTGAACGCAACTTCACGCGCTATGCCAGTCACGAACTACGAACCCCGCTGAGCGTGATCAAGGGTTCGGTTGCCAACCTGCAACAGGAGCAGCTCAGCGAACGCAGCAAGCGCCAGGTGAAACGCATCGACAACACCGTGACGGACATGGAATCCCTGCTGGATGCTCTGCTGGAGCTGGCCCGGGAATCCCATCAAAGCGTGCATCATGAGCCGTTGCTGTTTAACGATCTGGCGGAACTGGTAGTAGAGCAACTGCGGGAAACCCAACCCAATCCGGATGTGCACCTGGATGTGATCAACAACGGTTTTCTTTCACTCAGCGGATCCCCCAAATTGATTCGCATCCTGCTCACCAACCTGTTGAAAAACGCGCTGGCCTACACGGATAGGGGGCGGGTTGAAGTCATCATTGATGCCGAAGGTTTCAGTGTCAAAGACACGGGCATGGGGATTGAAGAGGATAAACTGGCGCGCATTTTTGATCCTTTCTACCGCATTGATCATCGCCGGGAGAAAGGCTTTGGTCTGGGCCTGGCCATCGTGCAGAAAGTCTGTCAGGAACTGGAGTGGGAGATCAGCGTCAGCAGCCAGCCGGGTGAAGGCTCCTGTTTTCAGGTCAACGTGGCCGCAACCTGAAAAGGGTGGACGGCTTGTGGTTCAACGCATGACCGCCAGTTTAAAACCCTGCCCGGGGATGGTTTGCAGCAGCGCTGTGTCAAATGGCTTATCAATGGCCTGGCGCAGTTTGTACAGATGACTGCGCAGGGTATCGCTGTCCGGCGGCGTATCTCCCCACAGCTCCTGCTCCAGCGATTCCCGGGTAACCAGGCGCGGTGACTCCCGCATCAGTATTTTCAGAATCCGGAAACAGGTGGGGGACAACGAAATAACCTGGTTGGCACGCATCACCTCAAAGGTACCGGCATCCAGCACCAGGTCGGCCACCTGTAACCGGTTGGCCGCCAACTCTCCGCGCTGACGCCGTACCATGGCCATGAGGCGCGCAGCCAGTTCCGGCATATCAAAGGGTTTCACCAGATAATCATCGGTCCCCATCTGGAATCCTTCCAACTTGTCTTCCAGTTGATCCCGTGCCGTCAGCATCAAAATCGGCACATCGCTGCCCTGTTCCCGCCGCAATCGCTGGCAAACCGTAAAGCCGTCCACCCCCGGCAACATCACATCCAGAACGATGGCATCATAACTGTTACCCGCCGCCAGCTGCAGTGCACTCAAGCCATCCGCCGCGTAGTCGGTTTCGAAACCGGCTGCCTCGAGAAAATCCAGAGTGGTTTCCGCCAGCTGCTGATGATCTTCCACCAGCAGGATACAGGCATTCTTAATATCGCTGGTTGTACTCACACTTTCCCTCACTCGCCTAATGGGGGCAGGCCAATCCGATAAACGCGGGCTGCATTATCATGAAACAGTTTACGCTGGCTGGCCTCCGGATAAGCTGACACCAGCGCCCGGTAAAATTCATACAGCTGGCGCAACGACAGGGACACTTTGTCCATGGGAAAATTCGAGGCAAACATGCAGCGCTCAACACCGAACGTCTGCAGTACAAAATCAAACAGTGGCCCGGCCTTGTCCATCAGTTCCTGTGGTGAGGGTGCGGTAACGCGGTGCTCAAACCCCCAGCCCAGTACCGGCATGAACATACCCGACAGTTTCACCATCACATTGGGTAACTCCGCCAGCTCATTAAGGTGCATCTGCCAGGTTCGCAAAATCACGTCACGGGCCTCGGCGGTGCGGCCATAGGAAGAGAACTGTCCGCCAACACCGATGGGCGTTCCCATGTGATCCAGCACAAAAGTGATACCGGGAAAATCTTTCGCCAGTGCCACCAGCTCATCCAGCTGATGATGGAAAAACCAGGCATCAAAACTCAGATTGTGCTGTTCCAGCAACGCCAGGCCCCGACGCCAGTGATGATCACGGGAAAGATAGGGGCGCGGGCAGAAACGCATGATGCCGTCATCCAGATCAAACGCCAGCATCTGTCGCACACCGCTAAACCTTGTGCTGGCCTGTATATGGGCCGTAATCAGCTGGGCGGCGTTGGCTTGCTCCAGCCCCACATAACCCACCACCGCCCCCAGGCCCGGGGTACTGTCGCCAAAAAGCTGCTCCAGCCAACGGGTTTCCTGGGCCGGCCCCAAACCCTTGCGATCACGCCATTCCGCTTCAACGTGCACAACCTGGGTAACGGGCAGGTCGGCGGCATCGGCTGCGTAATCCGCCGGTAGATAATTATGGGCAACAAAATCCGGCCGCCCCACGTAACGTTTATCGGTTTCACTGGCCCCCAGGCGAATGGCGGATTCGTACAGATAGCGGTTCCACCCCAACAGGCGTTTCGGCCAGGTCAGAATACGTGGTGTATTGAGCAGATCCCACTGATGAATATGGGGATCGATAATGGAAAAGGGGAAATTCACCCGATACAGCCCTTAGTTGTTGTTCTGCGTCAATTCGGTTTGGCCGTGCCTGGCTCTGCAATGCGGTCTTTGGCAATGCGGACTTTGGCAACGCGGCCTTTTATTCTGTTTTGAAGCGCCCTGCATGGCTGTGGCCCGCCCTGACAACCACAGCACAACGCAAACGGTTCTGGCCAAAGTACAGCATCATTTCAAAGCTGTCTCTGGGGATGGGCAGATAATGCTTGTCCAGCTGGGAACTCTGCTCATTTTCGTCGATGTCCGGATCATTAATATAGACAAAGTCATCGTCCATATCCACCAACAGCACCCAGTGGGGTGCCTTGCGCCGGTCGAAGCGATAGGTGCTGATAAGCACCAACGGCAACGCGTTGTCGTCCAGCAACCATTTCATGCGCGCCAGCGACAGGACCTCCTGGTGCAACGGCACCTGCAGCTCTGTCAGCTTCTCCAGAAAGTCATGATGCACCAGTTCCAGCACCTGCTTCTTACTGTCGTTGCGCACCCCTTCGGTAAACAGCGGGCCCGGCTGGTTAACATAAACATCCACGTTAAAACCGCGCTTGGCGGCGGCATAGGCCAAACCGTGGGGCCCGCACCCACCATGGCCGGAGGTCATGAAGATGGTGGTGGCCTCACGCCAGATCTGTAACTCTGAGCGCCGGTCACAGATTACGGATTCATCCAGGTCATTCATGGCCATCAATAACGAGGCGGCGCCACAGGTAAAATCAGTGGTTTGGGCGTAATAGGCCACCCGCTCACTGGGCTCGGCCAGATGCTCCTCCAAACGCTCATGGGGAATGATCCGCTTCTGGAAACGCAGGGCATCGGCGTGATCTTCATAATAATCCGTGTACAGTCCGAACTGGCGATAGCCCAAACGCTGGTAGAGCTGGATCGCCGCCTGGTTGTCGCGCCGCACCTCCAGGCGCATGAACATACGCCCTTCTTCTGCGGCATCCTCCTCCGCCTCTTCCAGCATGCGGCGCCCGATCCCCAAACCGTGGGCCGCGGGGGAAACGGCAATGGAATACAGGCGGGCCAGGCTGGTGCCCTGGCGCATAAACACCAACACATACCCCAGCAACGGCGGAGCATGGTCACTACCCTGGTGTTTTTCCACTGTTTTTTCAGCCACCAGCAACAGGTTATGATCCTGCTGCAACTGATGCTTGAAACTGCGTTTACTCATGCGATCGGAATCGAAGCAACTCAACTCCAGTGCCACCAGTTGATCCAGATCCTGCAGCGTTGCAGGGCGCAGACGAACATTGTTATCAACCATTCATCAAGCCCTGGCAGGCCAATTGAATCACCTGCCGACCACGCAACAGCACCAGCGTTTGCCATTGTGGCTGCGCCGGATAAAACTGCTTTAACAATTGCAGGCGCACACGCTCGCTCTCATTGGACGCTGCCTGCTGACCGGGTTTGCGCACCCGATGATCCTCCCGCAGACAACGCAGCAGTTCGGCAATGGGATAGGTACCGAACTCCAGGGTAACGTAACAGCTGCGCGGCCCCATCACCTGATGAAAGGCATAATCCACCAGCCCGGTTTTCGGCACCGAACAACTGTCCCCGCCCGCCGGGATGGTAACGGCATCACCATACCAGTGTTGCGCCGTAGCCAGCCCCGGGCTTGCCAGGGGATGATCGCAAATCAACTCACCATGGCCATAGGGGCCCAGGCCAGTGTGCAGATCAATGACCGCCACATCGCGGGCAGCGCAATCCAGCTCCTGCAACACCTGCTCCAGGTTCAGGCGCGCCTGGCTCTTGCCCTGCCCACCATAAAACAGGCCATCGGCAAACTCGTACTGGCCTCCGCTCACCGCCAGCTCATAATCAAACTGCCCATGTTGCTGCAGATACGCCATCAGCTGCTGTTCATTGCGCACCAGCAGCTCTGCATCGGGCTCTGCCTCTGTAGGCACCAGCGCCTGGGCCAGCTCTCGATAACCGGGGTTGTCCGGCAGCGGCTGCGAGAAATCAACAAAGTTACGGTTCACATCAATGCCCTGCTCATCCACCCGCCGGCACCAGGCAAAGCCCCAGGGATTCACCCCGTGCACCAGCAGAACGGCCAGCCCCGGCGGCAGCGTTATTTGCCCGCTGGACAGGCGCCGCACCAGATCCTGCTGTACGGCGGAGCCACAGAAGCCTTCCACACCATGCACCGCCGACAATAACACCAGCACCTGCCTGGCCTCCGGATCACCGATCCAGACCTGCTGCGTGGCCAGCGCCTCGTCAGCGGGGCCACGGCCCACATAAGGCAGCGCGCGGGCCCGGGCCAGGGGCCCCAATGCCGACACCGCGCCCAGAAAAGCCTGCTCAGCCGCTCTGTAGGAGGTTGAAAAAACGGACAATTCCCGCTGTGAAAGCAAGGGTGACAGCATGGATTACACTCTCTGTTTGCGATGAACAAACAGACTAACCCTGGCCCTGTTTTTTTACCAGAAGACCGCTTAAAAATAGTTGGGAATACCCCTTGTTTTTAGCGCAGGTTGAATCCAATATTTCACGCAAGGCCGCTTCCGGAACCCCTGAATCCGCGCCAACACGGATCTTTACTTTACTCATCAACAAGCAGGAAACCATGTCACAGCTTCTTGTGGTCGTCGATTCTCTGAAAGACTGGGCGCCCTATTTCCCCGCTGAAGACGTCATCACCTTTGATGCTTACCTCAGCCGCCAGGATGGCAAAAAGAAAACCCGGACCCGGGTCATCAATCTGTGTCGCAGTTACAAGTATCTGTCCAAAGGGTACTATTGCTCCTTACTGGGAGAGGCCCGCGATCACCATGTGATGCCCTCACTGCGGGTGATCAACGATCTCAACCAGAAATCGTTGTACACGCTGCATCTGGATGACCTCACCGAGCTCAGCAATTCCGAGATCCAGAAATCCCATAAGGAAAATGATCTCACCTTCATTACTTATTTTGGGGCCACCGAAAAACCGGAATTCAAGTCACTGGCCAAGGATCTGTTCGAAAAATTTCCCTGCCCCATTCTGCAGGTTAGCCTGCGCTTTGCCGAACGCTGGCAGATTACCGAATTGCAGGCGCTGTCCCCCCATCATCTCAAAACCGACGATCAGCAGACGGCCTTTGCCGATGCCCTGGACCGCTTCAGTCATAAAATCTGGCGTTCCCCCAAAGCACGCAAGCAGTACCGTTATGACCTGGCCATTCTGGCCAACAAGGATGAAAGGCTGCCCCCCAGTGATGCCAAGGCCATTAAACGCTTTATCAAAGAGGGTAATCGGCTGGGTATTGATGTGGACATCATTGACCGCAAGGATTATGTGCGCCTGGCAGAGTACGATGCCCTGTTTATCCGCGAAACCACCGCCATCGACCATCATACTTTTCGCTTTGCCAAAAAAGCCGAATCAGAAGGCATGGTGGTGATCGATGATCCCACCTCCATTCTGCGCTGTTGCAACAAGGTCTACCTGACGGATCTGTTTAACGTCAATCAGGTACCCGCCCCCAAAACCCATATCCTGAGCAAGCAGGATAAAGCAGCGTTACAGGCCGCCATGGAGGACATCGGTTTTCCCATTGTGCTGAAGATTCCCGACGGTGCTTTTTCACAGGGCGTATTCAAGGTAAATACGCCGGAGGAGTTCGAGGCCAAACTGCAGAACCTGTTCAAGAAGTCGGCCCTGGTACTGGCCCAGGAATTCATGTTCACCGATTTTGACTGGCGCATTGGTGTGATCAACAACAAGCCGCTCTATGCGTGCCGGTATTATATGGCCAAGGATCACTGGCAGATCTACAACCACGCCAGCAAGAACACCCGCTTCACCAGCGGTGGCTTTGATACCATGCCCACCTACGAAGCCCCTAAAGTGGTGCTGGATGCCGCCCTCAAGGCCACCCGCCTGATCGGTAACAGCCTGTATGGTGTTGATATCAAACAATCCGGGAATCGCGCCGTGGTGATCGAGGTGAACGACAACCCCAGCATTGAGCATGGAGTGGAGGACCGGTTTCTGGAAAACCAGCTGTACGAGCAGATCATGCAGGATTTTATCGCTCGTATCGAAAACCGGCGGGGCCAGAAAAAATAGCCGGTGACCATGGCCTGGCGGTGCCCCTGCATTTGACAAGCCACCGCCAAGCCATGTTAACTGGCGAAAAACAATAATCAGGATCCGCCATGAATTTTACCCCTCGGCAGTGGAAGGCATTGGGCACACTCAAACGCCTCAATGGCCACAGCATCTTTGTGGTGGATTCCGCCGGCGCGGATGCGCAAACGGATCGCCCCTGCATTCTGCTACTGCACGGATACCCCACATCGAGCTGGGATTGGGAGCAACTGTGGCCGCTGCTGGAAAACGATTTCCGCCTGGTGGCCCTGGATCTGTTGGGTTTTGGTTTTTCCGACAAACCCTATCCATACCATTATCGCATTCAGGAACAGGCGGATATTGTGGAAGCCCTGGTGACACAGCTGGGGCTGCAGCGGTTTCATGTTATCTCCCATGATTACGGCGATACCGTAGCCCAGGAGTTGCTGGCGCGCCAGAACGAACGGGCCACACCACAATGGCAATCGCTGTGTTTGTTGAACGGCGGCCTGTTTCCCGAAACCCACCGCCCGCGGCTGGTCCAGAGGCTCTTGGCCGGCCCCCTTGGCCCTTTTCTGACCCGCCACATGGGCAGGCAGACCCTGTACAAAACCATGAGCCGAATCTTCGGCCCCGACACCCAGCCGGATGATGCCCTGATAGACGGCTTTTGGGAGGTGATCAATTTCAACAATGGCCGCCGCACGCTGCACAAACTGATCGACTACATGAAGCAACGCCGCCACCACCGGCCACGCTGGGTAGGGGCACTGGAACAGCAGCGCATTCCCATCGGACTGATCAATGGCAGTATGGATCCCATTTCCGGCGCCCATATGGTGGCCCGCTACAAGGAAGCGGTGGGCAACCCGTTAATGATTATCTCGCTGCAGGACATCGGCCACTATCCGCAATGGGAAGCGCCCCAACAGGTGCATGATGCTTACCGCCAGTTTCTTACCGCAGCAGCCCAGTGACCGGGGTGCTACAGAGGCAGTGCGTTCTCACCAAAATCCTTTCTGACTCCGCCCCTGACGGCGGCGGCCCATTGTTCCCGTACCCGTAATTTTGTAGCGTGGTGGGCCGCCATGTTGAGCTGGGACAGGGATGCCGACACCCGCATTGCCGCCTCCATAATAGCCTCAGGGGCACAGACCTGATCAAGAAACCCCGCCGCCAGCGCCGATTCCGGAGTGTAGATTTCCGAGTTCACGACGGCGCGTTGAAAGTGAGAAGGCTGTAGCCTGCCACGGGAAATCTCCACACCAAACCAGGGCATGGTCATGCCGATGGCCACCTCGTTCAAGCCGATTTTAAAGTCGCCGGACACACCGAGACGATAATCCCCCACCTGCAACAGCAAGCCACCCATGGCCAGGCTGTGGCCGCTGCACACCATCACCACCGGTGTGGGAAACTGCATCAGACGCAACGCCAACCTGGCTCCGCCCACCACCAACTCGGCCATGGCCGTACCACCCTGCCCCATCACCTGCAAATCGAAGCCGGCAGAAAAACGCCCGGGACGCCCCACCAGCAACACCACCCGCTTATCCCGTTCTGCCTGATCCAGGGCCTGATTCAATTCCTGCAACAACGGCGCGGACACGGCGTTAGCCTTACCATCGTCCCACTGGATGATTTGCACGTTGTCCTGCTCTGTAGAGGTGATGATACTCATGGGTCTGCTCCTGTTTAATGGGTTACCGCTGCCATGATGGAGGCGAATCTACCCGCCGGACAATGGCGAAATCGTCCAACATGAATAATTCACAGAAGCAGGTTTTACTCGCTAGCAATGGGTGATCGATGGCCCAACGATGGCAAGACGCTAGAGCAACGACACATCCAACGGAGGGTTGCTCTCAAAGGCAGGTTTGGAAAAATAATACCCCTGATACAGATGTATGCCCAGTGACTTGAGAAAGTCATACTCCTCGGCTGTTTCCACACCCTCGGCCACTACGTCCACCTCAAGATCATTACACATAGCCACTATTGATCTGACGATGGCTTGCTTGACCGGCAACCGGTGGACATCCCGCACCAACTCCATATCAATTTTCAGCAAATCCGGCTGCACCTTGCTGAGCAGGTTCAATCCGGCATAGCCGGCACCAAAATCATCCAGGGCCGTTTTAAAACCCAGGCTCTTGTAGCAATTGATGATGTCCAGCAGGTGTTGCGGATCCGCAACCCGCTCGTTTTCCGTAAACTCAAAAATAATACGTTCAGCCGGAAAGCCATAATCCTGGGCAGCGTTAAGCGTGGTGCGAATGCAAAGCTCCGGTTTATACACGGCATTGGGCATAAAGTTGATGCTGACGTTGCTCTGAATCCCCAATTCTGCCGCCAGCTTAATCGCCTTGACGCGGCAAGTCTGGTCAAACCGGTACTGGTTATCCGGATTCACATGCCGGAACACCGTCGCCGCGGATTCCCCCCCCAGCCCACGGGCCAACGCCTCCTGGGCAAATACCACACCTTGCCGAATATCCACGATGGGTTGGAAAGCCATGCTGAAATCAAACCCCAATGCCTCCCCCTGAGAACACTCCGCACATCCTAATGCTCGGTAATTAGCCTGCTCGATCATCCAACCCATGCCTCCTGACGGTTCTGACTGAAGCTACCCTGATCAGTATAGACACCAACCCGGCCATCCGCTCAGAGCCCGTTCAAGGTACAATCAAATTGCGGTAACCAGTTGAACCGACAGAAACAATACAGCCCAGGCCATAAGCCCCGCCAGAATATCGTCCAGCATGATGCCAAAGCCACCGTGAACCTGGCGATCAACATAACGAATCGGCCAGGGCTTCCAGATATCAAACAGGCGAAACAGAAGAAAACCCAGCAATACCCAATACCAGACGGGCGGAATCAAAAACAGGGTGATCCACATCCCCACAAATTCATCCCAGACGATGGCACCGTGATCGTGCACGCCCCAGTCACGGGAGGTTTTGTCACACAGGTAAATACCCACCAGTGCTGTAGTCAGCAGCATTGCCAGATACCACCAGGGATGCAACTGGGCCAGGGGAATATACAGTAGCACCGCCGCTGCGGTTCCGAAGGTGCCTGGTGCCCTGGGTGCCGCGCCGCTGCCCAACCCGATGGCGAGAAAATGAATGGGATTGCGAAACGCACTGCGGGGAACTGAGTTCATAAAAAGGATCCGTGCTCAAAAATGTTGGTAACCGGCGGGAGTAAGGGCCTGGTTATCCTGATCCCGCAACCCCTGAGCCTTGCTGATGCAGCCGATCATTGAAACAGGCAGTGACAGCGACTGCGCCAAGGCAATCACCTGGGATCGGGCATGGGCGGGGGCGGTAAAACACAATTCGTAATCATCACCGGCCGTGATGCTGATCATTCGATCCTGCCCCGCCGCCACCGGTATCAGATCCAGCTCAAGCTCAGCGCCCACCTGGCTGGCCCTGAGCACATGATTCAGATCGGCCAACAGGCCATCGGAAACATCGATGCAGGCGCTGGCGATACCACGCAACGCCTGCCCCAGGGCAACCCGGGGTGTGGGTCGGTGCAGGCGCGCCAACAGGTGCGGGTGGTCCAGAGCCTGTTGCCATTGTGCTGCCTGCGGATCAAGGGCCAGCGCCAGCCCCAGGGCCGCTTCACCGACACAGCCTGAGACATACACCTCATCCCCCGGCCGGGCACCACTGCGGGTTAATGCCTGCCCCGCCGGCACCACCCCCATCACCTGAACGCAGATGCTCAACGGCCCCCGCGTTGTATCGCCACCCACCAACTGAATGGGGCTGCCCTGGGTGACAGCGGCCATGCCCTCACAGAAGGCTGTAATCCAGTCTTCGCTTTGATCCTGCAAGGTAACGCACAAAGAAAACCAGGCCGGGGTTGCCCCCATGGCGGCAAGATCACTGAGATTCACCGCCAATGCTTTATAACCAATATCAAACGGCGTCGCCTGCCCGGGAAAATGCACCCCCGCCACCAAGGTGTCGGAGGACACGGCCAACTGCATCCCATCCGGTACCCTCATCAGGGCACAATCATCACCGATGCCCAGATCCGCCGGCAATTCAGGCTCACGTGCAGACAACAACGCCCCAGTGCGATCACTGAGGCGTTTGAAATGGGTCTCTATGAGCGCAAACTCGTTCATAGCCACCGGTTGGATTACCCGCCTGGTTTGTCGTTGGCTTTCATTTCCAGTACGCGCAGCTTTTGCGCCACTTTATCCAGAATGCCATTCACGTATTTATGACTTTCCGTGGCACCAAAATATTTCGCCAGTTCGATGCCTTCGTTAATGGCCACTTTGTAGGGCACATCCACCCGCTTGCTCAGCTCGTAAGTGCCGATGCGAAGTATGGCCAGCTCCACCCGGTCGAGATCTTTCAGTTCCCGATCCAGAAACGGCGCAAAATAACCATCCAGTTCATTAATGCATTTGGGGATTTCATGCAGCAACTCATGAAAATACGACACGTCGGTTTTACGCATGTCGTTATCCACACGAAACTGGGTTTCAATGTCCCCCAGACCGGCGCCGGTCATCTGCCATTGGTACAGTGCCTGCACCGTAAACCGGCGCGCCTTGCGGCGCGCAGAAGGAGACGGTTTTTGTGAAGCGGTATTCATTGGATTACCACTGACCTCAATTAAAGATTGCGAAACAGGCTGACCATTTCCAGGGCACCGGTAGCTGCCTCAGCACCTTTGTTTCCGGCTTTGGTACCGGAACGTTCAATGGCCTGCTCAATGGTGTCGGTGGTCAACACACCAAAGGAGACCGGAATGTCGGTATCCAGCATGACACTGGCCACACCCTTGGTGCACTCGCCGGCCACATAATCAAAGTGAGGCGTGCCACCCCGAATCACCGCACCCAGGGCAATAATGGCATCAGGCTTACGCTTGATGGCCACCTGTTTTACCGCCAACGGCAATTCAAAGGCACCCGGTACCCGGATCACTTCGATATTGGTTTCAGAAACCCCATGGCGTACCAGTGCATCAATGGCACCGGTCAGCAGACTTTCCACTACAAAGCTGTTGAAACGTGCCACCACGATGGAGAACTTGGCATCGGTTGCGCGAAAATCGCCTTCCACTACGCTTACGTTTGTCATGTCTTTACCTTATTTCCAATAAAACCAATGTAGAATTCAAACTTATTCTGCCGCGTCGCTTTCCACGTACTCAACGATTTCCAGATCAAAGCCGGACAATGCGTTAAAGCGCATGGGCGAGCTCAGCAGCCGCATTTTGGTCAACCCTAGATCCCGCAGAATCTGCGACCCGGTGCCGATGGTGCGATAAATGCCGGTGCCGTCTCCGGTGGTCGGCCGCAACGGCTGGCGGCCGGAAAAGAAGCTGTCCACCAGATCATCAATATTGTGGCGTTCAAAGGAATCACCCAGCAACAGCACAACACCCGGCTCCGTATGATTGCCCAGAAAACTCAGTGCTTTTTCCAGGCTCCAGCCGCTGGACTTTGCCTTTACCGCCATCATCAGGTCACGCAACGGATCGGCCACATGCACGCGCACAAAAGGCGCATCAACGGTCATAACATCACCCTTAACCAGGGCAATGTGGCTTTGGCCATCAATCAGATCACGGAACAATTCCAGCTGAAAATCGCCATATTGAGTGGGCAGCTTTTCACTGCGAATTTTCTCCACCGTACGCTCGTTCACGGTACGGTAATGGATCAGGTCAGCAATGGTGCCGATTTTAAGGCCGTGCTCCTGGGCAAAAATCTCCAGGTCCGGGCGCCGTGCCATGGTGCCGTCTTCGTTGATGATTTCCACAATCACCGAGGATGCTTCCAACCCCGCCAGACGCGCCAGATCGCAGCCGGCTTCCGTATGCCCGGCCCGACGCAACACACCACCGGGCTGCGCCATAATGGGAAACACATGGCCCGGCTGGACGATATCCGAAGGCTTGGCATCACGGGCCACCGCTGCCTGTACCGTACGGGCACGGTCCGCCGCAGAAATACCGGTGGAAACCCCCTCCGCCGCTTCAATGGATAGCGTGAAGTTGGTGCCGAACTGGGAGCCATTGGCGCCGTGCACCATCAACGGCAGATTCAATTGCTGGCACCGCTCACGGGTCATGGTAAGGCACACCAGGCCACGGGCATGCTTGATCATGAAGTTGATGTCTTCCGGGCGCACCATGGTGGAGGCAATCACCAGATCACCTTCATTCTCACGGTCCTCATCATCCATCAGGATGACCATTTTGCCGTGACGTATATCTTCAATCAGTTCTTCAACTGTATTCAATTGCATATATAAAGCCTTACTTTAGATAACCGTTTTCAGCCAGGAAACCCAGGCTAATGTCTTTGCCCTGGGCCTTCGGGTCTGCAGCCTTGTCGCCCAGCAGCATGCGCTCCAGATAACGGGCGATCACATCCACTTCCAGATTCACTTTCACACCGGGTTGCCACTGTGCCACCGTGGTTTCCTGCACAGTATGGGGAACGATATTCAGATCGAATATGGCTCCACTGACCGCGTTCACCGTCAGACTGATGCCATCCACGCAAATCGAGCCCTTGTGGGCAATGTATTTCGCCAGATCATCCGGCGCCCGCACTTTATAGCGGATTGAGCGGGCGTCTTCTTCCCGCGATACCATTTCGCCCAGGCCATCCACATGCCCGGACACCAGGTGCCCCCCCAGACGCGTGGTGGGGGTCAGCGCCTTTTCCAGGTTGACCGGCGAGCCGTTTTTCAGCTGACTGAAACTGGTGTGGTTCAATGTCTCCAGCGACACATCGGCCCAGAACCCGTCACCCGGCAGATCGATCACCGTCAGGCAAACCCCGTTCACAGCGATGCTGTCGCCCAGTTTCACGTCCGCCAGATCCAGCTTGCCGGTCTGGATGCGCAAGCGCATATCGCCGCCTTTGGCTTCCATATTGGCAATTTTGCCCACCGCTTCGATGATCCCCGTAAACATGATCAATCACTCCAACCATAGGTCATTCGAATATCCTGGCCAATCTGACGCAGGTCCGTTAAGTGTAGCCCCCGGGTGCTGCTCATGGCCGGTATATCCAGCGCCAGCACCGGGCGTGCCGCGCTGCCCATGAGCTTGGGTGCCATGTAGCAGATCCATTGATCCACCAGCCGCTGTTCAACAAAGGCCCCCGCCAGAGCCGCGCCGGCCTCCACCAGCACTTCGTTCACTTCCCGCCGTGCCAGCTCCTGCAACAAGGCGTTAAGATCCACGCGATCCACTGCAACGCCCGCGCCCGCCGGCAGGGCGATCACCTCGGCACCGGCAGCACGCAACGCCTGTTCGCGGGCGGCATCGGGCTTAACGCAAACCACCAGGGTGTGGCCGGGCTGTTGAAGAATACTGGCTGCGGGCGGGGTGCGCAGGCGGGAATCCAGGATAACCCGCAGGGGTTGCAGCGGGGTAATATCCCCGGGCCAGGCCCAACCGGACAGAGCATCGTCGCCGGCCACTGACTGGGGCCACAGCTCGGGTCGCACCGTGAGCGCGGCATCATCGGCCAATACCGTTTCCACACCGGTGACAATGGCTTCCACCCGGGCCCGCAGACGCTGCACATCGGCGCGCGCCGCAGGGCCGGTGATCCACTTGCTCTCACCACTGGCCATGGCACTGCGGCCATCGGCGCTCATGGCAGACTTAAGCCACACCCAGGGCAAGCCTGAGCGCATGCGCTTGTTGAAGCCGGGATTAAGGGTTTCCGCCTGCGCTTGTAACAAACCAGAGGAGGTCTCTATGCCGGCCGCCGTCAGCAGTTGGTGTCCGCGTCCGGACACCCGCGGATTGGGATCTTCCATGGCGCTGATCACCCGGGTCACCCCGGCCGCGATCAGGGCTTCGGCGCAGGGTGGGGTTTTACCATGATGACTGCAGGGTTCCAGAGAGACGTAAGCGGTGGCACCACGGGCAGCGGCACCCGCCTGGCGCAGGGCGTTGACTTCGGCGTGGCCTGCACCGGCGGTCTGATGCCAGCCGCGCCCCACTACCTCGCCTGCCTTCACCAGCACGCAACCCACCCGGGGATTGGGGTGAGTGGTATACAGACCACGCCTGGCCAGCTGAATCGCTTCGGCCATGTACTGGTGGTCTGCTGTGGTAAAGAGCGCTGCGGTCATGGAATTAGGCCACTACCTGGGAATTTCGGCCGCAGAGTATACCACAGGCCACGGCCTGGCATAGCGGGCGTGAATTGCCGATTTCAAGGAATTTAATACTGGAAAGGGTTATTTCAGGCTGTTGATCTTGCCATTCTTCTGTAACCGGGCGATTTCATCGGAAAACTGGCTGATATCCTGAAAATCCCGGTATACCGACGCAAAGCGCACGTAAGCCACCTGATCCAGCTCCCGCAGGGCATCCATAACCTGTTCACCCAAGGCCCGGGAAGGCAGCTCCCTCTCGCCGGTGGCGCGCAATTTATGGCAGATCTTGTTGATGGCCGCTTCCACCTGTTCCACCGCCACCGGACGTTTTTCCAGGGCGCGCTGAATCCCGCTGCGCAGCTTGTTTTCGTCAAACGGTTCGCGGGTACCGTCCGACTTCACCACTTTGGGCATCACCAGTTCCGCGCTCTCATAGGTAGTGAAGCGCTCATTGCAGGCCAGACATTCGCGGCGGCGGCGCACCTGGTTACCCTCCGCCACAAGACGGGAATCGATTACTTTGGTGTCATCAGCGTTACAAAAGGGGCAATGCATGGTGTCGTCCTAATACCCTGGAGCAGTAAAGTGGGCGAATCATACCGTAATCCGCAATCGGGTTCTCTAAAAATGCGCCGGGGCACGGGTTCGCCTTTACGCAACACGCCACCATCAGATGGGAATGGCGGTTTTATCCACCACCTTGCGCATTACAAAACTGGAATGCACCCCGGACACCCCCTCGATACGGGTCAGCTTACCCAATAAAAACGTCTGAAAGTGATCCATGTCCCGTACCACTACCTTAAGAATGTAATCAGCGCTCTGCCCGGTAATGAGATAGCAGGATTGCACCTCGGAGAAGCCGGACACCTTGTCTTCAAATGCCGCGAAGCGCTCCGGCGTGTGCTTGTCCATGGAAATCTGGATCAGCGCCGTCATCTTCAACCCCAGCTTATCGGCATCCAACAGGGCCACATAGCGGTCGATAACGCCTTCTTCCTCCAATTGACGCACCCGGCGCAGACAGGGAGAGGGGGATAGACCGATGCGATCCGCCAGATCCTGATTGCTGATACGGCCATCACGCTGAATTTCTTCCAAGATACGCTGATCGTACTTATCCATTGCTCCCCCAGAGCTATAGAAACAATATTATTCCAATATAATGTATTTATAAGCAATATTCCACCACTCCGACCGTGAAATATCGCTATTTTCGCAATCCTATGCCACTCCCCTTCCAATACACTGTATTACATCAGGTCGCCGCCTGTATCCAACACCGGAACGGGGCTCACAAGGCCCTCCTAATCCGGTGGCGGATCGCCCGCCCACAAGGCGGGAAAGCCGGCCAGGCAATCCACCCCCGGCCCGGGCATGACCTACCCCAACACGGCTTTTCGGAGATCCAGCATGGCTTTCGACCACCGCAAATACGCACCTTATTTGCCCATTCAGTTAACCGACCGTACCTGGCCGGATCAGGTCATCACGCAGGCGCCGGCCTGGTGCAGCGTGGATCTGCGGGACGGCAACCAGGCTCTGATCGAGCCCATGTCGGTGGCCGAAAAAAAGCGTCTGTTCGCCCTGCTGGTGAAGGTGGGTTTCAAGGAAATCGAAGTGGGCTTCCCCGCCGCCTCGCAACCGGACTTTGACTTCGTAAGAGCGATCATTGAGGAAGGCATGGTGCCCGATGACGTCACCATCCAGGTCTTGACCCAATCCCGCCCGGAGCTGATCAAGCGCTCCTTTGACGCCTTGCAGGGCGCCCGCAAAGCCATCGTTCACCTTTACAATTCCACCTCGCCGGTACAGCGCGAACAGGTGTTCGGGCTGGATAAGGCGGGAATCGTAAACATCGCCGTTGATGGCGCACGGCTGGTAAAAAGCGCAGCAGAACAACACCCCCACACCCAGTGGCAGTTTCAGTATTCACCGGAAAGCTACAGCGGCACCGAGCCGGAATTTGCCGCCGAGGTGTGCAACGCGGTGATTGATGTGTGGCAGCCGGGCCCCGATAACAAGGTTATTATCAACCTGCCCGCCACGGTGGAAATGACCACCCCCAACGTTTACGCCGATCAGATTGAGCACTTTTGCCGGCACGTGCAGCAGCGGGAACATGTGATCGTATCACTGCACACCCACAATGACCGCGGCTGTGGCGTGGCCGCGGCTGAACTGGGCATGATGGCCGGTGCCGATCGGGTGGAAGGCACTCTGTTGGGCAACGGCGAGCGCACCGGCAACATGGACATTGTAACCATGGCCATGAACCTGTACAGCCGCGGTGTGAACCCGCAACTGGATTTGTCCGCCATGGATGAAATCATTGCCGTGGTACAGGATGTCACCAAGATTCCCCTGCACCCCCGCCACCCCTATGCGGGGGATCTGGTGTACACCGCGTTTTCCGGCAGCCATCAGGATGCCATACGCAAATGCCTGAGCAAACGCCAGCCAGGAGATCTCTGGGATGTGGCCTATCTGCCCATCGACCCGGCCGATCTGGGGCGGGATTACGAGGCGGTGGTGCGCATCAACAGCCAGTCCGGCAAAGGCGGTGTCGCCTTCGTCTTGGAGAAGGATCAGGGTATTATCCTGCCCCGCTGGATGCAGATTGCCTTGAGCCGCGTAGTGCAGGGGGATGCAGAGCAATCCTCCGGGGAAATTTCCTCACAACGGGTATGGGCGCTGTTCCAGCAGCATTTTATGGCGCAATCCCCCATGAGCATCAAATCCTATCGCCTGGAACACATTGAGAACGAGCAAATCAGCTTCACCGTCGACTACCGGGGGGAACTGGTGACCATTGAGGCCATCGGCAACGGCGCCATTTCCGCCTTCTGTAACGGGCTCAATCAACACTTTGGTCTGCAACTGGATGTACTGGATTATGAGGAGCACAGTCTGCAGCACAGCTCAGAAAGCCAGGCCGCTGCCTGCGTGCAGATAAATTGTTTGGGCAGCCGTCATCAGGGAGCTGCCGTACACGACGACACGCTGTTGGCGTCCATGAACGCCATCGTGTCGGCGGTGAATGCCGCACTGGCGCAGCAATCCACCCAGGTAGCCTGACCCACACCCCGGCCACCCTGCTGGTTAGCCTCAACAGCCCGCACGAATTCAACTATGGTTAGTAACAGAAGTGAATGATTGCGGGCAGGAGGTAACGTTGCGCACCAGCAACATGCAGCAGATACAGGCAGTGCTTAACAGCGGGTTCCCGAGGCTGCAATTTCCTGCGCATCTGGAGCAGGAGTTCCGGCAGCAACACCTGGAGCAGGCCATTTTCACCTTACGCCGTAACATCGCCTATGTGTTCGCGGTTTACGCCTTACTGGGTATTGGAATCTATGCCCTGATCCCCAATGACTCCCTGGGAAACTGGCCATATATGCACCTGGCAGTCGGGAGCTTTGTGCTGATCGGTGGCGCATGCGCTTTTGCCAAACCTCTGGACAACTGGCATCAGGTTTATGCCGCAACCTGTGCCGGCGGCGGTATCGCACTCACCATCATTGGCCCCTATTATCTCGACAACCCCATTATCAAACAGATCGCCCAGATCGGCACCTTGTACGTGGTCATCATCGCCTATACCTCTACGAGCGGGAATGGCGCCGCGCTCAACGCTACGGCACCGCCATGGCGGTCATGTTCATCGACATCGACTTTTTCAAAAAGTACAACGATTACTATGGCCATCAGCGGGGTGATGACTGCATCAAAACCGTGGCTCATATTATTGCCGAACAGGCCAAGCGCGCCGGAGACCTGGCAGTGCGCTATGGCGGTGAAGAGTTTGTGGTCATTTATCCGCAGACCAATATGGACAATCTCAAGGCCATCGGCGAGCGCACACGACAAGCCGTTATGGAGGCCAGGATCGAGCACCTGGCCTCTGCCGTGTCAGGCTGGGTGACAGTCAGCATCGGGCTGGCTTTCTGCATACCCAGCCGCACCCTCAACAGCGAAGCGCTGCTCAAGCTGGCCGACGACAATCTGTACAAAGCCAAAGAGCAAGGCCGCAACCAATGGATCTCAAGCACCCTGATGGTGGACTGAGCCAGGCAGCACGGACCGCGCGCCTTACTTACCGTAGACGGGATACCTGGCGCAAACCGCTTTCACTTTTTCCCGCACCTGGGCAATCAGTTCCTCGTTGTCCAGGTCCGCCAGAATGTCACACATCCAGCCTGCCAGTTCTTTCACCTCGGCCTCACCAAATCCACGCCGGGTCACTGCGGGCGTACCAATGCGCAACCCACTGGTGACAAAAGGTGAACGGGGATCATTGGGCACCGCATTTTTGTTAACGGTGATAAAGGCCTTGCCCAACGCGGCGTCGGCATCTTTACCGGTAATGTCCTGCTTAATCAGTGACAGCAGGAACAGGTGGTTATCCGTGCCACCGGAAATCACATCGTAGCCACGCTCGATGAACACACCGGCCATGGCCTGGGCGTTCTTCACCACCTGCTGCTGGTAGGATTTGAATTCATCGCTCATGGCTTCCTTGAAGCACACCGCCTTGGCGGCGATCACGTGCATCAGGGGACCGCCTTGACCACCGGGGAACACGGCTGAATTGAGTTTCTTCTCCAGCTCTTCGTTCTTGCGGGCCAGGATAATGCCACCGCGGGGGCCACCCAGTGTCTTGTGCGTGGTTGAGGTGGTGACATCGGCGATGTTCACCGGATTGGGGTAGACACCCGCGGCAACCAGACCCGCCACATGGGCCATATCCACCATCAGATAGGCTCCCACTTCATCGGCGATGTCACGGAATTTCTGCCAGTCCATGGTGCGGGAATAGGCAGAGAATCCCGCCAGTATCATTTTCGGTTTGTGCTCGCGCGCCAGTTCAGCCACCTGCTCGTAATCCACCTCGCCGGTGCTGTGATCCAGGCCATACTGCACGGCGTTGTACATCTTGCCGGAGAAATTGACCTTGGCGCCGTGGGTCAGGTGCCCCCCTTCCGCCAGGCTCATACCCAGCACGGTGTCACCGGGGTTCAGAAGCGCCATGTACACTGCCGCGTTGGCCTGGGAACCGGAGTGTGGCTGCACATTGGCATAATCGGCACCAAACAGGGCTTTTACCCGGTCAATGGCCAGCTGCTCAGCAATGTCCACGTATTCACAACCGCCGTAGTAGCGCTTGTGTGGATAGCCTTCTGCGTACTTGTTGGTCAGCACGGAACCCTGAGCCTGCATCACCCGGGGGCTGGTGTAGTTCTCCGAGGCGATCAGTTCGATGTGCTCCTCCTGACGCTGTTTTTCAGCCTCCATGGCTTCCCACAGTTCGGGATCAAAATCGGCAATATTCATTTCGGCTGAAAACATGGTCACTCCCGCGATTCACTGGCTAACTGGACACAAACTAATTCAATTTGGCTTGGCGCCTGCCGCCACTGTCGCACAAGGCGCGGGCTGGCTTAAATGAGGGCGGTATTGTACATAAAACGCCGCACAACGGCACATGAAAGTCCTGCTCTTATTCATCAATTTTCTTCATATCAGCCTAATGCTATTAGCCGCTCTTCGGCTCGCCCTTGGGCAGATGTTTAACATGCAAATCCAACTGCGGGAACGCGATCTCAATGCCCAGCGTTTTGAAGCGCTTGTCGATGGCCGTATGCAGATCGTGTATCAACAGCAAGCGGTGGGAAAAATTGGAAACAAAGGCCCGCAACTCAAAATCCAGGGAGCTGGCACCAAAGCCCAGGAAGAAGGCCGTCGGTGCCGGATCTTTCAGCACGGTGCTGTTGGCCTGAGCAATCTCCATCAGGGTTTGCGTAACCAGATCCGTATCGGAACCATAGGCAACCCCCACTTTGATCACCACCCGGGTGGTACTGTCGCTCAGGGTCCAATTGATAAACTGGCTGGTCACAAAGGTCTTGTTCGGAATGATCAGCTCTTTCTGATCCCAGTCGGTAATGGTGGTGGCGCGCATCCGGATCTGGCTCACCGTACCGCTCAGATTATTGATGGTCACCGTATCCCCGATACGAATGGGGCGTTCGAACAGAATAATCAGCCCGGAAATAAAGTTGGCGAAGATCTCCTGTAAACCAAAGCCCAGCCCAACCCCCAGCGCCGCCACCAGCCAGCCCAGTTTGCTCCACTCCAGGCCAATCATTCCGGACACAATCAACACGCCGGTGGTGATCACCAGGTAGCGCGCGGTGGTGGTGATGGCGAAGCGGATTCCGGAATCCACCTGCAGTCGCTGCAGAATCAATACCTCGATCAACCCTGGCAAATTTTTCACCCCGGCGTAACTGATCACCAAGGCCAGAATCACGGCAAACAGTGTTTCCAAGGTAACCACATGGGTTTCGGTGCCCGCCTCCGTGGCCACGTTGTAACTCCAGAGTTTGATCTCCTGGAAAATCTGTATGGCCTGGAAGAAATCCTGCCAGCTCCAGTAGCACACCAGCGCAAACAACGAAAAGAAGATGACCCGCAGCAGCGCGCGGTTCTGTTCGCTGATGGTGGCCACGTCCAACGACGGCAGCTCGAGTTCAGGCACGGCTTCCCCGGCCGCTCCGGCAGCCTCCTGCTGTTCCTTGACTTTGCGTTGCGCATCGCGTTTTTCAATGGCCCGGGCATAGGCTAACTTGCGCTCCAGCACCGCAAACCAGCGCATCATCACCTGCTCTGCAATGAAGATGAAAAAGCCATACATCAATGTCTGGTACATCAACACCATGATCTCCATGGCACTGAAGCTGTAGCCTTGCATCGACAGCATCACCAATGCGGCCGGGATCAACACACACACCCAGTACAGAGAGCGGTTCCAGCGTTGATACCAGTGGCCACGCTTGCCCACTTCCTGCTGGGTCACCCCCAGACGGGGATTGAACATACGGGCGCAATACACCACAAACAAAGTGGCCACCACCAGAAAGGCCGCCCGCCCCAGAATTCCGGAATGCAGCTCATCCCCTTCGCGCCACACCACGATAAACACAAAGGCACCGGGCAACTGCAGATACAACAACGGCAGCCAGCGCTTCAACGCCACAATGGACGATTCGCGCCAACGGAAATGCCCCTGCGCCAGCCCTTTGCGGCGCACCAGATGGCGCATGAACTCAAACAGGAACACCCAACGCGCCAATACCAGAAACGCAGACCCCACCCCGGCGGCGAATAATGAAGCTTCGTTTTGGCTCACCAGCGGATAGGCCAGGACAGATAACAGCAACGGCAGCGGCAACGCCAACAGTACGGTACCGAACAACGCCTCAAAGGTGTAACGGAACCGGTCTTTGGTTACGTTACCGATCTTGTCGCTGCCGTATTCCAGGCGCTGCATGACTCTGTGCCGGCCTGCAACATAGGCGGCCCCTGCAAACATCAACAACAGCAGCGGATACACCGGCCGCACCAGAGTGCGGTACCAGACACTGAAAGGCTCCAACCAGGATTGTTCCATTACAAACCAGCGCACACTGCCCGGCAATAAAGTCAGCCATTCCCAGTTGAGCGGTGTCGCACTGCGCCGCCAGAACAGTTTCTTGTTCAGCAGTTCATAAAACCGCTTGCGTTCATTGAGCTGCTCTTCATTGAGTAGCTCCAGATTGGTAAGATTCACCACATAATCCGCATTCACTTCCACCAGCCTGGTGAGCAGATCTGCCCGCCCCTCGTAGATGCGATACAGGTCTCCCTGCAGCTGTTGACTATCCGCAATGGCGGAATCCGGCTCTGCCTCGTCGAGCAGTTTGCGGATGGACTGGCGCCGGGCCGTATCGGTGCGCACGTGGTGGAGCTTCTCATCAAGCCGGAACTGTTGCAGACGCGCTTTGGAAACCTCGGTGTGCAGCGACGTATTGGATTCCTGCTCGCGAATTTTGGCCTGCAGCATCTGCCTTTGCCGCAACAGGTAATCATCCACAAACTGATAGTATTCGGTCAGCTCCAGTTGCTGTTTGGCTACCTCAAACCGGTAGCGAATATCCTGCAGCTCCTGCTTGCCCTGCACCAGTTCGTCGGTGATGTCATTGAGGTCTTCCGTGCGCGACAGCAGCAGGTCTTTCAGACGTCCGTTTTCCTGCAATTCAGATTGCAACACCTCAGGCAGCTGCGCGTAGTCACCCTGCAGGGTCACCGTGGTGTCCTGCTGTTGGTCAGCGGTTTGCAGGCGCATTTCGTCCCGCTTCTCTCGCAACAATGCCAATGCCGACTTCAACAGTTCCATGCGCATAAACAACAGATCACGATTGACCGTGTAGAGGTCCAGCAGCTTCTGGTAGCCCTCAAGGCGGTTCTGCGCCAGTTCCTTGCGTAAATTGGCATTGGTCTGTTGCTGCTTCAGCAGGTTCATCTGCATGGAGCGGATGGACTCGTTCCTGCCGGTGCTCTGCAGTGAGCGCATCTTCTCCTGCAGTTGCTGGGCCTGAGCCTGGGCGGCTTTCACTTCAGCCCGGGCCTGACTGGGCAGTGATTGCTGTTCACCGATGCGCTCCAGCACATAGGAGAGACTTTCCTGCAGTGCTTTGGCCTGCGCTTCCAGCAGACCGATGGTTGCCTCCAGCCCGTCCTGGGAACCCGGAACCTGCGCCCGTTCGGCGCTCTTTTCCAGGCGCCTGATTTCCCGGCGCAGCTGATCGGCCAACTCAGGGGCAGACTGAATTTCGTTTTTTACCACTTGTATGTCCTGCTGCAGCGACTGGGTCAGGGATTCCTGTTGCTGCAGCTCCTTATTCAGCAGATCCAGCTCCTTGCTCAGGGCATCCACCTTGGATGGCTCCTCCGCCGGGGCGACACTGCCGGACACCCCCAACTGGGCCTGCCCGGGCAACGCCCACAATGCCAGCCACGCGCAGATTATCAGGCTGATGCCGTTACACTTATGCTTTCTCACACAGTCTCCCAAAATGGCGGTCACGCATGCTTCAAATCAGGGCAGGGAGCCCACACCGCGGTGTTTGCATCAGCCCTGCAATTGGGGTAGCGTACGCCCCAATTCCTTCCACAACTGACTAGTTACTTTCCTGTTATGGCACAATATATATACACGATGCATCGGGTATCCAAAGTGGTGCCCCCCAAACGCGAAATCCTGAAGGACATCTCCCTGTCATTCTTCCCGGGTGCCAAGATCGGCGTACTGGGCCTGAACGGCGCGGGAAAATCCACCCTGCTGCGCATTATGGCAGGAGTGGATAAAGAGTTCGACGGGGAAGCCCGCCCCGCCACCGGAATCAACATCGGCTATTTACCGCAGGAGCCGCAGCTGGATGAAAGCAAGGATGTGCGGGGCAACGTTGAGGACGGCATTCGCGAATTAAAAGACGTCATGACCCGTTTCGACGAGATCAGCATGAAATTTGCCGAACCCATGTCGGATGACGAAATGAACGCGCTGCTGGAAGAACAGGCGGAACTGCAGAACAAGATCGACGCCGCCAACGGTTGGGATCTTGAGCGCACCCTGGAGATTGCCGCTGACGCCCTGCGCCTGCCACCCTGGGAAGCAGAGGTTACCAAGCTCTCCGGTGGTGAAAAGCGTCGGGTGGCCCTGTGTCGCCTGTTGCTGTCAAGCCCGGACATGCTGTTGCTGGACGAACCCACCAACCACCTGGATGCGGAATCCGTGGCTTGGTTAGAACGGTTCCTGCACGAATACAAGGGCACTGTGGTGGCCATCACCCACGACCGTTACTTCCTCGACAACGCCGCCGAGTGGATTCTGGAGCTGGATCGGGGCCATGGCATTCCCTGGAAGGGCAACTATTCCTCCTGGCTGGAGCAAAAAGACGAGCGCCTGGCCCAGGAAGCCAAACAGGAAGTTTCCCGCCAGAAAGCCATCAAGGCCGAGCTGGAGTGGGTGCGCTCCAACGCCAAAGGCCGCCAGGCCAAAAGCAAAGCCCGCATGGCCCGTTTCGAGGAGCTGTCCAGCCAGGAAGCGCAGAAACGCAACGAAACCCAGGAGCTGTTCATTCCCGTGGCTGAACGCCTGGGGGATGATGTCATTGAGTTCCGCGGCGTCACCAAAGGTTTCGGCGACCGCGTACTCTATGATGACCTGAACTTCGCCGTGCCCAAGGGCGCCATTGTGGGCATCATCGGCCCCAACGGGGCCGGTAAAACCACCCTGTTCCGCATGATCGTGGGTGAAGAGAAGCCCGAAAAAGGTGAAGTGCATCTGGGTGAAACCGTCGACCTGGCCTACGTTGATCAATCCCGCGATGAGCTGGACGGCAACAAAACCGTGTGGGAAGAGGTGTCCGATGGCCTCGACATCATTAAGGTGGGCTCGTTCGAAATGCCCTCCCGATCCTATGTGGGGCGTTTTAACTTCAAAGGTTCCGACCAGCAGAAACGGGTGGGCGAGCTGTCCGGTGGTGAGCGTAACCGCCTGCACCTGGCCAAACTGTTGCGCAAGGGCGGCAACGTACTGCTGTTGGACGAACCCACCAACGACCTGGACGTGGAAACCCTGCGGGCTCTGGAGGAGGCGTTGCTTACCTACGCCGGCACCGCCATTGTGATCTCGCACGATCGCTGGTTCCTGGACCGGATCGCCACGCACATTCTGGACTTTGAAGGTGAGGAGGGAGTCGAGTTCTTCGAAGGCAACTTCACCGAATACGAAGCCTACAAGAAGAAGAAATACGGCGAGGAATCCGTACAGCCAAAACGGCTGAAGTACAAAAAGATCCAGTAGCGCTTAGCCATCTGAAGAAAAGGCACCACGATACAAACAAGCCGCTCATTGAGCGGCTTGTTTGATTATTCATTCGTCGTTGATGTCATCCCAGTCGTCATAATCATCCAGGTCGTGCTTTAAGCGACGCTCTTCCATCAACGCCTCGATCTTACGCAAATAGTCGCCGGAGCGTTTGCTCTTGGCTTCCAGGCGCTTTTCGATTTCGCCGTCGATGTCGTCCATCATGTCATCATCCAGTTCATCGACGAATTGCGTATCTTCAGTGGTGGATGTCGTTCTCATAACCCCATACCTCTACAGCATCATTCTTTATCAGAGATGTGAAACCATGTATCTGTTCATCAGACCTGATTAAGCCGGTCTGACCCCGCCTGGTCCCTTGGCTGATTTGCTCGGCAAATAATCCCTTAAAGCGCTACCGTTTTCATCTTTTAATTATTAACGCAGCATCAAAAGTTTTTGTAGTTAATATTTGTGATTTTTAGATGTTTTTTCCATGCTCGGTTCGAATGTTATTCAATTAATAACCAAGTACGGTCCCGTTTCACAACGTTACAAATTCCCCACAGCGCCGACTTGAAAAAAACGGAATTTCGGCTTTTTATGAAAGATTGACTATGCTTTATAAGTGCAGGACCATTCTTAACCAGGTGAGCTCAGGGCCATGATCGAAAAACGCAACTTCACCCGCATTGCTTTTGATGCCAGCGCACGCCTGATTCGAGGGGAGAACGACTGGCCTGCCAAGCTATTGGATATTTCGTTGAAAGGCGCGCTTCTGGAGCAGACCGTCGACTGCGGCCTGGAGATAGACGATCCGGTGTCCGTGTATCTGCTGCTGAGTGATGAAGAGACCGAAATTCGTCTGGAAGGCCATGTGGCCCACCTGGAAGGCAACCGCACCGGCATCGCCTGCGATCATATTGACGTGGACAGCGCCTCGCACCTGAGGCGCATTGTGGAATTAAATACCGGTAACGAAGCGCTGCTGGAACGGGAGATTGAAGCGCTGGTGACTTTTGCCAACCATTGAAAGGTAGTACCAGAGCATATCAGAGCGCATCCAGGGCCTGCTCCAGGCGCGACACCGCCACCACTTCAAGCCCGTCAATGGCGGCTTTGGGCTGGTTTCCCTTGGGTACAATGGCGCGGGTGAAACCATGTTTGGCGGCTTCCCGCAGGCGCTCCTGACCACTGGGCACCGGCCGGATCTCACCGGAGAGCCCGATCTCGCCAAACACTATCAACTGGGTATCCAATGCCAGATTACGCAGGCTGGACACTACTGAAATCAGTACCGCCAGATCGGAACCGGTTTCCAGCACCTTGACACCCCCCACCACGTTCACAAACACATCCATGCCCATGGTGGCCACCCCGCCGTGGCGGTGCAGCACCGCCAGTAACATTGCCAGCCGGTTCTGATCCAGGCCTACCGCCACCCGGCGGGGGTTGCCCAGCTGGCTGTCGTCCACCAGAGCCTGCACTTCCACCAGCAATGGCCGGCTGCCTTCCCGGGTTACCATGACAATGCTGCCGGGAATGGGCTGTTCATAACGGGACAAGAAAATCGCGGAGGGATTGCTCACTTCGCGCAGACCTTTATCGGTCATGGCAAACACGCCCAGCTCGTTGACCGCCCCAAAACGGTTTTTCACCGCCCGTATCATGCGGAAACGGTTGTCCTGCTCCCCTTCAAAGTAGAGCACGCTGTCCACCATATGCTCCAGCACCCTGGGCCCCGCCAGAGCCCCTTCTTTGGTGACATGCCCCACCAGGAACAGTGCGGTGCCGGTCTGCTTGGCAAAGCGCACCAGGGCCGCGGCGCATTCACGCACCTGCGAGACGCCACCGGGGGCGGAACTGAGGCCCTCGGAGTAAACCGTTTGAATGGAATCCACCACCATTACCTTGGGCTGCTCCTTGTTGGCGGTGGCCAGAATATTCTCAATACTGGTTTCCGACATCAGGCGCAGTTGGTCCATGGGCAGATCCAGGCGCTTGGCCCGCAACGCCACCTGTTGCAGGCTTTCCTCCCCGGTGATGTATAACGCCGTTTGCCGTGCCGCCAGATGGGTCATGGTTTGCAGGAGGATCGTGGATTTGCCGATGCCGGGATCCCCTCCGATCAGCACCACCGAACCTTCCACCAGGCCACCCCCCAACACCCGATCCAATTCTCCGGTGCCGGTGGGGGTGCGGGGCTCTTCCACCAGATTCACCTGGGCCATGGTGGTCACCTTGCGGGCCTCGCCGGCCCAGCTGGCTTTACCCCCGCGGTTGCCGGACAGGCCCCGATCCGGGTTGAATTCCGTCAGGGTATTCCAGGCACCGCAATCGGCGCACTGCCCCGCCCACTTGGGAAAGACACTGCCGCAATCGCTGCACACAAACTGGGTCTTCGCTTTTGCCATTTACACCACTCTATCAGTCAGTCAACCGGTGAAGGCCCGCATGCACACCAGCGCGCCAAAATAATAGGCCGGCAGCATCAGCAATACCCCCATTAACCAGGCCCCGGAGTTGGACTGCAGGCCGGAATCCTCGGGCATATCAAAATAATCCGGTAATTTGGTTTTCAGGCGCTGCAGGGAGTACAGATCCCAGAACAGGACGAAACCATACAGCATCAGCACCGAAGGCGCTTTAAAGGGAATCGCATCCGGCATCCAGTATGAGAGCACAAACGCCATGCTCAACAGGGTGGACACCAGCCCGCCCACCGGGTGCAGCCAATCCCGCTCCATGCGGCGCAACATCATCACCCCCACCGGCAGGGACACCGCCATCAGGGCCAAGTAGAGCGTTACCCACAACGGCATCAGACCGACTCGGCATGTTGATAGACCCGCTGCACCCGACCGGTGATCTGGCACAACAGTTCATAGTTCACCGTACCGGCCCACTGGGCAACCTCTTCCACCGGTAACCCCGGCCCCCACAGGGTCACCGGAGTGTGCGGGCCCGCCCCGGGCAAATCCGACACATCCACGGTAATCATATCCATGGAAACCCGGCCCACCACCTGGCATCGCTGGCCCTGGATCAGCACCTGTGCCTGCGGCGAAAGGTGACGCGGATAGCCATCGCCGTAACCGATCGCCACCACCGCCACGTCCGTGGGCCGGGTGGCCCGCCAGGTGGCGCCATAGCCCACCGACTCGCCGGCGGCCACCCTGGAGCGGGATATGATTCGGGATTGCAGGTGCATGGCGGGTTTCAAATTCAGATCCACCGCCAGCCGGTCGGGAAACGGTGACGCACCGTACAACATCAGACCCGGGCGCACCCACTGGTAATGAAACTCCGGCCGATCCAGGGTGGCCGCAGAATTGGCCAGGCTGGCCTGCTGCACCCGCACCGACCGGCACAGGCGCTGGAAGACTTCACCCTGCTGCTGGTTGAGCGGGTGCGCCGCTTCATCGGCACAGGCCAGATGACTCATTAACACCGCATCTTTCACCTTGGGACTGTTCTGCAACTGCTGCCAGAACAACGCACAACCGGGCTCGGCGAAACCCAGTCGATGCATGCCCGTATCCACTTTCAGCCACACGCTGAGCGCGCAGGAAAGATGGGATTCCAGCAACATCGACAACTGCCAGGGTTGATGCACCACAATTTGAAAACCGTACTCGGCAGCCTGTTGCAGCTGGGCCTCGCTCAGTACTCCCTCCATCAACAGCACCGGATGCTGAATGCCCGCCTGCCTCAGCGCCACCCCCTCTTCGAAGGTCGCCACGCCCAGCGCATCACTGGCAGCAGCCAGGGCTTTGGCAACGGGCACCAGGCCGTGACCGTAAGCATCCGCTTTGACCACCGCCAACACCTTACTGCTCTTGGCCGCGGATCGCGCCGCAGACACATTATGCCCGAGGGCAGCCAGATCAATGACCGCACAGGTTCCACGACTCAAGATCAAAAGTCTCCGTAGGATTCCGGGGCCAGCTCATCGAAGCGGGAATACTTGCCGATGAACGCCAGGCGCGCCTTATCGATGGGGCCGTTACGATTT
>MDSW01071197.1_pt1 | contig 105223 bp, 96 predicted proteins | sample 811171 | NCBI WGS metagenome assembly MDSW01 (sample SAMN05326641, study PRJNA326480) | marine metagenome | isolation source: seawater | place: Atlantic Ocean: North West | collected 2012 | reverse complement strand
TATTTATCACCAGTGGAATATGAGTGTAGTATTTGATTTAACAAAGCGGTGTGCGCAAAAGTGGGTGAGGTTTCAGATCCAATATCCGGCGGGCTGCATGATTCGACCATATAACCAGAATGATTACAATCGGATCTGTGAGATCTATAACGCCTCCAAACTGGATGAGTTAAGGTATGAAGCTACCCCCTTTAAGCTGCTGCCCCTGGAGCGTGACAGTAAGCGCAGAAAGGCGCTTCTGGAGTCCGATCTCTATGTCTATGAGCAGGGCGGGATCATAGGATTTACAGCTGTCCATGATTTGGAAATCAGAGCTTTGTTTGTGTGTTCCCGATATCGGGGAATGGGGGTGGGAGAGGCTTTGTTACGGTGGGTAGTGGATAGGTTCCCCGGTGACTTGTGCCTGTACGTGGCCTGCTCCAACAGCCCCGCCATTGCTCTCTATGAGAAACACGGGTTTCGGTTAACGGATACCTATCTTACTGAATACAACTCAGAGCCGGTGTGGGCCGGCAAAATGGTGCGCCAGGTCCGTTGATATAGTGGGTCTGGTGTTGATTATATTATGACACTGAGCTTACATCAGGGAGAAACAAGCGAATGAAACCTGCATTTCACCCAGGCAAAAATATTGCCATGAAAATTCCTACTCACGAGTATGAGCATACCCTGCGATTTTATCGGGAAATTCTGCGCTTTGAAGAGCTGTCGGCCCGTCACCCGGATGACACACCCAGATTCCGGTTCGGGGATAAGGTTCTGTGGTTGGATTGCATGCCGGTCTTGAGTCAGTCCGAAATCTGGTTGGAGGTCCTTACCGACGATATTGAGCAGGCCGCAGACTATTTCAAAGCCAGTGGCTGCCAGCGCAGAGATGAAATTGAACCGCTGCCCGAGGGGATGAAGGCATTTTGGGTGTCCAGCCCGTCCAATATCATCCACCTGGTTACAGAGGGAAACAGCAATTGAAGGGCTCGTGCGTTTCCTGATAAAGCGGCAAAGAAAAAATTGCATTGATGGGCTGCATTAACGGGTGGGTGAAATTTCAGGAGCACGTAAGGCTCAAGCCCGGTTACTGCTGATCAGAAGAGGCGTATAAGAGACGCGGAAAGCAAACATCTTATTGCATCAAGCAAGCTTGAATGAGGTCATGCACATACGGACTGTGATAATATGTTCCCGTTCAGCTTATGTTAATTTTGAACGCACTATTCTTAGTGCGGTTTCGCGATATAAATTTTAATTTGGGGATAAGCATGAAACTGAAAGCCATTCTAATGTGTGCTGTTTTATCGTGTGCGCACACAGCCTTCGCAGACGCTGACCAACCTGATCTGGATAAACTCACTGAAATTCTGGGCATATCCCTGCTCAGTTCCAAAGCCGAAGTTGATGCGATGATCGCTACGACGGGTAAAAATTGGCAGTGTCAAAGCATTGATAATCCAGAAGTAAGGCGCCCCCATGGTCGCACCCGATTTGCATATTGGAGCAGAACCTGTACGTACCAGAACCCGGCCAACCTGGTCCAATCTCAACGGTTTAAGGTTGAAGCGGTAGGAAACTCTATCTATCACTTATCGTTTGAAGATCGCGTCTTTGATTCTATCAGCGTTGCTGAGTGGAAAAAGCAACCTGCTGAACTCAAAATTTCATATGGGCCTGGTCTCGATGAGGCGCACACCGAAGTGTTGAAAACTCAGGATGCGTCCTCGCCAGGGCAATATAGGGAAATTGACGCTGGTTTAAAACTTACCATTGATAGTGAATGTAGTGGCAGACCGTTCGATATCGCAGTCTCCACCATTACGATCGAGCAAGGTGCTGTAACGACTGCTCGCTTCATTGCTGAGTATGAGAATTTCAGGGGTATGTGCCCGGAATCATTTACCAAAAAAAACTAGAACGCCTGACCGCCCATGCGGGTACCTGAACGTATTGATTCCACATAGCCAGGAGAGTTTAGAAAGCAATGACCTATCGACTATTGCATCGTTGTACCTTGTTGAGTGTCCTGTTGTTTGGCGCATTTTCTTCACAACTCTCTTCAGCCAGCACGCTAACCATTGAAGACATCAAACCGGACATCATCGCCCAGCTTCCTGCTCACCTGGAACTCACCGGGATTGCCTTTAACAGCCTGGAAAATGCCGGGAATAATATGCTGCCGATTTACAAGGCATCGATGACAATCAAGGCCACTTTGAAAGAACCGTTGTATACCGTGGATGGCAATGAAAACGGGAAACTTCGTTTGCGCCAGAGCATGTCGCCCGGCGCCCCCGTATCCCACACCGCCACCGTGATTGCCATGATGCCCGGGGGGATCAACACAGAACGCAAGGTAACGATGGTGCTTGACGAGAACGGGCAATTCAATAAACAATTCCCGCGGTCTGCATTTCCTGCAGGTGGCTACACCATTGCCGCTGCGCAACAGCCATCATCGGCTACCGTCATGACGCCGGTTGCAACAAGCCACCAGCCGGATATGACGCCGCTTCGAACCCTGGTTGCCGCGCAGGATGCGGACCGGGAAATCTGGGGAAGAATGACCCAGGATTACCGCAATGTGGCACCGGCCAACAGCCCTATTGTGTTGAAGAACATCGAACTTACCGGAAACAAAGCCAAAGGGAAAATTGAATATCCTGATCTTGAGAAATCATTTGATGTGAGCATTGTCCCGCTTGGCAGCCACATGATCGGCTTGCGTTGTGTACCGAAAGAAAAATTCTGTAATTTCTCCCTGAACTATGAGGAGAATGTCCGCCTGTATTCGACCCGTCATGAATTTTTATTGAATGCGAACAAAAATGCGAAAGTAAAAGAGGACATGCTTCAGCAGAGTCTGCCTTGGGAACAAAAAGTCGCCCCTGAGAACCTACTGCAGCTTAGCAACACCCTGTGGGATGTCAGCACCGGCAAGTTACTGGACAATAACTGGATTGCTGACAGTCTTCGCCCTATTGAAGAGTTGCCCGGTAAGTACTGGCCAGCCGAGAATGATGGCCGCAGTGCTGTTCCTGGCGTTTTGCCCTTCATCCCCTATGCAACGGCAGCACCGGGCACGCCACAGATCAGGCCGATACCGGAGCCCAAAGACGGCGATCTGTTTGTGTCCAGGGATCTGCGGCGATTTATTGAGGTCAAGCAAGGTGACCTCTGGATCGCCACCGTCAATTGGCAGGAAGGCAGCTTTTCCTCCCCTAAAAACCTGACAAACAGCGGTGAGTTGTACCAACCTCAGATCTTGGCCTGGTACGGAAACGAAATCTATCTGCATACGAAAAAGCGAATTGACAAGCCTGTTCTGCGCGTCAACACTGACACTGGCGCGACGGACACCCTGCCGTATTCACAAGCATTAATGGGGCGGTACGGTAGCCCGGACGGCCGTTATAGAATCAATCATGGCGATAACGACAAGCTGCTCCATGTTTATGATCTCGCCACCCATGAAGAGTTCACCATGGACGCTTACCATGCCTACCGCCGTCAAGGACTGGTCTCGAGGGATCACACCGCAGGTGTCGAAATCAACCCGGATTTCTGGGTCAGCAGTATGGTGTTTTTCAGTGGCAGCGCTTGGTATGACCTGGAAAAGCGAGAGCACAAACTCATCACCGATATACCCGAGTTTATTGCGAAATTTCCACGCTCGGTCAGTGCCCGCGATGTTAGCCTGGTACCGGGTGGTGACTATATCGACATTCGTATAGAAGGCTACGATGAATTCGGCAGCGGTGAGGCAGCACGTCCGGCCCTCAAAAAGCAGCGTTACCGAATTCACAGAATGACCAACGAGATTACCCCGTTGCCTGAACTGCCAGCGATTGGATGGAACAAGGAGGCGGTGTGGATCGATGCAAACCGCTACGTATTTTATCGCTCCGAAGGCTCACCTGAGGAGATCGGCTTATGGCTCTACGATATTCCGACCGAAACCTCGACCTTGATCAGTCAATTAACCCCCAATCATAGCTTCAGGGCCAAAAATCCCCTGTCCGGAAACCTCGAACAGATCGGCCCATTCAATCCGGTGTTTAAGGAGAGCCCGTTTCTGGTGATCACGGATCACGAACGCGTCGGCTTTACCACGGAAGTGGATGGGAAATTCGTATTCGCCCTGGTTTCACTTAAAGGCGAAGAACCCAAGTACCTTGAAATACCAAAGCAGAAAATGCGTTCTAAAGTGGCAACACTGTTCATTAACGATCCGGTCTCACTGGAGCGCAACCAGACTGTTGCGATCACCCAGGTCGCAGCGCCGACCAAAAGTGTTGGCAGCAACAGCAAACCATCGATCACGAAAGCAAGCAAGGGGCACAAAGCGTTGGTCCCTGTCACGGCACGCAGTACAGACCTTTCCCTTGATAACATCAAACCCCATCAGATTCCCCTGATACCCTGGGAAGCGCAGGCCAACTATTTTGCAGCCTTTCCCTTCCACAAGGGTGACTACGCTTTAATTCAAGACCCCTCGGCAACCTTCCGTGACTTGTACGTTCGCATCCATCAGGGAAAGGCTTTACTGGGTGCCGCACCGGAATACGATGTTTTCCCGCGCTATGACCAGCGCAAGCAGTTTGCGGACGCATTCAAGGGGCGGCTTGCACAGTCCACGGACTATTACGGCTTGCTATGCACGCTGAAAAATCAGCGCGGTGAATTTACGCCGGACAAAATCAGCCACCGGGATAATTATGGCAACTACTACGCTGCGAAAAGCGGATTCCAACCCTACACTGTGCTCACCGCCCTGGCCTACAGCGCCATAAAATCCGACCATTTCGGCCAATACTTTTGCGCAGACTCTGAAAATTGTGGTGGTGAGGAAGACAAGGCCAGATGGTTGGCGCATGTGAATGTTCACAAGGCCTGGGGCGGCCTTGATGCCAGCGAGACGGATTCACGACAGGCACTTGCAAGCTTTTTGGACAAGGAACTCCCCAAGCTGTTTGAGTGGGCTGACTCCCTGTCCTGTGATGTGGCGTTGACGGTTCCCACTCTGGCGGGTGGTTATGATGCTGCGACACAAGCACTTAATTTCACTTATGTGGCCACCCCGTTCTCAGTGCCGATGCCCAAATCTGAGTTGCAATCGATTCTTAATAAACCCAGGGAATACCTGTCGGCAGAGAGAAACGTCTCCACACCGCAGGGTACCCCGCTTAAGTTCTTCGCGGTCGTGAATGGCAGCTTCTCCAGAGCGAGCTTTGGCGGGTCATTGTCACAAGGTTACGGCGTTGGCGCGCTCCCCTATTTTCTTGCGCTTGATACCGACAACATCAGTATCTTTGCAGACGATCTTTTGACTGATGAGGTAGGAAAAGCCAACCTCCCCGCTGGCACGAAGATAAAAGTCATCAACGGCAGTAACGTTAAATAAGAACAGTCAATCCTGGGAACAACACCCGTTGTCCCCAGGATCGTACTTAAGTTGAATCGGCGCATGCGATCCAGCTGTTGCGAGGTGAACAGTAATCGAAGGCCCCGAGTATATCCTGATAAAGCGGCCCTGATAGAGCAGTAAAGAGAAAGTGCGCAGTGGGGGTGGGTAAAACGTCAGGAAGACGTTAGACTGTCACCAGGAGACTGATAATCAGATGGACGGGCCCGGTTCGCCACCTGATTATGCGTTGGTTCATTAACAGCTTTGTGCTGCATGGAAATGGAAACGGAAGTATGAGTTATCTCATGGAAAGATCAAACCGATGTATTCTGATGGTGTTCTTGTGTTCCCTGGTGTTATTGTCCGGCTGTCGCCGTGACAGTGAAGAGCCGACCCTGTATGACAGTGAACGGCCCTATCGTCTGCCTTACACCTATGGTGAAGACCGATTTGTGATTCAGGGGTACAGTGGGCCGTTTGGGCATTCTGGTTTTGAACTGGATTTTGTCATGCCGGTAGGGACACCGGTGCTTGCAGCCCGGTCAGGGGTGGTAACCGCTGTTCAGGATTCTCAAAGCGGTAATTGCCCGATCGAAAAAAACTGTTCGAATAATTTTGTCTACATTGATCATCTTGATGGAAGCTACGCGGCCTACCTGCATATCAAACAATTCGGAGCCTGCGTTTCGTCGGGTATGGTTGTCAACCAGGGCGATGTCATCGCATTGTCCGGTAACGTCGGCATCAGTGCTTTACCCCATTTACATCTGGGTATTATGCCGTTCAATGGCGAGCCGCCTGCCTTTGCCGATGTTAATCAGTTTGGTTCCGGTGTGCCGGAGATGGGTAACTTCTATATGTCGTTTAATCGGGTAGGTGAGGACTATTGTAATGAGTAGATTGATGCTGTCAGTGATCCTGGTTGGGCTTTTGGCTGGGTGTGCAACCAATCGGTACGTTGTGACTGAAGGCACATACAGCGCATGGAAGGGCGAACGAATGTACCTGCGTAAGAAAACCATCCTGGTGGATACCAAAACCGGCGCTACCTGGGGCCTGGCTTATGATGCAGAGAACAAAGCGTTTACCCGCGACGGCTACGGCTGGGAAAAACTACCGGTAAGGGATCATATTGCTGTTGAAGGCGAGGTCGCCGATGCCCCGACAGAGCAAAACAAGTGAGCCATTTAAGGGTGTGTAGTGGATCAACAATGGATTGGTGATAAAGACAATGAAAATGAAAATGAAAGTGGCTTTCTTCTGTTTTTGCTTTAATGCGGTCGGACTGTTTGCGTTTGGTCTGATTTACACTTTCAGTGGCGAGTTTCTGCCGTTTCACGCCAATGCCATAGGGCGGCAATGGAGCAGCCTGAGTGATCCGGTCCAGGTGTTGTACCTTGGTATGATGCGTACCGAAGGCGCGGGTATGCTGGCAGCGGCCGTTGCCATCGGCATATTGTTGTGGATTCCGTTCAGGCGTCGGGAGCCTTGGTGTTACTGGGCCATGATGGTGATAGGTGTGGTAGAACATGTGCCCAGTATGGTGGGCGCTTATAATACATCCCTGGCCACCCCGGCTTCTTCACCCTGGCAGCTTAATTTGCTGGGTATTGTACTGTTGCTGGTGGGCCTTGGCCTGGCGTTGAAGAATGGGGCAAACGCAGCGCCAGCGAAGGTGTGATCGGCAGAGCCGGGTGGACGGGTGTTTGCCATAGGCTAAACTGAATGAATCAGTGAATACATCGGCCCTACTGGCTTTCAACTACCTGGATGTCGGCTCCCGTTCCGTGGAGTACTGGTATTAGCGATGAGTCGTACCAATATTGTTTTACAGATCAATAAGGATCTGGTGACAGGAGACTTACAATTACCGTCCCTCCCTAAGGTTACCCTTATGGTCAGAGAGGCCGTTGCCAATCCTAACCAGGATCTTTCCAGCCTTGCCAAAGTCGTGCAGACCGATCCGGCATTTTGCGGGTATCTGGTGAATTCCGCCAATTCGCCCCTCTACCGCGGCATTGGGGAGTTGCACAATGTGCAGCAGGCCCTGTCACGTTTGGGCATGAAAACCACTCAGAATCTTGCCATGACCTATGCTGCACGCAGCTTGTTCAAGCCCCGTAATCGGGCATTGTCCACCTGGCTTACGGCCATTTGGAAGCAAAGCACCTTAGTGGCTGCGTTAGCCAAGGTGATGGCGCAACACAGTCAGGGTTTTGATCCCGATGAGGCGCTGTTGGCGGGCCTGTTGCAGGATATCGGCACGCTGCCACTACTGGATAAAGCTGCCCGGGATGTTGCCTTGATCAACGATGCAGCGGCAGTGGATGCCCTGTTGAAGCAGCACTCTGCCCGGGTGGGGGCCGCGGTGTTGCGCCACTGGGGTATGGCTGTGAGTTTTCAGAATGTGGCGAAGCACCGTGAAAACTGGTTGCGCGAACACGATGGTGAGGCGGATCTGGTGGATCTGATTTCATTGGCGCGCATTCACAGCTATATCGGTCAACCCCAGATGCAGGTGCTTCCCCGTATCCATCAGCTACCGGCGTTCCGCAAGCTCGAACTGGGGGAACTGGGCCCCAGTTTGAGCTATCGCTTTATTGAACAGGCCGGGGATTCCATACGGGAAACCCAATTGTCACTCAGTTAACCCATGCGGCATCGAATGCGTTGCGCAATACCGTGCAGGGCAGGGTATTGGTTTCGATGGATGAATTCACCAACAGTACCGCTTCCACCTGAATGGGGAATTTCATAATACAGCCCTGCTGCTCGCGCCGTTCGGGCCATTCCACAGAATCAAAGTACAAGGCGCCGGCGTGTGCCTGGTAGCGTCCGTGATCACCGGACAGACTCCAGTTGTATGACCAGCCCAGATCCAACAGGTCCATCAGTTCACGCATGGAATCCGATAAAATCCGGTCGCTGTAGCGCAGGTAGGCCATGAATTTGGCCAGTTCATAGGCCGACAGATACCAGCCGCCGGAACCACAGGAGAGCGTCCAGTTGCCGGCTTCTGCACCGGTGCCGTTGGCTTCGAATACGTTGTAATAGCGGGTGGGGTCGTAATCACCGGTAGCACTGACGCAACTGGGCTGGTGAATGTCGAGGGGGAGAAACACGTTCTCGGCCACATAAGCCTGGTACACCGCTGCTGCCTCGTTTGCATCCAGCGCATTGATAGGCTGGCCGGCCGCTTCCCACAGAGCCGGGATGATGACGCGAAACAGGGCGTAGTTGATGTTCGAGTAAGACTGATTTTCTTCACCACCGTGAAACTGGGGCATGATGCCGTATTCCACCATGGCTTTCAGTCCGTTCCATTTCACCAGATTGAGGGCAGCGAATTCCGCATCGAAATTCTGGATTGCCATCGCGGTCTGTTTGATTCCGGATTTGTGGGTAAGCAGATCGTAGAACGTGATGATTTGTGGATTGGCAAAGCCGTAGCCTTTCGTCCAATCATCCGGTAGCCATGGGCCCACCGGGTCAAACACATTTAAATCGTTCAGCTCTAGTAATTGCAGTACCGCCACCGCAGTGATGGTCTTGGAAATACTGGCTATGTTCATGCGCTTGTATTGGCTTTGTGCCAGATAGGAGTCGTTGTTATTGCGGGCGGCACCACGTCCATCAGAGCGGGAATGCTTTTTCTTGAAGTTGATAACATAGGCGTAGCCCACGGTTTCACTGTCCAGTTTGTCAATGATGCCCTGCTCGAATTCATCCACATCGAACACAGGGCCGCCGCTGGTGATGGTGGTGCTGGGTTGCATAATGCCTGCGCTCTGTTGCTGATACTGCGTGGCCAGTTTCAGCAACAGATACGGGTTCGGCTCAGGTTCGGTGCTGGTGATGTTGTCTACGGATTTACTCACGCCGGTAAGGCTGCGATACCAGCTCAGCAGATCGGTGCCCAGGAAAGGCAGTTGGGTGGGATAGGGCAGAGCCCCGTTGAAATCCTCACTGTTTTCATAAGAATATTCCGCATCCAACACCAGGTTAAGCGAGGGCTGAGTCTGTATCTGTGCGGTAGTGGTAGTAGTGGTAGTGGTGCTGCGTGTTTGTGCCAGCAGCACTGTGGGTACGGATGCGATCGTGGTAAGCAGACAGGCTAATAAAATTCTACTGAAAATGGCGTCCAGGCCAGCTGGTGCATGGCCACGATGGTCAGCGCGTGGTTTGCCGTTGGTCATTGTTGATTTCCCTTTCAATTCGTATGATGTATTGAGTCATTGTACGGTCTGTGTCGGTTGACCTCGGTTAACTATTGCCACAGGCGGTCTGCATTAATCACCCTGAAGTAATAGCGAAGGTCCTACAAAAAGGGTGTGATAATTCGCAATTTCCATGTGGCGCAGGTGATGCCGCAACCGCCTTCTCTACGCTGCCCATGTAAAAAAGTTGCATCAAAATATAAAAATTACTGTGAAAAAATAACAAGTTGTTTTGCGCCTCCCGTTGCAACTTTCGCATCGGCTACAGCGTATCTCCCTGAGACAGAGCCCTTATCTGTTATTGCAACCAATTGATCATTGCCAGGGAGAAAAATATGAAACACAACACACAGTATGGAACCCGATTGCTGTTCTGCTCGATGGCGCTCACCAGTCTGTTGCTGGGCTGCGGTGGCGGAGGAGATGGTGGAGGCGGAGGCGGCGGCAGAGAAGCCCAGCCGGATGCGGGCGTGACCGCCAGGTTGCCTGCCCGCTCCACCAATATTGCCTTGACCTCCGATGATCGGCGTCTGGTGGTGGTGAATCGTCAGAATGATTCGGTATCGGTAATTCAGGTGAAAGATGGCAACGACGTCGACGTTGATGCCAAATTGGCAGAGATCAGCGTGGGTAAGGAACCGCGATATGTGGCGATCACCCCTGATGATCAGGCGGCTTACGTGACGAATGCCGTGGATGGTAGTGTATCGGTGATCGATCTGGCCGCCGCTACCCCCAAGCTGAAAGGCAACCCGATTGCAGTGGGCAGCGAACCCCGGGGTATTGCCATCACCCCCAATGGAACCTATGCCTTTGTAGCCAACCATACCGAGGGGTCGGTTTCTGTCATCCAGATCCGTACCAATCAGGTCATCAACACGGTGTACGTGGGCGGTAATCCCATGGCGGTGACCATCAGTAATGATGGCGATCTGGATGATCGTGACGAAACGGTGTACGTCACCCGTTTTTTTTCCGAACTGGCCGACCCGGTCAACCGGCCCGATGGTTTTAATGATGCCAAACGGGGTGTAATTGATTATTTCGGGGTAGGGGCGGCCATTGCTTCCGGTGCTGGCGTGGCACAGCTTTATATTGAACCCCTCGCTGACAGTGGTTTCAGCGCGGATCGCCGTCAGTTCTGTGGTAACACCCGGGATATTCTGCAGAGTCAGGGGGATGTGGTGTTCTTTAATGCGGGCGTCGATGGTGATGGCGACGGAGCCGCGTCGCTGGCCAGCGATGTGTTCTGTCCGGATAATTTCAGTGTGGATGCTTCAGCCGGCGGTGCCATTGGCCGGGATGTTCAGGGCGCCTACCCCAATCAGCTGTTCAGTGCGGTGCTGCGGGATTATAACCTGTATGTGCCCAATGTGGGTGCCTCACCGGAGCCGCCGGTTAGGTTCAACCTGAATGTGCAGGCACTGGTGACCACACTGGATGTGGGCTCCGGCTACCAGGTTACCACCAACCTGAACAACCAAATCAAAACGGAAACTCCGCCGGCTGATCCCGGCGCATCCCTGACCCGTTTGTTTGCCAATGATGTGGTGGCCATTGATGCCAACAAGAGCGGCGACGACTTCCTGGTGGTGAGCCGTGGCGGCAACTACGTCATGCGGGCCACAGTGGCACCGGACGGCAGTCTTGACCTGGGGGCACCCGGTAATGTGGTGCGTTTCCAGACCGGTAACATACCCACGGGTGTGGTGATGAGTCAGGATGGTACGCGAGCCTATACCAACAACGAAGTCAGTACCTCGGTGACGGCGCTGGACCTGATCGGCAATCAGGTATTGCAACTGGATATCGCCTCCAGTAAGCCCCCCGCGCCCGGAACAGCCAGGCACCGCAGCCTGCTGGGCAAGCTGGCGTTTTTCACTGCCCTGGGGGTGCCTGATGTGTTGGATCTGGACAAGGACGGCAACTTTGATATCGACGTGCGGGACATCCAGCCGCTGGCTTTCCGCGGCAAAGCGTCGGACAACGCCTGGAGCAGTTGCGCATCCTGTCACGATGATGGCCACAGCGATAACGTAACCTGGATATTCCCCACCGGGCCGCGCCAAACCATTGCCCTGGAAGGCACGTTTGCCAACAGTGATCCCCGGGATCAGCGCATTCTGAATTGGAATGCGGTGCGCGGCAGCGTAACGGACTTCAATAATAATTCCCGCGGCGTGCAGGGTGGTATCGGCCATGCAACGGATGTAGGGGGAGTCAATCGCAGTGCAGAGATTTTCAATCACGGCCCCACCAGCGGAATCAGTGATGCGCTGGATGCGATGACCGAGTGGGTGGCCACGGCGGTGCGGGCACCCATCATGCCGGCACCGGACAGCGATGCCGAATACACCGGCCGCCAGTTATTTGCTGCCAACTGCAGCAGTTGCCACGGGGGTGAAAAATGGACAAAAAGTTCGGTGTTGGCGTACCAGAACAATCCAACCTTTGCGGCTAACCCGTTGGCAGCCAATTTCTTTGCTCAAGGCCGGCAACCTGCACTGGACCCCAATCTGACGGTGGCCGGTCCGCAGATCGTGGCGCTGGCAATACAGGGCGACGTACTCAGGTTGCTGGATGATGTGGGTACCCGGGACGGAAGCAACCCCCTGGAAATTCGGGGTGCCGGTGCCATTGGTGGCGGCCTGATCTCCATTCCCGGTGATCCCAACGAAGGGGTGGAAGTATCACCGCAGTCTACCCAGGGCTTTGCGTCATTGGGTGGTGCGGGGTTCAATGTGCCTTCACTGTTAGGGGTGGCCTACCATGCCCCTTACCTGCACGATGGCAGTGCCGCCACGCTGGAGGAGGTCTTTGATCGGCATCGGTTACCGCAATCAGGAGGGCAACCGATTTCCAGTGTGATCAGTGATGCGGATGATCTTGAGTACCTGAAAGCGTTTCTGCTGTCCATTGACGACGAGACCCAACCCTTCTGACGCCGGGCTCCGGCAGGCGCCACCCTGACGCGTTACGCGCTTTCGTCAGGGTGGCGTTTAACCTATACTGGCCAATTTTTTTTAAGCGCAATGTCGCTCTTGATGTGATGGTAATGCAGAGGAATGCATGAGAAAAATAACGGTAGTGTTGATCGTCCTGTTCATGGCTGTGGGGTGTTCTGCCATGAAATCCAACAAATACACGGATGTGAATGTTCGCTGTGAGCCGGATGCTGCGATTGCCAGTGTAAACGGTGAGCATAAGAGTTCACCTGCAACGTTCAGCGTCGTAACCAATAAGGACATTGAGGTTGCCTGTCAAAAGCCGGGTTATATTACCTCCAGCAAAACGGTTCGTACCCATATCACCACCACCGGGGTATTGGATGCCATCGGCGGATTTCTGTTCCTGGTGCCTGCCATAGGGTTGATTTCACCGGGGGCATGGGATCTGGATCAAAAAGACTTTGACATGACATTGGTGAAAGAGCCGGAGTAACGGTATGAGTCACCTTGGTTCAAGGTTGCACAGGTGCCTGATTGACCTGATGATCGTTTAGCTCAATCAGGGCTATGTTTCTTGCCATAGCTGCGGCGGATTACACAGGCACGGGTTGCTTTCCTGCGCTACACTGACACCCATAACAATAATCATTGAAAAAGGGTGTGCAGATGACTATTTCCTATCGCTTATACGATGTCTTTGCCGACGAGCCGTTTGCGGGTACGCCAATTGCCGTGGTGATGGCGGATGTACTCTTGGATGATGCGGTGAAAACCAGGATTACGGCCGAGCTTGGCTGCTCGGAAACCGTGTTTGTCGATCCGTCCAACCCGGCGTCCCCTTTTGCGGTATATAACGGGCAGGGTAAAACGTCGTTTGGCGCCCACACCACTTTGGCTGCTGCTGCCAGGGCCTTTGAGCTGGGCTACGGCAAGCAGGCCGAAGGCTACTCTGAGTACCTGCTGCAGGATGGTGGATTGTCGGTGAATACCTTCCAGGATGCTAGCGGGCACGGTGCCGGTGGTTTGACTCTGTTTGCCCGTCATTTTGATTTCACCACCGATCGTTTTGTGCCTGAATTGTCGGATATTGCCCGGGCCTTGAATACCGAGGTTAAACATCTCGCCTATTCCCGCTACAAGCCCCGGTTGGTGGCAGTGGATACGCCGGTGCTGGTGGTACCGATGACTCGGCCTGATCACGTTGTCGCCGCGCGTCTGGATACCGGTCAGTGGGCACCATTGCTCTCTGAGATCTACGCCACGGCCATTCTCTTGGTGGCACCGGGCTCCGTGGGTGGCCGCGCACACTTTCATGGCCGTCTTGTTACACCCCACTATGAAGCCGCAGCCTGCCCTCCCATCGGCTCAGTGATCCCCGAGTTCATTGCCTATCTGTGTTGCTGCGAGGGTACCGCCATCGGCACCCACACCACCAGCATTGATCGTGGCCACCCCGCGGCCCGCCAGAGCCTGATTCACATTGAGTTCGATTACCGGGGCGGCCAGCAGGCCAAGTGCCGCATTGGTGGTAATGTGGTGCTGATGGCAGAGGGGCAGTTCGTTTACCCATAAGCGCCTCAGCACCGGAAAAGGCGGACCGCTTCATACCGGTTAAAGCCAATGTTGTAGTGATGACTGCGGCCATAACAAAAATCAAAATGTTATCCGTTGCGGAACAAAGCCTGGAAGCAAGGGGGTGCGGCTTAGCATTGTGACATTGGTTGCAAAACAGTACCTGGGAAGTCACTTGGGACATCTAATCTATGAGTACCCTGAATTATTTTGCCTATGGTTCCAATATGTCCATTGCCCGTTTGCACGGCAGGACGCCCAGTGCGGTATTGCAAGGCTGTTGCCGGCTGAACCGGCACGACCTGCGCTTTCATAAGCGGGGCCATGATGGTTCCAGTAAGGCGGATGCCTACTTTACCGGTGATGACCATGACGTGATTCATGGCGCCCTGTTCACCATCGAGCGCAGTGAGAAACCGAATCTGGATGCGGCGGAAGGGTTGGGGAACGGGTACGAGTTAAAGCAGGTAATGGTGATCGATGGCGCCGGGTTTACCATTCCGGCGCTGACCTACGTGGCCACCCAGTTTGATGTCCAGCTGAAGCCCTACTCCTGGTATTTGAATCATGTATTGGTGGGTGCGCTGGAGCTGGGCCTCCCGGAGCACTATATTCACAGTAAAATCAGCACCGTGACCGCAGTGGATGATGGCAACCGGATGCGGGACAGGGAGCAGCGCCGGATTCACCAATAGGTGGCATCAGGCCCGCCGGATCTGATCGCGACCTTTTTGCTTGGCTTGATATAGTTGTTTGTCGGCGTCATGCAGCAGTTGTTGCGGTGTGTTGCTGCTGTCTGGTACCAGGGTGGCTACCCCGCCGCTGATGGTTACGTGCTCGGACGCTACCGATCGCTGGTGCGCTATAGTCAGGGCTCGAACCGCCTTGGCGCAGTGCAAAGCCAGTGCGTAGGCTTCGTCTGCGTTGGTCTCCGGCAGCAAAATCACAAACTCTTCGCCGCCATAGCGTGCCACCAGATCCGAGGATCGGCTCGCCTGTTGCCTGAGCGCTGAAGCCACTTGCCTCAGGCAATCATCACCGGCCTGGTGACCATAAAAATCGTTGTAATGTTTGAAGTAGTCAATGTCAATCAGGACGATGGACAGGGGGTGCCGGCTACGTTGCATGCGCCGCCACTCCTGCTCCAGTTGTTTGTCGAACATCCTGCGATTGGCAACACCGGTAAGGCCGTCTTCAAAGGACATCCTTTCCAGATCTTTTCTCAAATCCTCCAGTACCTGCTCCGTTACTTTCCGTTCAGTGATGTTGCGCATGAAGATGGCAATGCCGATCGCCTGTTTGTTGTTATCCAGTATCCGTGACAACGTAATGGCCAGTACCTGCTGTTGATGGTTTGCTGTGTTCAGCACAATTTCATGTTCACTGTGGTTGTTGGCGGATGCGCTCAGTTCAGTGTAAAGGGGGCGCAGCTGCTGACCCCACTGCGGATCCAGAATGGAAAAGATGGAAAGCCCGGTAACCTGATCTGATGTCATGCCTAACAGGGCGGAGGCGGCCAGATTCCACTTAACAATCACGCCGTCCACGGCGGTGGCAATGATTCCATCGTGGGCGTGTTCGACAATATGAGACAGATACTCAAGGGACACCGAGGCACGTTGCAATGGTGAAACACGTGGTTTGGTGTTGTGCTGCAGTTTGCGGTTCAGTTGAGACAGGGTAGTGCGAAACTTTCTTTTCTTGATGGCGGCGCTCAGGCTGCGAGAAAGTGTATCCGCAAACTGGGCGCCGGTGGGATCCACAATCTCCCAGTGATGGCCAAGCGTGGATACCGGTGATTGCAGGCGATGCTGGAGTGATTTGCCGGTATCGTTCACCAGGAAAATGAAATATAGATCGTCAATGACATGGCTGAGTTTTTTGGCTGTTTCAAGGGGCTTGCGCGTGTGCGGGCCAATGAACGCGATGCAAAAATCCAGAGTGTCCTGCCGCGCCAGTACAGCAGGCAGCGTGTTGCTGTCGGCATCAATATGCGTGGGCATCGGCAGGTTGCAGCGTTGGCATACGAATGCCACCTGTTCAAAGGTTTGTTGCCAGCAACCTGCGGCGTCGATGTATAACGCGTGTGTCGTCATAGTGATTTAAATCAGCGGAAGATCCAGCAGCAGTCGTCCGCTCCACAGTTTCAGAATATCGGTGGTGGGCGACATGACATGAGCCGCCCGCGCATCACGCAGCAAGCGGGATAATTGTCCGTTTTCACGATAGGCAAAACCACCACAGCAGGTCATGGCATCATTGGTGACCGCAACCGCAAGATCGGCGGCATCGGCTTTTGCCATCAGAATCATGTTGGTTGCCTGCGGATCACCTACATCCCCCTGATACGCTGCCTGATACAGCAGACCACGGCTTTTGTGCACCGCAATATTCATTTCAGCCAGGCGGTATTGCAGTGTATGGATGTCCGCCAGGCGTTCACCGGAGTGGCTGTAGCGCCGCGCTTTAACGTGTTCAATGGTGGCATTCAGAGCCGCCTGGGCCAAGCCCAGGTAGGCACCGGCCATGGCAATGAGAAAGTAAGGCGCCACCACCTCAAAGGTGTACCAGATCTGATCGCCTTCCTGCCCCAGCAGATTTTCCCGTGGCAGCCGCACTTGGTTCAATTGCATCGCCCTGGATGAGTTACCGCGCATACCCAGTCCGGCCCAGGGTTCAAGCCAGATGATCCCGGCACTGTCCCTGTCCACGATCAGACAGGAGAAATCGCCATCTTCGGTATTTTCAGCACTGGCCATGGTGGAGATTACGTAGGAATCGGCGTGGCCACCGTTGGTAACAAACTGTTTGGTGCCGTTGACGATGTAGTGTGCGCCACTGAGGGCTAATTCGGTTTGGGGCAGATAAAAGTGGGCACCGGTACCGTGCTCAGACAGTGCCAATGTGGTGATGTGACGGTTTTCAGCGATGGGCACCAAATACTTTTCTTCGTGATAAGCAGTGGCTTTGGCCGTGATCACGGCGCTGCCCACACAATGCATGGCATAACACAGAGCCGATGAGGTGCAGCCTTGTGCTATGGTTTCACCCAGCACCGCCAGGGCCAGCAGCCCCTGCTCGTGGCCGCCAAACCGTTTCGGTACATGCAGCCCCATCACGCCGGCCTCGGCCAATGCCTGCATGCTGTGCAGCGGCCAGCGTGCATCTTGATCTGTCTGACTGGCCTGGGGGGCGATGTGGGAAAGGGTGAGTTCCTGTACCTGGTGTCGTAACCGAACAATAGACTCGGGTAAAAGCACTTCCATAAGCAATTGACATCCGTGTTCAAGCCTGGCGTGTTTCTAAAGACTAGCTTAGTGGTAATTGGGCGTCAAAATAGCGGGAAATAAACCCAATTGCAGCAGGCTATGGTCATCCGTATGATTCCTTCTATGCCGTAAAAAAGGGTACGAATCTGTGGTGACGCCAAATTCAATGTCGATTCAATTTGATGATCAGGCAACGTTTTGGCTGTTCGGCTATGGGTCTTTGATCTATAAAGTGGATTTTCCCTGGTTGGAACGCAGACCCGGGCGAATATTTAACTGGTCAAGGCGTTTTTGGCAGGGCTCCCATGATCATCGCGGTACACCGGATAAACCCGGAAGGGTGGTGACTTTGATCAAAACACCCGGGGCTGTGTGTGAAGGCATGGCCTATCGCATTACTGCCCAGGAGTTTGCCCATCTGGATCATCGTGAAAAGAACGGTTATGTGCGGCTGGTGACAGATGTGTACTTTCAGGACGCAACCCAAGCCACTGGTGTGGTTTACATTGCGGCGCCGGATAACCGTGCCTATCTGGGGCCGGCAACGGAGCAGGAGATCGCCCGCCATATTGCCGATTGCGCAGGGCCCAGCGGCGAGAACAGCGATTACCTGTTGCAATTGGCCCATGCCCTGCGGGAACTCAACGAGGTGGATGAGCATGTCTTTACCATCGAACGTCACTTATTGGCGCTGCGGTCCGGCGCCTGACACAAGGTCTAAAGGCTCCCGGTCAAGCCCCCGGTTAATCCTCCCAGTGCACGGCATTGAACAGTTGCTGCAGTTTTTTGCCCCGCTGGGGGTTGATGTGGGTCACATGGGCGATCCTGCCCGCCAGGTGGGCGCGGAAATCCGGGTGCGCGCACCGGTTCTGGCTTTCACTGCCGTGACGCACACAATTGTGAAGAGTGGCTTTTAACTGGTCGTAGTCGGTACGGCTGATATTGATCTTTTCATTGATCACCAGGCCGGTGATGCGTTGGCTCTGTGATTGGCTGCGGACCCGGGTCTTGCGGTGGTTCAGGCAAAACCCTTCTTCCAGTGCAATGGCCCCGGTTACAGATTCAATCCAGGCTGCCTGTGGCCGCAGGGTTTCCGGGCCGGAGAAAACCAGATCGTCGGCGTAACGGGAGTAACGCAGGCCATAGCGCCTGGCCAACCCCGCCAGTCGACAATCCAGGCGATAGGCAGAGAAATTGGCCAGGGCACCGGAGGTGGGGGCACCCTGTGGCAGGTGCGGATGCCGCAGTTGCCTGCGCCGTTGCCATGATTGATCAGCAAAGGGTTTACCGGCCAGGCTGGGTGACACCCCGTGACTGCATAATCCCATCAGGGTGCGGGCCACCGCCGCCGGATAGCCAAGGGTGCGAAAAAACGCGAGCACTTTGGTGATGGGAACGCTGTGAAAAAAATCCTTGAGATCCAGGTGCAATATAACCGGTTGACCCACGTGGGCTGCAACATAGCTGGCGCAGGATCGATTGCGTACGAATCCATGAGCAGCATCGTGGGGCAGAATGCGATCCAGTATGTCGTGCAGAATCAGGCGTTGAATACGCTTGAGTTGTGATTTGGGTATTTCAATCAGGCGTTGGCCGCCACTGCGTTTATTGACCCAGCGATAGCGATAATGGTGCAGTCTGGGTTCGACCACCTGCGCCTGCCGGCCATTGATATCCGCCAGCCAGTCCAGCTCCCGTGGTTGTACTGCCAGCCACAGGGCAACGTCCTTCAGGGTATCCAGCCGGGGCAGGGGGAAGCAGCGCAGATTAGCCGGCGGCGGTTGCATTTGCGGTGTGTCCAGCAATATGCCGGGTATGTCCTGTTGCGCAGCATGTTGCCAGAAATATTCCAGTAGCGGTTCGTTCAGCAGTAATGTGGCTAACCGCTTGAAGGATGCCGGGGGCTGCTCATACAGAAAGCACAGGCGTGCCGCCAGCTGCTTGATGTCTTGGGGATGAAGCTCCAGTACGCGCCGCAGGCGATCTGTCACCGCAGGTTGTGTCCACTCTCCGTCGATGATGGACAATGCCAGCCGGCGCGCACGAACAGAATTGGTCATAGCAAAGTATCACAGCAAGCAGGGTTGCAATCGGTCTCCGACCAGTCTGGTCCATTCAGTACGGTACTGCGTGCAGCGCAGCGCCGTACCAACTACGGTGTGTTCTTACTGTTGAATCGCCCCCGGGGTAACCCCGGAGCTTTCACCCTGGGGCCAAGCCCCGTGATGAAACGCTCGGAGAACCGATCGCCCGGGCATGATTTCAAGTTTGCCGGGATGAGTCAAGCCGGGCGATGGGTTAGACTCACGGAACCCAACCCGAAGAGGCATTACCATGAGCGACATATATAAAACTCCCGCTGCTGAATTGAGCGCGGCCCCCGATGGTGATATGGACAACTTTGAGCGCTTTACGGCATGGGGTGTGTTTGGCCTTTCAGTGATCACGTTCGGCATTTATATGATGTACTGGTTTTACACGCGTACCCGGGTATTGAATGCCTTTCATGACAATAAAATTGCCGATGGGCTGGTATACGGCTCCCTGATAACCTATGTGGTGTACTTCGGCAGCTCGCTGTTGCCTGAATCAGTCTATCAGGAGCCGGTTATGCTCTACGGGATTGTAGCGGTCTCGGTTTTGTACCTGGTTTTTTACCTGGTGTGGCTGTTTACCTTCCGCGCCAGATTGCTGGAAATCGCCAGAAGTCATGGTGTCAACACATTCCGTATCAATCCGGCGCTGACCTTTTTCTTCCAGAGTATTTATTTGCAATACAAGATTAATCAGTATATCGACAACAAGGCGGATTAGAGGTTATTTCCATTCTGAAACAGATCACCTATGATGCAGGACCTTCTGACCAGGAGATCGATGATGACCGAGCGCAATCTGGAACTGTCTGTTACCCGTTACATTTCGGCGTCACCCGAGCAGGTGTGGCAGGTAATGACCCGCCAGTTGGCGGACTGGTGGTGCCCCAAACCCTGGTGGGTTACGGTGGATGCCATAGAATGGCGATCGGGCGGCCCGTTCAATCTCACCCTGCATGGGCCTGACGGTGAGCTTGTTGCCAGTCAGGGCGTGTTTCTGGAGGTGGTACCCGGTGAGCGTCTGGTGTTTACCGACGCGGTTAACGCTCAGTGGGAACCCCTTGATCCTTTCATGATCGGCATCATCGAGATCAGTGATGAAGGTGTTGGTACCCGTTATGTAGCACGCGCCCGGCACTGGACGGCGGCGGCCCGCGATCAGCACCTGAAAATGGGCTTTGATACAGGCTGGTCTGCTGTGGCCGATCAGTTGGCTGCGTTGGCCGAGCTGGATTGAATACCCGCTTAACGGCTCAGCTGCAATATCAGTTTGTCGCCATCCCTCTCCCACACCGCATGGGGCAGCTCTTTTCCCAACACACCGGCCAGCATCACTTCTGCGTGTTTTGACCTCTCCTGTGAGACGCGCAGTTCCAGCAGGCAGGTTTCACTTCTACAATCCAGATAATCCAAGCTGACACCGGAAAAATGCTCGGCTTGAGACAAAAGCTCCAACACGTTGGCTTCCTGCTCCTCGGCCCAACGCTCATCACGGAAATCCTGGTAATAACGTTGGCTCGCCTGATCGCGTATTGCCTGAAGTTCCAGTGCATTGCTGTGTTCAGCGATTTCATCGTTGAGAGGCAGCGCAGAGTACAGGTCACTGGCTTGATCCATTGTGGCCTCCGACATTGCAGCGTGTGTGTTAGTGGTTGTGTTGACGGCTGTGTTGGCGGCAAGCTCTGCCTGGAGAGGGGATTGCCGGGCATCGGCCCGGGCAATCCGTTGCGATAGCAAGGCCAGTTCAGTTTCCAGGTTGACGATTCTGCTTTGATACCCTGCAATCTGCGCGCTCAGGTTTACCGATTGCTGTTGCAGTTGCACCACCGTTTGTTGTACCCGGAGCCCATAAACCATGCCGATTACCAAAACGGTGCAGGCCAATCCCGGCACAATCGGATGGACTCCTTTTACGCTAAACCCGCTCATGTTACCGCCCCCATGAGGATCAGTTGAGATCGAGAACGATGCTGTGAATCTTGCCGCCGCTCTTGGGCAGAACGCAGAATACGGTGATGTATCCTTCGTAGGCGGTTCCGGCAACGCTGCCGAAATCAAGAACCCGATCACCGGTACCGGTGGAGTAAACGGTTTCCGATGCCACTGTGTCACCAAAGCGGTTGCGGTTGATGGCGGTGCACCACATGCCCCCGTCGGTATCGGTTACGCTGACTTCCAGATCGGCGATGGTGCCGCTGCTGTAACCGTTGGCACGGGGTACCGGGCAGTCGATGTATCCCCAGTGGGTACTGCTGTTATTTTCAATGGCCCCATATTGATAGCCTATACCGGCACCGTATACCGTGCTGGCGCTGTACACGCTTTCGCACTGGGTGCCACTGAAGGTCTGTTTGGTGACGGCATGGCTGATGCTGGCTGTGGTACTGAGCAGGATTGCCGATAATACAAGGCATAGCTTGTGAGGAAGAAAACTGAACATGACGAACGCTCCTTGTGCTGGTTTGGAGTATCCAGTCTAGGGAGTTGGCAGCGTCAATCCAGTTAACTAGTGGTGGTGCGAAAGAACAAAAAGTACCAGGGGTGACAGGTTACTGTGCTTACAATCCCCGCATCCATTCCGGCCGCAATGGAATCCGCCCCGGCTGATTGATCGCCAGGTCCACCTTCTCCAGCATGGCCTGTTTGTCTGCACCCAGGGTGCCTTTCAATACCAGGTAATTGGAGGCGTGATCAGAACGAAACACAGTGTTGTCCAGCTCAAGATGCTGCAGCAGCGTGCGAATTTCGTGAAACAGTGACATCTGATCAAGGGGTTCAAACTGGCCGTTGAATCCCGCCTGTACCCTCTCCTCCCCCAGGGGAAAGGACACCACCAGGGTGGACAGGTACTCCGGTTGGGTTGCGTTCATCAGGCGCGCTGAATTAATGGCGTGCTGTTGTGAGAAACGGCGTCCACCCATGCCATTGAGTATCATGACGGAACTCTGAATTCCCGCCTGCTTTAATTTCACCAGCGCCGCCCGGGAGCTTGCAAAGGTTTCCCCTTTATTGATGTAGCCCAGCACTTCGTCATCACCGGATTCACATCCCACATAGACCATACCCAGCCCCAGTTCCCGCAGGGTGGCCAGTTCTGCCACGGATTTGTTTTTGATGTTGCTGGGAAGGCAGTAGGCGGACACGCGTTCTACCTGGGGCATACGATCTTTGATGGCCTGCAGGATGGTGGTGAGGCGGCGTACCGACAGTACCATGGCGTCGCCATCGGCCAGAAACACTTTGCGTACCGCCAGCCCCGCAACTGCATCGATCTCTGCCAGAATATCCGCCTCGGCCTTGGGGCGAAACTTTTTCTGTGCTGCGGTGTACATGTCGCAGAAGGTGCATTGATTGTAGGAACAGCCATTGGTTACCTGCAGAATCAACGAGCGCCCCTCTGAGGGAGGGCGGAATACAGGCTCAATATAGTCGATGGGAAAACGGTTCATAATACGATTCAGTTTGCCGACGGAAGTGGACTATAGTAACACAACAAAGAGCAGGCTCAGGGGAGCATCGTAGTTCACCATGACGTTTAAAACCTATGAAGATCTGGGACAGGGCATAACCCGAATTGACACGGGTATGATTCATGAGGGCCTGGCAGCACTGTATCTGGTGGGCAGCGAGGATGAATGGGCGCTGGTGGAAACCGGTACCCAACACAGTATTGCCACGATCATGGCGTTGTTGCAGGCGCGCGGGATCGACCCCATGCAGGTGAAGTATATAATTCCCACCCATGTGCACCTGGATCATGCCGGCGGAGTGGGGGGGCTGATGCAGCGATTACCTCAGGCAACCTTGCTGGTACACCCCAGGGGCGCCCGTCATATGATTGACCCGGCGCAACTCAAGGCCGGTGCCACGGCCGTTTACGGCGCCGAGGTTTTTCAGCAAATTTACGGTGACCTGATACCGGTTGAGCCCCATCGCGTGCGGCAGATGCAGGATGCCGAGCAGGTTACGCTGGGTAACCGCACCCTGGTGTTTTATGATACGCCGGGCCACGCACGCCATCATTTCTGTGTGCATGACCTGCAGTCCAATGGCGTATTCAGCGGTGATACCTTTGGCCTGGCGTACCCCACCCTGAACACGGCCAATGGGCCTTTTATCATGCTCTCCACCACCCCGGTGCAGTTCGATCCGCAGGCCCTGAAAAATTCCATTACCAAGTTGTTGTCGTTACAGCCCGGCCGTATGTACCTAACTCATTACGGTGCCGTTGATGGGGTGCCGGCGTTGGCTGAGCAATTACTATTACAGGTGGATGATTATGTTGCCATCGCCCGCCGGGTGCAGGCACAGGCCCCTCTGGAGCAGTGGGAGCAGCGCTTGGTTGGCCTGCTCACCGGCTATACGGTAAACCGCGCCAGGCGGCATGGGTGCACCCTTGCGGACGATGAACTGGAGCGCATCCTGGCGCTGGACATGAAACTGAATGCACAGGGCCTGGCGGTTTGGCTGGCCTCTGCAGACTAAGAGGATCTGATATAGAATGACTTAACAGTCATCACCTCCCGGGCCGTCAGACGAGACCGACAACATGAGCATTTCGTTAACAGAATTACAGCAACAGGTACGTTCGCAGAAAGAAAAAATTCCATCTCTGTATGGCGCGGTGGATTTCGATCATACCCCGTTACGTTTCACCGCTGACCCCAATGTTAAATCACAAATGCCGCGGCGCCTGGCGAAACGGTTCAGGGGCCCGCTGCTGGCGGATCAGGAGCGGGTGGAGCGGGCCCGGGCCTATACCATGCTGGGGGATATTGTGGCGGATGCCTATGCCGCGTTGATGCCCCGCTATGGTTTTCGCCCCCTGATTGATATGTTGAAAACAGCCTGTGATCAAGGCTTGGCTGCGGTACCCGATGCGCCCCCGGAGTTGCACGATTTTATCGGCGCCATGGAAAACACCCCCCATTGGCTGGATTTGGATCTGGTGGATGAGGGCGCCCGCATCAGCCGCAATCAGATGGCCAATCTGACTCCCTTTGCTATTCGGGGGGCATTTATCGCTACTTTTATGAATCAGTACTCCGGTTTGCCCATGGCCCTCACCGGTACCCTGTCCGGGGAATCCGCCGTGCAGCGGGTGAATGAAACCGCCAGCTTTTTCACCACCGCGACGCTGCCCGGTGCCCTGCGCCGCTATGGCGTTGGTTTTAAAGCGGCGGCCATGGTGCGCCTGATGCATTCCATGGTGCGCTTCAATCTGTTGACGCGATCGGAAAAGTGGGATGTGAAGGTCTACGGCATTCCCATTCCCCAAGTGGATCAAATGCCGGCAGGAACCATTCCGGCGTTTCTGGCTGCTTTCAATGCCATTGGCCGCAAGCGCAAAACGTTTACCCCCCAGGAGCGGGCCATCGTGGAGCTGTGCCGCTACCAGAGTTTTTTACTGGGCTTGCCCGAGGCGCTGTTGCCGGCAACCCCCCAGGCCATTGTGGACGTGATGATGGCCTATTCAGGCACCTTGCGGGATGGCTATGACGATGCCACCTGTGGTGCTCTGGTGAGGGCCACCATGGGGGCCTATCGGCCCCGGGACAAGTCCATCAGAAGCCGGATCTTCAACGAGGTGGAAAAAGGCTTTGCCAAAGTGTTTTTCAACCGCGTGTTCTTAAGTGAAGGCAATCGCTCGCTGGCCAGAAAAATGCAAGTGGCGGCCTCTCCCCTGGACTATCTTTTTTTTGCGATGGTGAGTGCTTATGTGTTACCACAGGTGATCGCCACCAGGGTAGCACAGCGTATTCCGGTTGTGGATAATATTGTGGACCAGGTCCTGATCAATAAGATCAATCGGTTGCTGGTGGAGTACGGGCATCCGGAATACACAACGGATGCGTCGAAATATCAGGACAAACAAGCGGGATAAATTTTCATTCTGATCCACTGGCCAGGGAGTGTGCTATGCGATCCTCTTTTTTGTTTTTTCATTCTATTGCGGTTGTGGCCTTGTGTTGCGTTTACACCGCAAGCCACGCCGGTGAGATTCAATTGCCCGCCGAGTTACCGCAGCTGGAGGTGACGGCGGCCGCCGACCTGGGCACATTGGCAGATGATATCGGCTTGCCTCCGGGTACCATTGTGCCGGGTTTCACCGTTAATGATCATCAGGGAAACTCGATCACCCTGGAAGAGCTGAAAACCAGGGGCAATTTGCTGGTGGTGTTTTATCGCGGTGGCTGGTGTCCGTATTGCAATCGTCAGATTCGGCAGTTGACCGAGGCCTGGCCGGCGTTCAAGCAGCGTGAGGTTGTGCCGGTGCTGATCAGTGTGGACAAACCCGATGCAGCGGCGATGGCAATGCGCACCTATGAGATTCCGTTTCCGGTGCTGTCTGACCCGGATCTGGTGGTGCATGACCTGTTCAAGGTCACCATGCAGCTGGATGACAAGCTGATTCCCAAGTATCGTGAGTACGGCATCAATGTGGAAGACTGGAGCGGGCGAACTCACCATAAATTCGCCGTGGCCTCGGTGTTTTTAATTAATCAGGCGGGTGTGGTGGTGTGGTCACACAGTGCCCTGGATTATAAAACCAGACCCAGTGTGGAGCAGTTGTTGCGGGTAATCGATCAACACCAGGAGGTGCTGTGACAGGGTATGACGAGGTACTGGGTTTCTGGTTTGAAGAGATCAGTGAAGCATCCTGGTGGAAGAAAGATCCGGCATTCGATCAGTTGATCCGGGATCGTTTCGGGGCTTTGCACGCCAGTGCTTCCCGGGCGGAATTATTTGCCTGGCGCGTGGCGCCGCGGGGGCGGTTGGCCGAGGTCATCATACTGGATCAATTCTCCCGTAACCTGTATCGGGATGATGCCCGAGCCTTCGCCCTGGACAGCATGGCGTTGGCGCTGGCGCAGGAAGCGGTAGGGTGCGGTGCCGATCAGCCGCTGTCGGCCGCGGAAAAAAGTTTCTTGTATCTACCCTATATGCACAGTGAGTCGGTCTCCATTCATCAGCAGGCAGTGGTTCTGTTTCAACAACCGGGTCTGGAAAAAAATCTCGATTTCGAGTTGCGCCACAAAGCCATCATTGACCAGTACGGTCGCTATCCCCATCGCAATCACACCCTGGGCCGGGTTTCCACCGAGCAGGAGCAGAGTTTTCTACAGCAGCCGGGCTCTTCGTTTTAGTTTTTTCTTGCTTAGATCGCTGACAACCGTCGTTGGCGTTGCGTTGATGTATGTATTGAACTTTCCAATTGTCGGATTCGGCACAGGCGGGTTTTAACGATCCACGGGCATGGCTCACCTAACTGTCTGATTCCTATGCTCTAAAAATTCCGTTCGACAGGGCGCGGCTGGAGTGATTTTTGCCTTGGTATGAACATGGATAGAATTCAGATTATTGTTGGCACCGTGAACGGCAGCGCCTGGAAAGCAGCTCAGGCTGCTGCCGCTATATTGCAGGCCCTGGGCTATGGTACCGAGGTTAACGAAGAAGCCAGGCCCCAGGATTTGCTGCGTGACCCAACTGAAACAATACTGGTCTGTTGCTCCACCACCGGCGATGGGGATGTGCCTCGCAATATCTACCCGGTGTATGCGGCACTGGATAACGAAGCGCTGGATCTGTGCGGCCGAAAGTACGGTGTGATTGCGCTGGGGGATCGCGGTTATCCCCGCTTTGCCCATGCCGGGTTATTGCTGGAGGATGCACTCTATCGCTCCGGTGCTATGCCCGTGGGAAACATGCTGACCATCGATGCCCAGGTGGATGAGCGGCCGCATTATACGGCAGCACGTTGGGCCAAGGACTGGAGTGAAGCGCTCAAATGCTGAGTGCCGTGGCACAGTATGAAATACGTTGATGTGATGAAATACTGCTTATCTTTACCACAATCCCGGCGCAGCGGGTTAAGTCCGACGGGTAATGCGTTTGCACTGATGGTGGGAGAAAAAACCTTCGGCTACTTTGAAACGGCGGTACCCATCCAATGGCAGTTCAGCCTGCGGGTGAGTCCGGAACATTTTGTTGAATTGCCTAATCCGCCTCAGGTGCGGCAAGCGAACAACGCTCACGATGGCTACTGGATTACCATTCAACGGGTAGAAAACTTCAACGCAGAGTTGCTGCGGGAGCTGATTGCCTGGTCCTATCAACAAGCGATAGAATAGAAGATCAAACGAATTTTATCAGCCGTTGGCTCCGCTGTTCATGAATAATAAGAATAACGCACCGGATTTTCTGGTGCAGTGGCAGGATGATTCACTGCAATCCTCCCTGGAAATCAATTGTGAACCCACCATCACCGAGTCCGCTTCGCCACTTAAGGCCAAGTTGCGCCAGGGCGCAATCCTGCACGAAGCGAAGCATGCCGTTATTGCCGTTAATGAGCTCAGGTTTACCCAGCCTACGGTATTGAACTTCATGCCCAACCGGATGGGTTTTTCGTTGCTGGTGGCATCCACGGCAGCGGTAAGGTACGGCTATGGAGGGGAGGAGCCCCGCGCATTGGGTTCCAGTGCCTTGATGATGATGCTGCCCGGCCGTGAAATCATAGCGACTATCTCGGCTGGGGTGATGCGCACCGTAACCTGTACCTTCAGCGTCGGCTATGCGGAAAGCATTATGGGCTCCCTGGCGGCCATTTCCCAGGTGCGTTTGTTGGATGCATTGGATGTGCGAAGCACATTGGTGTCTTCCATTATGTTCAGACTGATGAATGAAGCCATTTATCCCAGCCCCATCAGTGACAAAGTTGTGGATGCCCTGGGTCAGGCATTGCTGGTGGAATGTGCCCACTGGTCGTATGTGGAAAAACAGCCGGCCAGTCAACCCAGACGGTTAAGCGCTCAGGATTTTGAATTGATTGAGCAGTGTTTGTCGGGTGCTGATGGCAAAGCGCCCAGTGTGACGGAGCTGGCATCGCTGTGTGGTTTCAGCGAGCGCTATTTCTCCAAGTTGTTTCGTGAGCAAACCGGTTGCTCCATTTCGCAGTATATCAAGTCTGTTAAGATCGCCAGGGCGAAAGCCTATCTGCTTGAGACCGATCTTTCTTTGAAGGAAATTGCATATCGTCTGGGCTACAGTACACCGGCCAGTTTTTCCTATGCCTTTCGCTGTGCCACTGGCCGTACACCCGCTGCATTTCGATTCTCCGAATAGATGGCACCAGTTTAATTGGCAAGCAGCGCCCGGATCAAAGACGTGACATTACGGGTTTCTCTTTCAAGATGGATGTCGTGGCGGGGATTGAGCATCAACATCAGCCAATAGCCATTGCCGGCACGGGTGGCGGTAAGCAGTTGTTCAAACAGAGCGTCGTCCGGAGAGGCTTGCAATTGGCGGGCGAAAGCCTGTTGGATCAGCCTGCGGCTCTTGTCTTCCAGGTGCTCCACCATGCGCGAGGTAACCAGTGACATGCCATTGAGCAGTTTTTCCAGAGTGTGGCGGTGGGTAATGATTTGCTGCAGTGAGTAATGTACCCCCAGTTCAATACGTTGGGTCAGGTCCGTGCCCGGTGTTTTGGCGACACGGTGGGCCAGCTCAAAGATGGCTTCATCCATAAAACGTTCCAGCCAAGCCAGGTAAACGTCCTCTTTGTTGCTGAAATACTGATAGATGGTGGCGTAAGGGTGGCCGCTTTCCAGGTGTATTTCGCTCATGGTGGCCTGTTGAAAGCCCAGGTTTTCCAACACCCGGGCACTGGCATCCAGAATTTCATTGTACTTTTTAATGGCGCGCGCCTGTTGCGGGCGCCGCCGCTTGCGGGGTTGTTTTCCGTGCACGTGAATGCCTTGGTTAAGAACCTGTTTTACCCCTGCATTATATGAGGCAGGGGGAATAATTTTCGTATTTTTGCAATAATGCGTCTATCGGCGACTCCGACCGGCCTTGGCGGGAGGTTCTATGCGTGTTCATTTTCTCATCGGCCTGATCCTGTTCTGCTCCTCCTGTGCGAATCTGCCGGAGCGTTTTCCTGACACCACGCCCACACAGCAAAGCGCCGTGGTGTTTGATATTGACGGTACCCTTACCCCTTCCCCCTGGCAGTTCTGGCGTGCCCGCGACGGGGCTGCCGCGGCGGTGAGTCAATACGCGGCGCTGGGCTATGAAATCATCTACATCACCGCCCGCATTCAGCTGTTGCAATGCCATATTCCCGGTTGGCTGGAGGATGAGGGGTTTCCGCTGGGTAACCTGTATGTGACCCAGAGCGCTGCGGATCGGGCCGACGCCGAAACCTTCAAACGCCGTGTGCTGCGGGAATGGCAGACACGGGGCTGGGAAGTGATGGCGGCTTTTGGCGATTCATCCTCGGACTTTACCGCCTATTCAGCGGAAGGTGTGGATCAGGCCCGTATCATTGGCCTGCGGCGCGCCGGTCGGGATGAGTGTGAACCGGGCCCCTGGGCAGTTTGCCTGAGCGGTTGGGAAGCCCCCTTACCCTTATTGAACCCCGTGCTGGAATAGTGCCGAAAACACGAGCGTCCGGGGCTAGCCGCGACCGCGCTCAGGGTCTTCGGTTTGTGATCCGCTTGTAATATTCTGATTTTAAAAAGAATATCTTGTTTTTTGAGACGATAATTCGATTTTGTATAATGTGAGAGTAAGCTAGAATTTCTCGCATTACAATAAGCCTTTCCAGTGGCACCTGTTGGTGTGTTCCGTAATTCAACCGGCTATGACAGGAGAGGTGGAATGGCAGCGGTGAAAGCAGTACCCCGGGGGCGTGCGCCCGGTCGAGGTTCCATCATGTGGGATACGTTAACGGATCTGGCACACTTTCCGTTGATGTTGCCCATTGCCACCATGCAATCGGCGTTGCCTGCGGTGGGTACCGCAGTGAACCGGTACGGCATATACAAGTCGGATCCCCAGGCCCGGGGGCGGCGCACCAACTGGTCCATGATTCGGTTTTTGTACGACGGCGGTGATTTCGCGCAGCGTGAAGCCACCGACCTGCGCAGCCTGCACGCCAACATCAAGGGTACCCTGGATGATGGTTCCAAATACTACGCCCTTGATCCGAAAACCTTCCGAATCGTACCGGATACCTTCCTGGATGGGGTAATTCGCATTCGCGAGGATATGGGCAAACCGCTGAGCACCCGGGAGAAAGCGGTGTTGTATGAGGAATACACGCAGTTGTGTCTGCTGCTGGGTATTCCTCAGCGTCATATCGAGCCCACGTTGAAAGATTTCTACGCCTATTATGAAGATCTGATCCTCAACACCATGACCTATAACGATACCGTGAAGTTCCTCACCAGCCGTGGTATCGAACTGCCGGCCCGTTTGAAGCACGTTAAATCGGCCCAACCCCTGGCGGACAAGCTGCATCGCAAGCTGGTGTACCCTACCATGCGGGTTGCCGCCATCGGCGCGTTGCACCCACTGTACCGGCAGCGTTTTGATCTGCCCTGGAGCGATCGGGATCAGGCCGCCTACGAAAAACTGTGCAAACGGTTGCGCGGGTACGCGCGGGCGGTGCCCCGGGTGCTGCGCTACAACCCGGTGGCGCTGTTGGTGATGTCCGGTGTCCGTGGGCCGGGCTTGGTCACGCTGGAAGAGCTGGGCCGTATTGAGGAAAAGAAAAAGCAGTATGAGGCCCGTAAGGAGCGTTTGATTTCCAACCAATAAATCAAATCGATCGCTTTCTGATCGCTGTGCACCACATCGCTATGCACTACAATGTGCTGATCAGGCGTGTCGTGGTGCGCCACCCCCTCCCGTATATGCCCTGACCAAAAAAAATCAATGCATCTAGATACCTGTTTTTGCAGGGGTTTATGTGCCTGTTCCGGGGTTCGGAAAGCAGTTTTTCCGGTGTGTGGAACAGCCCTTGCACCTGCACTGTTATCAGTCAGCCGCACTGAAAACGCGCCTTGCTATCTATAGTTAAGTGTACTAGTTGTTGCAGTAGGTACCCTGCTATTTGCATTCGGGGCTTCGTGAACACAGGCAGGAGACGCTGAATGCCGAACCATTGGCAAGACACCGTCGAATTTGCGCAGGCATTTCGAAGACAACTACATGCGCGTCCGGAATTAAGTTGGCAAGAGCATCAGACCGCTTTGGCGGTGCGTCATGAACTGGATGAGTTATCGATCCCCTGGCGGCCCTGCGCTGAAACCGGCACCATCGCCTGGTTGAATTCCGGGGCAGGGGGCCCGGCCATCGCGCTGCGCGGGGATATGGATGCCTTGCCCATCACGGAGCAAACCGGCAAAGACTGGCAGTCGCAAAACGAAGGCTGCATGCATGCCTGCGGCCACGATGGTCATACGGCAACGCTATTGGCCACCGCCCGCTGGTTGAAACGGCATGAATCGCAGTTACCACAACCGGTGGTACTGATCTTCCAGCCCGCGGAAGAGGGTTTTCACGGAGCGCGGGAAATGATTCGTGACGGTGCCCTGGAAGGGGTTGCCTGTATTTATGGCTGGCACAATTGGCCGGCGTTGCCTTATGGCGCCATGGCCTGCCCTGATTCACTGGTCATGTGCGGCAATGGCACCTTTATTATTGATGTGATCGGACGCGGCGGCCATGCCAGCCAACCGGAAGCCTGTCGCGACCCTTTGCTCGCCGCCAGCGCCATCACCCTCGCTTTGCAGCAAATCGTAAGCCGCCGTCTGTCGCCCCAGGCTGCGGCGGTGATCAGTGTTACCCAGTTTAATGCCGGTACCGCCCCCACCGTGATCCCCGAAACAGCGCAATTGGGCGGCAGCATTCGCGTCCCCGATGAATCTACCCGGCACACCATTAATCAACTCATTACCGAGGTGGCCACACAAACCGCGGCATCCTGGGGGGTGCAATGCACCGTAACCCATGAGCCCCGCTACCAGGCCACCATCAATCATGCCGCGCCGGCCACACAGGCGCGGCAGGCCTGGGTTGATCTGTTCGGTGCGGAAACGCTGCAGCATGGTCACCCGATGCCGATCATGGCGTCGGAAGATTTCAGTTACTACCTGCAGGCAATTCCCGGCGCCTTTGCGCTGATCGGCAGCGATGATGGCCAGGGTCATCATGTTCCCTGCCACAGCCCTCACTATGACTTTAATGATCGATTGATTGCAGATGTCTGCCGGTGGTTTTGCCGCTTGGCGGGCTTGTCTGCAATCTAATAACGGAAAACAAAGGAGAGAACATGAGCATCTTTGAAGAGCGAGAGTCCAGTATCCGCGCCTATAGCCGGATGTTTCCCGTGGTGTTTTCTTCAGCGAAGAATGCCCGTCAAACCGATGAGAATGGAAAGGAATACATTGATTTTTTTGCCGGTGCCGGGGTTTTGAATTTTGGCCACAACAACGAGCGCATGATTCAGGCAATGATCGACTACATGCAGAAAGATGGTGTGCTGCACAGTCTGGATATGCAGACCAGCGCCAAGGCCAATTTCATGCAGCGTTTCACTGACGTGATTCTTGCGCCCAGGAACATGCCGCACCGCATGCAGTTTATGGGGCCAACCGGCACCAATGCGGTGGAGGCGGCCATGAAACTGGCACGGCGGGCCACCGGTCGCCACCAGATCGTGGCATTCAGCCATGGTTTTCACGGCATGACACTGGGGGCCCTGGCGGCCACCGCCAATCAGTATTTTCGTGGTGCATCCGGCGTGCCTTTGCTACACGTCAGTCATGAACCCTTTGGCTGCGAAACCCGGTGTGTTGGGTGTGAAGCCGATTGTGGCATCCAGTCATTGCAGGCGCTGGGGTCCCGTTACCGGGATCCTTCCAGCGGCCTGGATGCACCGGCGGCGTTTCTGGTGGAAGTGATACAAGCCGAAGGCGGCGTTAATGTGGCGGGCAAGGAATGGCTGAAAGCGTTGTCCGCATTGGCTCGGGAACTGGGTGCCGTACTGATCGTGGACGAGATTCAGGTGGGCTGTGGCCGGACCGGTTCTTATTTCAGTTTTGACGATATGGATGTAGAGCCCGATATCATCTGTCTGGCAAAAGGTATTGGCGGCATTGGCACACCCATGGCCATGAATCTGGTGCATCCCGAACTGGATAAGCATTGGTCCCCGGGGGAACACACCGGCACATTTCGTGGCCAGAACCTGTCGTTCGTGGCCGGTGCGGAGGCGTTGAGTTATTTCGAGAACGATGAGTTGATGCAGGAAGTCGCGGAGAAAACGCAATTGACCCGCACCCAACTGGAGCCGTTGCTGAAGGCAGACAACAGTCTGCAGCTGCGTGGCAAGGGCCTGATCATGGGGTTGGATGTGCGCAATGGTGAACGTGCCACTGCCATCGTCAAACGCTGCTTTGAACACGGTTTGATTATTGCGAGCTGTGGTACCGGCGGCCGGGTGTTGAAGCTGATACCACCGCTTACCATTCCCCGGGAGGACTTGCTGGCCGGTTTGGATATTCTGGTGGACGCGGTGCGTTTTGTGATGGAGGAGGCCGCATGATTGAACGTGATGACATGACGTTTCCCTATTCGGAATTCCAGCGTCGGTTGGTGGAATTGCGGCAGCGCATTGCCGAGCGCCATCTGGATGCGGTGGTGATCACCGATCCGGAGAATATCGCTTATCTGACGGATTATCAGACCACCGGCTATTCCTTCTTCCAGGCCCTGGTGGTGCCGTTGGAAAAGGAGCCGTTCATGATTACCCGGGCATTGGAAGAATCCAATGTGTTCGCCCGCACCTGGGTGGAGGTGACCCGGCCCTACCCGGATACCGGTGATGCCATTCAGATGCTGGTGGACGCCCTGCGCGAATTCGGACTGGCCGATAAACGCATCGGATATGAGCGCAACAGCTACTTCTTCCCTGCCTACCAGCAGGATTGCATTCATACCTCCCTCAAGGACGGTAAGCTATTGGATTGCTTTGGTATCGTGGAGGAAGGCCGTATTTGCAAATCCGCCGTGGAGATTGAGGTCATGCAGCGGGCCGCCATTGCCACCGAAGCGGGAATGAAAGCGGGGATTGAAGCCTGTCGTGCCGGGATTACAGAAAACGAAATCGGCGCGGCCATCAGCGCCGCCATGTTCCGTGCCGGCGGCGAGACCCCGGCGGTGATGCCTTATGTCACGTCGGGCCCCCGTACCATGATTGGTCATGCCACCTTTGAAGGGCGTGTAGTGCAGCCCGGTGAGCATGTGTTTCTGGAAGTGGGTGGCTGTTACCGACGCTATCACACCGCCATGATGCGTACCGTGTTGCTGGGTGAAATGACAGATTCCATGTACGAAGCCCAGGAAACCATGAAGCGGGCATTGAATGCTGTTCACCGTATGGTTCAGCCCGGCATGACCGTGTCGGACGTGGATAACATGGTGCGCAACATCATTACTGACAACAACGTGGGTGCGCGCCTGATTACCCGTTCCGGTTATTCCATCGGAATTGCCTTTCCCCCCAGTTGGGATGAGGGTTACATCATTAGCCTGAAACAGGGTAACTCGGCGGTTTTGAAAGAAGGCATGACCTTCCACATGATTCCGTGGATGTGGGGGGTGGATGGCGATAAGACCTGTGGAATTTCGGACACCATTGTGATCACCGACGACGGTTGTCGTTCATTCTTTACGTTGGAGCGGGATTTTACCGTAAAGTCCGAGGGCGCTGCATCCGGCGAACACATGGAGCTGGTGCAATCGCGTCAGGCTGAAACGGAGGAAGCCCCGGTGGGCGCCAATAAGGACAGCAATGTGAAAGCATCAAAAACGCGCAGGAAGTCCGTATCCCCTGTTTGAGACCGGTGTAACAACCCGTGTAAGAATTAAGCTAGGAGAAAAGTATGCTAACACCAGTCAATCCCACCACCGGAGAAGCGCTGCCGACGGCGCAATCTCTGGCGCCGGATGCCGCCCATGATCTGATTGCGCAGGTGGCCGCAGGGTTTACCGCGTGGCGCGCCAAATCCATCGCTGAACGGGCGGTTTATCTGCGCAACATGGCCACCGGCATGCGGGAGGCGAAGTCCGAGCTGGCAGAGCTGATGGCGCTTGAAATGGGTAAGCCACTGGCCGAAGGATTGGGTGAGGTGGAGAAAGGCGCCTGGTGCGCGGAATTTTATGCCGATCACGCAGATCAGTATCTGGCGCCGGAGTTTCTGGATTCCGATGCCAGCACCAGCTACGTACAGTATCCGCCCCTGGGTACGGTGTTGGGCATACTGCCATGGAATGCACCGGTGTGGCTGGCATTGCGTTTTGTGGCCCCGGCGCTGATGGCGGGTAACACCTGTGTTATGAAAGCGGATCCCAATGTACCGGCAACAGCACGCCGGCTAACCGAGGTGTTTCACGCATCCGGCCTGCCGCAAAACGTCATGGCTAACCTGCCCATCACCAATGAACAGGTGGCGGCCGCCATTGATCACCCGGCGGTTAAAGCGGTGTCGTTCACCGGTTCCAGTGGTGCTGGACAAAAGGTTGCGGCGAGGGCGGCGGCTGGATTAAAACCGGCGGTACTGGAGCTGGGTGGTTCTGATCCCTGTATTGTGATGGCGGATGCCGATCTGGAAAAGGCCGCCGATATTGTTACCTTGTCACGCATGATCAATGCCGGCCAATCCTGTATTGCCGCCAAACGGCTATTGGTTGAAGCCAGTATCTATGACAGTTTTTGTGAAAAGTTATATGAGCGTTTCAGTAAGATCGCCATGGGTGACCCGCGCAATGAGAGCAACCAACTGGGGCCATTGGCACGCTCGGATTTACGGGAGCATCTGCATCAGCAGGTAACGGATTCGGTTAACGCCGGAGCCCGCTGCATTCTGGGGGGAGACCTGCCGGCCGGTGGTGGATTTTTTTATCCGCCCACCTTGCTGCTGGATGTGCAGCCGGGCATGCCGGTATTCGAAGAAGAAACCTTTGGCCCAGTGCTGAGCATAACACCGGTCAATGATATCGAGCAGGCGCTGACGCTGGCCAATGCCACGGAGTACGGTTTGGGCGCCAGCATCTGGACCACCAACCAGGATTGCATCAATCTGGCCATTGCCTCGCTGCAAGCAGGGCAAATCGCTGTCAACGGTATTGTGAAAACCGATCCCCGGTTGCCTTCCGGTGGTATCGGCCGCTCCGGCTACGGACGTGAACTGGGGCCACATGGTATCCGGGAATTTGTGAATACCCAGCAGATCTGGATTGCCTGATTTCGTTGCCAGGCCGACCCATTTGCACACCGGTTTCGAAGTCGGTATGGTAAAAAACCATCAAGAAAGTCTTGGAGCAAAATATGCCACTGCGCAACGCTGTCCAACTGATTTGCTATCCGGATCGCTTGGGAAATAATCTTCGTGACCTGAATACGGTGATTGAAAAACACCTGCACGATGCCATTGGTGGTGTGCACATTCTTCCTTTCTATCCGTCCAACGCCGATGGCGGGTTTTCGCCGCTGACCCACGAAGAGGTGGACCCTGCCTTCGGTACCTGGGAAGACATCGAACGCATTTCCAGTCGTTACGATCTGTGCGCGGATCTCACCGTCAATCACATTTCCGATGAGTCAGTGGAGTTCAGGGACTTCGTTGCCAAGGGCTTCGATTCTGAATACGCGGATCTGTTTGTGGATGTGGAAAAGTTCGGTGAGATCACACCGGATGACATGGCCAAGATTCACATCCGCAAGGAAAAGGAGCCGTTTCGGGAAGTGGAGTTTGCCAACGGTGGCAGGGCATCTGTGTGGTGTACTTTCACCGAGCATCAGATTGATCTGAATTATGAATCCGAAAAAACCTATCAGTTGATGGAGCGCTATATTCGTTTTCTGACGGAGAAGGGCGTTACTCTGTTTCGTCTGGATGCCTTCGGTTACACCACTAAAAAAATCGGCACCAGCTGCTTTCTGGTGGAGCCGAATGTGTATCGCATACTGGAATGGGTGAACGAAGTGGCGCAGCGCCACGGCGCCGAGTGTTTGCCGGAGGTGCACGACCATACCAGTTACCAATACGCGATCTCCCGCCGCAATATGCATCCTTATGGGTTTGCGTTACCGCCCCTGTTGCTCTATTCCCTGCTGGATGCCAACAGTGTGTATCTGAAAAACTGGCTGAGAATGTGTCCGCGCAATATGATAACCGTACTGGATACCCATGATGGAATCTGTATTCCCGATGTGGAAGGCGTGTTGCCGGATGACAAGATCAAGGATCTGATTGATAACATCGATGCCCGCTCGGCTGATCCCATACTGCGGCGCTCGGCGGCCAATATTCACAGCGTGGGTGCCATCTATCAGCTTACCTGCACCTTCTATGATGCCATGATGCAGAACGATGATGCCTACATTGCAGCCCGGGCCATTCAGTTTTTTGCGCCGGGCATACCGCAGGTGTATTACGTAGGCCTGCTGGCCGGAGTGAACGATCGGGATTTGATGGAGCGCACCGGTGAGTTACGGGACATCAATCGCAAGTACTATACGCTGGAGGAAGTGGACGAGGCCGTGGAGCAACCGGTGGTGCAACGTTTGCTGCGTCTGATGCGTTTCCGCTCAAATTACCCGGCTTTTCAGGGGCGCTTTGAACTGAATTATTCCAATGATTCCAGCGTGGCCATGGCTTGGCGTCATGGTGAACATTACTGCCATCTGTTTGTTGACTTGAATTTTAATACGTCCACCATAACCTATATAGACGAGCAGGATGGCTCGGAACAGACTTTCCACGGCTAATATTTACGCAGTGCACCCAAGCGTTGCATAACTGACCATGCCGTTGGCCCGGGGCCCGGAACGCATCGTTGCGCTCCAGCCCCCGCCCGGCGTGCTCTGCAGAAGAATCGCCCTAGCCGTGAACTGTTTTGGTGCATTTCTTGCTTATTTAACCGTGATCAGTGTCTGGAGTTCGATTCTAGGGGTTGAAAGTATCCAACGCTTGTTCCTGAACCTAATCGCCGCGTTTTTCTGCAGCACTATGCGCGTGGTTTTCTGATCTCCTGACACTTTAAGTGCTGAACGGCGCGGATTTCGCGGGCACACCTGCCGCGATTTTTATCGAGCGCCCCAATCAGGAGGAAACAATGCTTTTAGCGACCGATCTCGATGGTACCTTTCTAGCCGGTGACCCAGACAGTCGATTAAAACTCTATCAACTGGTGGTTTCCCACCCCGAAATTCAATTGGTGTTTGTCACCGGGCGCGGACTGGAATCCGTATTGCCGTTGTTATCCGACCCTACCCTGCCGCAACCGGATTACATTATTTGTGATGTGGGGGGGACCGTGGTGGACGGCCGCACCCAGCAACCGGTGCAGGCCATCCAGGGCGAGATTGATAATCTCTGGCCCGGTGAGCGTTTGATTGAGGAATCCGTTGCGCACATTGAAGGGCTGCAACGACAGGAAGTGCCGCAGGAACGCCGCTGTTCCTATTTTTGCAGCGTCGATGCCGTGACCGATGAACTGAAGGGCATTGTGGAAGATCTGGGATGTGATCTGTTGTATTCCTCGAACAAGTTCCTGGATGTTTTACCCCGGGGTGTGAACAAGGGCAAAACCCTGCGTAACCTGGTTGAACATCTGCAAATTGAACAAAGCCATGTGCTGGTGGCAGGGGATACCCTGAACGATCTTTCCCTGTTTGAGCAAGGCTATAACGGCGTGTGTGTCGGCGCCTCCGAAAAAGGGCTGCTCACCGCCACGGAAAATTCCACCCGGGTTCTGCATGCGCAGGCGCCTGGGTGCGGTGGTATTCTGGAAGCCATCGAACACTTTGGATTTCTCGGTACCAAGGGAATTGCCGCGGAAACCCAGGATGTACTGGAGCCGGGGCAATCGGATCTGGTGATTGTGTATCACCGCCTTCCTTACGAGGAAGTTGAGGAAAATGGGAAAATGATACGGCGCAGGCCCAAATCCCCCAACGGGATCATTCCCACTTTGCTGAGCTTCTTTTCCGATGACAAGCCCGGTTCCTGGGTCGCCTGGTCAGTGCATGAAGGTAAAGCATCGAGTTTTGAAACCCACACCGAGGTAGATGCGCAGAAATATCCCCATTTGGTGGCGGCAAGGGTGCCGCTCACCAAAAAAGAAGTGGACATATTCTACAAGCGCTTTTCCAAGGAAGCATTCTGGCCCACATTGCATACCTTTTGGGAGCGCGCCAATTTCCGTGAGGATCATTGGCAGGTGTTCCTGAAAGTGAACAAGGCCTTTGCCGAGCGCACGGCGGCGGAAGCCGCAGAGGGGGCAACCGTCTGGATTCACGATTACAACCTGTGGATGGTGCCGGCGTTTCTGCGGGAATTGCGGCCGGATGTGATCATTGCCTTTTTTCATCATACCTATTTTCCCTCGGCGGATGTGTTCAATGTGCTGCCCTGGCGGAAACAGATTGTCGGCAGCCTGATGCAGTGCGACGTCATTGGTTTTCATATTCCGCGGCAGGCCGAAAATTTTGTGGATGTGGCGCGCGGCGTGATGCCGGTGGAGGTCAAGGCCAAGGCCAATTGCGCACCGCGTTTCCTCACCTATGGTTGCGCCGTGGGGCTGGATGAAATGACCACGGAAATACAGGTCTATGATCGCCGCATCCGGCTGGTGGCACATCCGGTGGGGCTGGATTTAAAACGGGTTTCCTCCGCGTTGGACGATTCCGGTATTCAGGCCAAGATGGCGCAACTGCGGTATGAGTTCAGTCGCACCAAACTGATTCTGTCGGTGGAGCGCCTGGATTACACCAAGGGTATCCTGGAGAAGCTGGAAGCCTATGAGCGACTGTTGGCAGAGCATGATGAACTGCAGGGCAAAGTGTCGCTGTTTATGGTGTGTGTGCCTGCAGCCCAGGAGATGACCATCTACCGCAAATTGCAAAACCAGATCGAGCAGGCGGTGGGGCGCATCAATGGCCGCTTTGCCAAGGTTGGTTGGACTCCGGTGCAGTTTTTCTTCAGAGCGTTCCCCTTCGAAGAACTGGTGGCCTATTACACCATTGCCGATGTGATGTGGATTACACCGTTGCGGGATGGCCTGAATCTGGTGGCCAAGGAATACATTGCGGCCCAGGGCATGGCGGAAGGGAACGGGGTTCTGGTGTTGTCGGAGTTTGCCGGAGCCGCTGCCGAATTGCGTGGTGCGGTGCTGGCCAACCCCTATGATCCGCAGGAAATGGTCAATGCCTGTTATCTGGGGCTAACCATGAATAAGGATGAAGCACGCAGCCGCATTCGCGAGGCTTTTGATATTGTCGCCCATCATGATATCCAGCAATGGGGTGAGGATTTCTTTGATGCCGTGCGGGATTGCAAATCCAAGTTGCTGGATTTTGATGCCGAAAAAGAGCAGAAGCATGAAACCCAGGTGGCCTGAACCGGTGCATCACGGCACTGCAACTGCCTGGCAATAACTTAGGCAACGTAAACAATAACAATGCCGGGAAATTCCCGGGTATCGCAAGAAGGGCGCCGTTTGGTGCCCTTCTTTTGTATTCAGATCAAAGCCTGCGGGTTACTTTGGATCAGGTGGCCCAGTTGCGCGGCATGCTGATCGGCGCCACCCAGGTAGGCTTCGTTTTTCTTGGCCCAGCTGAAGAAACGATGCACTGGATAATCCAGATCCTGACCAATACCGCCGTGAACGTGCAGGATGATGTGCGCCGCGATATGGCCGGATTCGCAGATCCAGAATTTGACGCTGTGAGCGGCAAGATTGGTTTCCAGCTCGTCGGCACCATTATCCAGAATGTCCAGCAAACGCCAGTACACGCCGCGCAGCGCTTCAATGGCCATATAGGCGTCGGCTGCCTGCTGGGAAACCGCCTGGAAGGCGGCCAGGGGGCGCCCGAACTGAGTGCGCTCGGTGGTGTATTGCGCCGCCCGCTGCAGGCCTTCCTGTAAAACCCCCAGCTGCAGCGCCGCCATGGCGGCAAAGGTGTGCTGACGTTGCCACTGCAACAGGGTTTCGGCCTCGCTGTGGGTGGCGATCAGGTTGCCGGGCGTCACGCTAACCCCATCGAAATACAGGTGGCCGCAGGCTTCGCCGTTGGTAGCCCGTTGCGCCGTGATGCTCAAACCCGCGCTGTCGGCCGCCACAAAGCCCACCCAATGGCCACCGTCATCCAGTTGCGCGCTCACCACAAAGCCCTGGGCCAGGCTCGCGTAACCCGCCAGGTTGCTGTGGCCGCTCAGTTCCCAGCCGTCTCCACAGGCACGGGCGCTGAGCGGAGCCCGATTCTGCAAACCCTGGTAGGGGTGGGCCGTTGACAGGATTGTGTCGCCACTGATTACTCCCGGCAGCCAGCGCTGTTTCAAATCGTCGTTGGCAAAGCGGGCAATGGGCATGGCCGCCGCCACCACCGATTCCAGAATGGGGATGGGGGCAACGTTCCTGCCCTGCTGCTCCAGTATCAGGCACAGTTCAGTCATCCCCATGGCTGAGCCGCCGTATTCCAGCGGCAGGGTCGTGCCCAGCAAGCCGCTTTGCGCGACCTGTTGCCAGAGTTCCTGGTGCATGGGTTGAGGTGATTTATAAAGGTTCCGTATGGTTTCGTCAGCACACCAGTCGCGGAACATCCTTACTGCCACATCCTGGATGGATTGCTGATCTTCACTGTACTCAAAATTCATGATCGACTCCCGGCGCTGGTCAGACAATGGTATTGGGCATGCGTAAGGCGAAGGAGGCCGTCATGGAACGCATCACTTCCATTACGCCACCGCCCACCGTCATGATCTGGGCCGCACGGTAATCGTACTCCAGATGGCCATTAAACAACGCATCCGGGCTTTGATACTGCACGGCAATGTCTTCACCGGCCAGCTCCTGCAATTCCCGTAGAATGCGGATCTGTTCCAGGGTATTGAAGACCTTGCCACCGGAGGCCAGCCCCACATCGATTTTGTGTTCGTCCACCATGTTGGCATTGCGCAGGTTCAATACCTCCATGGCGTGCAGGCGGGCGTAGAGCGCCCCTATTTTGCTGGCCACCAGCGGGTCATCCAGGCGCCGTTTGCCGTCGGCATCCGTCTGCGACAGCGCCTGCAGCACATAACCGTATTGTTTGCGGGAAATGACAGACATGGCGGCCAGTACAATACGCTCGTGATTCAACTGCGAGGTGATGACCTTCCAACCCCCATTGACTTCCCCCACCACCCGGTTGGCGGGCACCTTAACGTTTTCGTAATAGGTCATATTGGTATCCACGCCGGCCAGGGTATGGATAGGCGCATGGCTGTAACCGGGATCATTGGCATCGACGATAAACAGGGTGATGCCATCGGACGGGCGTTTGCCTTCGTTGCTGGTGCGGGCCGCCAGCCAGATGTATTCGCAATCATGGCCGGCACTGGTCCAGACCTTGGTGCCGTTGATGATCCAGTGTTCACCATCAAATTCAGCCTTGGTTTTCAGTGAGGCCAGGTCGGTGCCCGAACCGGGCTCGGTGTAGCCGATGGCAAAGATGCATTTACCGGCGGAAATCTGCGGCAGAAAGGTCTGCTTTTGCTCTTCGGTACCAAAGGCCATCAGCGAGGGGGCCACCGAGTTCAGGGTAATCAGCGGAAAAGGCGCGTGGGTTTTCCAGGCCTCTTCAAACAGAATCAACTGCTCAATGGCCGTGAAGTTTTTACCCCCGTACTGCTCGGGCCAGCCCAGTGTCAGCATGCCGTCGGCGCCCAGTTGCTCCACCAGGCCGCGGAATACCGGCCCCCCTTCTTTGCCCATACAGGCTGCTACCTTGTCCGGGCTCATCAGATTGGTGAAGTATTCACGCAGCTCCTGGCGCAGGGTCTGTTGATCTTGACTGAATCGGGTATCCATAATGCGTCATTCTTTTAAGTGAATTTGGATGTTGATTGAATAGGATAGTACTTATTATGCAACTATATTGCAAATATAATGCATATTTGTCTGGAAACGGTGCGCCAGGGTGATATACCGGCTGTGACATGTGCCTGCGGCGGAAGTGACACGTCAGCCGCGTCGGCGGGTAATGTGCCCCCCGGCAAACCCGCCATATGTCACAGTTTTGGCCGGGGAACCTGGCACCTTTGTTGAAACTATCCGGTTGAGCAGCAGTAAAACACAAAACCGGATTTCAATGAGGAAACACAATGCCACGCACCACTGTTCTACCGAATGCACATTTAATCGATGCTGACCTTAACCGTACCGCCAAAATGGCAAAGATCCAGGCCAAAGCGCTGGAAAACCAGGGCGCCTGCACCAAGATTTTTGTCCAGGGGGGCACCCCGAATGAAGCCAAGGGAAAGACCCAGATGGCGCAATTGGGGGTGGGAAAATATTATAAGCCCCAGGGTATGCACGGCGTGTGTAAGGCCATGTCTACCTTCTGGATAGCCAATCATGCCAACGATGAAGATTTCTGGGGCTGGTTGATTCAGGATGGTTTTGTCAAAGTCAGTTCTGCCGCCATGCTGATCGACGCCCATAAGCAGTCCAAAGCCAATGGCAATCAAACCCTGTGGGAAAACAATATACTGAAAACCGTGGGCATTATTTTGCAGGGCCACAGCAATGCCATGATTTTTGAGGATGTGGACACGGGGGCGACACCTTACGGCCGTGCGGTGCAGATGGTTAACCGTATTTTAAAAGGGCGCTGGGGTTACCGTTCCATTTCCATTCACCGCGAAGGCGGCGGTCATGCCATGGCGGCCTGGGTTGGTCAGGATGTCTGCTTTATGGATCCCAACTACGGCGAGTTCTGGTTTGAAACCGTAGACGGCTTCAGAAACTGGTTTATCGATTTCTGGGTCACCAGCGGCTATGCCACCAAATACGATGTGGATTGCCAGGTACTGAGCTACGGCAAAAGTATCAACTCAGTACGCGGACGTAATCACTGGATGTAAGTGGGATTACTTGCCGCCCCTGACGATACTGGCCCAGGTGGGGGTGGCATTGGCGGGCGGCGTTTGCGCCGGTGCCGGCGCCACTACCGGGGCTGGTGCCGGGGCCGGTGCGGGTACAGGAGCAGGGGCCACCACCGGAACAGGCGCAGCAATACGGTACTGATTCGACGGAAAGTCAATGCTGCGCGGATTATTATAGTTGTGATCGGCACAGCGGGCTGCCCAGTACAGATCGTAACTGTTGTCGGCGTTGTTGCGTTCAAACTGATAAAGGTAACGGGTGGCATTTCTGGCCTCCCCACTGCCCCGGGCAGCGATGCAAACGTACTTGCCGTTGCCGTGGGTGTATTCGTTGAACTGATGCAAATCGTATTCAAGAATCGATTCACCGGATCGATCGGTGTCCCGGCATTGGCGCCAGTTGCCGATGATGGTTTGCAGGTGGGAATGGTTGATGGGCTTCCAGTCCCTGGGTCTCACCGATTGAAAATCGTTTTCTCCCTGTGGGCACATGCTGTGGCTCCTTTCAGATGGGGGGGTGGAAACCCATACTGGCATAAACTGCAGGTGGAGAAAATCGGAACTATTACCGCAGCCGGCAGCTAACCGGGCAACCCGGCAGCCGGTGCCATTGTCGGTACCATTGTCGGTACCACAGTTCTTATGCCGGTTGCGCGGTGCCCCGGGCAGTGGCGTCCGGCTGGGGCTGCTGTGTGCCCTGTGCCCGTTGCCAGGCGTACTGGCCGGCACGGCGCCCGGAAAAAACACCATCGGCAATGGACAATCCGCTGACATAGGCATTGGATGCCACGCCGATGGCACTACGGCCGGCAGCAAATAAACCGGGAATGGGTTGGTTGTCGGCATCCAGCACCGATCCGGTCTGCTCGCATACCTTGAGCCCGCCGAGGGAAATCACTGAGGTGATGTCGCCTTTTCCGACGGACATATTGATGGCGTAGAACGGCCCTTGGGTGATGGTTTGCATGTCACCGGGGGCCTTGCCGAACTCGTCCTGGCGTTCACCACGGGCGGCAGCATTGTAATGCTCGATGGTGAGCTTCAGTTGCTGTCCATCAATCTTCAGGCGTGCTGCCAATTCATCCAGCGTCGCTGCCGACTTGGCGGTGCGTACAGCGGTTTTGGCCTGCATCCAGGTAACCAGGCGGGAGCTTTTCAGATTCAGGTTGGCCAGGCTGGATTCAAACAATGGTTTGTCCATTATCAGAATGCACTCGCCGTTGTTTTCCGCCATCATGCGGGTGCCGATTACCGCACCGTACATGGCTTCGTTGACATAACGTTTGCCCTGCAGGTTGACGATGGCCGCCTTGGGCCAGTCCTGGGGCGGATTAATGAAACGCCAGGCGGTGGCCGTTCCCAGGCGTTGTGCGACACCGCCCACACTGACCCCCAGGGCAATGCCGGCACCGGTGTCACCGGTGGTGCCCAGCTTCAGCGCCCGTTGAAAGTCAGGCAGGTATCGGGCGGTCATTTCTTTGTTGAGGATGAAGCCCCCGGCCGCGAGCACCACACCGCCCCCGGCGCGATAACGGACCGGGTGGGCGCAGCGCTGTTCCAGTGCAAACAATTTCTTGCGATAGCCCCGGGCAGCCGGGGCAAAATAAATCTGCGCGTAGGAGGCGAGGGTGGACAGCACCTTGTGTTTGAGGCCGGTCCAGCCGCCGGGCACCTGCATGGCCTCCACGCCGATGATCTCGCCGTTGTTGTTTTTGATCAGCCGGGTGACCCGGGTTCTGCGAATCGGGGTGACGCCTTTTTTCAATGCGCTCTTGATCAGTGGGCCGATAAAGGCCGGGCCGAAGGCGGTAAAACGCTTGATCCCATCAGCCAGGTGGCCCCTGTGGGCGGGTTTTGCATCCTGGGTATAGATCAGTTCATTGCCGGAATAATAGAGGCTGTGTCCGTGCACGGGGTAACTGGTTTTGTTGGGGAACAGTGTGCCGCTGTAGCGTGTGCCGTTGGCGGTGACAAAGTCAAAGTTGGCCGGGCTGTCGGTACAAAACCGGCGCAATGTGGCTTCACTGACCGCATCCTGTACCTCGTGGCGCAGGCAGTTGAACATGTTGTCCGGCGTGTCCTCTACCCCCAGCCGCCGCTGCAGGGCGGTGCCGCCGCCGGCGTACATGACGCTGCCGCTGCGGGCGGTGGTGCCACCCCCTTCAAAACGGTCGATGAAGGCAACCCTGGCGCCGCGATCGGCCGCCTCAATGGCCGAGCTGACCCCGGCGGCCCCCAATCCCACCACGATTACATCAAAGCTGTCATTCCAGTTCAGGCTGTCGGCCTCGGCGATCAGAGGCGGTTCCACCCCGGTACCGGGGAGCTGATCCAATTGCGTTGCGGTGGTTTCACTTGCCATGGAGCTTGCCTTCGTTATTGTTGTGGATACGCCAGAGCGGTTGCGCCAGTCTATCATTATGCTAGTATATTGCAAAAATAATTGCATAAATGGTGGTCGCCCACAGAATGCGGCCAATACAACAACCAATAACGAGTCCAGCCGACTGTAGAGAGGCCCCGTGAACAAGCTCGATCTGACCGATACCCGCAATCGTATTCTGCCCAAAATGCTGGCCATGCAAGCCCAGCAGGGGGGGGACACCGAGTTTTTGATCACCGATGAACGCCGCCTGACCTTTGCCCAGGCCGAAGCGGAATGTAATTGCATTGCCGCCGGTTTGCAGGCGCTGGGTGTGCAGGCCGGTGATCGGGTCTGCTTTTATCTGGACAGCGGTATTGAAACCGTGTTGCTGGCCCTGGCCACCAACAAGCTGGGGGCGGTGTGGGTGCCCATCAACACCGATTACAAAGGTGCCTGGTTGAGCGATACCCTGCAACGCAGTCGGGCCAGGGTACTGGTTACCGAAGTGGCGTTGCAGGATCGTGTGGAGGCCGTCTCTGAAGCCCTGAGTGGCGAAAAACTGGTGGTGTTGGGGGCAGATGACCAGATCAGATTGCCGGGTGCCATCAGTTTTGCCGCCCTTGGTGATCATGCGCCCATCACGCCGGACTACACCGGCATGGACTACGGGGATACCTGTGCGGTGCTCTGGACCTCCGGCACCACCGGCAAATCAAAAGGTGTGTTGCAGAGCCATAATTGCTGGATTCGCCCTATCGCCCAGGCCGCTTCCCTTTACTTTGGCAGTCGTGAAGGGGATGTGATCTACAATGTGTTACCGCTCTACAATTCCGGTGCCTGGATCACGGCGGTATTCAGAGCCTTGTACGAAGGCATTCCGGTGGTACTGGAAAAGCGCTTTTCGGTGACCACGTTCTGGGATCGCATACGGCATTTCGGCGCCACCCAAACCTTTACCCTGGGTGCCATGCACCACTTTTTGTTTAATGCACCGCCACAGCCGGATGATCGTGACAACCCGTTACGCATTGCCCAGATGGTGCCCATGCCGGAAGCCATGGTGGCGCCATTCTCGGAACGCTTCGGGGTAGAGCTGTTGCCCATGGGGTTGGGGCAGAGTGAAGCCATGCTGATCTGTACACCGGTGAATTGCCTGGGCAAAGTGCCGTTCAGTTCCCTGGGGATGCCACTGGACGACACTGAGCTGGCACTGTTGGATGACGATGGTAATCCGGTGGCCGATGGTGAGGTGGGCGAGATCTGTATCAAGTGCCTTGAACCCAACCTGATATTTAATGGTTACTTTGATGATCCCAAAGCCACGCAGGAGGCGTTCAGAGACGGCTGGTATCACACCGGGGATGTAGGTAAGAAAGACCCCAGCGGTGCCTACTGGTTTGTGGATCGTAAAAAGGACGCGCTGCGTTTTGCCGGCCGTAACATTTCCACCATGGAAGTGGAGATGGTGTTGCGCAAACATCCACTGGTGAAGGATGTGGCGGCATTCGGAATACCATCAGATGAGGTGAAGGGGGAATCCCTGTTGAAATTGAATCTGGTGTTAAAGCCCGATGCGGATATTACCTACGAGCAAATGGCGGAGTACATCAACCAGAATGCCCCCTATTATTTTGTGCCGCAGTACATGGAATTTGTGGAGACCTTACCCTATACACCCACCAACAAAGTGCAGAAGTTCAAGTTGCGCGAGCAGGGCATTACAGCGTCCACCTGGGTATTGAAAGAATCCAATTACACCGTGCAACGTTGAGGTTGGCGCAGAACAAAATGGCGGAAAAAACAAGGGGCGCAGGCTCTGGCCCCTTGATCAGTCGGCACCTGATGCATTGCCTCAAGCCACCTGTGTGCCGGCGGCCCTGTCATTCTGGCTGTCATCAAGGTTCAGCAGCTTCATCATATTGCCGCCCATGATCTTGGCCTTGTCTTCGTCGCTGAAATTGGCCAGGCATTCCACCCAGTCAGCGGGCCTCGCCAGCCCTTCCGGATGCGGCCAGTCGCTGCCAAAAATGATGTGGTCCACCCCTACCATGGCCACCAGCCTGTCGACGTTTTCTTCAAAGTGGGGGTGGAACCAAACGTGTTTGCGGATGGTGTCGTGCGGGTGTTTGGTGAAAAGCTGGGGCGCCATTTTGTAGACGTGCTCCAACCGATCCCACAGCGGATAAAGCCAGGCGACGCCGGTTTCCACATAGCAAACTTTCAATTTGGGGTGGCGATCAAATACGCCGTGGCAAATGAGGCCGGCCAGGTTATGGCCAACGGTGACCTGGTTCAGGTCCATCACCATTTCCAGCGGATCACTCTTTTTAAAGGGTTGATATTCCCCTTGCAGGGCCACCTCACTGCGTTGATGGCGCTCATACAGGTCGTACACGCCGTTGTCGGAGTTATGAAAGGCGATAACAATATCGTGCGCTTCAAGCAGGGAATAGACGGGATCGAATTCCGCCGAACCCATACCGCGATTTCCATTTGCGCCGGGCACATAGGAGGGCCGCATCAACACGACTTTTGAGCCCTGCGCAGCAATCCATTTGGCTTCTTCCAGGGCTTTGTCGGCATCCATCAGGGTAATCACCGGTGTGGCGAAGAACTTGCCATCCTCACCAAAACCCCACTCATCCAGCATCCACTGGTTCAGGGAGTGAATCATGGCGTGACACAGGTCGGGATCCTCGTACATGTGTCCTTCCACCACCGAAGCCAGAGTCGGGAATATCAGGGTGCCACGGAGGCCATGTTGTTGCAGCAGTTGGTAGCGTTCTGCGGTCTTGATGCGGTACTCAGGAATGCAGCGCTCTACCACCATAAAATCACGGTAGGATTTCCCATCCGGGTTGTTGCCCTTGAAATACTCCACCGTGCTGCCCGGTGCTGCCACCACCTCAAAGGTTGGGTTGGGGATGTAATCCGATAGTTTGCCGTTGACCATCATTTTTGTTCGGCCTTCAACGTCAACGAACTGCAGGGCTTGTTTGTACTGTTCCGGCAAGTAGCGCAGAAAGGATTCAGCCGATTCATAAAAATGGTTATCACAATCGAAATACTGTGGTGGGGCCGACGTAGGCATAATGTGAATCTCCCGGTTTATATAAGCAACATTGTTGTATATTTGTGGTGTTGCAACATTATCGGTTCGGTCATGAAAACGCGTTGACTTAGGTCAAGAAACGAAAGCAGCACGGCGCTTTGTCGTAAACGATTGTTCAATATATGCAATTTACTGTGCGGGGTTGCGCTGTTGCATGCAGTGGGATAAGACTGTGTGGGTAGTGGTGCGGGCAGTTGTGTGGGTAGTGGTGATTTTTGCTTGTTCGGTATATTGAATTCTGATGTTGTTACCGGCTGCCCCCTGGCTGCACACAACCCACTATCAAAAAATACGAACCAGCATAATAAAAATGAGACAAGGAATGTATGATGCCAACGCAAATTGATTCCCGCGTGATGCTAAGGCTGCTTATCCTGTGGTTGGCCAGCCTCACTGTATTACTGTCGCCGAGCAGCCACGCAGATGCTCTGGTGGCACAGCCGCTGTTGACCCCAATACCGGATAATGCCGGCCTCAAGCAACGACCGTTCATCTCATCCATTCTTGATTTATCCCAATACGGTTATGTTGAGCGTGAATTTCAGATGTCCGGCACCGCCAATCTTTACGATGCCGATGGCCGCTGGCGCAGTGATGGGCTTTGGAATACCACCATTGCCCAGGCGGATGTACCCTATGCAACGCGCCTGCTGGTACGTCGTCCAGCCGATCCGCAACAGTTCAACGGCATTGTCGTGGTGGAATGGCTCAACAATACGGCGTTTATGGACGTGGATGTAATCTGGGCGCAATCCCATGATGAGTTGTTGCGGGAGGGGTATGCCTGGATCGGAGTCAGTGCTCAGTTCTTCGGTGTCACCATGTTGAAATCCTGGGACAGGGAACGTTACGGTGAATTGAGCCTACCCAATGATGGGGTGTCTTATGATCTTTTCTCGCAAGCGGCCAACGCCGTGCGCAATCAATCGGCATTGTTGCTGGATGGATTGCCGGTAAAGGGAATAATCGGGGCGGGAGAATCCCAGTCAGCCATCCGGCTGACCACTTACGTCAACGCCTTTCAGGCCCAGGCAGTGCAGATGTACGATGCCATCTTGCTGTATTCCCGTTTTGCCCTGGCGGCACCTTTAAAAGCCGGTATCAGCCTGGTGTCCCCTTCGCGGGTATACATTCGCCCGGATAATCGCCTTAAGATTCTGCAGTTTGAAACCGAGCAGGATATTTTTATGTTCCTGTTCCGACTGGCGCGGCAGGCAGACACCGAGTATTTGCGTAGCTGGGAGTTGCCCGGTGCATCCCATTACGATGCCTATGGGGTGGGCAATCTTCTGCCCCAGTACCAGCGGGACTTTCCGGCGCTATCCACCATTCAGTTGGTATGCCGCAACTCCCTCAATCAGATTCCGCAGCATTATGTTGTGAACGCCGCGCTGTCTGCCATGAGCCAATGGATTACCGGCGGTGAGCCTCCGCCACAATCTGACCGCATTGAATACCGTAACTGGAAGGTGGTGCGGGATGAACACGGCAATGCCCTGGGCGGAATCCGTTTGCCGCACCTGGAGGTGCCAACGGCAACCCATAACTATGCCAATTACGGTGTGATCGGCAGTGGAGGAAATTTTTTGGTAAACTCCTTTGCCTGCCCGTTCCTGGGCAACTCGGTACCCTTCGATCAGAAAAAACTGGCCGCATTGTATTCCTCCCATGAGGAATACGTTGCCCGCTTCACGGCGGCAGCGGGCGTTGCGCTGGAACAGGGTTTTTTGTTGCCCGCAGATTTTGCCGCGGCAGTAGCCGAAGCCCAGGCTGCGCAAGTGCCTTGGTAAGTCGGCTTAGTAAGTCGCCTAAGTGAGCCGACTTAGTGAGCCGACTTAGTGAGCCGCCAACAATTGGGTCGGCCCATGAAAACCTGAAGGATAATCAGCCAATAAGCGGCGCAGCTGGTGAACTCACATTGAGTTTGCCGGATAACGCCATGATTGATTTGATTATTTTGGTGAACCATATGGCGGTGCTTTTTAACTCCCCATTAATCTGACGTGAATGGGAAATCTTTCATAGGCTTTCTTTGTATATCCCGGATTTCAGGGTGGCGTTAAGGAAGGACTATCCCATGAATGTTTCAGTTAAAGTTCCCGCTTTTTCATTATCCGTATCATCGTGGCTATTACTGCTGGCGATGGTGCAGGGGCTTCTGCTTACAGGCTGCTCATCACACAGCGCCAGGATGGTGGACCAGGTTGAGCAGCAAAGCAGTGATCAGCAGCGAATCGATCAGGTGCTGTCGGCCTTGCAGGTGACCGAGGCGCGCCTGGCCAAGGCCCAGGCTGATCACGTAGAAACCTATGCTCCGGATCAAATGGCCCAGGCCCGCAGTGCGTTGGCAGAGGCGCGTCGTTATGCGGAGCGTTTCCAGGCGGATCCGGACAACGTCAATAAATCCATTTCATTGTTCTTCGGCGATTCGATGGGTGGCCAGGCTTTGTCGTTGCTGGCCCAGGCCAATGAAGCCTTGTCCCGGGCGGAAGCCAACAAGCGGCAGGCGGATTCCATTTTTGCCGAAGCAAATGAAAACTTCACCTGGTTGAAGAAGTTTCAGGCACCGGTGCATTTCCGATATGAGTATCAGGAATTGGAGCGTGCTCAGAAGAGCCTCGTAGAATATGTGGCGGATGGGCGGTCAGACAAGGCGGTGCAGGGCCTGCCGCGATTGTTGCAGAGGCAACAGGCGTTGGAGATAGCCGCCGCCCAGCGCTTTTATCTGTACGAGTTGAGCCGTCAGGTAGAGTGGCACGAGCATGCCTTGGTGGGGCGCTATGCGGCGTTGAGCTACAGTAACGCGCTGGGCGCCCTGAATAAAGCCAACAGGGTGGTGGCACAGAATAGCCGTGATGAAGCCGCTATTCTGGCTGCAAAACGGGAGGCTGAGTTCTCGCTTGCCATTGCCAGTGCCGTGGCTGCGGATATGCAGAAACTGGTGAATATGGATCGTCAATCCATGGAGCGCTGGTTGATATTACTGACCACCAAGTTGCATACCATGGCCGGTGCCATCGGTGCCGATGATGTGCGCGATCAGGAGTTGATGACACAGGTGGATCTGTTAACGGCCGCTGCGCAACACAATAAGGATGGGCAGCCCGCAGGTCGGCCTACAGCACAAAAGGCTGAGTCAGAGTTAGTGGCAGAGGCAGAAAAAGGGGCAGTTAAAGAGGTAGATAAAAATACAGATAAAGGCACAGCTAATCAGGCAGCAACAGAGGAAATCAATCAACGGGTGGCCGAGTTGGAGCAGTCGCTGGAAGCCAAGGTGAAGGCGTTAACCGAACAGCTGCAGGCCATACAGGCGGCCAATCAGCGCGCAGAGGCGCAGGCAGAACCTGCGGCCGAACCGGAGCTGTAGCCGGCCTGTAACATCGGCCCGGCCCTGGGGCAGAGCCGGCATCTAGGCTTACGTGTCTTGTTGTATCTGTTGTAACGCGGTTTGCAGATTGGCCACCGTGCGCTCGATGTTCTGCAGTTTATCCAGACCGAACAGGCCGATGCGGAAAGAACGGTAATCCGCCGGTTCATCACATTGCAATGGCACCCCGGCGGCCACCTGCAATCCCTGTTGCAGAAACGGTTTTCCAGTTTGCAGTGTTGCGTCATCGGTGTAGAACACAGCCACACCGGGGGCGCCGAAACCATCCGCGGCCACGCTCTGGTAACCCTGTTGCGCAAACAGTTCCCGCACCCGTTTACCCAGTTCCAGCTGTTGCTGCCGCAGGTTGTCCAGGCCCAGGGCCTTGGTTTCCAGCATGGTGTCACGGAATTTTTTCAAGGCGTCGGTGGGCATGGTGGCATGATAGGCGTGGCCACCGTTTTCGTAAGCCTCCATGATCTGCAGCCATTTTTTCAGATCGCAGGCAAAGCTGCTGCTGTTTGTCTGTTCAATGCGATCGCGGGCCTCTTTGCCCAGCATTACCAGAGCGCTGCAGGGCGACGCACTCCAGCCTTTTTGCGGTGCGGAAATCAGGATGTCCACCTGGTTGGCCTCCATGTCCACCCACACCGTGCCTGAAGCGATGCAATCCAGTACGAATAACCCCCCTACCTGGTGAACGGCTTCCCCCACCGCCTTGATATAGGCGTCGGGCAACATGATGCCCGACGCCGTTTCCACATGGGGTGCAAACACCAGGTCGGGTTTCTCCGTCAGGATGGTGTTCACCACCTCATCAATGGCCGCCGGGGCAAAGGGTGAATGGGGGGCATCGCTTTGCGGTTTGGCTTTCAGCACTGTACAGCTGGCGGGAATGCTGCCGGCTTCAAAGATCTGACTCCAGCGAAAACTGAACCAGCCATTGCGGATCACCAGGCAACGTTTGTCGTGGGCGAACTGGCGAGCCACCGCCTCCATACCATAGGTGCCACCGCCGGGCACCACCACCACAGCCTCGGCCTGGTAGACCTCTTTCAGGTTTTCTGAGATATCCCGCATCACCTGCTGGAACTGTTGGGACATGTGGTTCAACGAACGGTCGGTGAATACAACGGAGTATTCCAAAAGTCCATCGGGGTCGATATGGGGTAACAATCCGGGCACGGTTGTCTCCTTGGCTGGTCAGAATGGGCTGAAAATGTCAGGGGCGAAGCTTCGCATAAATGCTCCGGCTTATAAATATGTTGTTGGGCACAATTGCTATGGATGTGTACGTATATACAGTGGACAGGGGCCGCACAAAGCAAGACCATAATTTGGATATGCCGGGGGTACCATGATTTGGTCCTTCGAAATCACGAAGGTTTGGTTCATTAAGTTGCTGTACCAATATTTCACTGGCGGTGCATCAATTCGGAACAGCAAAAGTTTTTTGGTTGCAGGTAGAGATGTGGATTGCATTGGTTGGTTGTACTGGTCATTAAAAAGTTTGCTTGTGTCTTACGTACGGCCCTGATAAGCCCCAGAACAATCTTTCGAAAATAGCAGTGACCCCTGGATGGAGGTAATTTTGTCGACAATAGAATTTTCCAAAGATGAAAAGGAAATATTAGCCCAGAAAATTCAAGCATATTTCAGAGACGAGCTTAACTCCGAGATCGGTCAGTTTGATGCGCTGTTTCTTCTGGATTTTGTCTCGGAAGAAATTGGTTCGTATTTTTACAATAGGGGTCTCTATGATGCCCAGGTAATACTTCAAAAACGAGTTGAAGATATAAATGAATCAATTTTGGAGTTAGAGAAGATTACTGAATTCAGGCGCTAATAAAAAAGGTGGTTGTTGTGCTTTTTTTGCGCTTACAGATTTTGAATCAAAGCTAATGAAAACAGACAGGCTTATATTAAGAGATTGGACAGATAACGATTTAGAGCCATTTGCTGAGTTGAATGCTGATCCAGAGGTTATGGAATTTTTTCCAAGCGTACTTTCTCGGTCAGAGAGTGATGAGCTTGCACGAGCAATTCGTAATAAGATCAGAATTGAAGGGTGGGGGCCTTGGGCTGTTGAGCTTAGATCGTCCGGTGAGTTTATTGGTGTGGTAGGCCTGCAAAAAACCAATATGGCGTTACCTTTTTCGCCCAGTGTTGAGGTCGCGTGGCGCTTGGCAAAAGCATACTGGGGTAATGGTTATGCGACGGAGGCGGCAACCGCTTCGTTAAGCTATGCTACAAATACGTTAAATATCAATCAAGTCGTATCGTTTACCGCTAAAGTTAACACGCGCTCACAAGCTGTCATGAAGAAGATCGGTATGTATTCTGCTGGTTATGAATTTGACCATCCCGATGTTCCCATTGATAGCCCGTTATGCCGTCATGTTTTATATAAGATTGATTTCAATTAGGTGCTGAATCCCACCCTATAACATACCCATCAAGCAGGGTTCCGGCCTCTACACTGCGTATGGAGAGGGTGGTTGGCCCGGGCACTTTCAAACCTGCAACAACACACTAATGCCGGTTAATGAACCATCCCTGCAGAGGCGCTAATGTCTACTATAATCAATCACATAGAGTCACTATTTCATCTGATGGTTTTGTATTTTGATTCGCTATCTTATTGATTTACAGCTTAAATTCAAATTCTGGCTGCTAAATGGCGTGAGCTTTGCCGCGCTGTTGATTTTGGTGCTGTCTGCCCTGGTGGATTACCGGCAGGGGATGTTGCAACAGGCCGTACGACAGGCGGAGCAGACCTTGTCGCTGGTGGCCGGGGCCAATACCGCCACCTCTCCCCGTATGCCGTTTGCGGTGCCGGGTCTGTTTGAGGTGGAAGGTGGCCGCGCATCCTGGCTCGGCTCCCCTGATTCCTCCATGGCCACCGGGGATCTGCAGCAACGCTGGGCTCTGGTGGGCAAGCAGGCCGGGGCGGCGGCAAAACCGGCCAGTGGGTTCGATGATGCCCTGGCGGGCCGTAATTGGCTCAGCCGGGTCTGGCACGATGTGTTCGTGGCCGATGACCTGCGCTACCTCAGTTACCGCACCCGGGGTGACCGCACCCTGGGCCTGGCTCTGAAGCAGCCATCATTGCTGGAGCTGGCTTTGGATAAGGCGCCCTACTATGCGGTGCTGGTGTTTCTTGCCATGTTGGTGGTGCTGTTTTGCTCCCAGATGCTGATCCAGTTTGTGTCCAAACCCATGCAGCTGCTGCGGGATACCATGAATGAAGTGCAACAGCGGGGCGATCTGCGGGTGAGCGTGGAATCCCGCTCCCGTGATGAAGTGGGGCAGATGACCGATGCCTTCAATGGCATGGTGAAAGATCTGGCGCGAATCGTGACCGAGATCCGTTCGGCTGCCATGACCATGGACGTGATGTCGAAGAATCTGGTGCAGGAGGTGGATGGCAACGCCCGCAGTATTGAAGTGCAAAAGGGCGAAGCGGCCCGCCTGGTGGATGCCATCACCCATATGGCGGCCAACAACCAGCACGTGCAGGATAACGCCACGGACAACAACCAGCGTTCCCTGGCCTCGGTGACGGTGGCGGCAGAAGGTAATCAGCAGATCGAATACGTGGTGGAATCCATTACCCGGTTGGCGGCCGACATTCGCGAAAGTGCCGAAGTGGTACAGCAACTGGCGGAGGAAACCGGCGCCATCAGCAGTGCGTTGGACGTGATCAATTCCATTGCAGAGCAGACTAATTTACTGGCGCTGAACGCCGCGATTGAGGCTGCCCGCGCCGGGGAACAGGGCCGGGGCTTTGCGGTGGTGGCCGATGAGGTGCGTAACCTGGCCCAGCGGGTGCAGGATTCCACCGAGGAAATCAAAGTCATGCTGCATAAGCTGGAATCCAGCTCCAGCACGGCGGTGGAAGTAATGAATGCCCGTTCCGATGCAGCGCAACGTTGTGTTGAGCAGGCGGACAGCGCCGACAAGGTGATCCACGAAATCGCCAGTAACGTGCAGGCCATAAACGATGCCAACGGGCAAATTGCGCAGAGCATCATTCAACAGACCAAAACGGTGGAAGACGTCAGCGCCAGCGTCACCAAACTCAGTGAGGAGATGGAGTCCGTATCGGAAAGCGTCAAGCGCAATGCCGGAGCAGCGCAGATTCTGGCGGAACTCTCCAGCCGGATGGCGAAGGTGATCGAGCACCTCAAACTCTGATTCAGGCACAATGCCAACTGCCTGCTAAAACAGTTTTTTCACCAGCCGCACCAGGATGCCGAAGCCCGGCAGCTTTTCGTAGACACCTTCTGCGGCATCCCAGTAATCCACATGGCGTTGCACTTTACCATCGGCGGCAAAGTGCAACAAACTGCCGCCGTGAATGCATTGTGGTTTGCCCAGGATGCTGAAGCGAAAATCCCAGTTGATGAAGGCTTTGTCACCCTGTTGGATTTTTTCATGCACCTCGAACGAGAGATCTTTCAGTTTCAGCATGTCTTTAAACAATTCACGCAACTGGTCACGGTTGTGTACCTCGTTAAACGGGTCGCGGAAATAACAGTCTTCGGAGTAATACTGGTCCAGTTGGTTAATGGAATCGGCATTGAAGTTTTCGAACAGATTTAGCAGCGCGTCCATGTTGGCTCCTGATTGATTAAACCTGAAGTGTATGCCATCGGGTCAGAAAATTTTACCGGGGTTTAACAAGTGTAAAGGATCCAGTGCCTGTTTGATGGCTTGCATCACGGCAATGCCCGCCGCGCCTTTCTCCTGCAGCAGGTAATCCTTTTTACCCAGGCCGATGCCGTGTTCACCGGTACAGGTGCCACCCAATTGATGGGCCCGCTGAATCAGGCGTTGGTTAATGCGCTGTGCTTTTTGCAGCAGCCGGTCATCCTGTGGGGGAATGCTGAACAGCAGATGAAAGTTACCATCCCCCACATGCCCCACAATGGGAATATCAAGCTGCTCGCCGGCCAGGTCTGCCTGTGTGGCCTCGATACACTCCGCCAGGGCGGACAGGGGCACACAGACGTCGGTTACCCAGCCTTTGCCGTCGGGCACCTGGGCCAGTGCCGCATAGTAGGCGTTGTGGCGGGCATGCCACATCTGTTTCTTTTCTTCTTCGCGTTCGGTCCAGACGAAATCGAATCCGGCTTGCGCCCGGCACAGGGTGTTGGCGGTGTCGACCTGTTCACCAAGGGCATTGGCCGTACCGTGAAATTCGATGAACAGTGTGGGTTGCTCCGGGTAGTGTGTCCGGCAGTACCGGTTAACAGCGCGTAAACTACCGGCATCCAACAGCTCCAGTCGTGCCACCGGAACATTGTGCTGGATCATGCTGATTACTGCGTTCACCGCCTGCTGCACGCTGTCAAACTGCACCCGGGCAGCGGTGACCTGCTCCGGAATAGCGTACAGTTTCAGTTGTATGGCGCTGATCAGGGCAAGGGTGCCTTCCGAGCCCACCAGCAAATCTCCCAGATTGTATCCGGCGCTGGATTTGCGGGCGCCGCTGCCGGTGGTGATGCATTCACCGTTGGCCAGTACCGCCCGCAGGGACAGGACATTGTGTTTCATGCTGCCGTAACGCAGGGTGGTGGTGCCGGAGGCGCCGGTGGCCACCATACCGCCGAGGCTGGCATTGGCGCCGGGGTCCACCGGAAAGAACAAGCCCTGATGCCTTAGTTGGTGATTCAGCTGCTCCCGGGTCACACCGGGTTCCACCACGCAATTCAGGTCGGCGGCATTGATCGCCAGAATGCGGTTCATGGGGGAGAAATCGATGCACAAGCCCCCTTCCAGGCATTGCAGTTGCCCTTCAACGCTGGTGCCGGCGCCAAAGGCCACCATGGGCGTGTGATGTTGATGGCACAGGCGCACCACGCGGATCAGTTCTGCCTCCGATTCCACGAAGGCCACCGCCGCAGGCGGTGCGGGGGGATGGTGGCTTTCCCCATGGCCGTGCTGGCGGCAGATGTCTCGGTTGCAGGACAGCCGTGGCCCCAGCAGCTGGCTCAGCTGGGTATGCAGATCAGGTACCAGATGGGGCACGGTGTTCGCTGGTGTTTCGGGCATAGTGCACCGGGTCTTCAAGTGGGCTTGCCCTGCATCTTAACCCAGCCTGCAGGGGGATTGCAGGTTGCCGGAGTGGTCGATTCGGCCCTGATTCCTTGAGCGTTCGCGCCATTGATTTGGGTTATCACCCTGATTAGGCTCTAAAGCAGACTCCATAAGAATAATGTTCAAACCGTTTCAGAGGGATACCAACATGCCATATTACCCGGCAATCAAAAACCTGGGAGACATCGCCCGCTTCCATGGCCGCCAGCGGCCCAACGCCACCGCCTTTATTTTCGGCGATCGCACCACCACCTACCGGGCCTATGATGAACACACCAACCAGATTGCCAACGGTCTGCTGGCACTGGATCTAGCGCCTCAATCCCGCATTGCGGTGATGGGCAAGAATTCCGACTGGTACTACGAGCTGCTGATCGGTGCGGCCAAGGCCGGCATGGTGACCGTGGGGATCAACTGGCGCCTGGCACCACCGGAAGTGGCGTACATTCTCCAGGATGCGGAGGCACCGGTGCTGTTGCTGGAGCGGGAGTTCCTGCCTCTGTACGAGCAAATCAAAGGGCAGATGGGCCATGTGAAAAAGGTGATTTTGCTGGAAAACAGCGCCGATCAATACGAGAGCTTCCCGGCCTGGCGGGATGCGCAATCCACGGTGGACCCTGCGGTGGAAGTGCAACCCGACGCTGTGGCGGTGCAGATGTACACCAGCGGCACCACCGGCCATCCCAAGGGCGTTATGGTGTCCCATTATGCTTTCTATGCCTTGAATGAAGCCCAGGAACATTCCGGCCAGCCGGAAGAGGAGTGGACCACCTGGAGCGCCGATGACGTCAGCCTCAACGCCATGCCCAATTTCCACATCGGCGGCACAGGCTGGGCCCTGATCGGCCTTTATGCCGGCGCCAAAAACGTGGTGTTGAGTGAGTTCACCCCGGCTGCTTGCCTGCAGGCCATCCGCGATCACGGCATCAGCAAGATGTTCATTGTACCGGCGGCCATGCAGTTTGTGCTGGCGGACCCCACCTGCAAGGACACGGATTTCTCCACCCTGAAATACATGGTGTATGGTGCTTCTCCCATTCCATTGCCGTTACTGAAACAGGCCATGGAGGTGTTTCAGTGTGGGTTCGTGCAGCTATACGGTATGACCGAAACCATCGGCTATGGCACCTACCTGCCGGCGGAAGATCACGATCCCAACGGCAATCCGCGGATGCGCTCTGCCGGCAAAACCCGCCCCGGCATAGAAGTGGAGATCAAGGATAAATCCGGCAATATCGTGCCCCGTGGCACCATCGGCGAAATCTGCATCAAATCGCCGTCTAATATGCTGGGCTACTGGAAGCGACCGCAGGCCACCGAATCCACCCTGATCGATGGTTGGATTCATACCGGTGATGCGGGCTACAAGGATGAGGACGGTTATGTCTACGTGCAGGATCGCATCAAGGACATGGTGCTGTCCGGGGGTGAAAACGTCTACCCGGCGGAAGTGGAAAGTGCTCTGTTCGACATGGACGCGGTGGCCGATGTGGCGGTGATTGGTGTGCCCGATGACAAGTGGGGCGAGGCGGTGAAAGCCTGTGTGGTGCTGAAGCCCGGTGCGGACGCGTCCGCCGATGACATCATCGCCTTTGCCCGGCAGAGAATCGCTGGTTACAAGGTGCCCAAGTCAGTGGATTTCCTGGATGCTCTGCCCCGCAATCCCTCTGGTAAATTGCTGAAGCGGGAGCTGCGCAAGCCATACTGGGAAGGCCGGGAGCGGCAGGTAAACTAGGACAGAGCCCGCAAAGGCTGAGACAGAATATGAAGCTTGTTTCCTGATGGATACCTTGCTAACCTGAGCAGAACTCATGGGTTCTGTTCAGGGCCCATCTGATTCTGCGCCTGCCAGTCGTCAACTGCAGCGAATAACATGCAGCGGCAATCAAGGCGTTTTCTGTGGCAAGGCGTTTTCTGTGGGAGGGAACAGTCATGAACATGAGCGTCAACCAGAATATCCGCTACGTCTCCCGTATGGGGGATATCAACCGGCCGCAGCTTAAAACCGTGCGCCGGGCCTTCAAGTTGATCTACGGCAGTGATCCTCATCCCACTGCGGCACAGATGCAGGATATCGAGCGGCATATGCTGATGGGGGATCCGTTGGCCGATGCGGTGGTGCAGATGTACAAGGATCTGAACCCCGGCGAGGGTCGCAAGCTGCTGGATCAGGCGCTGGAGCAGGGCATCGCAAGCATTGCGAATCCGCCCCAACCGTTGCTCGATCTGTTTGCCCAGGTGGATGATGAGCCCATCTGGCTGGATCGTGACAAGCTGAAACTGGGTTGTGATGTTTCCCGTCGTGTGGGCCCCTATGGCGAACTGGTGTTGCGCAATCTGGCGTTGATGGGCGGCTATCTGGGTGGGGCGGCGGCCAAGCCCCTGGTGTTTACCGGGCAACTGGACAAGCGCACCCCCAGGCGTTTGGTGGAAACCGGAAAATTCTGGATGGACGTGACCACCGTGGGCGGCCTGGAACGTGATCAGGACGGTTTCAAAAGTGCCGTGCGGGTGCGCCTGATGCATGCCCAGGTGCGGCGCATGCTGCTGGATTCCGGTAAGTGGGATCCGGCCTGGGGGCACCCCCTGAACCAATGGGACAGCATGGCCACCATTTTGGAATTTTCATCGATTTTTCTTACCGGTTTGCGCGCCATCGGTTTCTTGTTCACCAAACGGGAGCGCGAAGCCGTGATTCATCTGTGGCGCTATGTGGGCTATCTGATGGGTGTGGAGGAGCGTGTGCTGCCGGCCTGTGAGGCGGACTCCATGCGCGCGTTGTATCACGCTATTGCCACCGTCTGCGACGCCGATGCCGATACCCTGGCGCTGGGGCAGTCGCTGGCCAGTGCCCCTCCCACCATTGATGGGGATGCCTGGTGGCAGAAGCGGCTGGGGGATCTGGAGCAAACCCTGCGGGCCGGTTACAGTCGATTTATCCTGGGTGACAGGGCGGGGGATCAGTTGGGCTTGCGGAACAATCGCCTGGCCAAGTATTTCTGGCCGGCCCAGGCACCGCTGCGGATGGGATCGGAGCTGCTGCGCATGTCGATCCCCGGCGCCAATCAATGGCTGGTGAAACTGGCGGAAAAAGCCGCCCGTGAACAGTTTCCGGAGCGTGTCAAAGCCACCCGGGCGGATACTACCTTCACCCCGGTTACCCGTTTGGCACGTTGATCAAGGGCCCCGGTTTCGGGGCCTGATTTGACAACGTCCGGTTAACGCTTCACCATGAAAAAGACTTAGTCACCCGCTCGCCGAATCCCGCTCCCGGGGTTGCTGTCTAACAGCCTAGCGCTTAATCCATTGGAGGGTTTCTATGTCCGCATCCGACGAAGATTCATTTCAGGTTCTTGATCAACTCAGTGTTGATAATCAGACGTACCACTTTTTTAATTTATCCAAATTGCAGCAGGGCCAAGGCGCAGTGGACCAGCTGCCCTACTCCCTTAAAGTCCTGCTGGAAAATCTGCTGCGCAATGAAGACGGACGCTCGGTCAAGCCGGAGCATATCGAGGCCATTCTGGCCTGGCCCGCAACCCGGTCATCGAGCCAGGAGATAGCCTATCGCCCGGCGCGGGTTTTGATGCAGGATTTCACCGGGGTACCGGCAGTGGTGGATTTGGCGGCCATGCGCGATGCGGTTGCCAACCTGGGCAAAGATCCCGCCGTCATCAATCCGCTGAGCCAGGTGGATCTGGTAATCGATCATTCCGTGATGGTGGACCGCTTTGCCGATGCGTCTGCCTACGCCGACAACGTTGCCATCGAGATGGAACGCAATCAGGAGCGTTACCAGTTTTTGCGCTGGGGGCAGTCGGCGTTTAATGACTTTCGCGTGGTACCGCCGGGTACCGGTATTTGCCATCAGGTGAATCTGGAATACCTGGCCAAGGTGGCCTGGTACAAAGAGATCGACGGCAAAACCTATGTCTATCCGGACACGCTGGTGGGCACTGACAGCCACACCACCATGATCAACGGCCTGGGTGTTTTGGGCTGGGGTGTTGGTGGCATCGAAGCGGAAGCGGCCATGTTGGGGCAGCCGGTGTCGATGCTGATTCCCGAAGTGGTGGGCTTTGAATTGAGCGGACAGTTGCGGGATGGCGTCACCGCCACGGATCTGGTGCTCACCGTGGTGCAGATGTTGCGTCAGCACAGTGTGGTGGGTAAGTTCGTGGAGTTCTATGGCAGTGGGCTGGATCAATTGCCGCTGGCGGATCGGGCCACCATCGCCAACATGGCGCCGGAATACGGTGCCACCTGCGGATTCTTTCCGGTGGATCAGGAAACACTGAATTACCTGGCGTTGTCCGGGCGCAGTGAGCATCAGATCAAACTGGTGGAACAGTATTGCAAGGCACAGGGTCTGTGGCGGGATGAATCCCATCCCCGGGTTTACAGCAGCAGCCTGAGCCTGAACCTGGATAGCGTCATGCCCAGTGTGGCCGGGCCCAAACGACCCCAGGATCGGGTTGCCCTGCCGGAGTTGGGTAAGGCGGTCACCGAGCTGATCAATCTTTCCGGCCGCGCTGAACCGGATGCGGTGCCGGTGGCCGGTGAATCCTATTCCTTGAACGATGGCGATGTGGTTATTGCCGCCATCACTTCCTGTACCAACACCTCCAACCCGGCGGTGATGCTGGCGGCGGGGCTGGTGGCACAGAAGGCACTGGCCAAAGGCTTACAGCGCAAGCCCTGGGTCAAAACATCGCTGGCACCGGGCTCAAAAGTAGTAACCGACTATCTGGCGAAAGCCGGGGTGCAGGATGCGCTGGATCAATTGGGCTTCAATCTGGTGGGCTACGGATGCACCACCTGTATCGGTAACTCCGGCCCTTTGCCGGACCCCATTGAAGAGGCCATCGAAGCCGGGCAGCTCACCGTGTGCTCGGTACTTTCCGGAAATCGCAATTTCGAGGGCCGCATTCACCCTAAAGTGCGCGGTAACTGGCTGGCTTCTCCGCCCTTGGTGGTGGTGCTGGCACTGGCTGGTACCACGTTATTGAATCTGGATACCGATGCCATCGGCGAAAACGCCCAGGGAGAAAAAATTTACCTGCGGGATGTCTGGCCTACCAACGCGGAAATCCAGCAGGCTATGGCCAGCGTAACCAGCGATATGTTCAGCGCGCAGTACGCGGATGTGTTCACTGGTGACGAACAGTGGCAGGCCATTCAGGCCGAGCCCAGTAAAACCTATCCCTGGCGCCATGATTCCACCTATATCCAGAACCCGCCTTATTTCACCGGCGAAACCCAGCCGGCGCTGAGCGATATCAGCGGTGCCCGTATTCTGGCCCTGTTGGGTGACAGCATTACCACCGATCATATTTCGCCGGCCGGCAGCATTGCCGAGGCCAGCCCTGCCGGGCGCTATCTGAAAGAGCATGGTGTTGAGAAAAAGGATTTCAATTCCTATGGTTCGCGGCGCGGTAATCATGAGGTGATGATGCGGGGCACCTTTGCCAATGTCCGCATCAAAAATGAAATGTGCCCCGGTGTGGAAGGCGGGGTAACGCGCCTGCAACCGGATGGCGATGAGATGTCCATTTATGATGCCGCCATGAAGTACTTGCAGCAGAACACACCGCTGGTGGTGATCGCCGGCAGTGAATACGGCACCGGTTCAAGCCGCGATTGGGCGGCGAAAGGCACGCGCTTATTGGGTGTGAAAGCGGTCATTGCGGAAAGCTTTGAGCGTATCCACCGTTCCAACCTGGTGGGGATGGGAGTATTGCCGCTGGAATTTCCCGACGGTGTCAATCGAAAAACATTACAACTGGATGGCAGTGAACAGATTGAGTTGGCTGGGCTGGCGGAGCTTACCATCGGAGCACCCATCGTGCTTACCGTGGTGCGCTCGGACGGTTCCCGTGAAAGTTGTGAATTGAAGTGCCGGTTGGATACGGAAGATGAATTCCAGTACTTCATCAGCGGTGGAATATTGCATTACGTTCTCAAACAATTAGTTGGGTAGAATGTTATGACAACACGTAAGGAAGCGGATGCACTGGGTGAAATAGAGGTGCCGGAACAGGCATTGTGGGGCGCCCAAACCCAACGCGCCCTGCAAAATTTCAAAATCGGCACCCAGACCTTCCCACCGGAATTCATCGAGCAGTACGCCATTCTGAAAAAGGCAGCAGCCCTGACCAATCTGGAACTGGGCAAACTCAGTGCCGAGTTGTCCGGTTTTATTGTGGATGCCTGCGACGAGGTCATTGCCGGTCTGCATCGCGATCAGTTTCCCATATCAATCTGGCAAACCGGCAGTGGCACCCAGACCAATATGAATCTGAACGAGGTAATTGCCAACCGCGCCAATGAACTGGCAGGCCATGACCGCGGCAGTCGCACACCGGTGCATCCCAATGATCATGTGAATCTGTCCCAGTCTTCCAATGATACCTTTCCCACCGCCATGCACCTGACGGTCATGCAGGGGTTGTTGCAATGTCTGGCGCCGGCGCTGGATGGCTTGTTGCAAGCCCTGCAACAGAAACAGCGGCAGTTTGAACAGCGCATCAAGAGCGGCCGCACCCATATGATGGATGCAACCCCGGTGACCTTGGGGCAGGAATTCGGTGCTTATTACAGTCAGATTGAATTTGCCCGGGAACAGCTTACTGCGGTGCAACCTGCTCTGCAGTGCCTTGCCATTGGCGGCAGTGCCGTGGGTACCGGATTGAACACCCATGCCCGCTGGAGCGACGCGGTGGTGCAGAAAATTTCCAACCTGACGGGCATTGCCTACCGGCCGGCGGACAATAAATTCATGTTCATGGCCGCCCACGATGCCCTGCTGGATTGTCATGGCCGCTTACGGTTGCTGGCCACCTCGCTTTACAAAATGGCCAGTGATTTGCGTTTGATGGGCAGCGGCCCCCGCTGTGGTTTGGCCGAGATCAAACTGCCGGCCAATGAACCGGGCAGTTCGATTATGCCCGGCAAGGTGAATCCCACGCAGATCGAAGCGCTCACCATGGTGTGTCTGCGGGTGATGGCGAATGATTCCGCCGTTGCCATGGCCAACACCCAGGGCCAGTTCGAATTGAATGTATACAAGCCGCTGATCCTTCACACTCTGTGGGAATCCATTACCCTGCTGGCCGACGGCATCAACAGTTTCAATTGCAATTGTCTGATGGGCATTGTCGCCAATGAGCAGCAGTTGGATGAATACATGGCACAGTCTTTAATGCTGGTAACGGCATTAACCCCCCATATTGGCTACGACAATGCCGCGCTGGCCGCCAAATGGGCCTATGAAAACAACGCCTCTTTGAAACACGCTGTCACCACATTGGGTTTTCTTAATGCAGCCGATTACGATAAATTAGTGATACCAGTCAATATGCTGTCACCGTGATGGCGTTTATCCAGGGGTAATCAATGGTTCGTCGTACCAAAATTGTTGCAACCGTAGGCCCTGCCTGCGACAGCGAAGCCATGCTCAGAACATTAATCGATGCGGGTGTGAATGTATTTCGTCTTAACTTTTCACACGGATCCGCGGAACATCATCAGGCGGTTGGCAAACGCATTCGCAAAGTGGCGGCAGAGGCAGGCAGCAACGTGGCAACGCTGGTGGATTTGCAGGGGCCCAAGATTCGCATTGCCCGCTTCCGCGCAGGGGAGGTTACCCTGCACAGAGGCGAGCCCTTTGTGCTGGATGCGGCAATGGATGAGAGTGCCGGAGATGAACACGCCGTAGGCCTGGCGTACAAGGAACTGCCCAATGATTGCGAGGCCGGTGACACCCTGTTATTGAATGACGGTTTGCTTGAGCTGACGGTGGAAAGTGTCGAAGGCCCGGCGGTGCATTGCCGCGTGGTACAGGGTGGTGTGCTGAGCGATAAAAAAGGGGTTAACCGTAAAGGCGGCGGCCTTACCGCCAAAGCACTCACCGCAAAAGATAAAGCCGATATAGTCACTGCGGCGGCGATGGATGTGGATTATGTGGCGCTGTCGTTCCCCCGGGATGAAGCGGATGTGAACGAGGCGCGGCAACTGTACCGCGAGGCCGGTGGTCAGGGCGGCATCGTGGCCAAGATCGAACGGGCGGAAGCGGTGGCCGACAATACCACGCTGGATAATATTATTCTGGCTTCCGATGGCGTGATGGTGGCGCGGGGTGATCTGGCGGTGGAGATCGGCGATGCCGAGTTGGTGGGCGTGCAGAAGCACATTACCTGGCGTGCCCGTCAGCTGAACCGGTTTGTGATCACCGCCACCCAGATGATGGAATCCATGATCAATCATCCCCAGCCCACCCGGGCCGAGGTCTCGGATGTTGCCAATGCGGTGCTGGATGGTACCGATGCGGTGATGCTGTCGGCCGAAACCGCCACGGGTCAGTTTCCCGAGGCCACGGTGCAGGCCATGCATCGCATCATCCTGGGTGCGGAGCGCTCTTATCAGATGCGCGATCAATGGAAACGGGATGATCATGTTCCCACTTTGATTGATGAATCCATTGCCACTGCTGCCATGTTCGTGGCCAATCGTCTGGCGGGGGTGAAAGCCATTATCGCCATGACCGAAACCGGTGCCACGCCGATGATGATGTCCCGCATTCGATCCGGCCTGCCGATTTTTGCATTCACACCCCACGCCGCCTGTCAGCGGCGCCTGGCTGTGTATCGTGGAATCAGTACCGTAAACTTTGACAGCGCTGCGCTTGCCCCCAGTGAGGTGAACCAGAAAGTGGTGGATCTGCTGATGGAGCAAGCCGTGGTCGAGACCGGCGATAAGGTGATACTGACCAAGGGCGATTACGTTAACGTCAACGGTGGCACCAACACACTGAAAATAGTGGAAGCAGGTGGCGTGATTCACTGAGGCAGGCGGGCCCAGTGAATCACACCGGAATTACAGCGGAGTAAGGTTCTACCGGCGCATTCAGGCAGCGGGGCAGCTGTCCAGCACGGGCAGTGCCTGGGGATTACCGCCTTCCATGACATAATACATTTGCTGATCCCGGTACAGGGTATAGATGGTGTAGGTGATGCCGGTCATTTTCCTGGCTTCCTTGGGTGGGTTACGGGCATCAAAATAATAGGATGTTCCCGCTTCCGCCACTTCCAGACATTTGTATTTCCAGGTGATCTTCACTTCTTCATCGGCATTGACCTGCCAGGTGGTTGCGTCGGGCCCCTTGCCGGTCACCGTAATGTTGGCGCCGCTTTTGTTGTCCACCATGCCACTCCAGTAGACAGTGCAACCCTGGGCCAAACCAGCCAGCAACACAAGTAGACCGAGTTTAATAGCGTTCAGGTAAGTGTTGATCATCATTTGCTCTCCATTGGTTTGGTGTTCTCGGTTATGGGTTCCCTTACCGGGATACCACAATGACCGTAAATGTAAATGAAAAGCCTGCTGCGATGGCGGCTCTGTGATCAATGTCCGCTTCAGAACATGCCACCCACCACTTGTACCGGTTGCGGGTGGCCGGCTTGGATGATCCAGGCGGCAAATCCCAGTTGCCGGGTGGGTAAGGTGTTTTTATCCGGCATCTGAAATTCCCAGGGTTGCGACTGGTCGGCGGTTTGATGCCAGAGTACAACAAAATCCTCGTGCAGGTTGAGCTGGGTATTTTCCCCGGCCATGATCTTGGTTTGTAAATCAAAACCCAGTAACGCCACATGCACTATAAGATTGCCGGGAAGGGATTGGGCTTGGTATTGCACGGTCATTCGCTGGTCGGCAATGCGGGTGGTCAGTGTGCCTTTCTTGGTTGTCGCTGGGGGCAACGATCCGCCACTGAACCAGCCCCGCCACTCCCGGCCGTCCAGCACGAAACCGGGGGTGTAAACGGATTTGATGGCGCCGGATTGTTTATAGTTGCGTTGCCGCTGGCCGTAGGCGGGGGTGGCAAAAGCATCCTGCCATCCGATCCAGTCCCAGTAATCCACATGAAACGCCACCGGTACCACCTGTTGCCAGAGCCGGGGGTCATGCTGCCATTGGCTGAGCCAGCGGTCCGCTGGTGGGCAGCTGCTGCAGCCTTGGGAGGTGTACAGTTCCAGCAGTTGGGTATGGGGGCCCTGGCTGATGTACAGGCGGCTGGCCTCCGGGTGTGCCGTTGCTGGCAGCAGCAGGGTCGATAGCAGGGTCAGCAGTAAGGTAAAACTAAATGATTTCATCATGGTTAGCTCCAATATGCCCGGGCACTATTGATAGAGTCTCGGCATTGGAGATTGTTACAGCGGCGGTGTGTTACCCGCGCACGTGCCAGTATTCGTACGCCTGCTTTTCCAGTGTTTCACGAAAATCCGGATGGGCTATGTTGATCAGCGCCCGGCTGCGCTCACGCAGGCTTTTACCGCGCAGATTGGCGGTGCCGTATTCCGTTACCACATAGTGTACGCTGCCTCTGGGGGTCACCACGCCGGAGCCCAGTGCCAAAACGGGAACAATGCGGGAATATTGGCCGCCACCGGCGGTGGAGGGAAAGGCCAGAATGGAACGGCCGTGATCCGACAGGTTGGCACCCATGACAAAATCCAGTTGACCTCCCACACCGGAATAAATATGCGTACCCAGAGAATCGGCACAAATCTGGCCTGAGAGATCCACCTGCAGGGCACTGTTGATGCTCACCATGTTGGGGTTGCGGCAAATGGTTTCGATGCTGTTGATGTATTCAATATCCAGGAACACCACTGCCGAGTTGTCATCCACAAAGTCGTACAGTTTTTTGCTGCCCAGGACAAAGCCGGTGACCAATTTGCCCGCATGCTTACGCTTCCGGCTGTTGTCGATGACACCGCGTTCACACAATTCGATCACACCATCGGAAAACATTTCGGTGTGAATGCCCAGGTGTTGGTGTTGACCCAGGCAGGCCAGGGTGGCGTCGGGAATATCGCCGATGCCCATTTGCAGACAGTCACCATCATCAATCAAGGTGGCGATCTGTTCGCCGATGCGGCGATTGATCTGGTTGAGAACCGACGGGCTGTGTTCCGGCAGGGGAAGATCCTGTTCATAGGCGATATCGATCTGGTTCAGGTGAATAAACGCATCACCGTGCGTGCGGGGCATTTGCGGATTGATGTGCGCAATCACAATGTCGGCCACTTCACAGGCAGCGCGGGTGGCTTCCACGGAAATGCCCAGTGAACAGATGCCGTGCCGGTCCGGTGGTGCAACCTGAATCAAGGCCACATCGATACGTTGCTCACCCTTGCGAAACAGGCGCGGAATGTCCGATAAAGAAATAGGAATATAGTCGGCCTTGCCTGCCTGGATCAGCTGTCGGTTGTATTCACTGGCGAAATAGGCTTTGGGTGCAAGGTGGCCGCCATCCACGGCCTTGGCCAGCCCTTCGGCGTGTTCCAGGTGCAATTGGTACAGTTCGATATTGCTGTGTTGCAACGCATGCTCCGCCAGGGCGTCCAGCAATACCCAAGGGGTTGCTGCCATGGAGTGCACCCACACACATTGATTTGAGCAGATGCCGGATACGGCGTCCAGGGGGCTTTTAACAAATTGGGCCACGATAGCACCTCTTTCAATAATGGTATTGGAGTGATTACCGGATATATAACCATAGATCAATACGAAGAATTATGACTTTAAGCAAAGTAAGTGTGAGCCGAAGTCCGGGTAGCGATTGATCTGGATGTGTGTTTTAACTGGTTTTTTGCGTGAGTTATTTCTCATCCTCCTGACAAATTTGCGCTAACTTACGAGTTGCCCAATTCAACTGATCCCAGTAGATTTAATGGAAGTCTGATTGTTGGTTTTTGGGTCCGTATGGTATTTGTCCGCGCACAAGAAGAATAAACGTTAAGGGAGAAATGCTGGTTCAGCTGGGTATGCGTCAGGGCTGTGCCAGCAAAGAAGAAATATGACCAATAACAAAGTATTTATATTGGTAGTTGTCGTGGTTTTGTTGTTGTTTTCCAGTTTTACCCGCTCTGAGGCGTCATACAGCGTGCCGGAATATTTGCAAAAAGTTCTCCGTATGAGCCCGGATCAGATTGGTACGGTGATGTCGCAGCCTATTCCTGATCATGCCCAGCTGGAAATAGAATACGGTTTTGTGGATGAGCGCTTTGTGCGGTTTATGATGGGTGTTTCTATGATTCGAGAAATGCTTCCGATTGAGGAAATAAACTATGCCAAAAGTAAGAATAAATGGTGGAAGGTGTACGATCGATATTCTTGCGCCAGTCAAGGGCTTGATGAATTTGCCCATACCATCAGTTTTCAGTATGCCCAGCACTGCTTGTATTACTGGACTGAGTTTATCCGCCATGGGCGAGAAATACCCTTTGATTTTGCTTATCCGTTGATAGAAGGGCTTGAACCTTGGAAAAATCCTACTCTGGGAGCAATTAACTTTCATGTTGGTCTTGCAAAAGAAATAGCGGAACGCAGGCAGCTACCACCTTATCTGAGCAAAGATATCATTTCGTTACAAATTGATACTGTGAGGCTGTTGGGCGTTTTGGATACTTTAAAAGAGCACTCCCGTGACGAGTTTTCGAGTGAGTTAAAACAAATTGAGCAGCAGCCACCTACCGCCAGACGTTATGGGCGGCTGATTTGCACAATGGGTTTTCGATCAAATTACAGTTTTTTGACACCTTGGGAACGCACTTGTTATGCATACTGGTATCGCTATGTTGAAGAGCAGAGTGATTAATTGGCTGCTTACCTCACATATAACCATACCCCGGTTGCCAAAGTGACGGCACCGAGCAAGCACAGCAAGATCATGTCATAACTTTTCAGCGCCAGGCGCACATCGCCGTTGTTTGCGGCCAACTGCTTTTCACGCATGGCCAGATACAGAGGCACAGCAAAGCTGATGCCGACAAAGGTGGCAATGATGATATAGAGCCAGACGAATTTCATGTTAATGCGGCGGCTCTCCACTACCATCCAGATCTCCACCGCGATGGCCAGAAACAGGATGTCCACTGCCAGAAAGGTGCTGGCCGGGTTGGCGTTGATCAGGGCGTCTTTCCAGAACTGTACGTTGGCTTCCACCACACCCAGCCCGAGGTAGCTGGTAATGTGAACCCAGGTGAGCAGCAACGCGGCAACGCCGATAAAGAGGTACAGATAAAATAATGCAGGATGATTCTTTGTCATGCTGAACGGCCTTATGGGCAATGAACGGGTTGGCAATAGCGCCGTTGATCTTTGCCTTCAGTGGCGAGCGGGCAGATCCTGATAATTCAGGAACCGGGTGGCCGCGGCAAGATCCTGCAGTGCATTCTGCGCCAAACCATAGGTGAGATCAAATGGGTGCAGGCTGATTCGGAGCGGCCGGTTGCGGAAGCGGGCGATGGCTTTGCTGCAGTGGTTAAAGCGGGCAAGGAACCAGGCGCGCACAGCGGTATCGGCTTCATAACCGGTCAGCGGCAGTGGCTGGTGTTGACCGGTGTCGAGACTGGTTACCCCATGCAGGGTTTCCAGTTGTGAAAACGGCCGCTCGTGCCAGGTGGCCCAGTCCAGTTTGCCGTTGGCCCAGGCCGGCGGTACATACAGGCCGCAGTGTGGCAGGCTGTGGTGTGCGAACCAGTCGTGGCACGCCTGCACGCGTTGCCGCAATGCAGCCGGCGGGCGGGACAAGTGTTCTGCCGCCCGTCTTGACAGCAGCAGGCTGTGCACCTGGTGATACAGCGTGCCGGGGGGAGGTGCCCGATGACTCCAGCCGTGCCCGGCCAATGGGTGTCCGGCGTGGGCTAATGACTGCAACCAGTTCAGATCCGCCGTTTGCCAGGATTTGCCCGGCACCACCAGTAGGGTGATGTGCTGGGGGTGTAATCCCTCCACACGCTGCAACTGTTGTAACAGCAGGCTGATCGGGGTGCGGGTTTCCGGCATCACATCGTGCACGCTGACCAGCGCACACAGGCCATTGTTGACGCTGTTCATGGTGGGCGCTCAGGTTTGATACGCCGCCAGGCGGCGCAACAGGGCGAAGGTGGCAGACGGTATGCGGCGGGGTAGCAAATGTGCTTTGTTGGCGGTGATCTGCAACACCGATAGCCACTGTTCAATGGCTTCCTGATTCAGGGAGCGGGCGCCGTGATAAGCCTGCTGGCAGATATAATGCCGCTGTGCTGCACCCAGGGATTCGATGCGTTGCACTGCCTGAAGCAGTGACTCCCCCGGATTCATGGTGAGTAATCCTTTGGCCAGGGGCTTCCAATCGTTGATACCACAGGCCGGGGTGGTCAGTACCAGTCGTTTACGTGCCATGGCCTCCAGCGCCACGGTACCGAACGCCTCCACCGAGGAGGGCAGGATCAGCAAATCGTGTAAATCCAACTGTTGTTGCACGCACTCTCGGGAGCACCAACCAAGAAACTGAAGATTGTGCGTGCGTTGTGCCTGTTCCTGTACACTGTGGCGCAGCGGTCCATCACCAACGATGCTGAATTCAAGGTCCGGCCGCTGTGCCGCCAGCTGCAGAAAATCCGGCAAATTCTTTTCGGCCGCCAGGCGCCCGACAAACAGAATGCGGGTGACACTGCCTTTGGGTTCAATAATGGGAGCATTGATAAACTGCGGTGCGAGAGGGGTACCCACCAGATGTGGGTTAGTGATGCCCCGCTGACGCAACTGCTGTGCAAGGGGTCGGCTAACGGTGGCAATGGTGGTGCTGCCGCGAAACATGAACAGATTGGTCCAGTGCAGCAGGGCCTGGGCAATGCGGCCGCCAGTGCCTTTCCAGTACAGGTTCACCAGTTGTGAATAATCGGTTTGGTGGGTCATGCACACCGGTATACCCAGTTTGCCGGCCAGCCAGAAACCGGCCAGGGCAAACAGGCCGGGCCCCGGCACTACAATAACCTGGGGCTTCATCTCCATTGCCAGCAGCGTCAGTTGACGCATGCGCGGCAGAAACACCTGTTGGGTGGCGTCACCGGGCATGGGCAGGGCCATGCCCTGGCAGGGATGGCACGATTGCAGATTCGGCGCCACCAGTTCCACCCGCGCTACGCGCTTGCCCAAATGGGAAGTCAGATCCTGAAAATAGGTGCCGACTCCATTGCGCCCCTGAATGGCATCCACAATAAACAGTATTCGCAATTCTGAGTTCATCATCGTGCACAGTATCGTGATGGATTATTGAAGTTTTGTTACCAGCGGGCCGAAACCTGTTTCAAAATATTCCAGCAGGGCACAGGTTATTCCGGTAGGGCATAGTCCAGTGCCTGATACACCGAGCAATAGCAGGCTTTCAGGGCCTGGCTGGAAATGCCGAGTTGTTGGCTCCGGTAAACATGGCCACTACGATAGCGTTGCGCTTTTTCATCTTCGTGGCGCAGCCACTGGCCATAGTCGAGGCTTAAAGTCAGATCGAAGTGTTGGTACAGGTGTTCGATGGTGTTCAGGGGGGCGGTTGCCAGTTGCTCCATCTTGACCAGAGTGTGTCCCCCCGCAGCCTCGGCAGGCAATGTTTGCAGCAGATGATGGTAGTAATACGCCAGCATCTGCATCAGCTCGCGGCGCCACCATTGGTTGTTGGTGTAGCCACTGAAAATGCGGGCTCCCATCAGAATGGAGCTGACCTGTGACGGCACTGCCTGATTGGGATTGCGCACACAACCGATGAAGCGGGCATCCGGAAATCCCCGGGCCAGGGTCTGCAGCATGGGGGTGAAGCTTGGGTTCTTGGAAAGAAAGGTCTTGTGGCGGCCGTGGGCATACAGATGGCGCTGGATCAGGCCCCGGTAAAAATGAATCAGAATGCGTTTCTGTTGCGGGCTGGCCACTTGGTCGAACCGGCTTAGTTGCATCAGCGCCGGATCGCCGAACGGCAGGATCAGCAAAAAACACTGCAGTACGGGGATCAGTGCCAGGTAGTCTTCCTCCGGATCATTGAGGCGGGTGTGGTGCACAGCATCCAGCCCGGCAAACACTTTGTTTTCAGCCCAGCCCAGCAGCCGTTGCAGCGGACTGCCCACCGTGCGGTCCAATCCCGCCACACCGCGCCAGAACATGCGCTGGGTGATGGAGGGCGCAAACAGCAGCTCCTGCAGGCTCATGGTGGTAAAGCGTTGCTCATCAGCGGCCAGTAAACGGTGCAGGAATGTGGTGCCGCTGCGGGGCACACCAATCACAAACAAGGGTTGTTTGATGGTGATTCGGCGAAAGTCGGGAAACAGCAGGTGATCCAGGGCCAGACACAGGGCGGTGATGGTCAGGTAGCTGAGGAACAGCGGCCAGAACAGGGCCATCACCAGAATCCGTTGCAGTGACAGTCGAGGGTAAGGCCCATCGGCGGTAGGCAAAAAACTGTGGCGCAGCAGGCGCGGCAATTGGACGAGAGTTGCTTTGATCATAGTCACTGCTTCGCGGTCATCATCATGGCTCAAGGGCAGGATCATGACCAGCATGATGCAGGATTGGGTCAGCTTGATGACAGGGGGGCAGAAACAAGGCGGAATGGCAGCTCCACAAATGGAGCCTGCCCGTTAAAGAGAAGGATCACCCGGCGCATATCGGGTGATCCAGTGTGTAGCTTCAATATTGCGCGGCGAAATAGGTGGTAGGGGTAGTGGTGGAATAGCCGGTGCGGCCATAGATGTAAACCACCCCGGATGCCGTGGTGGCAAATCGATCCACCAGATAGCCCAGTTCCTGCAGCTGCGGATAACTGGCATTGCCGGGCGGTAGCAGCACACTGTGGGGTTGCAGAAAGAATGAATCCACCACGGTCTTGTCGGCAGCGAGATGAGTATAGTAGCTGGTACTGGTGCGCTCAAAACCAAAGCTCACCAACGATGTGGATTCGCCAATGTGGGTCATCTGCAGGCCGCTGTCCAGCGTATGGACCCGGATGGGGGTGGTGAATGGTTCGCTGGATGCAATCTTATAATCCCAGGCTTCCGGGCTGGTGTTGGAGATGGCGCGAACATGCATGCCGGTGCTAAAGCCGCTGTGCGCCACGGCCGCAAAGTAGTAATAGTAAATATTGCCCTGGGCGTCCTGCCCCAGCATATTCAGTTTGAAGGTGCCAAATCCCCCAAAGGAGCGGGCATAGCTTATGCTTTGATTGGCCCGGTCCTGCATGATCAGGTCAACACCGCTGTGCAGGTCGGTGGCCAGGGTGCCCACTGCAAAGCCGTCATTCACATACAGGCGGCCGATCTGCTGAAATTCAGGATCCAGTGGTGTCCGGCTGAGTTCAGTGAAGGTGTTCAGGTCTGTTTCAACCAGTTCCGTGGTGGCCGGATCCACATACCAGAAGTGTTGATCCGGTGTCATGGTGTAGGTGAGGTCGGTAACCGGCTGGGGATATTGTCCGCCACTGAGATCGTTTTCCGAGTACCAGGTGAACAGGTCGCCATCGCGCCAATAGAGAATGGCGGTGCTGCCAAATTGTTTCAGGCTGGGGGACAGAGGCAGATCCGTGCCGGAATAGATGACGTTGTCGGAATCAACCACTCCGCTAGCGGATAACGTGCTGCGCCAGACATCCCCACCGGTAATGCCGTACAGGGCAAAGTGATCACCTTTGGAGAGCGCAACGCTAAAGGCACCACGGGGCAGGCTGACAGTGGTGATGCGCTCACCGGTGCTGGCACGCAGGTACATTTCTGTGGTGTCTTTTACCAGCTGGGTACCGTCATCCAGCACTGTAACACTGCTGGTTAGCCCGGCATCATCATTAAGCCAGGTGGGTTGCGCGGGGCTGCCGCCACCACAGGCGGATAAAAACAGCGTGCACAGAATGACGGCCAGGAGCCGTGTCCATAGTGGGTTCTTCATGAGTCGTTCCTTCTCTTTTTTTGTTATTGCGTTGTGTACTAACAAGCGTATGCCGGTTGATTACCCCAGCGTTATTCCAGATAAATAAGGGTGAGCTATCATCAAGCCGATGAACAGCGCTCCCCCCAGGGCCAGCACCACAATTTCGATGGCAAACCCTGTAACCGGCGTTGGTGGCCGGCTGCCTTCCCGACGATTAATCAGGAACATTTCCAAAACCGACCATACCAGCATACCGCCGAATAATACAACAGATCGAGAATCCCCGTTCGCCAAAAGATGGGCCAGGGCCCACAGAGCCACTGCAGTGAGTTGAGGATGCCTGATAATGCGCTTAATCCGGGTGGGCAGTTTGGCTGCCACAAAAAGCACCGCGGCAAAGGCCATGATACCGATGGTGGCCAGATGAATCTGTTCCGACAACGTATAGAGATAGGTGGGCAGAGCATAGCGCCAGCCCATCACCATGAGCACGATGGCGGCAATGATCAGCAGGGAAAAGGTCGCGCGGTACCCCCCCTTGCCAAGTGCACCAATCCATTTGGCTTTGATACCCGGGGCGGCCGAGGGCATCAGATGTACAGCTGACCAAAGTATCAGGCCCAGAACGATTAACGCCACGGTGCAGTCCTTGTTGGTTTGCGTGCTGAGAGGGTTGCTACAGTGTAGGTTATTGCGCCGAGGCCAGACTCGTCAACACCAGTGTTACCAGCATGGATTGCTGGGTTACCCCCATCTTGACGAACATGGAGCGCAGGTGGGCGCGGACGGTGTTCTTCTTGATGTCCAGCTCGGCCGCCACTTCATCGGTGGTGTGGCCTTCCGCCAGCAGAATGGCGATGGTGGCTTCGGACATGGTGAGCTGGTACAGATCCATCAAAGTGCGCACGGAGATTTCCAGGTTTTTCTCCGGATCCTGAATCAGAATGGTCACATAGGGGGTGACGTCGGATTCGTCGTGGGGGGCAACCGGCATGGGTTTGATCAGCAGCTGGTAGGGCTGTTTACCGTTGTCACGGGGCACTGACAGGGCGTAGACCTGGCCCCTTTGATTGTGTCGCACCCGTTCAATGGCTTCATGAATCTGTTTGTTGAAGGTGTCATTGAGGGAGCTGTTATTGAGTTTGATCTTGTTCTGGGCCTGGTGAAAGCCATCACTGGCTTTTAAAAACTGCTCTGCTTTGGTGTTGGATTGCAAAATGCCGCCGTGCTTGTCCAGGGTGAATATGCCAATGGAGCGACGGGAAATGGAATCCGCGTAAATCTGCCGCTCGGAATCCAGTTGCCGAAGTTGAATGCCCAGCGCAACAGACTGTTCCAGGTGGGGAATCAACAGGCGCAGAAATTCTTTTTCTTCCTCGACAAAGTTGCCCTGTTTTTTTTCCCGGGTAAAGCGAATGGAGATGCGGGAATTCTTGTCGTACAGCCAGTCGATTCCGGCGATATAGTAAATATCAAAGGGCTTCAGGAACAGCTCGTAGTATTCGCTCTTCAGCAACTGGGCGCGGGGGGTGTGTTCATCCAGGGTCACCACTTCCTTGAGAGGCAGGTTAACCAGCGGGTCTTGTGCGTAAAGCTGGGTGTAGCTGCCTTCCTCACTGCCCAACAATACAATATCGCTGTGGTCGCCACTGCTGTAGATCAGCCCCGCATCGTGGGTGGTGGGGGGGCGCACGATCAGGGTGGCATGCTGCAGATTCAGCAACCCTTTCAGACGGGTGAGAAAGTCCTTGTTGGTGGCCTGGGATGACGCCGCTGAGCCATATAGGGAGCACAGCAGATCAGACAGGGCTACGTGGTCGATATTCAGGGACATGGGCACTTCTCAATATGCTTGCTTCGCAATCGATTGCATGGGGCAAGTCTTATCGTTCTGGAATGTTCGATATTACCTTACTTACCTCTAAATACCCAAGTAAAGCGCCGAAACTTTCCCAACCTGTCGATGAAAGTCCATGCAATATCAACAGGTTGGGGTTTGTGTTCAGCCAGCCTTGGCGCGGGCCAGCTGCATGGCCACATCTTCGATCAGATCCTCCTGACCACCGATTGCCTTGCGCTTGGCCATCTCCAGCAGGATGTCCTGCGAGGGCACACCGTATTTGGCGCCGGCCCGTTTCGCAAACAGCAGGAAGGAGGAGTAAACCCCGGCATAACCCAGCACCAGCGAATCCCGGTCCACCCGCACCAGGTGATCCATGATGGGAATGATTTTTTCTTCGGCAACGGCCATCAGTTTGAAAATGTCCACGCCGGTATCGGCCTCCATGCGGTCCAGTACCGCCGCAAATACTTCCAGGGGGGTATTGCCGGCACCGGCGCCGAGGCCGGCCGCGGAGCCATCGATGCGGTTGGCGCCGGCCTCCACAGCGGCCATGGAGTTGGCCACGCCCAGGGCCAGGTTGTGGTGGCCATGAAAGCCCAGCTCGGTTTCCGGTTTCAGGTTGGCGCGCAGCAGGCTGATGCGCGCGCTGACTTCATGGGGCAGCATGTAGCCCGCGGAATCGGTGCAGTAGATGCAGTTGGCGCCATAGCTTTCCATCAGCAACGCCTGTTGCAGCAGTTCTTCCGCGCTGATCATGTGGGCCATCATTAAAAAGCCCACCGTATCCAGCCCCATCTGGCGCGCCATGCCGATGTGTTGTTCGGAGACATCGGCCTCGGTGCAGTGGGTGGCCACGCGAATGGTGCCCACCCCCATGTCCGCCGCCATCTTCAGGTGATCCACGGTGCCGATGCCCGGTAACAACAGGGCCGAGACCTTGGCCTGTTTTAGCTTGGGAATCACCGCGTCCAGGTAGGCTTCATCGGTCGCAGCCGGGAAACCGTAGTTGACGGACGCGCCGCCCAGGCCGTCACCGTGGGTGACTTCAATAAGGGGAACGCCGGCGTCATCCAGGGCGCAGGCGATATCAATCATCTGCTCAACACTGATCTGATGGCGCTTGGGGTGCATGCCGTCCCGCAGGCACATGTCATGCAAAGTGATTTTCTTGCCTTTAAAGTTCATTACAGTGCTCCTTTTTCCGCATACATTTCCGCGGTACGCAGGGCGGCGGCGGTCATGATGTCCAGGTTGCCGGAATAGTTCGGCAGAAAATCCCCCAAACCTTCCACCTGCAGAAAGATGGTGACGCGATTGCCGTCAAACACCGGATCGTTGGTAAGCTGGTAGCCGGGAACATATTGCTGCACGTCTGCCACCATGGCGTGAATGGAGGCGAGGATTTTATCCTGGTCCGGCTCGCTGGCAGTGAGGCAGTGTACAGTGTCGCGCATGATCAGCGGTGGTTCGGCCGGGTTGACGATGATGATGGCCTTACCCTTTTTAGCACCGCCGATTTGTTCGATGGCGCCGGCGGTGGTGCGGGTGAACTCGTCAATGTTTTTGCGGGTGCCGGGGCCCACGGATTTGGAGGCTACGGTGGCCACGATCTCGCCGTAATCCACCGGCTGCACACGGCTTACCGCCGCCACCATGGGGATAGTGGCCTGGCCGCCGCAGGTAACCATGTTAACGTTTTCCTTGCGCCCTTCCTGCAACAGTTGGTGCAGGTTAACCGGCGGAATGCAGTAGGGGCCGATGGCCGCCGGTGTCAGGTCGATCATGATGGCGCCCTGTTCAGTCACCTTGCGGGAATTTTCTGCATGCACATAGGCGGAGGTGGCGTCGAAGACAATCTGGATGTTGTCTTCCTTCATATGGGGGACCAGGCCATCCACCCCGTTGGTGGAGACTTTCATACCAAAATCCCGTGCCCGTTTGATGCCTTCGGATTCTTCGATGCCCACCATCCAGACAGGTTCGATCCAGTCACTGCGCATGGCTTTCATGAGCAGATCGGTGCCGATGTTGCCGGGGCCTATGATGGCAGCCCTGAGTTTTTGTGACATGGTGTTGTGTCCTCGTAATCTTTAAAAAGGGTGATCTTCAATAATTCCTGTCTGTCGAGTTAGCACTTCGGAGTTCGCTGAAGACTGGGTTCTTTTCAGCATCATGTCACTTGGCCTGCGGCTGCCCTGTGCTTCTCGAAACAATCGGCGGCGACGAAACTCGCCCTTTGGGCTCAGACAACCGTCGCCTTAATCCGATTGTTTCTGCGATGCTCGGCGGCGTGAGAATGATGCTGAAAAGAACCCAGTCCTCCGCTGTGTGCGTGCTTATCGAAACGTTATGGTGGCGCTGCCTACTCCCGACAGCTCCATGTGCATTTCATCCCCCGGCACCACTGGTTCCAGCGGAACCAGTGACCCGGAGAGAATCACTTCCCCCGCTTTAAACGGAATACCAAATTCACCCAAGGTGTTGGCCAGCCAGGCCACGGCGGTCAGCGGATTACCCTGTACGGCCGAGCCTTTGCCGCTGCTGATTTTATTGCCGTTTTTAAATACGGTAACTTCCAGGTTGGGCAGATCCACAGCATGGGGATTCACCTGTTGGTCGCCGATCACGTAGACACCGCAGGAGGCGTTGTCGGCGATGGTGTCCTGAATTTTTATGTTCCAGTCCTGAATACGGGAATCCACAATCTCGAAGCAGGGCATGATGCACTCGGTGGCATCCAGTACATCCTGTTCGGTAACACCGGGCCCTTGCAGATCCTGCTTCAGCAGAAAGGCGATTTCGGCTTCCGCCCGGGGTTGGATCAGATTACCGGCGATGGGGCACTCCCCATTGTTGGCCACTTCCATGGCTGAGGTAAGAAACCCGAAATCCGGTTGATACACGCCCAGCATTTCCTGCACCGCCAAGGAGGTTACGCCGATTTTTTTTCCCACCACTTTTTCTTTGGTGTGATGTAAGCGTGCCTGCAACATGGCCTGGGAAATGTGATAGGCATCTTCAATATCGATGTCACTGAAGCGCTCAGTGAGTGGTACCAGGGTTTGCCCCGCACTCAAGGCATGAAACAGTTCTTCACCCAGGTGTTGTCGTTGCTGCGGCGTCAGGCTCATAGCAGGTTGGCTTCCAAAAATTCAATACTGCGCTGGTTGAATAAATCCGCGTGTTCGATCATGGCCCAATGGCCACATTTGCTCAGGGTGATCATCTGGGCATCGGGGCAGTGGGTGACAATTTTCTCCGCACCGGATACGGGGCAGAAGTGATCCTTTGCACCCCAGAATCCCAGAACAGGTTGGGTTATCTGCGCGAGTTTTTCTGTCAGGTTGGGGATCACCATGCGCTTGAACACACTGCTGTTTTGGCTCTGCAGGACACGAAAGCGTTCTGCGACCAGCTCATCGGTAATGAACGAGGGATCGAACACGATCAGCTGTAACACTTCTTTCAGGTAGGCTGGCGTGAATTCCGGGGAATCCAGCGGAATCTTGGTCATGGCCTGGATGCCGGGCATGGTTTGGAAGTAGGTGATCTGGTCTTCCAGGCCACCACAGCCCATTAGAATAAGATGGCTGACCCGTTGCGGATGCTGTAACGCCAGCCCCAGGCTGATGGCACCGCCCAGTGAATTTCCCACCAGGGCGAACTGCGCCAGATCCAGTTGATCCGCCATGCTGATTACACTGCTGACAAAAAAATCCAGGGTGTAGTCTGTATCCGGCTTGTCGCTGTCACCGAACCCCGGCAGGTCCGGAATGATGGTGCGGTAACCGGCTTCGGCAAAGGCGTAGGCGTTGTAGCGGAAATTCAGCCAGCCGCTGGCACCGGGGCCACTGCCTTGGAGAAAAACAACGGGGTAGCCTTCAGCGGGGCCCAGTTCACAATAGCGAATGCTGAGATCATTCAGCACCTTAAGTTGTTGGCTTTGCGGTTTGGCTGGCACGGTCATATTGTGTTGCTCTTGTTGTTAATAGAAAGCGTTATGGGGCGCCGTTTACACGGTGCTGCTACATGACAACAGCCGGGTTGTACGGCAGTGGCCCACCCAGCATTTCGCGATGGGATTGGGGTTGCGAACCGTCCACATCGCAGACACCCAATTCCTGGCCGATTTCGGCACCGATAAAGGCCTGCCCGGTTTTCTCCATCAGATCTTTGTCCCGGTACAATGCATCAATGACGCGTCCGGTGAACTCGGGTGATTCCGCCATCTGAAAAAACGCCGCGTACTTTTCCGGGTCGGCGGCCATCACCGCGTCCAGGCGCTCGGTTTTCAAAACGCCCATCCAGATGGAGGCACAGGCGATGTTGAAGGGTTTCAGATCCTGGGCCATATCCCAGATCATTTTGTCGCTCCCGGCTTTTTGCGCGCCATAGGCAGGGCCGTGCATATAGCAGGCCGCTCCCGGTGAACTGGTGTTGATGATCAGCCCGCTTTTTTGTGCCGCCATGAGCTTGGCGGCGTGATAGCTGGCCACGTAACTGGAACGCAATCCCACATTAAGGATGTCCACCAGTTGCAGTGATTTTTCCCAGAACGGGCCGGGAACCACCAGATCATCGTGCAGGCAGGTGGCGTTGTTCACCAGAACATCCAACTGCCCGCGCTCTTTTTGAATCTGTCGGAAAAGGGAGGCCACCTGTTCGTCATCGGCATGGTCGCAGATGACGGGAACGCCAACGCCGCCCAGGCGGGTGACCGCTTCAGCGGTGGCATAGACAGTACCGGGTAACGGTGCATCACCCTCCTGTTGGCTGCGGCCGGTCACATAAACGATGTCGCCCAGGCGACCGAATGCCTGGGCGATGCCTTTGCCGGCGCCGCGGGAGGCGCCGGTTACCAATACCACTCGAGGGGACAGGTTCATGGTCATGGTGCCGTGTCCTCAGAGGAAGAAGTCCGTGTTGTCCAGACCCAGCTGAATGGCACCGTAATTACGTCCATACTGGTAGGGATTGTTGGCCACGTGAGCGCGCCCGGCCAGAATGTCCAGTACAAAACGCTGCAGTGGACTGTTGGTGAAGATTGCGCGACCGCCACACATCTTTTGCAGTTCCAGCACTTCCGCCAGACAGGCCTCCGGTACGGCAGCGGATTCGTAACGGTATTGAATGCGTAAGTTGAGGTCGGTGGGCTGACCTTGGCGGGCATCCGCCATCAATTGATCGTAGGTCTGCATCAGCCGCAGTTTCAGTTGATCCACCAGCGCCTGGGCACGGGCCACCGCCATCTGCGCCTGCGGATCTTCTGCGGTTTTGGAACCGGAGTTGGTGCCGACCCGTTTGGATGCCACATCCCGATAGGCATTAATGGCGCCCTGGGTTGCACCAATGGTGGAGGTGGATACCGCCCGTGGGAACAGTTGGCCAAAGGGTATTTTATACAGTGGAATCTCCCTGGAATCGATGCCGGGGTTGGTGCCGCGGAAGCCATCCAGGGAGCTGTGCGTGCGGTAATCCGGAACAAAGGCGTCTTCTACCACAATGTCATTGGAACCGGTGCCCTGTAAACCAAAGGTATGCCAGGTATCCATGACTTTGAAATCACCCCGGGGTACCAGAAACGTGCGGTAATCCGGGTTAGGGTTGTCAGCGGTGGGTGGCACCACGCCGCCCAGGAACACCCAGTCGCAATGATCGCAGCCACTGGAAAACGCCCAGCGTCCGCTGAATTTAAAGCCGCCGTCCACGGGCTCCACTTTGCCCACCGGCATGTAGGAAGAGGCGATCAGCACGCTGGTGTCGTCGCGCCAGACATCTTCCTGCGCCTGCAGATCAAACAACGCGATCTGCCAGTTGTGTACGGCGATCACACCGTAGATCCATGCCGTTGACATGCAGCCTTCGGCTAATGCCATCTGCACTTCAAAGAACACCTGCGGGTCCATTTCATAGCCACCCCAACGCTTGGGTTGCAGTACCCGGAAGAAACCGGCGTCGTGCATCTTGGCGATGGTGGCATCAGGGATTTTGCGTTCTGCTTGCGCGTGGGGTGCCTGTTCCTGCAGGAATGGAATCATATCCCTGGCCCGTTGTATGATCAGTTCCGGGGTCACGTCCTGCAGACTTTGTTCTTGTGCTGTCATGATGAATCTCGCTTGTCTTTATGAACTGTTAATTGGCCATTGATTTAGCGGCTGCGGGTTTAGACGGCCACCGGTAAATCCAGGTCGGCATAGCGCCCGGCATGAAAAATCAGCGGCGGCAGCTGACGATTGTCAAACTCCACCACGCGCCCCACGATAATGACGTGATCACCACCTTCGTATTGGTGTTCCGTCTGGCACTGGAACAGTGCACTGTAGTCTTTCAACAGCGGAATACCACCCACGCCCACGGTGTGCTCAACGTCGCAGAACCGGTCGGCACAATTGGAGGCAAACTGGTTGGAGATGGCCTGCTGCTGTGAGTTCAAGACATGAACGGCAAAGCGATCGGCATGGATAAATTCTTCATAGGATTTTGAGGTGCGGGCAATGCTCCACAGCACCAGCATGGGGTCCAGCGATACAGAACTGAAGCTGTTGACGGTCATGCCCACTTTGTTGCCCCGGGCATCGCAGGTGGTGATCACCGTCACCCCGGTGGCAAATTGCCCCAGGGCTGTGCGAAAGGCTTTCTGATCGATCTGAGGCTCAACCCGTGATCCGGCTTGTGACACATTCTTTGACATGGTTCATTACTCTTGTTGTCCTGTTGCTATCGTCTCAATGGCCCTGTGAAATGTCCTACCTCAAATGGCCTATTCCATGCCGACGCTGAAATCGTGGCCCCAAAAACTGTTGACTGTACTCTGGAACGGAGAATAACGGCTCCAATCGGCCACCGTGCGGCCTTCGGCGCCATACTCCAGCATGAAACCGGAAGGTGTGGCCATGTAGAAACTCACCATATGGTCGTTGGCGTGGCGGCCCAGGGTGCCGGTAAGCTTGACGTTGTGGGCTTTGATGCGGTCCAGGCAACGGCCCACTTCATCCACCCGGTCCACTTCCACCATCACATGCACGCAACCGGCGGGCATGGGGGATTCGAAGATGGCCAGGCTGTGGTGGCGTTCATTGCAATGCATAAAGTAGAGGCGCTTTTCCGGCTCATTGGGATCCGGGGTGAAGCGCACCTTCATCAGATCGGAAACCGCAAAGCCCATGACGTTTTTGTAAAACTCATAGCAGCCGTCAAATCCCGGTGTGGGCAACACCACGTGGCCAAAACCCTGCTCACCGGTAATGAATTGCCGGATGCCCAGGGGCGAGGCAAACTGGCCAAAGTCCGATATGGGGCCCCAGTACACTTCATGGCGATTGCCATCGGGATCGGTAAAGCTCACCAGATCTTGCACCCGCCGTTGCGCCGTCAGTTCGGCGCCGGCGCGCTCGAAGTTGATGCCGTGTTGTTCCAGGGTATTGATGGCGTCGGCGAAATCATCAGGTCCGGCCACTTCCCACCCGCTGAAGGCGTAGCAGTCGGTATCGGAAGATTGAATGACGATGCGCCAGGGGCGATCGTCCATTTTCAGATAGACGCTGTCGTCGTCGGCCAGCTGATGGGAGACATCCATCATACCCAGCACCTGTGTGCCATAGTGGGCCCAACGGGATGGGTCGGTACAGTTAACGCCGATGTAGCCCAGGCTGTGAATTTTCATTGTTGTTTTCCTCAAACGTGAGTTCTATTGTCCCGATATACCGTGTCCCGATACCCTGTGTCCGGATAACTTGCGCAGTTCCGGTTTTAATACTTTGCCGGAAGCATTCATGGGTAAGCTGTCCACAAACGCCACCTGGCGGGGTACCTTGTAATTTGCCATGGTGTCGCGGCACCAACTGATCAACTGTTCTGCGTCCAGCGTGCTGCCCGGGGTGCGTACCGCAAATACTTTTGCCACCTCACCCAGGCGCGGATCGGGTACGCCGATCACCGCATTCATGACAATGTCGGGATGAGCGGCAATGGTCTTTTCAATTTCAGCGGGATAGCAGTTAAATCCGCCGGTGATGAACATGTCTTTCAGGCGGTCGGTGATTTTCAGGTTGCCTGCTGCGTCCATCACCCCGATGTCGCCGGTGTGCAACCAGTTGTCGGCATCGATGGCATCGCGGGTGGCCGCCTCATTTTCAAAATAGCCCTGCATTACGTTAAAGCCCCGTACCACAATTTCCCCCGGCTCACCGCAGGGTACCTCCTGGTTGTTGGCGTCAACGCAACGTACTTCCACATCGGGGATGGCCCGCCCGGAGGTAGTGGCGATGATCTCGGCACTGTCCCCCTGGCGGCAGGCGGTCACCAGCCCGCAGCTTTCAGTGAGGCCGTAGGCGGTGATCACAGTGCTGAAGCCCAGCCGGGATTTCATGTGCCGGATCATCTCCACCGGAATTACGGCGGCCCCGGTGGTGGCCCGCTGCAGGGTGGAAAGGTCGTACTGGTGCAGATCGGGATGTGCCAGCAATGACTGAAATAAGGTGGGCGGCCCCGGCAGCACCGATATACGGTCACGGCTGATGCGTTGCAGAATGTCTTCGGTGTCAAACACCGCGTGGGGCAGCAATGTCACCCCTTTCAACAGACAGGCAAGAATACCGGCTTTGTAGCCGAAGCTGTGAAAGAACGGATTGATCACCAGATAGCGATCACCGCTTTGCAGGCCGACGATTTCCGCAAAATGGGTAAAGGCGCGAAGATTCTGCTCGTGACTTGTCATCACGCCTTTGGGGTGTCCGGTGGTGCCGGACGTAAACAGAATGTCTGATACGTGGGTGTCGCTGACACCCTGCATCCGTTGCTGCACGGCACCTGCCGGTACACGGCAGCCCTGTTCCAAAAAGGTTTCCCAGGGGGTCAGGTGGCGTGTTGTTGCCGTGGCTGAGTCGGCTTGACGGAATACCACCAGGTGTTGCAGATCCGGCAACGTTTCCTGATCCAGTTGCGCAGGGTAATCGCAACCCAGAAACGAACCGATGGAAAACAGTATGCGCGCCCGGCTTTGCTGCAGAATGTAGGCGGCTTCATTGCCTTTGTAGCGGGTGTTGAGGGTGACCAGTATCGCGCCGGCGCATTGGGCGCCGATGGCCGCAATCACCCACTCGCTGATGTTCGGCGCCCACACCGCAACGCGGTCACCCGGTTGGATATCGAGTTCAATCAGCGCGGCCACCACCGAATGCACCTGGCGGGCAAAATCATCGAACGGAATACGGGTCTGGCCTTCTTCCAGAAAGAGCGTGTCGCCGTATTGCCGAGCGGCCTGTGCCACCAGTTTGGGAATGGTGGTGATGGGGTTCTGCATGATGGTGTTTGCCTGTTCAACGTATTGTTTTGTGGTGCGTAACCTATGGCAAAAAAGTATCGAAACCGTTGCAGAGTGTCCTAGTCCACTTGGACGATTTTAGTGACAGGTAAAATTCCCATAATGCCCAATAAGCACTCAGGCTTGCTTTTTTTCAACGCATTGAAGGCTCTGCTCACCGCCCCTAACTGCGTGTTATGTAAAGAGAAAGCACCTCAATCCCGATAATAAGACCTGACCTGTTAAAGAGAGCCAGATCATGAATAAAGTGCAGTCCGCTCAAGAGGCCGTAAGCCAGATAAAAAGCGGTATGACCATCGGCATCGGTGGCTGGGGGCCGCGGCGCAAACCCATGGCGCTGATCCGCGAACTGTTGCGCAGCGATGTGCAGGATCTGACGCTGGTGTCCTACGGTGGCGCCGATGTGGGTATGCTGTGCGCCGCCGGTAAGGTGAGGAAAGTGGTGTATGCCTTTGTTTCACTGGATTTCATTCCGCTGGAACCCTATTTCCGGCTGGCCCGTCAGCAAGGTGATATCGAGGTAATGGAATTGGATGAAGGGCTGATGCTGCTGGGCCTGCGGGCGGCGGCGTGGCGCTTGCCCTACATTCCCACGGCCATCGGCCTGGGTACAGACGTCATCCGTCACTGCCCCGACCTGAAGGTGATCGACAGCCCCTATGATGACAAGGAATGGCTGGCCATGCCGGCGTTGAACCTGGATGTATCGCTGTTGCATGTGGACCGGGCAGACGCGCGCGGTGTGTGCCAGATTAAAGGGCCTGATCTGTATATGGATGATTGGTTCGCCCGCGCCGCCAACAGCACATTGGTCAGTTGCGAAGAGCTGGTGGAGACCGACTACTTTCACGCCGGAGACGAAGCCCGCTACGTTTTCTGGGAGCGGGCACAAACTCAGGCGGTGGTGCCCATCGCCGGTGGTGCCCATCCGTCTTCCTGCAATCCTGAATACGGATTCGACGTCAACCATTTCAAAGCGTATGCCGCATCAGTGAAAGAGGGCGGTTTTGATGCCTATCGCAGCCGCTTCCTCAGTGGAACCGATGAGCAGGATTACCAACAGGCGGTGGGTGGCCTGGAGGCCATTCAGGCGCTACCGCTGCCGGTGTATTAAACACGGGCGGACCGTTACGGGAACACAATGATGAATCAGACAGTACAAGATTACAGCCTGGCGGAACTGATGATTGCCGCTGCCGCCGACGCGTTTCGTGGCGACGGGGAAGTGCTGGCAACGGGTATTGGGTTGTTGCCGCGCCTGGCCGCGAGCCTGGCCATGAAAACCTGCAACCCGGATATGATGATGACGGATTCCGAGGCCTATCTGTTGAGTGAGCCTAATCCAGTGAGCGGGCGCAAGTCGCACGCGGGCCAGGCGCAGGAAACCTGGATGGGGTTCTCCCGCATCTTCGACAATGTGTGGAGCGGCAAACGCCATGCCATGGTGGGGCCGTCGCAGATTGATCGCTACGGACAAACCAATATTTCCGCATTGGGCGGCACCTATCAGCAACCCAAGGTACAGATGCTGGGCGCGCGCGGGTTTCCCGGCAATTCCATTAGCCATGCCAATTCTTTTTTTGTGCCGGCCCACAGCAAACGGGTGTTTGTTGAGGATGAATGCGATGTGGTGTGCTCCGTGGGTTACAACCCGCAACGGCTGCCCCGGGGTTACACACTGGATGATATCGACATTCGGCTGGTGATTACGGATCTGTGCGTGATGGATTGGAACGGGCCGCAACACATGCTGCAACTGATAAGCCTGCATCCGGGAATCAGTGTGGAGCAGGTATTGGACAATACCGGTTTTGAAGTACAGGTACCGGCGCAGGTGCCAACCACCGCAGCCCCCACCCCATTGCAGATGGAGATCATTGGGCAGATGGATCCGTTGAACCTGCGGGCCAGGCAATTGAAAGACAATCCTCCCGGGGATCGGCGCTGACGAAAAGAACCGGCAGCAGCACACTACAATTTGATGACAGCGGTGACGACATGAGTGAAGAAACTAACGCGGCAGCTGGTAAAAAACACAGGCAACCGGCCCTGGAAGGCTGGTTCACCCTCGATAATGAAAAGCCCCATCTGATCGGTAATCAATGCGCCGATTGCGGCACCTTTTACTTTCCCCGTGCCCGGAACTTTTGCAAGAACCCCGCCTGCAATGGCGACCACTTTGAAGATGTGCAGCTAAGCCGCACCGGTAAAGTGTGGTCGTTCACCAATGCGGCATACCAGCCCCCGGCACCCTATGTGGCTGCCGATCCCTTCGTGCCTTTTACCATTGCCGCGGTGGAACTGGAAAAAGAAAAAATGATTGTGTTGGGGCAGGTGGTGGCCGGCGTCAATCCATCTGACCTGGAGGCCGGTATGGATATGGAACTGGTGCTGGATACCTTGTTTGAAGACGATGCGGCGGAGCACATCACCTGGAAGTGGAAACCATTATGAGCAGCAGTATGAATAACGAAATCGCCGTACTGGGTGTGGGCATGCACCCCTGGGGTAAATGGGGCCGTAACTTTGTTGAATACGGAGTTAAAGCCGCCCGCGATGCCTTAGAGGATTCCGGTGTGCGGTGGCAGGATGTGGGCTTTGTGTCCGGTGCCGCCACCATGCGTTGTGGTTATCCCGGCTATGTGGCCGGCGCCACCTTCGCCCAGGCATTGGGCTGGCAGGGCGCCGAAGTCAACACCAGCTATGCGGCCTGTGCCTCGGGATCGCAGGCGTTGGCCGCAGCCCGCGCCAAGATTCTGTCCGGTGCCTGTGATGTGGCATTGGTGGTGGGAGCCGACACCACGCCCAAAGGTTTTCTGGCGCCGCAAAAAGGCGAGCGCCCGGATGATCCGGATTGGGTGCGCTTTCGTCTGGGTATTACCAATCCAACCTATTTTGCTCTGTATGCCCGCCGCCGCATGGCGTTGTACGGCGACACCCAGGATGACTTTGCCCAGGTGAAGGTCAAGAACGCCGAGCATGGGTTCCGCAATGAAAATGCCCGTTACCGAAAAAAATTCTCAGCCGAAGAGGTGTCGGCCTCCAACATGGTGGCCGACCCGTTACGCCTGATGGACATTTGCGCCACTTCAGACGGTGGCGCTGCCCTGGTGGTGTCCAGTCTGGAGTTCGCCCGCAAAATCGGCCGCGCCGATGCGGTGAAGGTGGCGGCGGTTTCCACCGTTACCCCAACCTATGCCTCTTCTGTAATTGAGATGCCGGACATTGCTACGGATTCCGCCGCCGTGGTGGCGGCGCACAGCTTTCGTGCGGCATTGCCGGTAAAAGCCTATGAAGAAGCCGGCATCGGCCCGGCGGATGTGGATGTGGCCGAAGTCTATGATCTTTCCACCGCGCTGGAGTTGGATTGGATGGAGGATCTGCAATTGTGTGAGCGGGGGCAGGCCGCGCAGCTGGTGCGGGCGGGTGATACCCGGGTCGGTGGCCGCCTCCCCATCAACCCATCCGGTGGCCTGGCCTGTTTTGGTGAGGCGGTACCGGCTCAGGCCATTGCCCAGGTGTGCGAACTGACCTGGCAGTTGCGTGGTGATGCCGGCGCGCGTCAGGTGGCGGGGGCCAGGGTTGGTATCACCGCAAACCAGGGCCTGTTTGGACACGGCTCATCTGTCATCTTGAAGCGGTGAACGGCCCATGACGAACCCTGTGCTGAATACCAGATTGTGCCAGTTGCTGGATTGCGAATACCCCATTATTCAAACCGCGATGGGTTGGGTGGCGGATCCGAATCTGGTGGCGGCAACCTGCAACGCCGGTGGCTTTGGTTTTCTGGCCGGTGCGGTCATGACCCCGGCGCAGGTAGAGCAGGGCATTGCAGCCATCAAGGAAAAAACCACACGCCCTTTTGGTGTCAACTTTCACATGTATGCCCCCGGTGCCGACCAGATCATTGACATCTGTATTCAACAGCGGGTGCGCGCGGTGAGCTACAGCCGTTCACCGGCGAAAAGCTCGGTGGAAAAACTCAAGCAGGCCGGCATCGTCTGTATGCCCACGGTGGGGGCGTTAAAGCATGCCGAAAAAGCGGTGGCCATGGGCGCCGACGCGGTGGTGGTACAGGGTGGTGAAGGGGGCGGCCATACGGGCTCGGTGTCTTCCAATATTCTGCTGCCACAGGTGGTGGATGCACTCAACGTTCCGGTAATCGCCGCCGGCGGTTTCAAAGATGGGCGCGGCTTGGTGGCGGCGTTGTCCTATGGTGCTGAAGGCATCGCCATGGGCACCCGCTTTCTGCTGACCCGGGAATGTCCGGTGCCGGACGCCACCAAACAGGAATACCTAAAATCCGCCACTGAGCAGATTATTGTCAGCAGGAAACTCGATGGCATGCCGCAGCGCATGATTCTGAATCAGTGCCTGCAGCAACTGGAAACCCGGTCGGCGTTGGGTATGTTGTGGCTGGCGGTACGCAATGGCCTGGCTTTTACCCGGCTTACCGGCGGCTCCCTTTTAGGCATGCTGGGTTCCGCCTGGAAGATGAAACAGAGCAACGGCATGACCTTGGGGCAAACCCTGATGGCGGCCAATGCCCCCATGATGATTCAGGAAGCCATGGTGAAAGGGCATCCCCAGCAGGGAATTCTGCCCAGTGGCCAGATCGCCGGCACCATCGGCGATTTGCCGGCCGTTGAAGAACTGATACAGCAGATCGTTGCAGAAGCTGAAGCGGTGCTCGATCGATTTGCCGCCGCCAGCACGGCGGCCAACAGTGCCGAGCTGGTGGCACACAACTGAACCACTAACCAACAACCGAGCTGGGAATGTAATGTCTCCCGGCAGAATTGGGGAACCCTATGGCATTTGAAACTGTGATCGAAAATGGTATTGCGGAACTGGTGTTCTGCAAACCCCCGGTGAATGCGTTTAACAGTGAGGAATGGGCGGCTATTTCCCGGCGCCTGGATGAATTGGGCCAGGATTCCGCCGTTAAAGTGATTGTGATCCGGGCCGAAGGCAAAGGCTTTTGCGCCGGTGTGGACATAAAAGAGTTGGCGGCAGACAGCAACAAGATTGTGGCGGTGAACAAGGGCAATTACGACACGTTCAAATCCATTCACCTCAATCCCAAGCCGGTGATTGTGGCGCTGCACGGCTTTGTACTGGGTGGCGGTATTGGTATCTCCGGTGCTGCGGACATTATCGTGGCATCTGAGTGTGCGCGCTTTGGCGTGCCGGAAGTGGATCGCGGCGCCATGGGCGGTGGCGCCCATCTGCAGCGCATGTTTCCGGTACAGAAAGTGCGTTACATGTATTACACCGGTGACTTCATTGACGCCCAGGAAGCTTACCGCCTGGGTGCGGTGGAACGGGTAGTGGCGTTGGCCCGCTTGCGGGAAGAGGCGATGGCCATTGCCGCTAAGATCGCCGAGAAAAGTTCACCCATGATTCAACTGGCCAAGGAAGCGCTCACCGGCATTGAGGATGGCAGCCTGGAAGACAAATACCGTTGGGAGCAGGGTTTTACCCTGGAAGCGTATCGCATCGAGGATTCCCAGGAGGCCCGCGATGCGTTTGTGGAAAAGCGCGGTGCCAACTTTAACGACGCACAGGGTTGATAGAGGGCAGTATTGTATGGATCTGAATTACACGCCAGAGCAGATTGCGTTTCGCCACGAGGTGCGGCAATGGTTGCAGGAAAACGTACCGGCTACCGCCCTGAAATCCTTCGATACTCGGGAAGGATTCGAGCAGCACCGGCAGTGGGAACAAACCCTGGCGCAAGGCAACTGGGGTATGGTGACCTGGCCCAAGGAATACGGGGGCCGTGGTTGCAATTTGATTGAATGGCTGATTTTTGAAGAAGAATATTATCGTGCCCAGGCTCCGTTGCGGGTCAATCAGAATGGCATATTTTTGCTTGGCCCCACGCTCATGGAATACGGCACCAGCCAACAGAAAGAACGCTTCATTACCCGCATGGCCAGCGGTGAAGACATGTGGGCGCAGGGTTGGTCTGAACCCGGTGCCGGCAGTGATATGGCCGCGATTCGATCCAAAGCCCTGCGCGACGGAAATGAGTATGTTCTCAATGGGCAGAAGGTCTGGTCCACCCGTGCGGTGTTTGCCGATTGGGTATTCTGTATTTTTCGCACCGACCCTGATTCTGAACGTCACCACGGTCTGTCTTTTATTCTGGTGCCGCTGGATGCGCCGGGCATTACGGTACGCCCCATCCCCCAGCTCAACGGCTTGCCGGGATTTGCCGAAATCTTTTTTGACGATGTGCGTGTGCCGGTCAGCAACCGGTTGGGTGATGAAGGCAAAGGTTGGCAGATAGCCATGGCCACCGCCGGCTTTGAACGGGGCCTGATGTTGCGCAGCCCGGCCCGGTTTCAGGAAACCGCGAAACGCCTGGTGGCCCTTTATCGCCAACACGCAAACGATATTGTGGATCTGAGTGTGGAGGATGCCGTGGTGAAATCCTTTATGGATGCGGAGGCCTATGCGTTATCCACCTATCAAACCGCATCCCGTTTGATGAACGGCGGCAGCATCGGCTCTGAGGCGTCCGTCAACAAGATTTTCTGGTCAGAGCTGGATCAACTGATGCACGAAACCGCCATGCGCATACTGGCCCATCACGCTGAGCTGCTGCCCGGCGAACACACCGAGAGCCTTGTGGGTAACTGGATGGATGGATTCCTGTTTGCGCAATCCGGGCCCATCTACGCCGGCACCAACGAAATTCAACGTAACATCATTGCCGAGCGTCTGCTGGGCATGCCACGCAAATAGAGTAAGAGGTAGCAAGGCATGGATTTTACCTTCAGCGATGATCAACGGGTGTTGTGCGATAACGTTAAACAGTTCCTGCATAAGGAAATCAGCGCCGATCAGATTCGTAGTGGTTGGGATACTGATACCGGCCGTGACCCCGGCCTGTGGCAGAAAATGGTGGAGCTGGGCCTTACGGCCATGCTGGTGCCGGAATCTTACGGTGGCCTGGGCATGAACGAATTGGATTTTGTGTTGCTGGCACAGGAATGCGGCCGGGTGGCGTTGTGCGAACCCCTGGTGGAAACCGCATTGGTGGCAACCCCGCTATTGGCATGCCAGGCACAACGGGATACCCGCTGCGCCACCCTGCTGGAAAAAATTGCCAGCGGTGAGCGTCGGGTAGCGGTGGGGCATGCAGTAAATCCCACTGTGAGCGATGCCCACATTGCCGACTATCTGCTGTTGCCCAGTGGTAATGAATACCATCTGGTGGAACGGGAGCGGGTGACTCTGATACCGCTGCAGAGTGTGGATCCCAGCCGCCGCCTGTTCAAGGTGGACTGGCGGGCCGAGGAAGAGACCCGTCTGGTGAATGGCGCACCGGGGGTATCCGCCATGGCAGCGACCCTGAATCGGGGTGCATTGGGCATGGCAGCGCAGTTGATTGGCCTGGCAGAAGCCATGGTGGATATGACTGTGCAATACACCACGGAGCGTCATCAGTTCGGCCGCGCGATCGGGGCCAATCAGGCGTTGAAACATCACATGGCCAACTGTGCGGTTAAAACCGAGTTTGCCAAACCGGCATTGTACCGTGCCGCCTATACCGTCAGTCAGCGCCCGGTGCACGCCGATTTTGCGGTGTCCCACGCCAAAGTGGCGGCCGGTGAAGCGGCATTACTGGCTGCAAAAAACGGCATTCAGTCCCACGGCGCCATGGGTTATACCTGGGAATGCAATCTCCACATCTGGATGAAGCGGGCCTGGGCGCTGGATAAATTCTGGGGCCATTCGGGGTTCCATAAAAATCGCCTGCACCAATGGTTGATGAATCCCAACGCCAAGATCGGTGCCGACAAAACCTTTGGCGAACAACATTAACAAAGCGTATTTAAGTGAGATGAAAGATGGCTGAAGCCTATATTGTAGATGCACTGCGCAGCCCCACCGGCCGCCGCAAAGGGGGGCTGGCCCATGTTCACGGTGCCGACCTGGGTGCCCATGTGTTGCGCAGTCTGGTAGCGCGCAACCCGATACCGGATAACGAATACGATGACGTGATCTTCGGTTGTGTCGATACCATCGGGCCCTTGGCCGGTGATATCGCCCGCACGTGCTGGCTTGCCGCCGGCTTAAGTGATGAAGTGCCCGGCACCACCATTGATCGTCAGTGCGGCTCTTCCCAGCAGTCGGTGCATTTTGCCGCCCAGGCGGTGATGTCCGGCACCATGGATGTGGTGATTGCCGGTGGTGTGCAGACCATGACCCAGATTCCGATCTCATCTGCCATGATGGCAGCGGAACCCCTGGGCTTCAGCGATCCCTTCACCGGCTCAAAAGGTTGGGTTGCCCGCTATGGCGATCAGCCACCCACACAGTTCCGCTCGGCCCAGATGATTGCCGACAAATGGAATCTGTCCCGCCGGGCATTGGAAGAATTCTCCTACGAGTCCCACCAGCGTGCCCTGCGCGCCATCGCCGAAGGCCGTTTCGATCGCGAGATCGTACCGCTGGAAGGCGTCACCATGGATGAAACACCAAGGGACACCTCATTGGAAAAAATGGCGGAACTGGATTTTCTGTTCGGCTGCGACAAAGTCACCGCCGGGGTTTCATCGCAAACCTGTGATGCCGCATCCGCCATGCTGATTGTGTCGGAGCAGGCCCTGAAGCGTTACAACCTTACACCCAGGGCCCGCATTCATCATATTTCCGTGCGCGCAGAAGATCCCATCTGGATGCTCACCGCACCCATTCCCGCCACCCGTTATGCCCTGAAGAAAGCGGGCATGACCATGAACGATATCGATCTGGTGGAGATTAACGAAGCCTTTGCCTCGGTACCTTTGGCCTGGTTGCAGGAGCTTGATTACGATCACGCCAAAACCAATGTCAACGGCGGCGCCATCGCCTTGGGCCATCCCTTGGGCGCCACCGGCACCAAGCTGATGACCACCTTGCTCCATGAACTGGAGCGCAGCGGTGGCCGTTACGGATTGCAAACCATGTGCGAAGGCGGTGGCCAGGCCAACGTCACCATCATCGAAAAATTATAACCACGGATCAAAAACCGGATTCTGGAGCGAACCATTATGCCAAGCTCAGCGATATGTAAAGACAGAGTGGTCATCATCACCGGCGCCGGTGGTGGATTGGGGGCGGCTTATGCCAAGGCCCTGGCCGCAGAAGGTGCCAAGGTGGTGGTAAACGACATCAATGCCGCTGCCGCCCAAACCACGGTGGATGCCATCAAGACAGCCGGTGGTGAGGCGATTGCCAATACCTCCGACATCACAAACTACGATGATTCCGCCAATGCCGTAAAACAGGCCATTGAATGCTTTGGTGATCTGCACGCGGTGGTGAACAACGCCGGTATTTGTCGCGATCGCATGTTCGCCTCCCTGAGTGAGGCGGATTGGGATGCCGTGATTGCCGTGCATCTGAAAGGCCACTTCTGCATCAGCAGCCACGCCGTGCATTACTGGCGCGATCGCAGCAAACAGGGCGAGAAGGTGGATGCCCGCATTATCAATACGTCCTCCGGCGCCGGGCTTAATGGCTCTGTGGGGCAATCCAACTATGCTGCCGCCAAGGGGGGCATCGCCTCCCTCACATTGAATCAGGCGGCGGAACTGCGCCGCTATGGTGTCACCGCCAACGCGCTGGCCCCCGCAGCCCGCACCGGCATGACCGAAGAGGTGTTTGCGGACATGATGCGCAAACCGGAAGACGGCTTTGACTACTATGACCCGGCCAACGTGGCACCGTTGGTGGTGTGGCTGTGCAGTGCAGAATCCGCTGGTGTCAGTGGCCGGGTTTTTGAAGTGGAAGGTGGCAAGATCTCCATTGCCGACGGTTGGCGTTCCACCGCCGGTGTGGACAAAGGCGCCCGTTGGGAGGCGGCGGAAATTTCCACGGCAATGGACGAGTTGCTGACCAAAGAGATACCCGCACAAAAGGTTTACGGTGCGTAAACAGTTTGGGTTTAGGGAGTTCATAACATATCCCTCGTTATGAAACTCCCTTTTTTTATTCAGGATCAGGAGTAAAGAACCGCTATGGAGTTTGTGTTTACAGACGAGCAGAACATGATTCGTGACACCGCCGAATCCTTTCTGCAGGAAGTCTCCACCAGCGCGGCCATTCGTGATGCCATGGCAACCGAACGGGGCTACGATCCCGCCCTGTGGCAGACCGTATGCACGGATCTGGTTTGGCAGGCGATTCATACTCCTGAGGATTGTGGTGGCTTGGGCCTGGGTTATGTTGAACTGGTGGCCATGCAGGAACAGATGGGGCGCTTTCTGTTTTGCTCCCCGTATTTCTCTTCAGTGTGCCTGGGCATCAACGCACTGTTGGTGGCCGGCAGCGCCCAACAACAGCAACAGTATCTGCCAGAATTCTGCGCCGGCAAAACAGCAACCCTGGCCTTTGCGGGTGCGGCAGCCGCGGCCCGTGGTGGCCGTTGGGATGTGGCTACGGTGGATGCCACCTTTACCACTCAGGGCGAACACTACCAGCTGAACGGCAGCTATGAATTTGTTACTGATGGCGCCTCCGCTGATTACCTGATACTGGCTGCCCGCGATGCAGCAAGTCAGGCAGATGAGGGCATTCACCTGTTTATTGCGGCGGCCGATACCAAGGGTATTGAGCGTGAATTGCTGCCCACCATGGATCAAACCCGCAAGTGGGCGCGCATCAAATTGAACAATGTGAGGTTACCCAAGGCGTCAATGCTGGGTGATGAATCGAAAGCGGCTGAACGCAACGGGGCGCAATCCCTGGCCGTGATATTGGATCTGACCACCATCGCCCTGGCGGCAGAGCAGATGGGCGGTGCGCAACAATTATTGGATATGACCGTAGCCTACAGCAAAGAGCGCAACCAGTTCGGCCGCGCCATTGCGGGGTTTCAGGCCATCAAACACAAAGCGGCGGATATGATGCTGCGGGTGGAAGTGGCCCGCTCTGGTGTGTATTACGCCGCCTGTGTGGCAGAAGAATCCCTGCAGGCATTACAGGCGGGCACCCCGGTGGACAGGGCCGCGTTGCAGGAGGCAGCCAGTGTGGCCAAGGCCTATTGCTCTGATGCGTTTTTTAAAAATGCCGGTGAGGCCATCCAGATCCATGGCGGCGTGGGCTTTTCCTGGGAGTACGATGTGCATTTGTATTTTAAGCGGGCCAAGGCATCCGAACAGTTTTTGGGAACCGGGGCCTGGCATCGGGAGCGCTTGGCTGCGTTGCTATTGGATGGGGAGGGCGTGCTGTGAAATTGAGTTTCAGCGCCGCAGACGAACAGTTTCGTGAGGAAGTCGCCCACTGGTTGCAGCAGAACCTGCAGGGTGAATTTGAACCCATTCGTTATCGGGGCGGCCCCGGTGATGAGCACATGTTTCACCATGAACGCCACGCCTGGGAACAACGCATGGCCCAAGGGGGCTGGACCTGTGTAGGTTGGCCCCAGCAGTATGGCGGCCGCGGTTGTTCCATCGAACAGCAGGTGATCTTTTTTGAAGAGTATGCCCGCGCCGGTGGCCCGGGTCGGGTAGGGCACATCGGCGAAGGCCTGGCGGGCCCCACCATCATCGCCTTCGGCAGCGAAGCGCAAAAACAAAAGTACCTGCCGGGTATTGTCAGCGGCAAGGAACTTTGGTGCCAGGGCTATTCCGAACCCGGCGCCGGTTCAGACTTGGCCAATGTAAAAACCAAAGCCCGGTTTGATGAAGCCATACAACAATGGGTGATCAACGGCCAGAAAGTCTGGACCTCACTGGCGCAGGAGGCGGATTACTGCTTTGTGCTGGCCCGCACCGATCCTGATTCCCGTGCCCACAAAGGCCTGGGCTTTTTTCTGGTGAAGATGGATCAACCCGGTATAGAGGTGCGCCCGATCCAGCAAATGACCGGCACCAGTGAATTCAATGAAGTGTTTTTTGACGATGCAGTGTGTGCTGCCGACGACATCGTAGGCGCCCCCGGTGAAGGCTGGAAGGTGGCTATGGGATTGCTGGGCTTTGAGCGGGGTGTCTCCACCCTGGGCCAGCAAATGCAGTTCCAGAATGAATTTAATGAGATCGTAAAAATCGCCAAAAGTAATGGCGCAGCCCAGGACCCGGCCCTGCGCCAACGCATTGCCAAGGCCCACACCGAGTTGAAGATTATGCGTTACAACGCCATGCGCATGCTCTCCGGCCAGTCCGGCGGCGATGGTGCCCTGCAGCGGGAGGCGCTGATTTATAAATTGTTCTGGGCCAGCTGGCACCGGGAGCTGGGTGAGCTGGCCATGGATGTGTTGGGCCCACAAAGCCAGATATTGGAAGCGGCACCCTATCAACTGAGCCGCCTGCAGGCCATGTACCTGTTCGTGCGCTCGGACACCATTTACGGCGGCACCAATCAGATCCAGCGCAACATTATTGCCGAGCGCGGCTTGGACATGCCCAAAGAACCGCGTTTATAACAACGCGCTTACAACAACGCGCTTATAAAAACAGGAATTCAGTAGGAGAACCCATGGACATTCATAACCCAAGTTACGTGCCGGGCCACCAGTTGCTGGCCGGTAAATCCGTGCTGATCACTGCCGCCGCCGGGGCCGGTATCGGTTTTGCGGCAGCCAAAAAAGCGGTGGAAGAAGGCTGCCGCGGTATTGTGCTGAGCGATATTCACGAAGGCCGCCTGCAGCAATCCGTGCAAACACTGAAAGACGAAACCGGGTTGGATGCTGTGTATGGCAAAGTGGGCAACGTGGCCCAGGAAGATGACGTGCAGGCCCTGATTGCCTTTGCCGAACAGCAATTGAATGGCGTGGACGTGTTGATCAACAACGCCGGGCTGGGCACCAGCCGCACCCTGGTGGATATGGACGACGACGAGTGGTTCAAAGTGATCGATGTCACCCTGAACGGCACCATGCGCATGACCCGCGCCATGATGCGCACCATGAAGGCAAGAGGGCAGGGCGGCGTGATAGTCAATAACGCCTCGGTGTTGGGTTGGCGGGCGCAAAAAGAGCAAAGCCATTATGCGGCCGCCAAGGCCGGGGTGATGGCCCTGACCCGATGTGCCGCGTTGGAGGCCGCCGAGTTCGGTGTGCGCATCAATGCAGTATCACCCTCGTTGGCCGTTCATCCCATGCTGAAAAAATCCGCGCCGCCGGAATTATTGGCGGAACTGGAAGGCCGTGAGGCCTATGGCCGCGGTGCTGAAACCTGGGAGATCGCAAACATCATGATGTTCCTGGCATCGGATTACTCCAGTTATATGACCGGGGAAATCCTGTCCTGCTCCAGCCAACACGCCTAACCACGGCAACCGAAAAACCGAAGGAGAGATCATTGTGACCACCGTATTTAAATCCCCCCTGGATCTGGAAGCCGCCGTGGGCCAGCACTTGGGCAGCAGTGAATGGCTTACCATCGACCAGGCGCGCATCAACCTGTTTGCCGATGCCACCGGTGATCATCAATGGATTCATGTAGATCCGGAAAAGGCCAAGCAGGGCAGCTTTGGATGCACCATTGCCCACGGCTACCTCACCCTCTCGCTGGTGAACCTGTTCCTGCCACAAATTGTGGACGTGCAGGGCATCAGCATGGGCGTGAATTACGGCTCGGACAAACTGCGCTTTCCCGCCCCGGTAAAAGTGAACTCCCGGGTGCGCGGTGTAGGTGAACTGATTGCCGTGGAACAGATAAAAAATGCAGTGCAGGCCGTGATCCGCGTCACAGTGGAAATCGAAGGGGAAGGCCGGCCCGCCTGCGTGGTGGATACCATCTCCCGTTACTACCCTGCTTAAAAAGAATCCCATTTAATATAAACACAGGAATTTCCCATGCGTGAAGCTGTTATCGTCTCAACCGCCCGAACTGCCCTGGCCAAATCATTCCGCGGCGCCTTCAATGATACCGAAGCCCCCGCATTGGGTGGCGCCACTGTAAACGCTGTGGTGGCCAAAGCCGGTATCGATCCCGCCCTGGTGGAAGATTGCGTGTTCGGCGCCGCCGCCCAACAGGGCACCCAGGCCTATAACCTGGGCCGCCTCTGCGCCGTGGCCGGTGGCTTGCCGGAAACCACCGCAGGCATGGCCATTGAGCGCCAGTGCTCCTCCGGTTTGATGTCCATTGCCACGGTGGCAAAGGCCATCATGTGTAACGAATACGATGTGGCCATCGGCGGCGGAGTGGAATCCATCTCCCTTACCCAGAACAAACACAAGAATACCTATCGCAGCGTATCCAAAACCGTTACCGGCATTGATCCCACTGCCTATATCCCCATGATCGAAACCGCCGAAATCGTAGCGCAGCGTTATGGTATCTCGCGCCAGGCGCAGGATGAATACTCATTGCTGAGCCAGCAGCGCACGGCAGCGGCACAACAAAACAACCTGTTTGCCGACGAAATCATTGCCATGACTGTGAACAAGGCCAACTTCAACAAAGAAACCAAAGAGACCAGCTTTGAAGAAGTCACCATCACCCAGGATGAATGCAATCGCCCCAGCACTACGCTGGAAAGCCTTTCTGCATTGGAACCGGTATGGAAAGACGGCAATTGGGTCAAGCAAGGCAAATTCATCACCGCCGGCAATGCATCCCAACTTTCCGATGGTGCCTCGGCTTCGTTGTTGATGGACAGCAAAATGGCCGAGAAACTGGGCCTGAATCCACTGGGTGCCTATCGCGGTGTGGCGGTTGCCGGCTGCAAGGCGGATGAGATGGGCATCGGGCCGGTGTTTGCCGTGCCCAAACTGCTGGCACGCCACGGCCTCACCGTTGACGACATCGGCCTGTGGGAGTTGAACGAAGCCTTTGCCTCACAGGTGCTGTATTGCCAACAAAAACTGGAGATCGACCCGGCCAAAATGAACGTAAACGGTGGCGCCATCTCCATCGGCCATCCCTTTGGCATGAGTGGCGCCCGCATGGTGGGCCATGCCCTGCTGGAAGGTAAGCGCCGGGGTGTGAAGTATGTGGTGATCACCATGTGCATTGGTGGTGGTATGGGGGCCGCCGGGTTGTTTGAAGTGTACTGATGCAGCGTTCAATTGGGGCTGTTGAGCGGCGTGTCCCCCCAACAGATGATCACCACACCCCAGGTTAGCGGTTGGTCTCGACAATCTGTATTAAGAGGGCAGCCAGACAACAGACTGCTCAGGCAAAAAATGGTAGTGGCGCATAGTATCCGTTTCATTGGAGGCTCCTTTTCATGTAGCACACCAGTTTATAGGGCGTTCCTTGAGGCGCTGTGGGATAACACCGGGATCAATGATTCCAGAAGTGCTATCGGAATGCATGGTTGATTAGGCCATTTTTGAATTTGAATAGTTAGTAAACGCTGCTGATGGAATGTGATTGTGGTGTTTCTTCAATCTGGCCAGTTCCAAAGCTGGAAAGTCATACAAAAATGAGAGGCCAACAATGTCGGTGGTAGTAGCTCTAAGTACTGCGGTTCGTGTATCGACGCCTAACTCAACAAGATATTGAACGATACTCAAATGTCCATTGGCTGCTGCTTCGGCTAGCGGTTGCGTAGGATCACTGCACTCTATATGCATCCGTTTGAATCGCTTCTTTGATTTCCTTTCCATCAAAAAAATAATAGTTTCTTCGCAGCTATGAACTCAGGTGATGAAACAGCCCAGTTAGAAAATATGCTTAATATGGTTGATACACAGAATATAAATATCTTCATTTCATTCTCTTGTTAGAATTCCATCTATTTGGTCATGTAGTAAATATAAAAATCACCTTCTTCCTGATACTCAAATTTATTCTTGGTGAGCTTCACTATAGTCATTACTGAAGGGTATTCCTTAAGAATGGTGACTTTGGAGCCACTGCATTCAAATTTCTCGGTTGCTGCAATCATGTCACCCATGCCGATATCTACAGTACCGTCTTTCTTGTAGTTCCAGGACATCTTGAATGATAGCGGTTTTATATCTTTGCTGTTTTCATAGGATTTACCAGTCACCAACCATTTTCCGTATAGGTTGGAATTGCATTCGGCAAAAACCAAATTGGAGAAGGAAAACAAAAATATCAGTGTGAAAATTGCGCGCGCCATGCATTACCTCGTTTTAAGTTCGGCCTGATAGTTTAGTTAGAGGCTATTCTTTCTTTAAAGTGTACTTAAATCCGGCCATATTGGCTGTCATTTCTTTTCCATCGAACTCCAATACCTTTATCTTTGCATAACCCAGATCAATTATTCCGGGTTTAACAGTGAATTTATCGGGCGATATCCGGTGACCATCCAGATTCTGATAGAATTTATCGCCTTCAAATTGCCAATAATCCTTGTCACTCTCTGGCTTTCCACTGAGGGCTACTATTAGCCAATCACCCTGAAGCGCTTCTTTTGTTAGTTCGCCTGAGAACGCGCTCTGTGAGAATACCAATACGAATATCGCCAAAGCTAGGGAACCTCTGAATAACTTGGTATTTGGCCTACAAACTATCAGCTGGCACCAATCTCAAGAAAACAAGCCAAGCATTCCTTTGTTTTTGGCTATTTGATGGCCCAATTTGCACCAAACGGCGCAAATTGGGCGCACCTACCCTACGTCATCAAATATTTTTTGCAGGTTAACAGGTTGGTAAAGGCCGCGAGTATATAAAGGCGATTGGTGTTCTTTCCCAATCCCTTGTAGCGAACTTTTCTATAACCAAACTGCTGTTTGATACGAAGGAATGGATGCTCTACCTTGGCGCGGACCTGAGCCTTGTGCCTCTCCAACAAATCAAACAGCTCACCAAGCTTTCTGCGCTGACCCGGACGCGCTGCAATGTTCCAAGCCAAATCATGCCCTTCAAATTCTGGTCGCTTATGAATGCCCTGATAACCTGCATCCCCCCAGAAGCGAGATTCATCACCATGTAATAAGTGTTTCGCCTGGGTAACATCATGCTCGTTAGCGGCAGTGGTGCTCATGCTGTGAATCACACCCAATGCATCATCCACCCCTATATGCATTTTCATACCGAAGTGCCACTCATTGCCTTTCTTTGTCTGATGCATTTCCGGATCTCGCTTGCCCTCTTTGTTTTTAGTAGATGAGGGGGCGGATATGATCGTCGCATCAACGATGGTGCCTTCCCGCAATAGTAAACCTTTATTTTCAAGATGCTTGTTTACCTCTTTCAG